>Ga0209571_1001389_pt1 | contig 11933 bp, 10 predicted proteins | sample EBPBio102011_DNA_FD_185866 | JGI IMG/M metagenome (GOLD analysis project Ga0209571, IMG submission 185866) | Wastewater treatment Type I Accumulibacter community from EBPR Bioreactor in Madison, WI, USA - Reactor 1_1/10/2011_ DNA (SPAdes)... | ecosystem: Engineered > Bioreactor > EBPR >...
CAAATGCGGGGTCAGCCCATAGGCTGGCCCCGCTTTGTTTTGCGGACCCTGCCATGGCCACCCCCATCTCTTCGATCCCCAATCTTGGCCCGGCCAGCGAGGCGGCCTTTGCCCGCGCCGGGATCACCACCGCCGAGGAAGTTCGGGCACTTGGTCCCGACGCAGCCTATCGGGCGCTGTTGAAAGCGGGCTCCGCCCCGCATTTCATCGGCTATTATGTGCTTGTCATGGGCTTGCAGGGCCGGCCCTGGAACGATTGCAAGGGCGACGAGAAAAAGGCCCTTCGGGCGCGGTTCGACGCGATCAAGGCGGAATATGCCGGATCAACGGAAAAGGGCCGCTCGGATCTCGAGGCGGCCCTTTCGTTCTTTGGCGTGGTGGAGCGGCGCTAGGGGCAATTTTCTTCGAAGAAAATTGCATATTCCTTCGAAGGAATTTGCGCCCCCTGCCGAAGGGCGACTTAGCCGACCAGTTCGAGGCCCGAGAAGAAGAAGGCGATCTCGCGCGCGGCCGAGGCTTCGCTGTCCGAGCCATGCACCGAATTCTCGCCCTTGGACAGCGCGAATTCCTTGCGGATGGTGCCGTCGGCGGCCTGGGCCGGATCGGTCGCGCCCATCACTTCGCGGTTCTTCGCGATGGCGCTTTCGCCTTCAAGCACCTGCACCACGACCGGCTCGGAAGCCATGAACGCGCACAGTTCGCCATAGAAGCCGCGCTCCTTGTGCTCGGCATAGAATTCGCCGGCCTGGGCGGGCGACAGATGGATGCGCTTCGAAGCGACGACGCGCAGGCCGGCCTCTTCGAATTTGGCAACGATCTTGCCGGTCAGGTTGCGCTTGGTCGCATCGGGCTTGATGATCGACAGGGTGCGTTCGGTGGCCATGAGCCTCTCCATTTTCCGTTCGGGGCCCGTCCCGGGCCATGTGTTCCGGCGCGGCTGCTAGCACGGCAAGGCAAAGATGAAAAGATGGGGCTCCGGCCCCGTCCCGGTCAGATCCGGCCTGTCCCCAGCGTATTTTTTGCCAGGATGACGTCCGGGGGTCGTCCGGTCGATTGACCTTGCTGCGGCGCTGCGGCATGGCCTTCGCCCATGCTGCGCATTGATGACATCACCTATTCGGTCGAAGGCCGCCCGCTGATGCAGGGCGCTTCGGCCACGATTCCCACCGGCCACAAGGTCGGCATCGTCGGCCGCAACGGCACCGGCAAGACCACGCTGTTCCGGCTGATCCGGGGCGAGCTGTCGCTGGAGGGCGGCGCGATCACCATTCCCGCCCGCGCCCGCATCGGCGGCGTGGCGCAGGAAGTGCCGTCTTCCGAAGTCTCGCTGATCGACACGGTGCTGGCCGCCGATACCGAACGCGCGTCGCTGATGGCCGAGGCGGAGACCGCCACAGACCCCCATCGCATCGCCGAAGTGCAGGCCAGGCTGACCGATATCGACGCCTGGTCGGGCGAGGCGCGCGCGGCCTCGATCCTGCGCGGCCTTGGCTTCGAGCCGGAAAAGCAGCTTATGCCCTGCTCCGCTTTCTCCGGCGGCTGGCGGATGCGGGTTGCCTTGGCGGGCGTGCTGTTCTCGCAGCCCGATTACCTGCTGCTGGACGAGCCGACCAACTATCTCGATCTGGAAGGCGCGCTCTGGCTGGAAAGCTATCTTGCCAAATACCCCCATACCGTCCTGATCATCAGCCATGACCGCGGCCTTCTGAACCGTGCCGTCAACGCGATCCTGCATCTCGAAGATCGCAAGCTGACGCTTTACTCCGGCCCCTATGACACTTTCGCGGAAACCCGCGCCGCGCGTCTGGCTGCGGCCGAGGCCGAGAACCGCCGCACCGAAGCGCGCCGCGCCCATCTGCAAAGTTTCGTCGACCGTTTCCGCGCCAAGGCAACGAAGGCCCGTCAGGCCCAGTCCCGCATCAAGATGATCGAGAAGCTGTCTTTCGCCACCACTCCGCAAGAGGCGGCGCTGGCGAAATTCTCTTTCCCCGAGCCGGAAGAACTGTCGCCGCCGATCCTGACCCTCGATGGCGTTTCCGTCGGTTATGGCGGCCCGCCGATCCTGCGGCGGCTGTCCTTGCGGGTCGATCAGGATGACCGGATCGCGCTTCTTGGCCGCAATGGCGAGGGCAAGTCGACCCTGTCCAAGCTGCTGGCAGGCAAGTTGCAGGCCGAGGCAGGCAAGCTGCACCGGGCGGGCAAACTGCGCATCGGCTATTTCGCTCAGCATCAGGTCGACGAGCTGCATATCGACGAGACGCCGATCCAGCATGTCCGCCGTCTGCGCCCGGACGAGGCCCCGGCCCGCCTGCGCGCAAGGCTGGCGGGGTTTGGCCTTATGGCGGATCAGGCGGAAACGCTGGTCGGCAAGCTGTCGGGCGGGCAGAAGGCGCGGCTGTCGCTGTTGCTGGCTACGATCGACGCGCCGCATCTTCTGATCCTTGACGAGCCGACCAACCACCTGGACATCGAAAGCCGTGAAGCCTTGGTCGAGGCGCTGACCGAATATTCCGGTGCGGTGATCCTGGTCAGCCACGACATGCATCTTCTCTCGCTGGTGGCCGACCGGCTGTGGCTGGTGAAGGGCGGCGAAGTCACGCCCTATGCCGAGGATCTGGAGACCTATCGCAAGCTGCTGCTGACCTCGGACGAAGAGGCCAAGCCCGCGACGAAGCCGGTCGAGAAGCCCAAGAAAGCCAGCCGTGACGAGGTACTGGCCCTGCGCGCCGAAGTGCGGCGCTGCGAGGACCGGCTGGGCAAGCTGAACGAGATGCGCGACAAGCTGGCGGCGAAACTGGCCGATCCCGAGTTATACGAAGATGCACGCAAGGGCGAGCTTGAGACCTGGAACCGGAAATATGCCGAACTGATGCAGGGTCTCGACAAGGCCGAGGCGCTGTGGCTTTCGGCGCAGGAGGCGCTGGAGGGGGCCGGGTGACGGCGAAAAGAACCGGCGAACGCAAGAGACTTCTGGTCAGCCCGCCCGGGCCTCGCTAGGCTTCCCTCATGCCGGAATCCGCCTTCCTCATCACCGCCTTCGCCACGCTGTTCGTGGTGATCGACCCGCCGGGTCTGGTGCCGATGTTCATCGCGCTGACCCGCGGCATGTCGGACGAGAAGCGGGTGGCCATGGCGCGCCGCGCCTGCCTGATCGCGGCGGCGCTGCTGACGCTGTTCGGGCTGTTCGGCGAGGCGATCCTGGGTTTCATCGGCATCTCCATGTCGGCCTTCCGCATCGCGGGCGGCATCCTGCTGTTCCTGACCGCGCTGGACATGCTGTTTGAACGCCGCACCCAGCGGCGCGAGGGCCAGGCGGCGGAGCCTGACCACGATCCTTCGGTCTTCCCGCTGGCCACACCGCTGATCGCCGGGCCAGGCGCGATTGCCACGATGATCCTTCTGGTCGGTCAGGCCGAATCCATGGGCGGTGCGGCCTGGACCGGGGCGGCCGTCGTGATCGGCCTGATGCTGGTGATGATGGTGGTGACCTGGGCCTTCCTGCTGGCCTCGCCGCCCCTCGAGCGGATGCTCGGCCGCACCGGCGTGATCGTGATCACCCGGCTTCTGGGCATGTTGCTGGCCGCCCTGTCGGTGCAATTCGTCATCGACGGCGTCAGGCAGACCGGGCTGGTCGGGTGAGGCCCCTCTCCTCCGCCCCCCTTTGCGGCGCAGGCACGCGCCCCCATATCGGCTGAAACAGCGGGAGTGCGGGTTTGGACGGCGATTACGGGCGGTTGGTCTATCTGGGCGTGCTTCTGGCGGCGGTGATCGGTGCCGTGCTGCTGGAATACCGGCACCGCCTGGGCCAGGCCCTGCGCGGATTGATGACCTGGGGGCTGATCTTCCTGGGCGTGCTGGCGGGCTATGGCATGTGGGGCGATATCCGCCAGGCAGTGATCCCCAGCCAGATGGTCAGCGCCACGGGCGAGCTGACCCTGCCCCGCGCCAGGGACGGGCATTTCTATGCAACTCTCGTGGTGAACGGCCAGAAGGTCGAGTTCCTGGCCGATACGGGGGCCACCAACATGGTCCTGTCGCAAGACGATGCCCGGCGCGTCGGCATCAATCCCGGCGAACTGGTCTATATGGGGCAGGCCTCGACCGCGAATGGCGTGGTGCGCACGGCGCGGGTGGCGCTGGACACGGTCGAACTGGGGCCGTTCGAGAACCAGAACTTCCCGGCCTATGTGAATGACGGCGAAATGGACGGCTCGCTTCTGGGCATGGATTACCTGCGCCAGTTCCGCATCGAGATCGACGGCGACAAGATGGTGCTGCGGCGATAGGCCGTTAACCCGGCGCAGCGCCCGCCTTCTGGGCCTTCAGCTCCCATTTTCCGCTTTCGTCGGAATGGTATTGCGCGGTCAACCCAGCCTCGGTCACCGCCTTCCACTGGCCGCGTGCCGAAGCCAATTGCGCCGGGTCCGACCCTTCGAACAGAAGCCAGGTCCGTTCCATCCGGGCGGCTTCCGCCAGATCCACCGTCATCGCCCCCAACAGGCACACGGCCCGCGCGCCGTTGACGGGCGCGCCCGCACCAAGAAGGACGGGCTGATCGCCGTCTTGCGGGCCGCCTTCGCGGCCATGCGGCAGAAAGCCGTTTGGCGGGGTCATCCACAGCGCATCGTCCAACTGTTCCAGCCGCGCAGGGCCGGCCGCGCGCACCATCACGCGCCAGCCCTGGGCCAGCGCGCGGGAAAGCTGGGTCTGGGCGGTCTCCTCGACCGTCAGACGGGTCAGTTGCATGAAGACGACCGTGCCGGGCATCGGGCGCGCCTCAGCCCGCCTCGAACTTGTCGCGGATCAGCCGGTCCAGCGCCATCACGCCCCAGCCCGTCGCGCCCTTGGGCGCAAGCGTGCTGTCGGACTTGAGCAGCGCTGTCCCCGCGATGTCCAAGTGAATCCAGGGCGTTTCCGGTTTCACGAAGCGTTGCAGGAATTGCGCCGCCGTCACCGCCCCACCATCGCGGCCGCAGGAGTTCATGATATCGGCGATCCGGCTTTTCAGCTTGGCGTCATAGCCATCGCCCAGGGGCATCCGCCAGGCGCCCTCGCCCTCGGCCGCGGCGGCCTTGAGGAAGGCGTTGCACAGCGCGTCGTCATTCGAGAAGACGCCGGTATTCTCATGCCCCAGGGCCACGATGATCGCGCCGGTCAGGGTGGCCAGGTCGATCATCCCCGTGGGCTTGAAGCGTTCCTGGGCGTACCAAAGCACATCGGCCAGGACCAGCCGCCCCTCGGCATCGGTGTTGATCACCTCGATCGTGACGCCCTTCATCGAGCGCACGACATCGCCCGGACGCTGGGCGCGGCCATCGGGCATGTTCTCGACCAGACCGACCAGGCCGACGACATTGGCCTTGGCCTTGCGCAGCGCCAGCGCGCGCATCACGCCCGCCACGACGCCCGCGCCGCCCATGTCCATCGTCATCTCTTCCATCCCGGCGGCAGGCTTGATCGAGATGCCGCCGGTGTCGAAGCACACGCCCTTGCCGACCAGCGCGAAGGGCGCCTCGCCCTTCTTGCCGCCATTCCATTGCATCACCACGACCTTGGACGGGCTTTCCGAGCCCTGCCCCACGCCCAGAAGCGCGCGCATCCCCAGCTTGGCCAGGTCGGCCTCTTCCAGGATCTCGACCTCGAGCCCCAGTTCCTGCATCGCGGCCAGGCGGGCGGCGAAATCGTCGGTGGTCAGTACATTGGCCGGCTCGTTCACCAGATCGCGGGTGAAGAAGACGCCTTCGGCCACCGCCGCCATCGGCGCGGCCTGGGCCGCCACGGATTCGGGATTGGCGACCATCAGCGTCACGCCGCCGACCGGCTTGGCCGGGGCGGATTTGTGGATCTGGAAGTCATAGGCCCGCAGCGCCAGACCATAGGCGATATCCGCCGCACGCGGATGGCCCTCGGCCAGAACCAGAAGCGGCGCCTCGCCATGGGTCTTGCCAAGGCTGGCGCCCGCCTTGCGCGCCTGCGCCGCATCGGCCTTCTTGCCCAGCCGCACCAGATGCAGCGCCGTGGCGGCAAGGCCGGCCGGGAAACCGAGATCCAGCGCCTCGCCGGGCTTCAGCGCCTCGAAGGCGGGCGAGGCAACCGCCCGCGCCAGCGCGCCGCGCGTCGCCTTGTCCAGCCGCTTGACCGGGGTCGAAAGTGCGGCGCCTGCTTCCGCAAAGACCGCAAGACGCCCGGCATGGCTTGCCAAGGCCTCGGCATCGACGGGTTGGAACTGGATCTGGACGGGGTGCGACATGACTGTGCCTTCATCTGTGGGCCGGGGCGCGCTGCCGCGCCGTCTCTCGGCGGCAAAGCTAGCGCCGCCCCGCCACCTTGGCCAGATATGAGTTTTCCACCCCGGCGAATTCCGCTAGGGTCCGCCGCAACATCTGGTGTGGGACTGACGGCGCGTGGCAAGATTCGACCGATATCTGTTGTCGCATTTGCTGGCGCTTTTCGGCTTCTTCTCGCTTGTGCTGGTGGCCGTCTATTGGGTCAATCGTGCGGTCGGCCTGTTCGACCAGTTGATCGGCGACGGGCAATCGGCGCTGGTCTTCCTTGAATTCTCGCTGCTGACGCTGCCCAATGTGATCCGGCTTGTCCTGCCGGTCTCGGCCTTCGCGGCCTGTCTTTATGCGATCAACCGCTTGATGCAGGAATCGGAGCTGGTGGTGATGCAGGCCACAGGCTTTTCCGCCTTCCGCCTGGCCCGCCCGGTGCTGTGGTTCGGGGCGATCGTCGTCGCCATGCAGCTTGTCTTGCTGAACCTGCTGGTGCCCATGTCGCAGGCGCGGCTGGCCGAACGCAGCGCCGAGATATCCGAGAACATCACCTCGCGTTTCCTGAACGAAGGGCGCTTCATGCACCCGTCCAAGGGCATCACGATCTATATCCGCGAGATCACCCCCTTGGGCGAATTGAACGACCTTTTCCTGGCTGATGAGCGCAGCCCCGATGAGAGGGTGGTCTATACCGCGCGCAAGGCGCTGCTGGTGCGGGGCGAGACGGCACCCCGTCTGGTGATGCTGGATGGTGCCGCGCAGCGCCTGACCCGCGACGACACAAGGCGCATCGCGCTGACGCGGTTTTCCACCTTCACCATGGATCTTTCGGGGGTGGTCGGTGCCAAGGATGCCCGCAAGCGCCAGATGAAGGAATTGACCACTGCCGAGCTGCTGTCGGCCGATCCCGCGCTGATCGCGGTGACCGGCGAGACGGAAGGCGCCTTCCAGGCCGAGATCCATACCAGGATCGCCGGATCGCTTCTGGGCCTTGCCGCGCCGCTTCTGGGCTTTGGCTTCCTGATGCTGGGCGGCTATTCGCGCTTTGGCCTGTGGCGGCAGATCGCCGGGGCGGTGGTTGGGCTGATCCTTCTCCAGATGGTCAACACGGCGACCAGCGGCGCGGTCCTGCGCGATGACAGGATGTGGGCGCTGAACTATGCCGCCCCGGTCCTGGGCACGCTGGCCGGGCTGGCGCTTCTGTGGCTGGCGCAGCGGCCCAGGCGGCTGCGTCCGGCGGAGGCTGCGGCATGACCCTGTCGCTCTACATCGCCCGCCGTTTCCTCTGGACCGTGGGCCAGGTCTTCCTCGTCTTCTTCGGCATCCTGATGCTGATCGACATGATCGAGCAATTGCGCCAGTTCTCGGGCGCGGGGGCCGGGGTCATGGATGCGGCGCATCTGTCACTGCTGAACGTGCCGGAAACGCTGTATCGCATCCTGCCGCTGATCCTGATCATGGGGTCTATCGCCGTTTTCCTGGGCCTGGCGCGGTCGTCGGAACTGGTCGTCGTGCGGGCGGCGGGCCGGTCGGGCCTGCGCTTTCTGGTCACGCCCGTGCTGGCCGCGCTGGCCATCGGCCTTTTTGCCGTGGCCGTGCTGAACCCCCTCGTCGCGGCCACGTCCAAGGCCTATGACGATCTGCGCGCCCGCTATCAGGGGGCCGACGGGTCCGTGCTGTCGGTATCGGATTCCGGGCTTTGGCTGCGGCAGGGCGGCGAATATGGCCAGACCGTCATCCAGGCGCAGCGCGCCAATACCGACGGGACCGAGCTGTTCGGCGTTTCCTTCCTGACCTTTGGCAAGGAAGGTACCCCCGCCACGCGGATCGAGGCCACAAGCGCCCGCCTGACCGAGGGCGCCTGGCTGATCGACCAGGGCAAGATGTGGGATCTGACCGCGCCGAACCCCGAATTGGGCGCGGTGCTCTGGCCCGATGGCACGCGCCTGCCTTCGGATCTGACGGTCGAGCGGATTCGTGACAGTTTCGGCACGCCCGCAGCGGTGCCGATCTGGCAATTGCCCTCTTACATCGTCGGCCTGGAACACGCGGGCTTCTCGGGCCGCAGCTATCAGCTTTGGTTCCAGATGGAACTGGCGCAACCCCTGTTGCTGACCGCCATGGTTCTGGTTGCCGCGGGCTTCACGATGCGGCATGTCCGCTTCGGAAATATCGGCCAGATGGTGCTTTACGCGATGCTTTCGGGCTTTGCCCTGTTCTTCCTGCGCAACTTCGCCCAGGCCTTGGGCGAAAACGGCCAGATTCCAATCCTTCTGGCCGCCTGGGCGCCGCCGCTTGCGGCGGTGATGCTGGCGCTTGGCCTTCTGCTCCATCTGGAGGATGGCTGATGCTGCGCCGCCGCCTTGCCCTTCTGACCGCAGGCTTCCTTGCCCTGTCCGGCCTGACCCTGCCCGCCGCCGGGCAGGACAAGGCGACGCTGGTCTCGGACCGGCTGGAGATCACCGGCGCGAATGAACTGGTCGCCTCGGGTGCGGTCGAGGTCTTCTATCAGGGCCAGCGCCTGCGTGCCTCGCGGCTGGTCTATGACCAAAGGGCCGACCGGCTGCGGATCGAAGGCCCGATCGTGCTGACGGATGCCGGCGGCAACACCATCCTGTTCGCCAGCGAGGCCGATCTTGCGGCCGACATGCGCGAAGGCATTCTGACCAGCGCGCGTCTTGTCCTGAACCAGCACCTTCAGATCGCCGCCAATCAGGCGATGCGGATCGACGGGCGCTACACCGCGCTTGACCGGGTCGTGGCCTCATCCTGCAAGGTCTGCGAGGGCAGCCCGACGCCGCTTTGGGAAATCCGCGCCCGCCGCGTGGTGCATGACCAGGAGGCGCGGCAACTTTATTTCGACCAAGCCCAGTTCCGCGTCGCCGGCCTGCCGATCTTCTATATCCCCCGCCTGAGGATGCCCGATCCGACGCTGGAACGCTCGGGCGGTTTCCTGATGCCGGTGATGCGCACCACTTCGGATCTGGGCTTCGGGCTGAAGGTCCCCTATTTCCTGGCCCTCGGTCGCGACAAGGACCTGACGATCACCCCCTATCTGACCGCCAAGAGCAGCCGCACGGTCGAACTGCGCTACCGGCAGGCGTTTGAAAACGGAGCGATCGAGGTCAACGGTGCCGTGACCCGCGACAGGCTGATGCCCGGCGACACGCGGGGCTATGTCTTCGCCAATGGCGCCTTCGATCTGCCCGACAATTTCAAGCTGACCTTCGGGCTGCAGGCCGCCACGGACAACGCCTATCTGCTGGATTACGGCTATTCCGAAACCGACCTTCTGGACAGCCGGATCGAGCTGTCGCGCACCCGCCGCAACGGGTTTTTCTCGGCCCGCGTCGTCAGCTTCCAGACCCTGCGCGATGACGAGGACAATGACACGATCCCGTCCCTGATGACGGACGTGACCTTCCATCGCCGCTTCTCGCTGGGCACGCTGGGCGGCGAAGGCGGGTTCCGGTTGCAGACCCACAGCCATCTGCGCACCTCGGACAGCCCCTTCGACGGGCCGGACCCTGACACCATCGCCGATGGCCGCGATGTCAGCCGGGTTTCGGCGCGGGTCGACTGGCGGCGCAGCTTCATCCTGCCGATGGGGATCGAGGCGACGGTTCTGGGCGAGGCCCAGGCCGATGCCTATACGATCGGGCAGGACGCCGTCTTTGGCGGCGACAGCACCCGCAGCCATGCGGCGGCGGGGGTGGAACTGCGCTGGCCCTGGGTCAAGACCGTGGCCGCCAGCGGCGCGACCCATGTGATCGAGCCGGTGGTGCAACTGATCTGGGCGCGGCAAAATGGGGGGCTTATCCCCAACGAGGATTCGGCGCTGGTCGAGTTTGACGAAGGAAACCTCTTCTCGCTTGACCGCTTTCCCGGCGCGGATGCGGTGGAAGATGGCCGCCGGGCCAATATCGGCGTGACCTGGACGCGCTACGACCCGGCGGGCTGGAACCTTGGCCTGACCATCGGCCGGGTCTATCGCGAGAAGGATTTCGGACAGTTCGGCACCTCCTCGGGCCTGGGCGGCCTGAACTCCGACTGGCTGGCGGGCCTGTCTGTCGATTGGCAGAACGGCTTTGTCGCCAGTGGCCGACTGGTGCTGGATGACGATTTCGACCTGACCAAGGGCGAGATGCGGCTGACCCTGAACCGCGACAAGCTTGCACTTTCGACCTCGGCGATCTGGTCGGTGGCGGACCCGCTGGAGAACCGCCCCGATCCGACGCGCGAATTCGCCTTTGACGCGCGCTGGCGGGCCAATTCGGCGCTGACCGCCAAATTGTCGGGCCGCTATGACTTTGTCCGCGATCAGGGCACGCTGGCGGGCTTTGGTGTGGAATACCGCAATGACTGTGTGGCGGTCGACTTTTCGCTCTCGCGTCGCTTCACATCCTCGACTAGTGTAAGCCCGACGACGGATTTCGGCCTTTCGGTCGATCTTATCGGCTTTGGCGGCGGCAAGACGGCGGGGCCGTCGCGGCGCTGTTACTAGACAGGAACCCCCGGCGCGGGCGAGACCGGGGGTATGAGCAAGAGACCGGAACGGCAGATGGCAGGCGGCAGGAATTCGATGCAACCCAAAGCAAACACTCCGGCGGGTCGCGCCGCGCTTGGCCTGATGCTTGCCCTGGCCCTTGCCCCCCTGCCTGCCACCGTGGCGCCGATTGCCCCGGCGCTGGCGCAAGACCTGTTCGCGCCGCGCCTCTATGTCGGCGACCGGGTCATCACCGGCTATGAGGTGACACAGCGCGCGATGTTCCTGAAGGTGCTGCGCGCGCCCGGCGATCTTGAGGAAGAGGCGCTGAAGGCGCTGATCGACGACAAGCTGCGGCTGACCGAGGCGAAGCGCCTGAAGATCAGCCTGTCGGAACAGGAACTGACCGAAGGGATGAACGAGTTCGCAAGCCGCGCGAACCTGACCAGCGAGCAGCTCGTGGGCGAACTGGCCAAGGTCGGCGTCGCGGCGGAAACCTTCCGCGATTTCGTGTCGGCCGGCCTGTTGTGGCGCAAGGCGGTGCGCCAGCGCTATGTCGGTCAGGTGCCGATTTCCGAAGCCGATGTCGACAAGGCCCTGGCCAGTTTTGCCCGGCCCAAGGCGCTGAAGCTGCTGGTCTCGGAACTGGTGATCCCGGCCGAGCCGGGCCGCGAGGATGAGGCGATGGCCCTGGCCAGCCGCCTGTCGAAGGAAATCCACAGCGAGGGCGCCTTTGCCGCAGCGGCCGCGCGCTATTCCGCCGCCCCGACCGCCGCCAAGGGCGGGCGCCTGGACTGGCTGCCGATGGCGAACCTGCCGGGCCAGATCGCCGGTCAGGTCCTGGCGCTTGGCCCGGGCGATGTCTCGGCCCCGATTTCAGTGCCGGGGGCGGTTGTGCTGTTCCTGCTGCGCGACGTCGCCCGGGACGAAACGGCCGAACCCATCGGCGTCAATGTGAAATGGGCCGAGTTCCTGCTGCCCGACGATCCGGCCGAGATCGCCCGGATCAAATCCTCGGTCGACCAGTGCAACGATCTTTACGGCCAGGCCAAGGGGCTGCCCGAGGACCGGCTGACCGTCTCGACCGCGACCATGGCCGAGATCCCGCAGGATGTCGGGCTGGAACTGGCGAAGCTTGACCTGAACGAGATTTCCACCGCCCTGACCCGCAG
>Ga0209571_1001396_pt1 | contig 11894 bp, 14 predicted proteins | sample EBPBio102011_DNA_FD_185866 | JGI IMG/M metagenome (GOLD analysis project Ga0209571, IMG submission 185866) | Wastewater treatment Type I Accumulibacter community from EBPR Bioreactor in Madison, WI, USA - Reactor 1_1/10/2011_ DNA (SPAdes)... | ecosystem: Engineered > Bioreactor > EBPR >...
TCAAGCGGCTTCGACTGTCGGACGCAGTGCCCTTCTGCGTCGAAACCAGCTACTTGCCGCAGCACCGCGTTCCCGGACTGGTCGCCGCCGATGTATTCGCCGCGCCATCGCTTTACGCCCTTTTGCGCGAACGCTTCGGCATGACCTTCGCAACATCGGACTTCCATGTCAGCGTGGACATTGCCCCGGACACTGAAGCCGACCTGCTTGGCCTTGCCCCGGGGGCAGGTGCGCTGGCTATGCGCTCAACGGTCTATGATCGTGACGGAAGACCGGCCGAGTTCCTGATTTCGTGGAACCATCCTGACCGCGTCGCTTTCGAATCCCTGCGCGACGACACGGGCCCAGTGAAAAGCGTGTTCACCGACTGGGCAAGTCCAAGGCCATGAAGGCGCAATCGGGGATGTCCGCTTCGGGCCGACATCGACGGAACCCGGCGGGTTTCCCCGCCGAGCCCTTTCGGAGAGACCCAGTTCCTTTCAGAACGGGATCTCATCGTCGCGGTCGACCAACTCGGGGTTTTCGTTCTCGGTCGCCTTCGGGCGGCTGAGGAAATCAACCTTCTCAGCGATGATCTCACATCCGTAGCGGTCGGTGCCGGTTGCGTCGGTCCACTTTGTGTAGTGGATACGGCCGTGGACCATGACCTTCATGCCCTTCTCGCAGTGCTCTGCGACGGTCTTGCCGAGACCATTGAAGCAGGTGATGCGGTGCCACTCGGTGTCCATGACCCGATAGCCGTTCTCGTCGCGCATCACGCGACCTTCCGAGAGGCGCGGCCGCGAGGTGGCCAGGGTGAAGTTGGTGATCTTGGTACCGCTTTGGGTCGAGCGCACTTCGGGCTTCTGACCGATGTTGCCGGCGAGGATGACGATGTTCTGCATTTGGTAGCTCCTGTTTTTCCTGTCCCTGGGACCGTCCCTTCGACAAGACCCGAAAGAAGCCTGTCGGGTGAGGCGTGCACGGCTGGGCCATCAGACCAGACGGAAACCCCCAAAGGTTCGGGGTGGAGCGGGCAGGTGCCGCGTTTCCAAAGAAACGCTAGCCAACACGGCCCGGACTGACGCGGGGTTGCGCGCATGAACCCGAACAGGCTTAGGGGATTGTCAGTCGAAGGGATGGCGCCGGGGACAGGAGAGATCGGGGGCTCTTGCAGAACATGTCTTCCCTCGCCCTGCTAAGACGGTAAACCCAAAGTCCTTACCCACATTGCGGCGGATCACCTCAGAGCCCCTTTGCTTGCCATTCGCGCCCCAGCCTGATCGGAGTTGCGAGCCCGCGCCGTGACGGCTATCCCGAGGGCATCATTTTGGACACGAGGCACCCATGGCTGAATTCAACATCGAGGCAATGTCACTCAAGGAGCTCAAAAGCCTGCAGAAGGATCTGGCCAAGGCCATTTCCAACTTTGAAGACCGGAAGAAAAGCGATGCCCGCAGCAAGCTCGAGATCATTGCCAAAGAGATGGGCTATTCCCTTGCCGACCTGATTGGCGCCGAGGTGAAACCCAGCCGTGCGCCCGCCGCCGCGAAATACCGCCACCCAGAAAACGCGGCTCTCACTTGGTCAGGCCGGGGGCGCAAACCGCTGTGGTTTGTCGCAGCCCTAGAAGCAGGCAAATCGCCCGAGGACATGGCAGTCAACTGACCGCCTGTGCGTGACCGAGCAGTAGGACGTTCGCGTTATAGAAATCCACTTTTGTGAGCACGTCGCCTCGGTCATGTTTACAGAGCGTAGTTCTCCCAAAATGAGAAAGCCCCCTGCCCTATCTGCTTCAGTTTCTTGCCACCGCCTTCTTTGGATTTCGGAATGCCGACAAGACGTCGGCGCAATGGGCCTGTCAGGCTCTTGGGGGCAGACAGGCGAAAAGCCCGGAGGCGCGTTCGCGCCGTGCCCGGGCCTTCTTAACGACCGTGGGCTTTACGCCCACGGGTCGATCTCAACAAGCACCTGAACCTCGTCGCCGTCGATTTCATCGGCGGGGACGGCACCAAAGGTTCCATCCCCTGCCTGAAAGACGACGATCGAAACCATGAGCGTGGCGGCGAGGGAGGCGGCGAAGGCGTGTGCATCTTTGCGGGACATCTGTTTTGGCTCCTGTTTGGAGGCGAGGGACCATCCCCCGCGCTGACAGGAACCCGCAGGACCAAAGACGGGCTGACATCACCGGGTGCGTTCGGGCTTGCCCCGAATCCGGCCGGCGGCACGGGCTTGCCCCGTAGTCCGAGCCCTTGTGGCTTGATCTCGAAGACTGGAATTGGGCCAAGGAAGGAACTGGCAAGCGGGGGATGGTACTTTGACACAAGGAGCCTAATTGTCCCGCCGATGCTCACCGCGCCAGCCTTGCAGACATGCTCTTAGTTGACCGAGGCCTTACTGGGGATGGAGCCTTTGGTGCCCCGCGCAGATGCGCGGGACAGGTTGGTGCTGGATGAGAGGCCCGGGTACGGCTGGCCTATTGGGCTCTGGAAAGGCTCAGGCGACGATACCCGCCTCCCCTGCCCTCTTCCTGTGCGTTCTGAGCTTAGGAACCGGCTATTCGCCGCTGTCCCCTTCGCCCAAGGCGGCAAGCCGAGCGGGCAGGTCCATCCTGACATGCAGGAAGTCGACGACAATCATCCGGTCTGGCGCGGCAATAAAGACCACGTAGTGCTGCCCCGACCGGGCATAACGTAGGTTTTCGGGCAGCGCAGGATCAACCAGTCGACGGCAGTCTTTGGAAGGTGCAGCACCGTCCGCCAGTGCCTGGCACTTTTCGATGAGGTCTTCAGGGTAAGCGTCCGCCTGCTGCCTGCCAAAAGTTTCAACAGTCCAGACCGCGATATCTTTCAGTGCGGCCTCTGCTTGCCGCGTCAACACCCATGGTTTTGGCATCAGGATGCGGACTTTTGCGCAGTTGCAAAGACGCGCCGGATTGCTTCCTCACCCGATCCACGCGCGAAAGCGCCTTCTCGGGCCTCTAACACGCCACGTGTCAGCCGTGAGCGCAGGTCACGGAACTCGGCCTCTTCGCGCTCCAGCAAGCGCAAACCGGCCCGCAGCGCCTCGGAGGCGTTCTGGTAGCGACCCGACGCAACCAGATCATCGATCAGCTTTGATTGGGGTTCGGTCAGAACAACGTTGCGGGTGGCCATGCAGTGATCTCCATTCAATTGGCAATATATGCCAATGGCTCCTGTCTGTCGAGAGAGGCTCGGCCAAACGGCAAGATAGCAATGGCCGAGCCAGAGATATAACTCCCCTCAGGCGGCGACACCCGCCTCCCCTGCCCCATCGCCTTCGTCGCCGACGACCTGCAGCCGCGCGTTACGATAGCCCTCCTTGGCTATCCAAAGCTCCGCCGCTGTGACGGATGACGCCAGGTGCAAAAGCTCGGTGCTGCCCCCAAAATCCAGAAGCACACAGACCTGCCCCACCTTGGGCTCCTCGACCACCTCAAAGCTGAGCTGGCTGTCGGCCGAATGACTGCGCATGATCGTGACGAGGATGACCCCCTCCGAGGAGAAGTTGCCTTCATGCAACGTGAAGGACGCCGGGGCCGTCCAGGTCGGAAAGGGCCGCGGCGGCTCCTTTTTTACCAGACGGCCAACACCGTTGGACCTTTCCCAGGCCGCCAGCTTTTTGGTGAAGCGTGCAGGCGGTTTGGGACTGCCGTCGGTGTAACGAATGAGCGCGCCCAAGGGCGCTTGGTCGATGATTGTGTTTGCAGACATGATTCCTCATCTTGAATGCGAGCATTCGCACTCATCATATTGTTATTGTTGATATTTGTGGTGAATGAGGGCGGGTTTCCCCGCCCTCGGGGGCTCAGATCACTCCGCAGCCATCATTGCCGTACTTTCCACGGGCAAATCGGCCATCAGGAAGGCGGGCAAGTCGATTTCCTCGACGTTGTCCTGATCGCCCAAGACTTCTTCGCTCGAAGCCCCCTGCCCTTCTGCAGCGCCATCGCCGTCCAGAGCGGCAAGATCACTGCGCCGAAGAACCTCCGGCAACCAACCACTGCCCTTGAGCAAGCGCTCCGCTTCCGTGGCCATCTCGCCTTTCTTCAGATGGTCGAGCAACTGCGCAGTGCCATCCCCCTTCGCCTCACGAACGGCGTCGAGAATGCGCGCCTTGGGAACCCGGTTCAGGTAATTGTCCGCCGTCGGCTCCCAGCCAGCAGCGACCATGTCGAGATCGACTGCTTGGGCCACGATCTCGGACTGCGCCATGCGCCGGGTCAACCCGCTGGCCGAGATGCCCGCACCGTAAGGGTTGACCTTCTCATGCAGCGCGTTGATCCCGAAGCTCAGGCAATGCGCCAGCAGAGCTAGACGGCTGGCCTGATCGAGGGCCGAGAGATAATCCCAGAGCACGGCATCGTCGCCAAGCGGCAGATCGGCCTCCCAGGCAGCATGACGATCGTCCACGGCCTTGGCCACCGGACTGTCCTTCAGATCGGGGGCCTGTGCCGACATGTACACGGTGCGCACAGAAGCCTCCAAGCAACTGCCCGTAGCCCCGGAACTGCGGAAGGTGTCATTGACCAGCTTCATCAGCAGCAGCGTCAAGGCCACGTCGGGCGAACGCCCAATCGCCTCGCGCAAGGCGAGGGTGCGATGTGCGGTCAGCTCCATGACCAGACGCTCCGGCAAAGGCTTCAACGCACCATCATCCTCATCGTCTGGCAGACCGGCACTGAACGGTTCACCCCCGGAAGTGATGACGGTGGCCGCAGACGTGCCAGCCGGAAGCTGATAGGCGGAAACAATGCCATCAGCCCCCTGCCCTTCCGCATCCAGATCATCGCCAAAGTTGGCCACGGTCTCTTCGCGAGGCTCATCCTCCGGCCGGACATAGCCGCGATGGGCAGCCAGGTTGCCATCCCGATTCAACGTCACGAAGACGCCTGCGCGGACAACTTCGGTTACATCGAAGATCAGCGGGCGCTGCTCCAAGGCTTCCATCGCACCTTCCAGCTCGCCAAGCCGCGTGTCGATCTCTTCAGGGTATTCGTCCTGGCCAGAGTATTCCTCTTCAAGCGTGCGATACTCCGCGAGCAGCTTGGCGTGCTCTGCGGCTTCATCCGCGCTGAGCGGCGATGGATCGCCAACCAGACGCCGCAGACCGTGGCTATAGCCATAGGGCAGATCAGTTGACACCTCGATCCACTTCCAACCTTCCGCGGCGATTGCCTGCGCCTCGACTCGCAGCTTGTCCGCGACCAAACGGTCAAGCAGGGCAGGGTCATCCAACCAGCCGCCATCATCGCCTTGGAAGAGGTCGCGCAGGACAACGCCACCCGCCGCCTCATAGACGTCAACACCGACAAACACCGCGCGCCGGTCCGAGGCCCGCACAGAGGTTTCCGTGAGCATGCGCCGGATCGAATAGGGCTCCTTGTTCCAGGAGTTCTTCACCGCATCCCAGATCTGCGCCTGACGCTCGTGATCGGGGTTCACTGTGAAGGCCATGAGCTGTTCCAGCGTCATGCCATCCTCAGCATAGACCTCGAGCAGGGCAGGGGCCACGGACGCGAGTTTCAACCGCTGCTTCACGATCTGCGGGGTGACAAAGAAGGCCGCAGCGATCGCCTCCTCGCCCTGACCCTTCTCCCGCAAGGCAGCAAAGGCACGGAACTGATCGAGCGGATGCAAGGCAACGCGCTGCATGTTCTCAGCCAAGGAGTCGTCCTCGGCCAGAATATCTGATGTCACATCACGCAACACACAAGGCACAGGCGCGGTCTTCGCGAGCCGTTTCTGCTTCACCAGCAGCGACAGCGCCTGAAAGCGTCGACCGCCAGCCGGGATCTCGAATTTGCCGGTCTCGACGCCATCTGCATCCAGCACTGGCCGCACGCTCAGGCCTTGCAACAGGCCACGGCGGGCGATGTCCTCGGCCAACTCTTCAACTGACACACCGGCCTTGATGCGCCGGACGTTGGACTGGCTCAGCACCAGCTTGTCAAAGGGGATGTCCCGCGAGGACGACAGGGTAATCTTCTGGGCAGCTTGGGCCATCAGGTCTTCTCCACGACGGGCGCCGGGAGCCACTCTCCCGATCTCACTTCCCGCCACCCTCAAACCAACCATTCTCTCACTTTCGTACTGGACATGGGTGCGAACGAGAGCCCGGCAGGGCGGCGCGTTTCATTTGGATAATCTACGTACCAACGCAAAGTTGGCCATGGCCAACTCTTGTCTTGGCGCAACCGGCTAAGATTCTCGATAGGTAGTTGTCAGGGCTTTTGAGCTGGTCGATCTTGCAGGCCATTTGATCTGCCACTTGAATTGCTTCTGCTAGGCCAAGCACAGACACCGCCCTACCCAACAGAGCGCTGTCTATTCTGAGCATCTTACCAAACTCAAATAACAGCTGTAGGAGGCCGTGTTCTGTGGTGGGGTAGTCTGGATAAAAGGCCGGGATTTCGGTCAAGCAAGCCCACAGCTCGGTCATCGTGCGCGGGAAGGTTTTTTTTGTATATGATTTTTGAGTCTCTTTGTGCCGGACATTTTGTCCGTCTGAGGCGGTCGGTTTGCTCGAGTTAGAAGACGGTGCTTGTTCTTGGCGTTGTTCGTGTTCTGGATTGTTGGCCGCGGCCAACTCTTCGAGATGCCGTACGCTTGGAGTGACTACCTTACTTTGCAGGATGCGTTTAAGTCTGCTGATAACGCTGCTTGCTTGAAGTACAGTGACTCCGGTTCGACGCATAAAGTTGCGGGCGGCTTCGACGAACTCAAGGGCCTCGCCTTGCAGGCAGAGGGAGAAGCATTCACCACGCAGTTTTTGGATGTAGGCTTTCATGCCTCGAAGTTCGTCGGCTTCCTGACGATGTTTCTGAGACAGTGCAAGGATTTCGTCAGACCGTGCGAGCAGGGGCGACAAGTCGATGCCGAACGCGCCGATGACTTTACCGTTGCGCATAATTGGGAATCGTTTGCCGTTGGCGCTGTCACGCCGTTGGATTAGATTCGCGGCTTCAAGTTTCTCAAGGTGTCGCCGAAGTTGCCTGTCCGTTATGCCTTTCGCGCGGAAACATAAAGTGTCGTTGCAAGCGAACACGGTCAGCAGGGTGAGTGGCGTGATTGGGCTGTCATTCCCTGTTTTCGGATCGTTGCAGGGAAGGCAGCTCAAGAGTGCGTCAAGCACAACGACTGAAGGCGGCCGCAGGCCCAGTGCGCGACTTGTGGTGTTGACCGCCGCCATAAGCGCGCGCCGCGTTACAGGTAAGAAGTGTGGCTGGTGTTCGATCGTGCCAATACCGGCGAAAGAATCGAAGATTGAAGGCGCACAACTCAACTGTGCCTCGACCTCGATGGTCGTGACTGCTTCTTGTTCCATCTGTTTTCAGACAGCAAAAGGATACCCGTCACCGAAATCGGTGTTGCAGTGATTCGATTTTTTGGGTACCAATAGATTGCGAGTAAATCGGGACCCTCTGGAGTGCTTCACCGCCTTCGGGGGGTTTCTTTTTGCGCTACGTCTGCCTCCTTTTTGATTGTTTCTTGCCTGTTTGATCAGGGTTGACCATGGCCAACCCTATAAAGATCAATCACTTAACCGTTTCGGCGTCATGATTTTTCTTTCCACTCCTTGTAGAGGCGCTCAAGCTGCGTCTCCACGAAGTTGATGAACCCTCGCTCCTTTCTGTCGGAAACCTCGATCAAAAGACGCTGGCCTTTGGACCTGAAAGCCACCGAAGTTGCGGGCATTTGTTTGAGGGGGGCAGGAGAGGGGCCCTTGGCGGCGGACTCCGCTGCGTTCTGCTGTGCATCCGCGACCTTCTGCAGCGCATCGATGACAGCGCTGAGCTTCTCGGCCGCAGTGCCTTCTTCAGGAACAAGCAAGAGGACAGACCTGTCGGAAGGGGCGTTTTCCGTTTTGACCAGACGACGCAGTTCCAGCCATGGGCGACGGCCTGCTTCATGCGCGGCGCCAATTTTGTAGATCACTGCGTCGGGCACGTCTCGGGCAACGCCAATCAGCTTGCTTAGCGTTCCCTTGTCGACAGCTAGCACATCGCCGATCTCGGCCCGGGTGAAGCCCTGGTCCTCCAGCTTGGTGGCAAAAATGGCTTGTTCGATGAAGCTGCGCTCTAGGCGCGCAGAGTTTTCCAGGGCCTGCGAGACAAGAGCCTCGCGGTGGTCCATTTCCTTGACATAAGCCTTGACCTTGATTCCAAGCACTCGGCACGCGGCAATTCTGCGGCGTCCGTAAACCACCTCATAGCGAGGGCCAGGTCCGCGGCGATAGCGGAGTAGGGCAGGGAGCTGTTGTCCTGATGTCCTGATGGACTCGATCAGATCATCGAGCCCTTCTGATACGTCAAAACGATCCGCGATTTCAGAATCGCCGATCTCATTGACATCCACGTCCTGGGCCGCCTGTGCCGAGACCTGAGAAAGGACGTCTGACATGCTCTTCAGGGAACGAGGCGAGTTTTCGTCCACCTTCGACCCTGCCTCGGCAGCAATCAAAGGCTTTGAGCCCATTTGTGCTAGGCTCTTGGCAAGAAGATCACGCTTCATTTGTGCCCCCTCGACCCCATGCTGACTGGATCATCTTTTCAATGTCATTTGAAAAGCTCATCACCGACTCTAGGGCTCGCTCATAAGTCTTTCGGTTCTTGGTCGTAGCGAGGTCCACTTCGAAGATTGTCTTCTGCGAAAGGCCGGCCTCGCTAACCGCCGAAGACTTCACGAAGGGCGTCTTGATCACACTGTCGCCTAGCAATTGCCTGAGCCATTCAGACAAGTCCTGCTGCGTGCTGATAGCGGTGTCGAAGCGCGTCAGGAGGTAGGCGAAATTGTCATACGCGCCGATGCCACCGTTCGAGTACAGGACTTCCAACACGCCCGACGCCATCGTCAGGAACTGGCTGGCCGAGGCAAGGTCGACACGCTCAGGGATGATGGTCATGAGAAGCGACGTCGATGCACAGACCGCCGCCATCGTCAGATAGCCAAGCTGAGGCGGGCAGTCGATTAAAACGATGTCATAATCGTCTTCAACCTGTCGTAGCGAGTCGCGGATCCGATTGAAGAAGACGGGTTGTTCGCCACGGCTCAGCGCGGTTGGAGTTTCGGTTTCGAATTCCGAGAGCATGATCCCACCGGGCACTAGATCCAGGTTCGGGAAGTAGGTCTTGCGCAAAACGTCCACGATTGGCACCCGGGACGTTTCGCCATCGTTGTAGCGAATTGCATCATACAGCGTACCGCCGTGGCGGAAGTCGATCTCTGGCTGGTATCCAAAGAAGGTCGTCAGTGAGGCCTGAGGGTCTGCATCCACCAAACACACACGGTATCCACGCAGGGCGAGCCGCATCCCGAGAGTCACGGTGGTCGTAGTTTTGCTGGATCCGCCCTTGAAGTTGACGGTTGACCAGATTTGAAGCTTGTCACCTTGTCGCCGACCGGGAAGGAACTGAAACGGATCCTTTGCATTCTGAGCCAGAATATTGCGGATCTGGAGGATGTTCTCGGCGGAATAAAGGCGCTTGTTACCCGGTCCCTGTTCGACTTCTGGAATTCTGCCGTCGAAATGCGCCTTGCGCAGATAGCCGTCGCTCACCCGCAACAACTCTCCGACTTCTGCACTTGTGAAGGCGCGGAGTGTCTTTTCTTCCTTCGGTGCCAGAAAAAGCTTCGACATATGTTCAAGGGCTTCAGAAAGCCGCTCTGCGTCTGCCTTGAGCTTGTCATGCAGCACTTGGTGCATCATCATTCGCCTGTCTCGAGACATCTCTTAAGCGTTACCCGTGATCTGCAGTCTATCGGTGCCAGCAGGAACGCAGTGGACGTCGTTTTCTTAGTTTTCGCGTTACAGATATGACGCCCGTCGGGAAGAAACTCAAGGCAAATCTTGTGCAGCTATCTTGTGCTTTCTGCCGACCATGGCACCATATGATGCGAAAAGGCTAAAGTGACCTGTTAAAGGTTGGGTGTAGGGTATTGTAAGTATTGCAGAAAATGTTGCGAGACTTATCCACAGGACCCGACGCCCTTGAACCCACGCGTGATGCTTGGAAAATCTTTGACAAGGCTCAGTAACGCTGTAGCAGACCTGACCACGGCAATCGTGTTCGAGTGAGCATCGCAAGCGATTCTTCGTCTGAGCCTGTCAGTAGAATGCCTTTTGGCCTAATGGGCACCGAAAAGCGTTACCTACTACAACAGTCCCAACTTCTTCGCCCGCTCCAAGATCATCTTGACCGATGACGGCTCCCACTTGCTGCGGCCCCTAGGTGTCCGTTCGCGCATGGTCTCTAGCCGGTCGCAGATGCCTTGAAGAGTCATCTTGGGATCTGCGCCTTTGATGCCCGCGACGATGGCGGGCAGGCGATCATCCTTGTCGGATGCGGTGGCACGGGAAAGGATAGTGACTGGCAGCAGGCCTTCGCGAACGAAGGTTTTGGCAGCACGGATCAGGCGGGGCAGGGACCAAGGCTGCGCCTCGTTCGGCAGACCTGAATTGACGATGCGCAGCACGTCTTCCCAAGGCAGGCCCGGCCTCAGACGGCGCACCTCCGGCACCCACTGGTCGGCATTGGCGTTCAGTTTATGGAAATGGCTTTCCACTCGCGCGGCCCTTGCCTTGCGGATTGCCACGGGGTCGCCAGCCTTTAGGCCTGGGTTGCCGCCAACCCGCCCTTCTGCCTTGGCAGATCGCAACCCGGCCTTGGTGCGCTCGCGTATCAAGGCCCGTTCAAACTCGGCGGCTGCGCCCAGAACCTGCAAGGTGAACTTGCCCTGAGGCGACGCCGTGTCGATTGGATCCTGCAAGGACCGGAAATGTGCGCCTTTCGCCTCCAGCCGCTCGATGATTTCCAAGAGGTGAGAAAGCGAGCGGGCAAGGCGGTCGATCCGAACCACGACGAGCGTATCGCCGATGCGCAGCTGATCCAGCACGCGCGCCAGAACTGGCCGCGTGCGACTGCCGCCAGATGCTTGTTCCTCCACTATTTCCAGGCAGCCTGCGGAGCGCAGCTCCTGAACTTGGGGCAGGGCGGTTTGGTCTTCGGTGGAAACACGCGCGTATCCGATGAGTGGCACGGGGCAGGGGGCCTCTTTTGCAATTGCGGATGTCAGGAGTAAATGACGGTTTGAGGGGGAAGGGCAGGGAGCTGTGGTTGCGCCATGGCAATCTTTGCCATACCTTTGGGGCAAAGGAGACCGCCATGGGCACCATGAACATCTCGCTGCCGGACCCGATGAAGTCCTGGGTTGAAGATCAGGCGAAGTCTGGTCGCTACGCCAATTCCAGCGATTATGTGCGCGACCTGATCCGTCGCGACCGTCTGCGGCATGAAGCAATCGCGGAAATCCAGGCCGCAGTTGACGCTGGCGCTGCCAGCGGCCCGGCAACTGCGCTGGACCGGGAAGCGTTCAAGAACCGGATGCGCGCACAGCATGCCGCGATCTAGCGGTTGGATCATTCGGCCCGCCGCAGAAGGCGACCTTTCGGAAATTTGGCTTGAAAGTGCTGCCAGTTGGGGTGTCGAACAGGCAGAGCGCTATGCTGACAGTCTGTTCGCAGTCTTCGACCTGCTCGCTGAATTCCCCGAACTGGCCCGGGAACGTGGGGAGTTCACACCGCCGGTGCGGATTCATCCCAGTGGCTCGCATCTTGTGATCTATCGGTTGGAAGGGCAGGGGATCGAAATCATCCGCATTCTGCATGCCCACCAGAACCTGATGGCTTATCTTCAAGAAGGGTAGTTGGCTTATAGGCCCGCCGCCTTGGTCAGGTTCACCCGGAACCTGTCGCGGCGTCGCTGGTAGCGGCGGGTCATCTCTGCGCTGGCATGACCAAGCTGCTTTTGAACGTAGCGCTCATCAACTTCCGCGCTGCTGGCAAGGCCTGCGCGCAGGGAATGGCCCGAGAACAGCCGCACGCGCTCGGCTTCA
>Ga0209571_1001397_pt1 | contig 11883 bp, 9 predicted proteins | sample EBPBio102011_DNA_FD_185866 | JGI IMG/M metagenome (GOLD analysis project Ga0209571, IMG submission 185866) | Wastewater treatment Type I Accumulibacter community from EBPR Bioreactor in Madison, WI, USA - Reactor 1_1/10/2011_ DNA (SPAdes)... | ecosystem: Engineered > Bioreactor > EBPR >...
CGAAGGCAAAACACGATCACGCCGGCCGAGAGAACTCTGAAGGAGCACGCAGGCGGTGCCGTAGGTAGGGCAAGCGGCGGTTTTCCGCTTTACGCTCCGTGCTAACGCCGCCTCCGTTCTGAGCTCGGCTTTTTTGGGAGGCCGTGCCAGTGCGGGCGCGCGACAAACAATCCGTGGCATAACTTGCGGCTTCAGATAGCGATCAGGATGGATAGCAACTTTAGCATCTCTCAAAAACTCCTTGTTCTGTTTCGGTACAGAGACCGCCTTCTTGAAAGCGTCGTCAGCGATGTTAGGCAGAGATACGGTGGCTCGGTGCTGGGAGTGGCTTGGGTTGTGTTGTTCCCTGTGATGCAGCTTGCGATCTACGCTAGCCTCTATGCATTCATATTCAACGTCAAACCGCAAAATTTGTCGCGCGAGGGCTATGTCATCCTGGTCTTCTCAGGAATGGTTCCCCTACTGGCATTCAGCGAGGCGCTGACTAACGCAACCTCATCGTTGGCTGCCAACCGCGCGCTTCTGCTTAACACCGTGTTTCCGGCGGAGCTCATTCCCGTTAGGGCGGTGCTCGCCGCTCAAGCCTCCGGGGGGGTGGCGTTGATAATCACGCTGATAAGCGGGGCGGTGTTCGGTGGTGCGGACTGGAAGGCGTTGCTCCTCATTCCCTTTTTGTGGGTGGCGCTCGTGATGTTCGTCACAGGGATCGGCTGGATCCTGTCGCTGATTTCGCTGGTCGCTCGCGACATTCAGCACGGTCTCAGCCTAGTCGTGATGTTGTTATTCGTCCTCAGCCCCTTTGCGTATACGCCGGAAATGGTGCCGAAAGCGATGAAGTTTATCCTCTATCTGAATCCGTTATCTTATTTCGTGTTCTGCTTCCAGGCGCTGATTTGCTACGGTAGTTTTCCTCTTTTTTGGCATCTTATGGTTGTCACCGGGCTCGCCTTGACCAGTTTTCTAGGGGGATTCTGGGTCTTTCAGCGCATCAAGAATATGTTCTTCGACTATGCGTGAAGGGCTTGAAATGACGACTGCCGAAGACGTCGCCATTCGATTTGAGAATGTGTCGAAGATCTATCGATTGCACGGAAGTCAGAAGGATCAATTGATTGAGGCGCTTCAGCTCTACCGCTATGGGCTGAAGCCGCGAACGCCTCCCAAGGAATTCAGCGCGCTAGCCGGAATAGATTGGAAGGTTCTAAAGGGGCAGCGGGTTGGAATTGTAGGCCGGAATGGGGCAGGGAAGACCACCCTGCTTAAGCTCATCTGCGGGAATTTCGCCCCGACCTCCGGCAATGTTGACATTTTCGGACGTGTCCAAGCCTTGATGAACGTTGGCATCGGCTTTCATCCTGACTTCACGGGGCGGGAGAATGTCAATTCCTCGCTGCACTACAATGGCCTTAGTCGTGCGGAGCATCAGGCCGCGGTCGAAGGCATCATCGATTTCTGTGAGCTGGGTGAATTCATCGACCAGCCGTTCAAGACCTATTCCCTGGGGATGCAAGCACGGCTGATGTTCGGGACGGCGACGGCGATCCGTCCGGAGATACTGATCGTCGACGAGGTCTTGGGAGCTGGCGATGCCTATTTTGTCGCCAAATCAAAGCGGCGTGTCGACAAACTAATCAGCCAAGGCTGCACAATGCTCCTCGTTTCCCATGCGATGGGCCAGATCCTGGAGCTGTGCGACCGCGCCATCTGGTTGGATCAGGGCCGCATCCGGATGGAGGGCGACGCCTTCTTGGTGGTCAAGGCTTATGAAGAATATCTACACGGCACTGTGAGCAAGCTCGGGTCGGAACGGCTCGCAAGTGCACAGACACCTTCGCCGGAAATCGCTCCTTCGAGGGCCGAAGTGCCGACATCTGAAGGGACAGCGGCCGCTTCAACTGGGTCTACTAGATCGGCATCGACTCCGTCGTTCGATCGTGAGGCTCTCAGGATCGGGCCCGAAAGCATGCACGTACCATATTTCGTGCCACATGCCGCCGTGCCACAGTTTCCAGACCCTGCGCCGCCAGGCTTTCGTTATCTCGCGCCGGGCGGACTTTCCAGATGGGCCGAGAATGTGCCGCTTAAAATAGTCGGTGTCGATATGCAGACCGAGGGCGGCTCAACCAACAAGTTCGTCTGCCTGCGTCCGGCCCGCTTTGTTATTGACATCGAGGTCGAACAGGCTGGGTCTTATAACTGTTGCTACGGTGTGGCGATCCACGACCACATGGGCGTATGCGTTTCCCGTATTTACAGTTCGCCGGATTTATTCTCGGGCACGCCAGGCACGCGCCGGCAGGTCGCTCTTATTCTCAACCCCTGTCAGATAGGGCCTGGTGAGTATACAGTCGGCATCAGTGTTACAGAACATGTTGGGATCGAACGTCTTAACGATGGCAGGCGGTTTGATCTCCTCAGTCGCAGCTTCAACCTGGAGGTAGTCTTGCCAGATTCTTTGGGGGCAGCGAGCGCCGCGTTCCTACACTCAGCTGAATGGTCATATCAGGATGGAAGTGTCCGATGAGCGATAGTATCTTCCTGCGTTCTCCCGTTCGGATCGTAGATAATATTCCGATCTTCTCTGAGGTCGACAGCTATGTCGCCAACTATGATGATATCGCGAGCGACCACTTGGATCATCTCGGCCGGTTCCACCATTCGCCGTTCATGGTTGACGATCAGATTCAGCAATCGGAGATTGCGACCCTTCGTCTCGTGCAGAAGCATCTGCAGCCGGGCGCTCGCATCCTGGACGCGGGGGTTGGAATGGGAAACCTGCTCAAAGACGTTCCAGTCTATGATAGGTACGGCGTCGATATCGCTATCGATTACCTGAAGTTGGCGCAGCGCCAAGGGGTGACTGTCGCGATGGCGAAGCTTGTGGAGTTGCCCTATATCGACGGTTATTTTGACGGGGTGGTCGTTTGCGATGTTCTTGAGCATCTGATCGACCTTGATGCTTCCGTGGCTCAGCTCGCACGCGTGCTTAAGCCAGACGGAATCTTGATAGTAAGAGTTCCGAATAACGAGAATCTGTCTTCCTATGTCGAGGATACAAAATATTCTTTTGGGCACGTTAGGACTTTTAGTCGTGAGTCTCTGAGATTGTATGTTGAGAAATGTTTTGGATTTAGTTTTGTTGAGTGCGATTATTGTGCAAAATCGTTTTATTCCGCTAATCAAATCGTAAATTCTTTTCCGACGATGAAGGCTCCGATTCGTTCCATCCTCCCACGATTGACGAAGGCTGCTGAAGCGCGCGGGGCGCCGTTTGTTGCTGCCTTGGCCGCCCTGGGCAAGGGGCTAGTGTCAAGTCTGGAGGAGCAAGTGGATGCTCTGATTCTGCTCCGCGATGAGCATCCAGATGTTTTTGCCGAATTGACCGATTCCGTGCTCCAGCCCGCCGAGTTACTAGGGGTATTTCGAGCGCCTCACGGCTGATGGCAAATGAAGTCTCAGCACCAAGCTGAGTATAGCGAGGGATTGCAGAGTGCGAAAGATGATCTTCCTTGGCCAACGCCAGATTGCCTGGAAGGCGTTGGAAGCTTTGGCTCGACCGGAGAATCGCGCGGCCATTGCCCTTGCGGTTCTGGTGACGGATTCTGACACGTTTGCTCGCGTCGAGCGGGAGCTGCCGAGCCTCGCGCCGCGCTTCGTTCCCAACGATAAACGGCGGAAGGAGGAGATCATCGCGGCGATCCGCGAAGAAGGTGTCGACCTCCTGATATCCGTCCAGCACAACTGGATCCTTTCCAAAGAGATCCTCGATGCCGTCGATGGGTGCGCCTTCAATCTGCACAATGCGCGGCTTCCTCACTATCAGGGCTATAACTCCGTCTCTCACGCCATCCTCAACGGGGACAAGGACTACTACTCAACGATCCACTGGATGGAGGAGGAGGTGGACACCGGCGCCATCGCCTTTGAAGAAGTCACGCCGATCAGTCCGACCGACACGGCCCTGTCGCTTCATCGCAAGACGATCACTGCAGCCGCTATCGCATTCGAGAAGTTGTTGAAGTCGCTCAAAGCGGGTGAGGAAATTCCTCGTCGCACCGCAGGAGGGGCGCCCTCCCGCTTCTACGGAAAAAACTCCCTCAAGGAGATTCTGGATGTCACGGCGGTTCGAGATCCCGAGCAGCTCGATCGCCTGGCTAGGGCGCTGTTTTATGTGCCCCACAATATTGCCTACCAAGTGGTCGAAGGGCGGCGTACTTATCTAGTTCCGCAAAGTGGGGTCGCATTTCTGCGAGACATTGGCTTCGCTCTTGAATAGATGGGATTCCGTTGCCGAGGGCCGGGATGGCCAATGCTGGATCGCCTGCCGCGGAGGCGGGATCGACGACGTTTTTGAGATGTCTGGAGGTTATGTTGGGAACTGGATCGCGCAAGCTCCTTCGGGTCACCTTTTTTGGCGATTCGATCTGCGTCGGGCAGGGTGTCTCGATCTATCGCGGGTGGGTTGCTCGCCTCGCCGAAGAGCTCGATACTAGATGTGGTAGTGATACGGTGAAGCTTCTGGTCACCAACGCCTCGGTCAACGGTCGGACCACTCGGCAGGCACTTGAAGATATGCCTTACCATGTGCAGAGTCATGGTGTTGACATGATCGTTGTTCAGTTTGGTTTGAACGACTGTAATTATTGGCTCACGGACAAAGGTAATCCGCGTGTCAGTCTGGATGCCTTTAAGGCTAATTTGCGGGAAATCATCACGCGGGCAAGGACTTGCGGTGCTCGAAAAGTGCTGCTGAACACCAATCATCCAACTCTTCGCAATCAGGGCATCATCCCCGGGACAACGATTACCTACGAGCAGAGCAGTAAAATCTATAATTCTGCTATTCGTAACCTCGCAGACGAGCTTGGAGAGGCCGTTATTTTCCAAGATATTGAACGGTATTTTGACCATTTGATCGCTGGCGGAGTGTCTCTCGAATCCCTTCTTCTTGATGATGGCCTACATCTCAGCGAGGTTGGGCACGATAATTACCTCGATTTTGTCGGCCCTCGGGTGAAATCTGCGTTGGACTCTCTTATCGACGAGCTGTCGCGATTGTAATCTGCACGGTGGGATGAAGAGATGTTTGATATCGATATCGATGTTGCGGTTTCTCGGATAAAGAGGCGTGATGAAAAGGTTCTTCTCATCGCCTTTTACGAGCCGAGAGGTGTTCCGTCTATCGTTGAGAACATTGCGCTTCTTCAGAGGCTGTCAACTTTTCCGATTTCGGTTCTCAATCTAGCTGAGCATCGTTTCGATACCGGGTATCTTAAGATTCCTCCTATCGTCGATCTTGAGGATTTCGACGCTATTATAATTCACAATACCGTTTCATACAATATTGATAATCTTCGTTCTCTCGACGAGGTCATTGATTGCAAGTTTCCTACCTATTCTGGCGTGAAGATCGTGCTCAAGCAAGACGAGCACTATCGGTTTTCCGAGTTCGCCGCTTTTGCGCAAGATGCGGGAATTGATTGCATCTTCTCGATTATGCCGCAACAGGAAGTGGCGAAGACCTATGGTCGCTTGTTGCCGGATACGGCTATCCGGCACATGCTGACAAGTTATGTTACGCCGTCAATGCGGCAGCGCTTTGATGTCCAAGCAAAGCGACCAATCGACATCGGCTATCGCGGCTCGATCATGCCGCTGTCGTTTGGTCGACTCTGCTATCAGAAGCGCCGAATTGGTGACGAAGTGATGCGGCGTCTCGCCGGCCGCGGGGTGGTGCTCGATATTTCGAGCCGCTGGGAGGACCGCATCGGCGGGGAGGCTTGGTTCGAATTCCTCGCCTCATGCAAGGCGGTTCTTGGGGTTGAAAGCGGGGCCGGTCTGTTTGATCTCGATGGGACTTTGGCGGCGCGATGCCGCGAGATTGATGAAAGGCTTGGAGCCGACGACGGATCGGACGCGTACGCGCAATCTTACCTTGCCGAGCTCAAGCCGCTTGAGGGAGAGGTGGGGTACTTTATGATCTCACCTAGACATTTCGAGGCGATCTCAGTAGGCGCGGTCCAAATACTGTTCCCAGGGACGTATACGGAGCGTATGGTTGCGGGGCGTCATTATTTTGAGCTTTTAGAAGATTATTCGAATCTCGATGAGGCTGTCGATCTAATCCTCGATAAGCAGAGACGCGATGCGATGGCGGCTGCGGCATTCGAGGAGGTGTTGTCTGACAGGAAGAACTGGATCGAGGCCTTCGTTAGGGAAATGGATTCCGGCCTTCTAGCTGCGTTCAAGGCCAAGGGTCGACGCCGCAAGCCCTTTTTTGCCGCGGAGAGAGCGGCCAAGAATGTCCTTATGCTTCAGGCACATAACTTTGGCTGTGACCCCCGGCGGGACAAGTGGTATTCCGCGCTAGCTCCAGGCCAAGTTCTAGTACATCAGATCGGGATCACTGATACGAGTTCGCAGACGCTGCTAATGAATGGGCCGCGGAACGAACTGATACTGAACGTTCCTCGGCAGCGCTGGACTCCTGGATGTCTAGACTGCTATGCTGCTCAAATTGGTAGGGATGATGGAGCAAGCTTTGCTCTGCGCGAGCTATACTTTATTGCTCATGCGTTATCTCTGAGCGATTCCGAGTTGTTTCAGATTTATGGCGTGCCGCAGCGCTCCCCGGCGATTGAGAACTTCCGATGGTACCTTCGCTATATACTCGAGACTGCGGTCACCTTGGTTGAAGCGTCCGCTAGGACAGAGGGCGTCCACGCCCTGGTCGCGATCAACTTTCCGAGCCTCGTACCCGCTTTGATCCTCAAAGGACTGTTAGGCGTCCCGGTAATCTACGAGGCTCTCGAGTACTGGCCTGAGGCCGACCCCGACCAAGGCGAGTTCGGGAAGGTGTTCTGGCGGGAGTTTGAGCATCGGTTGGTTCGCTACGCCGACTATCGCGGCACGGTGTCTCCGCCTCTGGCGCGCCTGATGGCCGATACCTTCGGCGTGCCATTCTACGCCGTGCCGAACTGCGCCCCTCTCGCCGAACAGCCAGTGCCCGGTTTGTCATTGCGGCGGGAAGGCTCAAAGGCCGGGAACAAGGCAGTCACATTTTTGTTCCAGGGCAATTTCGCTCCCCATCGTGGGCTCGAGCTTCTGATCAGGGCGTGGTCCAAGGTTGACCCACGTGCCGAGTTGGTTCTGCGCGGGCCGGACAATGCTTTCAAGGAAGAGATGGTCGCCCTTGCCCGTGGCCTTGGGCTGAGCGAACGGCAAGTATCCTTCCCCTCAGCAGTTTCAAGTGAGCGGCTCATTAACTCGGCCCAGGCTGATGGTGATGTCGGGCTCGTGCCCTACACTCCAGCCGGAGCAAATTATGCGAATTGCTCACCAAACAAGCTCAGTCAGTATATGGCCGCTGGCTTGCCGATCCTTGCCAACTCTACAAATTTTGTGAAGGAGGTGGTTGAGGCGGCGGAGTGTGGGGCAGTTGTTGATTTTTCACGCGAAGCGCAGCTTATCGAGGCTGTCGCCAGGTTGTGTAACGCTGATTTTAGGGATCATTGTAAAAGAAATGCGCTCAATTATTTCAAAGATCATTATAATTGGGCAGCCGTCTCGGTGCCGTTCTATTCGGCCATTTTGAAAGAAACTGAAACTGTCGAGATTGATAAGTTAGCTTTCTTTCCGCCCCGCTCCAAATTGGTGCCGGATAGCTCCATGCCTGCATCGGATAGCGTCGAAGTTGTGCTGCCAGCCAGATCGACGCCCTACAAGGTCGCGCGGAGGGTCTGGCGGCTACTTCCGCAATCAGTCAGGGTGCGATTGGTGAATAACTTGCTGGCCCGCTGACGCGTTGTAGGCGGCTCATGAACGGCACGGTCTTCCTCATCTATGTCGAGCAGGTCACCGGAGTCGACTGCGCTTTGGAAACGGTGCTGGTAGCGGTTGGTCCAGAAGCGCCTCAGGAACACGTGGAGTATTATGTCGAGATTGACGGCCTGTCCACAGAACGGCGGAAGGCTACGGTGAATACACTGGATTGCTGCGCTGTCGATCGTTACAAGCTCCATTGCGCTCCTCTGCCCGGAGCGGTTGAGCGAGATGGTGGTCCGCTCAGCCACCGAGCCGAAGCGCGGCGGGGTAAAACCTGCGCGTGAGTGACTGTTTTTTTGTGTCGGGATCGCCAATGCCCAAAATCTTCACCGTTGTCGGCGCGCGCCCACAATTTATCAAGGCGGCACCGGTCAGCCAGGCGCTTGCCGGCGCGGGGCTCATGGAAATCCTCGTGCACACAGGGCAGCATTTTGACGCGCTGATGTCGGATGTGTTCTTTGATGAACTCAACATTCCGAAACCCACCTACGATCTGGAGGTCAACAGCCTTGGTCATGGCGCCATGACCGGCCGCATGCTCGAAAAGCTCGAGGCCGCGATGCTCGCCGAGAAGCCCAACTTGGTTCTCGTCTATGGCGACACCAACTCCACGGTTGCCGGCGCCCTAGCGGCAGCCAAGCTGCACATCCCGGTCGCGCATGTCGAGGCGGGTCTGCGCTCCTTTAACCGTCGCATGCCGGAGGAGATCAACCGAGTCATGGCGGATCATGTAAGCGCGCTTCTGTTATGCCCAACTCAGATCGCAGTAGCGAATCTTACCCGGGAGGGCATCACGCAAGGCGTTCACGCCGTCGGTGACGTCATGTACGACACGACCCTCGCCGCTATTAGCCGAGCGGAAGACCGCTCAACTATTCTCGAAACGCTTCACCTTAGCCCGAAATCCTATGCAGTCGCGACCATTCATCGCGCCGAGAATACCGATGACGAGTGCCGTTTCAACGCGGTGATGTGTTGGCTTGCAGAAGCAGCGCGCGAGCGGGAGATTATTATGCCTGTACATCCGCGCACTCGCAAGTTGATGAAAAGCAGGGGCATAGCGCCGGACGGCGTGCGCCTTCTTGAGCCGGTCGGCTATCTCGACATGGCGCGCCTGGTACATAACGCCGCGCATGTTTACACCGATTCAGGCGGCCTGCAGAAAGAAGCTTATTTCCATCGCGTGCCTTGCGTGACGTTACGCGATGAAACGGAGTGGGTGGAAACGGTTGATGCGGGCTGGAACCGGCTCTGGCAAAAGGCAGATTACCTGCCGCGCCGCGACATCCCAGATTACGGCGACGGCCGTGCGGCGGATAGGATCGTGAGCTTGATTGCTGGGCATTTGTGAACGGGGGTGACATCCAGGCGTTGGATTCTGGAGGGTTATGCACCAATTCGAGCTGCCTATCGCCGGAGTTCCTGCGGTAGGGCGTGGATTGGGGAGATCCGGAGAAACGCCTGAAGAATGTCGCGCGGATCCGAGCGGGCCGCGCGATCTTTTGCCAACTGGGCTGAAGCGGGCCGAGCGCGAGGAAGTGATCCGTCTTCCCCGTAAAAAGCCGGCAGCAGGCCAAGGTACGGGCCCGCAGTGATGGTTGGATCCGAACTCTGGCAGCCTCGCGGCAGCCTATATGCGTCGATACGATGTTGCGCCCAACTGTGGGTTCAGGTAACCGCTTCGCTTCGGTCATCGGGGCGCACAAGGTAGACAGGTCAACGATGCTGCCAGGTGGCTGAACAGAGGCAAACATAGTACATGATTCCGTGCGTTGCCATGCGCGTCTCTTTAAGATTCCATGGTATATCTATAGCGAAATTTAAGATTATTTGTGCTATTATTATAATAATAACTTAGAGTAACTGTTGTCGCTATAATAATTTAAAGTATTACTTGTTATTTGGCGCTGTAATAGATTTTTCTATGAAGCCCTGCTCGGAGAAGCGATTTGCACATCGACCCTCAGACTGGTATCCGTAAACTTACGCCGGGGCAGTCGTCGATATTATGTATTTGCTTTTATGATCCTGTTGGTATTGTTACTGTTCGGGAAAATATCGGCGCATGGCAGAAGGCTAGTGCATATGCCATTGAGGTGCTGAATCTCTGGCCCGGCGGCTATTCAAGCCTGACAATCCCGTCTAGCGTAAATTTAGCTCGCTATGATGCTATTTATATTCATCCAACTGCATGTTATAATCCTGAGAATTTATGGTCTCTGGATTCTCTTTTAAATATTTCATTCTCTGAATATCATGGAACAAAGATTATAGCTAAGCAGGATGAGCACTATAAATCAGCGATAACTGCAAAATATATTGGATCTAAGAAATTTGATTTGGTTCTGACTTGCCTTGATGCGATAAGTCAAGTTAAGGTCTACCCGCGTGAAATTGTCGGCGATTGCCAGTTTTATCAGACCTTGACGGGCTACGTTTCGCATGCCCAACGCGATCTTGTCTTTAAGCCGTTGGCCGAGCGCCCGATCGATGTAGGCTACCGCGGTTCGATGCAGCCTCTTTCATTCGGTCGTTTGGGGCGTGAAAAATGGGAAATCGGTGAACGCTTCCAATCTGTCGCGCCAGCATTGGGGCTGACGACCAATATATCGAGTGAATGGTCCGCGCGGTTCAACGGTTCCGCCTGGTACGATTTCCTTCAGAGCATCCGTGCCGTGCTCGGGGTGGAATCGGGGTCGAACGTATTCGATTTTGACGGCTCGATTGCTGCCGACTGTGACGCCTTCCGTGCGGCGGTGGGGGATTCCTTGAGCCGTGAGGAGCTCTATAATCATGCGGAGACGAAGATCATTGGCTCTCGCGAGGGCAATGTCGACTACGCGCAAGTCTCTCCTCGGCATTTTGAGGCTGCAGCGGCCTACACCGTGCAGGTGCTCTATGAGGGCCGTTACTCGGGAATTTTGCAGCCGTGGCGACACTTCGTGCCGCTGCGCCGTGATTTTGGCAATATCGAAGAGATAGCCGCCTTCTTGCGCGACGACGCGCTGATGACCGGCATGGCTGTAACCGCACGAGCGGAGCTGATCGACGCTCCAACCTATCACTATGAGACCTTCATTGCCGATCTCGATGATGTAATCGGCAAGGCCATGCGTGGACGCGGCAATGCTTCGTTCTCCGCACCCTTGATGGATTCCACAGATGGCGCGGTGCCCACCGTAAGGGGGGGGCGGAAGGTTGCCGCTGACGGTCGTTCGCGCGCGATCATTCTGGCTGCCCATGAGCCGAAGCTCGATCCTCGCCTGGATTGGTTCGCTGACTCCCTCGCCGAAGACTTTAATGTCTGTGAAATAGGAACCTATCCGTGGGCTGTTGTCGGTGATGGGCCGAGCCTCGAGAAAGTGGCGCCGAATCGTCTGCGCCTTCGAGTCGAACGAACCAAATACGCCGCTGCAGGGCTTGCTCCCTTTCCTTTCAGCGATAAGGCCTTGGCGAAGGTCGCTCTTGCGTGGAGCCGTTTAGACGCCGTTCTGACGGGGGTGGGTCCCGATGTCATCGAAGAGTACGGCCTCTATGCCAAAGATGCACTCCCGCGCGTCCGAGGACTCGCAACGTACTTTATGCATACGACGTCCTCTCTGGTTGAGGCGGGGCGTCGACTTGGTGGCGCTGACATAATTGTCGCGGCCGACCTGGAAACATTGCTGGCGGGTGTTATACTTTCTTATCAATACGGTGCGCGACTTATATATGATGCACATGAGTATTGGCCATTCTCTTACATTGATTTTAGTGCTGCTGAAACACAATTTTGGTGTGAATTTGAAGCTATTTTGGTGTCCGAAGCCTCGCTGCGGCTGTCGGTTTCGCCGCCTCTGGCAGCTTTGCTTACCGACGAGTACGGCAGCAACTTCGTTTCGGTACCTAATGCCGTTCCGCGGACTGCCTCTCAAGAAATTCCGGTGCGACCGCCGCTTACGGACGGCTTCGTTGACTTTCTGGTCCAAGGCAACTTCACCGAAGGAAGAGGGTATGAAGAACTGATCGACTCTTGGGCCGCGACCGCCGAGTGCGCTCGGCTGGTGCTGCGCGGCCCCG
>Ga0209571_1001398_pt1 | contig 11857 bp, 11 predicted proteins | sample EBPBio102011_DNA_FD_185866 | JGI IMG/M metagenome (GOLD analysis project Ga0209571, IMG submission 185866) | Wastewater treatment Type I Accumulibacter community from EBPR Bioreactor in Madison, WI, USA - Reactor 1_1/10/2011_ DNA (SPAdes)... | ecosystem: Engineered > Bioreactor > EBPR >...
TACCCACGCACCCGGATCTGATTCACCGCATCACGCTTGAACTCATCGCTGTAGTTGCTCGTCCCCATGTCGGCCTCCTTGCCACAAAGTTAGGGCGCAAAGCGTCTACAAATCTAGGGGCACCTCAGGCCGAGCTGCTGATCAGAAACTGAAGGCGCAAAAGATGCAGACCAACACAGGGCCTCCACTGCTATACTGAGGTGATTGAATCGGCTTGGGGGTGCGAGTTTGAACGCTGGCAAGGTAGTTTATTCCGTCAACGCGCACCGACGTGTTTTGTTGAGCGCCTCCAGCCGAGCGCGGCTGATCGCAAAACTAGAAGAGGATCAGGCTCACTGGGAGAAGGCGTTTCCGACCGCTCCGACTATCAGCGGCTATAGTTACCAACCCCGCTATCAAACCCTTATACAGCGGGTTCGGGAATGCCCACCGGACCAAACTGTCTTCGACGCCTCCGATCGCGGCGCCGCCATCTTTCCTACTTTTGGATCCCCTGAGGCACATGTCCTAGATCACCTCATAACGAACGCTTCGGAACTCGAGGTTGCATCCCTTCTGCGGTGGTGGTGGGCCCGTAACGGCTGGTTACCCCGTGGCAACGATGATCTATTTTTGGCATTGGGCAGTGCCATCTTTCATGCCACCGCGATCAGTCTGAACGCGATCAAGCAAGGTCCGAATGCCGCGAAGATTGAGGACTCAGCCGCGAAACTAGCGCTTGCCGCGCAGGTGCAACTCGACGAGAGCGATGCCATTACCCAGCACGCCAGTGCGATCCGATCGAGCATCGACGACGCCGGTAGAAGGGCGGCCACAAGAGAAAAAGCGCTCGAACGGCTAGTAAGTTCTGAGCTCAAGAAGGGCGTCGCAAAGCTCGAAAAACAGCGGCAGGAGTGGGAGGAGCGCTGGGCGAACACCCACAAAGTGTTCATGGACCGGTTGTCTTTGACCGAACCGGTCAAGATGTGGGGTACGAAGGCGGAAGAACATCGCGGAGCGGCTCGCCGCGCGTTCAAGATATTTCTGGCGGCAGGCGCGGCAGCAATCGGCTTGGCTATCGTCACCATGGTCGTCTTCGGACAAAGGATCGGAAGCACATTCTACAGACAATCTTGTCCAGAGGGCGGGCCTTGCGTCGACGTGTTCTCGTTCCAGGGCCCGCTTACTGTCGGAGCCCTGTTGTTGGTTGCCTCGCTTCTGATCTGGCTCGTCCGCTTCCAGACAAAGCTCTACCTCAGTGAGCGGCACCTTGCGCTGGAGGCCGAAGAGCGAATGGCCTTCACGAAGGCCTACTTGGCATTGACTGCCGACAAGCACATCGATGGAGAGCAACAGGCTATCGTGTTGTCCGCCCTGTTCCGGCATGCCCAAGACGGCGTCATCAAGGACGACGATTCCTCGCTCGACATTTCGGCCGCCGCGATCCTGGCCAAGGCCATCTCTGGCCCTAGGGGTGGCTGAGAAATGTTCCATGCCACATCATCCACTAAAGCCAACTACTACAAGTATTTAGCGCGACTAAACTTCGAAGCCGCGAAGGCAGCAGATGCCGTGGTCGGTGACCTGCCGGGATATGATGTGGCAGCACCACCGCCCATCATGACTCTTTGCGCCCATTCGATCGAACTTTCAGCGAAGGCCGTCTTACTTGAAAATGGCTGGGACGAAGCCAAAGTCCGAAAATTGGGCCATAACTTGGTTGAGTGCGTTGAAGCATGCAAACTTGTCGGGGCGGATACGAGTGACATTGATGGACAGGTCTTGGCCATCATTTCCGATCTGCTTGTCTCTGGTCGTCTGAGGTATGGCGACCAGAGTAGGTTGGGCATGGTGCCCGTCTTCGGACCCTTGAGTTCAGTCTGCGAAAGCTGCCTCGACATGTGCGGCGCTCCTAAGCTGTCAGATCTCTTAGGGTAGCGTCCCTCCAGTTCGAGCATTCCGACCAACCCGTGAGGAATGCTCGAAGCCGGACGCGCGCACAGATAGGCGCAATAGACGATTCCGCCTCCGAATCTCCTGTGATAGCCTGCCTTCAGCAGGGGGCGGCAATGGCACAAAAGACCGAAATCGAGTGGACCGACGCGACCTGGAACCCAGTCGCCGGATGCATCAAGGTCGGGGCCGGTTGCGACAACTGCTACGCCGAGCGGTTCGCCGAGCGGTGGCGCGGTGTTCCTGGTCATCCCTACGAACACGGTTTCGACCTTCGGCTTTGGCCTGAACGGCTGAAGCAGCCGGCGCGGTGGAAGAAACCGCGGATGATCTTCGTCAACTCGATGAGCGATCTCTTCCAGAAAGAGATCCCCCGGTCCTTCGTGGACCAGGTCTTCGATGCCATGGAGGCTGCCGACTGGCACGTCTACCAAGTGCTGACCAAGCGCAGCTCGCTCATGCGGAACTATGTGAAGACCCGATATGATGGCGGAAAGGTCCCGTCGCACATCTGGCTGGGCGTCTCGGTCGAAGACGCGGCCCATAAGGGAAGGATCGCGCATCTCAAGCAGATCAATTCCGACGCCCGCTTCATATCATTCGAACCACTTCTCGGCCCAATTGGCGATGTCGACCTGACTGGCGTCGCCTGGGCTATCGTTGGTGGCGAGAGCGGCCCTGGCGCCCGCCCTATGGAAGGGGAATGGGCGACAGAGCTTCGGTTAATTTGCGATCGAGACGAGGTTGCATTTTTCTTTAAGCAATGGGGCGGGGCTCGGCCAAAGACTGGTGGCCGTACGCTTGACGGCGAGGAATGGAACGGGTTCCCTTGGAAAATCGCTCCGAAGGCAATCATGGAGCAGCTTGCGCCAGCTCCTTAGCGGGGTGGGTCGTTGGCAAGGAAGAAGTACGACTGGGGAAATGGCGCGCCGCTTCTTGATCACACGGCTCGTAAGCTGAAGGTTCTGGGCGAGTATTTCGCTGAGTATCTACGGGTCAGGTGCTGCAACATCCCGATGCAAGGGAATTTTCGCCTTGCGGTGGTCGACGGCTTTTCAGGCGGAGGTCGCTACAGCAAAGGCGAAATGGGCTCACCATTGGTTTTTCTCGACGTCCTGGGCCGCACGATGTCCGAGATTGACATCAAGAGGGCCGCCGATGGCTTCAAGCCGCTCGAGTATGAATGCTATTTTTTGTTCAATGACGAAAACCCCTCAACAACGAAGCTCCTCGACGCAAATGTGGCGCCCCTTCTGGCGGAATTGCGCGAGAAACATCCCAACTTGACCATCATCGTCCACAGCGAAAGCCGACCGTTCTCCGCGCTCTACCCTGCTGCAAAAGCCAAGCTTGAGGCGGCCGGTATGAGAAATGTCATCTTCAACATCGATCAGTGCGGCGACGTCGGCGTGGACCGAGCGACTATCGTGGACATCCTGCAGACCTTCAACTCGGCAGAAGTGTTCGTCACCTTCATGATCGAATCGCTTCTCGCCTACCTCAGCGCGAAGGATTCGGGGGCGCTGCAAAAAAGACTCGCTCACCTTGACCTTCCCTCCTCGGATTTGGAGGAGCTTCGGGTAGTGATGAATCGAAGAGAGTGGCTATCGACTGCAGAGCGCATCGTCTTCGACCAGTGGGCGTCCGTCTCACCGTTTGTCAGCCCGTTCTCGATACACAACCCCGATGGCTGGCGCTATTGGCTCATGCACTTCGCGAAGTCCCCGCGGGCAAGGCAGGTTTACAACGACGTGCTACATGCAAATGCCAATTCCCAAGCCCACTTTGGTAGAGCTGGACTCGACATGTTCAGCTTCGACCCCAAGCACGAAGGCGCGCTATATCTCTTCGACTTTGACGGCAGAGCTCGCGCCAGGGAACAGCTATTCGAGGATGTGCCCAGAACGATCTCCGGCTTTGGGGATGCGATCACGGTCAGTGATTTTCAACATCAGATCTACAGCCGAACTCCGGCCCACTCCGACGATATTCGTTCAGCGATTTTCAACAACCCAGACGTCGAGGTCCTGACACCCTCGGGTAACCCTCGCCGCAGCGAACTCCGACTTCGACCCGACGATGTGCTGCGGGTTGCACGTCAACGGAGTATGTTCAAGTTCGATTGGCCAACAGGCTCTCGGAAGCCCGACAGGGATCCATCTTCTGGGGGATGATCTCGCCTCATTGGGTCGTTGAAGCTGCGTTAGATGCACCCTTCAAGGCGTGGTCAACGCACAGTCACGCGGGGCGGATTGAAGGATACGATGAGAGGGATCGTCGGCCACCGTACAGGTCACCCGCAGCAGGCGTCAGGTAAGAGTCGTAGCGATGCCGCCAAACCGCGCTGCTGCAAACTTCCGTGTCAATCCGTGCAGACTTCCGTGGCGAGCCACACTTGTCCCCAGCCGCTTCCGCTTTTCCACAGAAGAATTCGCTTTACAGGCTTCCCGGGCACACTCACTATATCTAGTAAGGACAGCGTCGGGCAAACGCTGAACCTTGCCAGACACCCAGCTTCTTGTGGGTCTCGGCCCATCGGAAGCCTTATAATGAGGCCGGGCAATGTCGCTTTCCGAAGATTATCTGCAAACGGATGACCTCCACCCGATCGACATTGTCGAGACGCTGGCGACCCATCACGACTGGGAGTTCGACCGCGTCACCGAGGACCAGATCGCCATGTCGGTCGAGGGCCAGTGGCGCAGCTACTCCCTGACCCTCGCCTGGTCGCCCGCGGACGAGACGCTGCGCCTGATCTGCACCTTCGAGATGGAGCCGCCGGACGCGCGCCTGCCCCAGCTCTACGACCTCTTGAACCGCTGCAATGACATGGTCTGGACCGGCGCCTTCACCTGGTGGGCCGAGCAGAAACTGATGGTCTGGCGCTATGGCCTGTGCCTTGCGGGCGGCCAGATCGCCGGGCCCGAACAGATCGACCGGCTGATCGGCAGCGCCGTGATGGCGGCGGAACGCTTTTATCCGGCCTTCCAGCTTTCGCTCTGGGGCGACAAGACCCCGGCCCAGGCGATGCAGGTTGCCATTGCCGAGGCTTACGGACGCGCCTAACCTTCGCCCCCGGAAAAGGGGGTGACCATGTCACTGGAAATCGTGGCCCGCGACGGGCTTGTGCTGCTGGGCTGCGGCAAGATGGGCTCGGCACTGCTGGCGGGCTGGCTGGCGGCGGGGATCGACGCCAAGGCTTTCTGGGTGATCGAGCCGAACCCGACCGACTGGCTGCGTGGCACGGGCGTTCATCTGAACCAGGGCGTTCCCCCTGCGCCCGCCGTGGCGCTTCTGGCGGTGAAACCGCAGATGATGGGCAGCGCCCTGCCCGCCTTGCAGGCCCTGGGCAATGGCAACACGCTGTTTGTCTCGATTGCCGCAGGCACCACCATCGCCACTTTCGAATCCGTGCTGGGCAGCCAGACCCCCATCGTCCGCACCATGCCCAACACCCCCGCCATGGTCGGACGCGGCATCACCGCGCTTTGCGGCAATGCCCATGTGACCGCTGCACAGATGGAGCTTGCGCGCGCGCTGATGTCCGCCGTGGGCCAGGTCGTCACCCTGACGGGCGAAGATCAGATCGACGCGGTCACTGCCGTTTCCGGCTCTGGTCCGGCCTATGTCTTCCACCTGATCGAGACCATGGCCGCAGCGGGCGAGGCCCAGGGCCTGCCCGCCGATGTGGCGATGCAGCTGGCCCGCGCGACGGTCTGCGGCTCGGGGGAGCTGGCCTTCCAATCGCCCGAAACGGCGGCGCAACTGCGCATCAACGTCACCTCGCCCGGCGGCACCACCGCCGCCGCGCTGGCGGTGCTGATGGATCACGAAGCGGGCTTCCCCGCCCTGCTGACCCGCGCCGTCAAGGCCGCAGCCGACCGGGGACGGGAGCTGGGCAAGTGACGATCAGCTACGACGATTTCCAGAAGGTCGATATCCGCGTCGGCCGCATCACCCGCGCCGAACCCTTCCCCGAGGCGCGCAAGCCGGCCTACCGGCTCTGGGTCGATTTCGGCGAGGGGATCGGCGTGAAGAAGTCCTCGGCCCAGATCACCCGACATTACACGCTGGAAGAACTGCCCGGACGGCAGGTCCTGGCCGTGGTGAATTTCCCGCCCCGGCAGATCGGGCCGGTCCTGTCGGAAGTGCTGGTGCTGGGCGTGCCGGATGAGGCGGGCGAGGTCGTGCTGCTGGCGCCGGGACAGGGCGTGCCTCTGGGCGGGCGGATGTTCTGATGCTGCGGCTCCTGCTGACGCGGCGCTTTCCCGCAACCGTGGTCGCGGCCGCCCGCGCGCGCTTTGACGTGGTCGAGCATGGCGGCAAGACGCCGCTCTCGCCGCAGGATTTGCGCGCCGCCCTGCGCGACCATGACCTGATCCTCTGTTCCCATGGCGATGCCTTCCAGGCGGATGTCTTCGCCGATGTGCCTCAGCCAAGGGCGCGGCTTCTGGCCAATTTCGGCGCGGGCTACAACCATATCGACGTGGCGGCGGCGCGGACGGCGGGTGTTTCCGTGACGAACACCTCCGGCGCGGTGACCGATGCCACCGCCGATATCGCCCTGGCGCTGATCCTGATGACCGCGCGCCGTCTGGGCGAGGGCGAGCGGCTGCTGCGCGCCGGCAAATGGGCGGGCTGGGGTCCGGTCGACATGCTGGGCACCCATGTCACCGGCAAGCGGCTGGGCGTGATCGGCCTGGGCCGCATCGGCAAGGCCATCGCCCGGCGCTGCCATTTCGGTTTCGGCATGGAGGTCGTCTTCCACAATCGCAGCCGGATCGCCGACCCGGGCCTGCCCGCCCGGCAGGTGCCGCTGGCCGAGGCCATGGCCGCCGATTTCGTGGTTGTCGCCGTGCCCGGCTCGGCCTCGACCCATCACCTGATCAATGCGGATGCGCTGGCGCAGATGCGGCCCGAGGGGATCTTCATCAATGTCTCGCGCGGCGATGTGGTGGATGAGGCGGCGCTGATCGCCGCACTTCAGGCTGGCCGCATCGCGGGCGCGGGCCTCGATGTCTATGAATTCGAACCCATGGTGCCGCCCGCGCTGATCGCGATGGAAAATGTCACCCTGCTGCCGCATCTGGGCACCGCCTGCCTTGAGGTGCGCGAGGCGATGGGGCGGATGGCGCTGGACAATCTGATCGCCTGCGCCGAGGGCCGACCCCTTCTCAATCCGGTCTGAGGCATGATCATCTCGCGCGCGCGGCGCTTTATCTTCGTGCATATCCCCAAGACCGGCGGCACCGCCCTGTCGCTGGCGCTCGAGGCGCGGGCGGCCAAGGACGATATCCTGATCGGCGACACCCCCAAGGCGCGGCGGCGGGCCGGGCGCTGGAAAGGCGTCAAGACGGCGGGCCGGTTGTGGAAGCATTCGGCCCTGGCCGATCTGCCCGGGCTGGTCAGCGAAGACGAGATCGCCGCCTTCCAGACCGTCACCATGGTCCGCAATCCCTGGGACCGGGTGGTCAGCTATTACCACTGGCTGCGCGGGCAGAGCTTTGCCCATCCCGCCGTGGGCCTGGCGAAAACCCATGATTTCAGCGGCTTCCTGAACCATTCCCAGACACTCACCGCGCTGCGGCTTTGGCCCTATGGTGCCTATCTGCGCCTGCCCGATGGCAGCGAGAAGCCCGCGCTTTGCATCCGGCTGGAGCATTACGGCCAGGATGTCGCGCCCTTCGAGGCCCATCTTGGCTTTGCCCTGCCGCTGCGGCGGGTGAATGACTCGGACCGGCAGCGCGACTGGCGCCCCTATTACGCCGATGCCGACGCGGCCCTGATCGCCGAGATCTGCGCCGAGGATATCGCCCGCTTCGGCTATGGCTTCGATCCGGCTTGACCCTGCCCCGCAGGCGCGAAAGAAGCCGGGGGCATGTCAGGGAAAGGCAGGGCCATGGAACGTACTGGCAATGGCCGCGCCAAACGGGGCGGGATCTGGGGCAACGCCTATCTGCTGTTGACCCTCGCGCCCCTGTTCTGGTCGGGCAATTTCGTGGTGGGCCGCGCGATCCTGACCGAAGCGCCGCCCGTGGCGCTGGCTTTCTGGCGCTGGGTTCTGGCCCTGATCCCGGTGCTGCTTCTGGCGCGCGGCCGGGTGGATTTTCGCGCCGAGGCCCGGGCGCTGCGCGGCCACCTGCCAATCGTGACGCTGCTGGCCGTGCTGGGCATCGCCTGTTTCAACACCTTCGTCTATTTCGGCCTGCAAGAGACGACATCGGTCAACGCGCTGCTGATGCAATCAGCCATGCCGCTGCTGATCCTTGTCGCCTGCTTCGGCCTTTACGGCGAAAGGCCGGGCCGGTTGCAGATGCTGGGCGTGGCGCTGTCGCTTCTGGGCGTGGTCTTCATCGCCACACGCGGCCACCCCGAGGCGCTGGCGCGGCTGGCGGTGAACCGGGGCGACCTCTGGGTGCTGGCGGCGGTGGTGGCCTATGCTTTCTACTCGGCGCTTTTGCGCCGCAGGCCCGCGATGCACCCCCTGGCCTTTCTGGCCGCGCTGTTCACCCTTGGGGCGCTGGCGCTGCTGCCCTTCTACATCCGCGAGCATCTGTCGGGCGATGTGCTGCCGATGACGCCGGGCAACATGGCCGCGCTGGCCTATCTGGTGATCTTCCCCAGCTTCCTGTCCTATCTCTGCTTCAACCGTGGCGTGGAGCTGGTCGGCGCGGGCCGCGCCGGGCTGTTCATCCACCTTCTGCCGGTCTTCGGCAGCATCCTTGCGGTGATCTTCCTGGGCGAGCGGATCGAGACCTTCCACCTGATCGGCGCGGGGCTGATCGCAGGCGGGCTGGTCATCGCCTCGCGGCGGTAGGCATGGTGCGCGCGGACGCGCACCATGGTCGCATCTTGCTCAGGCCGCCTTCACCGCCCCGCCGCCAAAGCGGCCATAGAAGGTCTCGCCCTTCTGCGCCATTTCGCGCAGCAGCGCCGGGGCCTCGAAACGGTGGCCATATTGCGCCACCAGCCCGCGGCAGATCTCGACCGCGCGGCCCGCGCCCAGAATGTCGAGCCACGAGAACGGACCGCCCGACCAGGGCGCGAAGCCCCAGCCCAGGATCGCGCCGACATCGCCTTCGCGGATATCGGTCAAGACACCCTCTTCCAGCGCCCGCACGGCTTCCAGAACCTGCGCCATCAGCAGGCGATGCTGCACATCCGACAGCGAGGGCTGGGCCTTGTCTGCAGGATATTTGTGTTCCAGCCCCTCCCACAGACCCAGGCGTTCGCCTTTGTCGGAATAGGCGTAGAAGCCCGCATTCGACTTGCGGCCCAGACGGCCCTGATCGGCCATCCAGAACAGGACATGATCGACCGCCTCGTCCGGGTAATCCGCCCCCATCGCGGCCTTGGTGGCCTTGGCGATCTTGACGCCCAGGTCGATCGAGGTCTCGTCCACCAGTTGCAGCGGCCCCAGCGGCATCCCCACCAGCTTGGCGGCGTTTTCAACCAGCGCCGGTTCCACCCCTTCGGCCACCATGCGGATGCCTTCGTTGATATAGGGAATGATGCAGCGATTGGCATAGAAGAAGCGGGCGTCATTGACGACGATCGGCGTCTTGCGGATGGCGCGGACGAAATCCAGCGCCTTGGCCACGGCACGATGGCCGGTCTTTTCGCCCTTGATGATCTCGACCAGCATCATCTTGTCGACGGGCGAGAAGAAATGGATGCCGATGAAATCCTCGGGCCGGCCGAAGGCCCTGGACAGGCCGGTGATCGGCAGGGTCGAGGTATTGGTGGCCAGGATGCAGTCCTTGCCCACTGCCGCCTCGATCTTCTTCGTCACCTCGGCCTTGACCTTGGGGTCCTCGAACACCGCCTCGACCACCAGATCCACACCCTTCAAAGCAGCGTAATCGGTGGTGGCGGTGATGCGACCCAGCACTTCCGCCTTCTTCTCGGCCGTCACCTTGCCGCGTTTCACACCCTTGTCGAGCAGGTCTTCGCTGTGCTGACGCCCGCGATCCGCCGCCTCCTGTGTGCTGTCGATCAGCACCACCTCGATCCCGGCATTGGCGCTGACATAGGCGATTCCCGCCCCCATCATCCCTGCGCCGATCACGCCCAGCTTTTTCACAGACTGGTCGGGCGCCTCGGGCCGGTTGGCACCCTTCTCCAGCGCCTCCTTGTTGATGAAAAGCGAGCGGATCATGGCGCTGGACGAAGGGTTCAGCAGCACCGAGGTGAAATGCCGCGCCTCGATCCTCAGCGCGGTGTCGAAGGGCACCATGGCGCCTTCATAGACCGCCGCCAGCAGAGCCTTGGCCGCCGGATAGACGCCCTGGGTCTTGCCATGGACCATGGCTGAGGCGCCCACGAAGGTCATGAAACCCGCCGGGTGATAGGGCGCGCCGCCCGGCATCTTGTAGCCCTTGTCATCCCAGGGCTTGACCAGATCGGCGTCCTTCGCCGCCAGAACCCAGTCCTTGGCCCGCGCCAGAAGCTGATCGGCGGGGACGACCTCATCCACCAGCCCCGCCGCCTTGGCGGATTTTGGGTCGGACAGCTTGCCCTCCAGCAGGAAGGGCGCCGCCATCATCGCGCCCATCTTGCGCACCAGCCGCGTCGTGCCGCCCGCGCCGGGGAAGATGCCCACCATGATCTCGGGCAGGCCGATCTTGGCCTTGGGATTGTCTGCCGCGATGATGCGGTGGCAGGACAGCGGCAGTTCCAGCCCGATGCCCAGCGCCGTGCCCGGAAGCGCGGCGACGATCGGCTTGCCGCCCTTTTTCGTCTTCGGGTCCATCCCCGCCAGCTCGATCTTGCGCAGGACCTTGTGCATCTGCATGACGCCGTCAAAGATCGCCTCGGCCCCGCCCGCCCGCATCTGGGCGATGACGTTCAGGTCCATCCCGCCCGCGAAATCCTTTTTGCCCGAGGTGAGGATGATCCCCTTCACCGCCGCATCCGCCAGCGCCTGATCGACCAGGTCCGACAGCAGGGCAAAGCCCGCGGTGGACATGACATTCATGCTTTTGCCCGCGACATCCCAGGTGATGGTGGCAACGCCATCGGCATCCTTGGTCAGGGTGAAATCTTCGGTCATGCGTGGTCTCCCTTCATGCGCAGCCGGCCATCGGCATGGGCATAGCGCCGGGCCGGGCCGTCTTTTTCGGTGATCAGATCGTGATCTGGGTAATGGATGCGGTCGCGCGGCAGCCGCGTGCCCATGGTCAGATACAGGGCCGCGTCCGGCCCGCGATTTTCAAGCTGGTGGCCGATGGGCGTGCCCCTGGGCCAGCAGACCATGTCGCCGGGATTCAGCCGGGTCTCGGTCTCCTCGACCAGGATCGGATGGCCCGACAGGACATAGATCGCCTCATCCTCGGCCTCGTGCCAATGGCGGAACGACGACCGGCTTCCCGGCGGCAATTCCTCAAGATGGACGCCGAATTGCGTCAACCCGCCCGCATCGCCCAGAACGCAATGACGATAGGGGCCAAGCCCGCCACCCAGGATCGGGTGGACATAGGCATCCTCGGTCACCCATTCGCGCCCCGCCGCCCGCAGAACGCGCGGCATCGCGGCACCGTCAAACGGCTTGCCCCAGGGCGCGGGCAGGTTCAGCAATTCTGCCGGCAGGTCGCCCTCGCGCAGGATCTGGCCGTCAAAGGCCTCAACCCGCCAGCGCGTCGCCTCGTTGACCTGGCGGCGGTGGTCGTCAGGATAGGTGCAGATATCGCCCGCCGCCCGCGTTCCGACAATCAGCCAGCGCGCCGCTTCCCTGCCCCGGTTGGTCAGGTGATGGGCATTGGGGTCGCCCCGGCGGAAACACAGCGCATCGCCCGGCACCAGATCGGTCATGCCGTCATCGTCGCGCAGCGTCGCCTGACCCGACAGCAGATAGAGGAACTCGTCCTCGGCGGAATGCCAGTGGCGAAGACAGGACCAGGCGCCGGGGTCCAAAGTGTCAAGATAG
>Ga0209571_1001400_pt1 | contig 11834 bp, 9 predicted proteins | sample EBPBio102011_DNA_FD_185866 | JGI IMG/M metagenome (GOLD analysis project Ga0209571, IMG submission 185866) | Wastewater treatment Type I Accumulibacter community from EBPR Bioreactor in Madison, WI, USA - Reactor 1_1/10/2011_ DNA (SPAdes)... | ecosystem: Engineered > Bioreactor > EBPR >...
CCGACGACGAGGTTCGCATCATGGGATCGAAGTCGGAACTGCTGCGAACGTTGGTCGCCGCTTCAAGCGTAGAAACGGCGGCGTTCGGCGTTCATAGTTCTGTACTGAAATGGCGCACCCGACAGGATTCGAACCTGTGACCTCTGCCTTCGGAGGGCAGCACTCTATCCAGCTGAGCTACGGGTGCGTGCTGCGCGGTCTATAGCGCGGTCGGCGGGGCCTTTCAACCGGGCATCTGCCAAAACGAAAAGGGCGCCCGAAGGCGCCCCGGCTTGCCCGGCGGCGAAGGGTCAGCCGTTCCAGGTGCGGACCGGGCCGCAATCCATGTGGACGAAGTTCGAGTGGCTGTAGCGGCCGACGCCGCCGGCCTCGCAGGCCATCGCGGCGCTGTAGATCTGGCTGACCGAGCGCGAGCGCAGGCGCACGTCGGCGGCGCGGGCCTCGATGTGCATCGACTTGCGGGCGACGCCGGGGGTGTTTTCGCGCAGCATGGCGTTCGTGGCCTTGGTGCGGTAGCCCGACAGGAGCATGAAGGGTTCGTCGATGTCCAGAAGCCGGTGGGCAGCGGCGGCGATGTCGACCGTGCGGGGATCCATCGCCTTGATCTCGTCCTGGCGCCAGTCACGCATGAAGTAGCTGACTTCGTTCAGCGCCTCGGGAATATATTGGCCTTCGATCCAGTAGATCGTGTCGATGCTCTCGCCCGTTCGGCCGGAATACATGCGGATGCGACGCACATCGCCCGCGCCCTTCAGAAAACCGAACACATTGGCATAGGTCGGCGCGGCGGTCAGCGTGGTAGCGGCGAAAACGCCCAAAAGCCCACGCCGCGACAGTCCCGAGGAAGCGGATACGCTCATCTGGTTTTGTTTCCTGTCCCATGAGGGCGCGCCGCATTTTTGTTGGTCTTCGGCGACTTATCCCCAACTGGGTCCGTGTATGGCACACAACGATTCTCGCGCCAACTAGGGAATTGTTGCCCTTCACGGGCGGGTAACGGTTTCGGCAGAAACTTGCCACGCCTGCGCCGGGCGCGCGGCCCCGTCGGCGATGGACCGGAAACGGACCGGGGGTCGTGGCGGAAATGCCCCAGACCGCAAGATTTTGCGTGCGATGATCCGGGTGGCATGGACAGATGCGCGCGAATCCCCGGATGGTGCGACCGATTGTCCTTGCAAGACTTTTTCCGAGGAAACGATGCGCTTTTCGTCCCGGCCGGCCTCTCGGCGGCCTGTTTCTGCCCTGAGTCGCAGCCCCGCAGACCGGCCCAACCCCGCCCCCCGCTGGGCGCTCGCGCTCGGGGCCGTCGCGAGCCTGATCGCGGGGCAGGGGCTTGCCCAGTCAAGCAACCAGGCGACCCTGTCGCTGGCGACGCCAGCGCCCGCTGCGGCCTTCGCCGATGCGCTCTTGCGCGCGGCCGCGCCGAAGGATGGGGCCCCCGACCGCAAGGCCCCCGACCGCAAGGCCACCGACCGCAAGGCAGCCGACGATGCGGCCATCGTGAGCTTCTATGAATCCCGCAATGGCGCGACGCTCTGGACCGGAGCCGAGGATGCGGCCCGCCGCGCCGCCTTCTTCGCAGCCCTCGACCGCGTGGCCGACCATGGCCTTCCGGCCGGGCGCTACGATGCCGCAGGCCTGCGCGACCGCTTCGCCCATGTGCAGACCGAGGCGCAGCGCGCCCGGGCCGAGCTGGCCGTCACGCGCGCCTTCCTGACCTATGCGCGCGATGTCTCGACGGGATTCCTGACGCCCTCCAAGGTCGATCCCGGCATCGTCCGCGATATCCCCCGCGCCGACGCGCGGGCGCTTCTCGATACCTTCGCCGCCTCCGACCCGGCTGCCTTCCTTGCGGCCCTGCCGCCGTCTGCGCCGGAATATGCCGAACTGCAGCGCGCCCGGCTGGACCTGATCGCGGCCGAGGCGACGGGCTGGGGCCCGACCGTCGCGGCGAACCGGGTGGAACCCGGCGCGACGGGCGGCGCGGTCGTGGCGCTGCGCGACCGGCTCGTGGCCCAGGGCTACCTGCCGCCGAGCGTGTCGGCCGTCTATGACGCGCCCCTGACGGCGGCGGTCAAGGCGTTCCAGTCCGACCACGGGCTGACGGTAACGGGCCTTGCGACCGAGGGCACCATCGCCGAGGTCAATCGCTCGCCCTCTGACCGGCTGGCCTCTGTCCTGGTCGCGATGGAGCGGCTGCGCTGGATGAACGGCACGGTCCTTGGCCAGCGCCACATCTGGGTCAACCTGCCGGACTTCACCGCCAAGGTGGTGGACAATGGCAAGGTCACCTTCTCGACCGACACGGTCGTCGGCATGAACGCCGAGGACCGCCGCAGCCCGGAATTCAGCGACGAGATGCAGTTCATGGTCGTGAACCCGCGCTGGTCCGTGCCGCGCTCGATCACGGTCAAGGAATACCTGCCGATGCTGCAGCGCAATCCCTATGCCGCCTCGCAGCTGCGCATTACCGACCGAAGCGGGCGCGAGGTCGACCGGAGCGCCGTTGACTTCACCCAATACACCGCCGCGAACTTCCCCTTCTCGATGCAGCAGCCGCCATCGGACGGCAATGCGCTTGGCCTCGTGAAGTTCATGTTCCCCAATCCCTGGAACATCTACCTGCACGACACGCCGCAGAAGCCCTTGTTCAAGAAGGAAATCCGCGCCTTCAGCCATGGCTGCATCCGGCTCGCGCGTCCCTTCGACCTGGCCTATACGCTGCTCGCGGCGCAATCCTCCGATCCGCAGGGGCTGTTCAAGCACACGCTCGCGACCAAGTCCGAGGCGGTCCTGAAGCTGGATGCGCCCGTGCCGGTCCACCTGGTTTACTTCACCGCCTGGCCCGATGCGGACGGCCATATCGAATACCGCCGCGACGTCTACGGCCGCGATACCGCGCTCTTTGGCGCGATGAAGGTGATGGGCGTGGACATCGGCCCGGTGGCGCCGGACCTGGCCGGGTCCGAGGGTGGGGTGGAAATGGCGGCCGATCAGGGTTAAATCCGCCCTGTGACCCACCCTGTGACCCGCCGTTTCCGCCGAAAGGCCTGCCCATGTCCGATCCGGTGCCTGCCCAGGGGGCTTCCTTGGGCCCGTCCCTGACCATCGCCGCCATCGCCGCCGCCCTTGGCGCGCGGGCCGAAGGCGCGACGGAGCTGATCGTGACCGGCGCCGCAGAACCCGCGCAGGCAAGCGCCGATCAGGTCGCGCTTGCCATGGACCCCAAATATGCCGCCGGCCTGTCGCAAGGCCGGGCGCGCGCAGCACTCCTCTGGGCGGGCGCGGACTGGCGGGCGATGGGGCTTGAGGCCGCGATCTTTGTCGAGCGGCCAAGGCTTGCCATGGCGCCCCTGACCGCCGCCTTCGATCCGGGCCCCGCGCTCGGCCCCGGCATCCACCCGAGCGCCATCGTCGACGCGACCGCCCTCATCGGCCCCGGTGCCGCGATCGGCCCCTTCGTGGTGATCGGCGCGGGCGTGCGGATCGGCCCCCGCGCGCGCATCGCGTCCCACGTCAGCATCGCCGAAGGAACCGTGATCGGTGCCGACGCGCTGATCCTGCAGGGCGTCCGCATCGGCGCGCGCCTGACAATCGGCGCGCGCTTCATCTGTCAGCCGGGCGCCGTCATCGGCTCGGACGGATTTTCCTTCGTCACCCCGGAAAAGTCCGGGGTCGAGGCGGTGCGCGAGACGCTGGGCGACCGGGGCGAGGCGCAGGCGCAGGGCTGGACGCGCATCCATTCGCTCGGTTCGGTCGAGATCGGCGACGATGTCGAGGTCGGCGCGAATTCGGCCATCGACCGGGGCACGATCCGCGCGACGACGATCGGCTCGGGCACCAAGCTCGACAACATGGTCCACATTGGCCACAACGTCACCGTCGGGCGCGACACGCTCCTCTGCGGTCAGGTCGGCATCGCCGGGTCCGCCCGGATCGGCGACCGGGTGGTGCTGGGCGGCCAGTGCGGCGTCAGCGACAATATCTTCGTCGGCAATGACGTGATCGCCGGGGGTGCAACCAAGATATTCACCAATGCGCCGGCGGGGCGGGTGCTCTTGGGCAGTCCGGCCACGAAGATGGAAACGCAGGTCGAGGCGCAGAAGAACATCCGCCGCCTGCCGCGCCTTTTCGCGCAGGTTGCGGAACTCAGGGCGCGGGTCATGGGCGAGGGGCAAGCGGGGGACAAGGATGGCGACGGTTGAGCCCGCGATCCTGTCCGCCGTCACCTCGGTCATCGCCGCCGCGTCCGGCCGCCCGGTCGAAGGGCTGGGCGCCGACACGCTGATCGAGGATCTGCCGCTCGACAGCATGGCGCTGGTCGAGGCGCTTTTCACGCTCGAGGAACGCTTCGACGTGACCATTCCCTTTCAGGCGGCGGCGGCCGGGCAGGGGGGCGGAATCGCGACGCTCGGCGAACTTGCGCGACAGATCGGCGCCTTGCGGTCCGTGCCCGGCAGGGCGGTCTAGGCGGTATGGAGCGCGTGGCGATCACCGGCATGGGGCTCGTCTCGCCCTTCGGCACGGGGGTCGCGGCCTTTCGCGCCGGACTGCTGGCGGGCCGCCCGGTGCGCGAGAGGCTGACGTTTCCGGACGCCGACCGGCTTCTCATTCCCTATGGCGCGCCCGTGCCCGATTTCGATGCCGAAGCGCACTTCGATGCCGGAACGCTCGCCCGCACCGACCGTTTCAGCCAGTTCGCGCTGGTCGCGGGGGCCGAGGCGCTGGCGATGGCGGGGGGCGGCGCGCTTCCCCCCGGTGCGGGCGCGATCATCGGCACGGCGGGGGCCGGCCTGTCGACGGCCGACGCGGCCTTCCGGGCCGTCTATGACGAAGGCCGTGCCCGCGTCTCGCCCTGGACCGTGCCGCGCCTGATGGCGGGCGCGGCGGCGGCGCAACTGAGCCTGGCGCACGGGCTGACCGGCCCGAGCTTCGCCGTCTCGTCCGCCTGCGCCTCGGGCAATCATGCGCTGGCGCTCGCTGCCCAGATGGTCCGGTCCGGGGCCGCGCCCCTGATGCTGGCCGGCGGCGCGGATGCCATGCTGACCTTCGGCGGTATCAAGGCGTGGGAGGGGCTGCGGGTCCTCTCGCCGGATTTCTGCCGCCCCTTCGCGCCCGACCGGAACGGCTTCGTCATGGCCGAGGGCGCAGGCGTCTTCGTGCTGGAGCCGCTGTCAGCCGCCAGGGCGCGGGGCGCGACGGTCCTCGCCGAGATCGCGGGGGCGGCGCTGACCGCCGATGCCCATGACCTGACCGCGCCATCGGCCGGCGGCGCGTTGGCGGCCATGCGCGCAGCCCTTCGGGATGCCGGGATCAGCCCCGGCGCGGTCGACCTGATCAGCGCCCATGGCACTGCGACGCGCGCCAATGACCTGGTGGAGGCAGAGGCCATCGCCGCCCTTTTCGGCCCCGGTCCCCTGGTGATGGCCACCAAGTCGCTGCATGGCCACGCGATGGGCGCCTCTCCCGCGTTCGAGGCGGCGGCGGCGATCCTCGCCCTGACCGAGGGGCTGGTCCCCGCGACCGCCGGCGTTCCCGCGCCCGCGCTCGACTGCCCCATCCGGCTGGCAGCCCGCACCCAGACAGGCGCCGACATCCGCACCTGCCTCTCGCCCGCCTTCGCCTTCGGCGGGCTCAGCGCCACGCTGGTCCTCACGCGCCCATCCTGAAACGAAACCGCCGCCCGGATCGGGCGGCGGCTCGTCTGTCCCTCGAAACAGCGGCCCCTTGTTCGGGCCGGCAGGGCGTCAGTTCGACTTCGCGCCCGCCATTTCCTTCTTCAGCGCGTCCGTCGCGTCGGTGAACCCCTTGAGCGACATCGTCACCGTCACCGTCTTGTCGGGCGCAAGCATCGGCACCACGGCGACGACCATCTTGTTGCCCTTCTTCAGCGCCGCATACTCGTCGGCGGTAAAGCCAACACGGGCCGAGCAGCCGATCTCGTTGCAGAAGGTGAAGGGGTAGGCCTTGGGCTTCTGGGCGTCGAGCGTCAGCCCCAGCCCGGCCGGCAGGAAGGTCTCGAGCGGCGCGGTGATCGTCGCACCAAGAGCGGCCTTTTCCGTTTCGGGCAGCGTGATGAACGAGGCCTGCGCGACCGGCGCGCCCTTTTCGTCCTTCAGAAGCTGGAAGATCTCGCAGGGGTCGGACCCGTCGGCGGTCTGCAGGCACCGCAGTTGCCAGTCGCCATAGGTGTTCTTCACCACCATCTGCGGCGCTTGCGGCTGGGCGTTGGCATCCGCAGCCGGAGCGGCCGGGGCCGCCGGTGCCTGCGCATCGGCCGGCGCTGCCGTGTCGGCCGGGGCGGTGGTCGCGGGTGCTGTCGTCGCAGGCGCCGTCGTCTCTTGGGCCAGGGCCGTCAGCGGAAAGGCGAGGGGGGCGAGTAGCAGGGCACCAAGGGCGGTCAGGCGAAGGGTCTGGGTCATGGAAGGTCCGTTCATGGCAGGGATCGGCAAGTCGCGATCGGCAGGAGTCGGGGCGCTCTATCACGGGTTGCCGGCACTGTCAGGACCAAAAGCCGCACGGCTGCGTGAGGTGGCGGAGCGGGGTCGCGGAACCCGCGACCAGGGCGGAAAACGGCGGATTTCAGCCCATCGGCAGGGCGGGCGGACTGCTGGCGCAGGGCAAAAAGAAAGGGCCCCGGCAAGGGGCCCAATCCTATTTCTCTCCCTGTCGGACTTGGCCGACTTCATCTTTGAGCGGGACGCTAGGTTCCTTTGGCCCATGCGTCAACATGAAAGTGATGTGACAGGGCCTTGACGCCCGGCGTCGCAACCACCGCGTGCAACCCCTTGCAACTTGCGAAATTTCGACCCCGCTGGCACGAGCGGCACGAGCCGCTATTCTGCGCGCCGAGCCGGGGGATTCGCTCCCGCAAAACCGTCCGAGGGAGACGATGATGCAGACGATCTTGACGGCCAACGGGATTTTCGTGGGTGGCGGCGGCGAGAACTACGCCGTGCCGCAGGAGCTTCTCCTGAAGATGGGCAACCGCCATGGCCTGATCGCCGGCGCGACGGGCACCGGCAAGACCGTGACGTTGCAGGTCCTGGCCGAAGGCTTCTCGGCTGCGGGCGTTCCGGTCTTCATGGCCGACGTGAAGGGCGACCTGGCGGGCATGTGCAAGGCGGGCGATCCGCAGGGAAAACTGGCCGAGCCATTCCAGAAGCGTTCGGCGACGATCGGCTATGACCTGGCCTACAAGGCTGCACCCGTCGTCTTCTGGGACATGTTCGGCGAACAGGGCCATCCGGTCCGCACCACGATCACCGACATGGGGCCGCTCTTGCTGTCGCGCCTCATGGACTTGACCGAGCCGCAGGAAGGTGTCCTGAACATTGCCTTCCGTATCGCCGACGAACAGGGGCTGGCGCTGCTGGACCTGAAGGATTTGCAGGCCATGCTGGTCTGGCTCGGCCAGAACGCGGACGAGGTCGGCCTGAAATACGGCAACGTCGCGCCCGCCACGGTCGGGGCGATCCAGCGCCAGCTTCTGGTCCTGGAAAATCAGGGCGGGCTCAACCTCTTTGGCGAGCCGGCGCTGGAGCTGGCCGACATGATGCGTCAGGCCCCCGACGGGCGCGGGCAGGTCAACATTCTGGCCGCCGACAAGCTCATGTCCTCGCCCCAGCTTTACGCCACGCTCCTTCTCTGGCTCCTGTCCGAACTCTTCGAGCAGTTGCCCGAGGTCGGCGACCCCGAGAAGCCGAAGTTCGTCTTCTTCTTCGACGAGGCACACCTGCTGTTCCGCGACGCGCCGAAGGCGCTTCTGACCAAGGTCGAACAGGTCGCGCGCCTGATCCGCTCGAAGGGGGTGGGCATCTATTTCGTCACGCAGAACCCCGGTGACGTGCCGGACGACATCCTCGGCCAGCTTGGCAACCGCGTGCAGCACGCGCTGCGCGCCTTCACCGCCAAGGACCAGCAGGACCTGAACCGGGCGGCGCAGAACTACCGTTCCAACCCGCGCTTCGACACGGAAACCGCGATCAAGGAAGTGGGCGTGGGCGAGGCCGTGACCTCGTTCCTTGACGCCAAGGGCACGCCGGGGATCGTCGAGCGCACGCTCGTCCGGCCGCCGCAAAGCCAGATCGGCGCCATCACCCCTGACGAGCGCAACGCCGCGATGGCGGCGAGCGGGCTCGGTGGCAAGTATGACATGGCCTTCGACCGCGAATCGGCCTTCGAGAAGCTGAAGGCCCGCGCCGACCAGTCCGCCGCCGCTGCAAGCGCCGCACAGGCCCAGGTCGATGCCGCCAAGGCGCAAGAGGCCGCCGCCAAGGAACAGGCCCGCGCCGACCGCGCCGCTCAGGCGGGCCGGGGGCGCACCGACTCGATGGTCGAGGCCATGGGCAAGAGCGTTGCCCGCTCGATCGGCTCGTCGGTCGGGCGCGAGATCGTGCGCGGGGTTCTGGGCGGCCTCTTCGGGCGGCGCTGACGGGCGATCGGGCGGCTTTCGACCGGCGCCGGGGGTGGCAGGGGCCGTTGACCCTGCCATGCGAAGGCTTTTTCCTTGGGCGGCTTTCGACCGGCCTCGGGATGGCAGGGGCCGTTGACCCTGCCATGCGATACCTTGGCCATTTGTCCCCGCCGGTGGCCCAAAGGCCAACGGCCAGCGCCCGCCCCGCCATCGGCGGGCGCTATGCGCCCACCGGGGCAGGCGCAGGCCTTCGTAGCTGTGTGACACAATCGGTTCCACGGCGACGTTCCCACACGGGCGGGGGAAACGCGGTGCGTTTCCTGATCCCGCCCGGCCCAGCCCATTAACAGGGGGCCGCAGGCACCCCCCGACCGCGAGCCACTTGCCCCGAAGGGCCTCGCGCCCTATGGACCAGGCATGCGGCTTCTTTTTCTTGGCGATGTGATGGGACGGGCGGGGCGGACGGCGGTGGCCGAGCGCCTGCCGAAGCTGCGCGCCGACTGGCGGCTCGATTTCGTGGTGGTGAACGGCGAAAATGCCACCGGCGGCGCAGGCCTGTCGGCCGACCATGCGCGCGGGCTGCTGGCCGCCGGGGCCGACGTGGTGACGCTTGGCGATCATGCCTTCGACCAGAAGGACACCGCCGCCTTCATCGAGACGGAGCCCCGGCTTCTGCGCCCCCTGAATTTCGCCCGCGCCGCGCCGGGGCAGGGCGCGCGCCTTTACGACGCGCCCGGCGGCCGCAAGGTGCTGGTGGCGCAGGTGCTGGGCCAGGTCTTCATGAAGCGGCCCTTCGATGATCCCTTCTCGGCGCTCGACGCGACTTTTCGCGCCCATCCGCTCGGCGGGCTTGCGCAGGCGGTGATCGTCGATGTCCATGCCGAGGCGACGAGCGAGAAGATGGGCCTTGGCCATTGGGCCGACGGGCGGGCGAGCCTGGTCGTCGGCACTCATACCCATGTGCCGACCGCCGACGCGCAGATCCTGTCGGGCGGCGCGGCCTTCCAGTCCGACGCGGGCATGTGCGGCGACTATGACAGCGTGATCGGCATGGACAAACTCGAGCCCATGCGCCGCTTCGTGACCGGCATGGTCAAGGACCGCTTCACCCCGGCAGAGGGCGAGGCGACGCTCTGCGGCACCTATGTCGAGACGGACGACCGGACGGGCCGCGCGACGCGGGTCGTCATGGTGCGGCAGGGCGGCAGGCTGGCGCCGTCGGGGCCCTGACCCGCCTCGGCCACGGGGGTGCGCGACAGAAATACAGGGAAACCTGCCCCCGGACCTGACGGTGCATGGAGGAAATCCCCACGAAACAAGGCAAGAATCAAGGCGAGGGGCTCCGGCTCGGGCGATTGTTTCCCGCCAGTGCCGCCAACGCGCCGAGGCGTCTTTGCTTGATCGGCCGCGTCTTGCCACCTAAGCGTGGGGTGACCGCCAGGATTCAGCCGTCCAACCGGAAGACACCATGATCGGGCTTGCCCTGACCCAAACGACCCAAGCCTGGATCTCCATCGGCCTTCTGGTGGTGATGTTCATCATGTTCGTCCGCGAAACCGCCCCGATCGAGGTGGTGGCGATCGGCGCGGCGGCGATCATGCTGGTGCTTGGCATCCTGCCGATGAAGGACGTGAGCGCCGTCCTGTCGAACAGCGCCCCCTGGACCATCGCGGCCATGTTCATCATCGTGGGCGCCCTCGTGCGCACCGGCGCGCTGGAAAGCGTCAGTTCGCTCGCCGCGCGCAACGCCGCTCGCCACCCCGCAAGGACGCTCGCGGTCCTTGGCCTTTTTGTCACGGGCGCCTCGGCCTTCGTGAACAACACGCCACTCGTCGTCGTGATGATGCCGATCTTCATGGGCCTTTCGCGGCAACTGTCGCTTTCGCCCTCCAAGCTCCTGATCCCGCTCAGCTACATGACCATCCTCGGCGGCACGATCACCATGGTCGGCACATCGACCAACCTTGTCGTCGACGGGGTGGCGCAGAAGCAGGGGCTGGCTCATTTCAACATTTTCGAACTCACGCCCATCGGCCTGATCGTGGCGGCGGTGGGCCTGATCTACATCGGTCTTGCCGCACCCCGGCTCCTGCCGGACCGCGCCTCCATGTCCGCCCTTCTTGGCGACCGCAGCCGGATGAAATTCTTCACCGAGGTGGCGATTCCGGATGGCTCTGACCTGATCGGCACGGCCCCTGACCAGATTGACCTTTTCCGGCGCGGGGGCGTGCGGGTCATAGATGTCCTGAGGGGCGATCTGTCCTTGCGCCGCGACCTGGCCTCGGTGCGGCTCGAGGCCGGGGACCGCGTCGTCCTGCGCTCGCCCGTGTCGGAAATCCTGGGGCTTCAGCAAAGCGGCCACCTGCATACGGTCGACAAGCTGTCCTCGGTCCAGACCGAGACGGTCGAGGTCCTCATCACCCCCGGCTGCCATATGGTCGGCCGCACGCTTGGCTCGCTGCGCCTGCGGCGCCGCTACGGGGTCTATCCGCTGGCCGTCCACCGCCGGAACCAGAACATCGGCCGCCAGTTGGACGATCTGGTGGTGCAGGTCGGCGACACGCTCTTGCTCGAGGGCGCGACCGAGGACATCCAGCGCCTCGCGGCGGATATGGAGATGGTGGACGTCGCCCGCCCGACCGAGCGCGCCTATCGCCGCTCGAAGGCGCCGATCGTGTTGGCCGTCATGCTGGCCGTCGTTGGACTTTCGGCCTTTGACGTGGCGCCGATCCAGATCCTCGCCTTCATCGGCGTCGCCATTGTCCTTGCGACCCGCTGCATCGACCCCGACGAGGCCTTCGCCTCGGTCGACGGGCGGCTCATGGCGCTTCTCTTCGGGATGCTGGCGGTGGGCGCGGGGCTCGAGAACTCCGGCGCGGTCGAGATGATCGTGGCGGCGGTCCAGCCCTGGCTGCAGGGCATGTCGCCCTTCGTCCTGGTGTTCGTCGTCTATGCCCTGACCTCGTTCCTGACCGAGATCGTGTCGAACAACGCCGTCGGCATCATCGTCACGCCCGTCGTCATCGCGCTGGCGGCGGCGCTGGGGGTGAACCCCCGGCCGCTGGTGATGGTGGTGATGATCGGCGCCTCGGCCAGCTTTGCGACCCCGATCGGCTACCAGACGAACACGCTGGTCTACGGGCCCGGCGGCTACCGGTTCGCGGACTTCTTCCGCTTTGGAGTGCCGCTGAACCTGATCTGCCTTGTCGTGGTGACGATCGCGGTGCCGCTGCTTTACGACTTCTAGAGTTCCCGGCCCGGCTGGCAGAGGCCGTTGACTCTGCCATGCGAGGGCCCGGCCTTTTGTCCCCGCCGATGGCCCAAGGCCACCGGCCAGCGCCCGCCCCGCCCATGGCGGGCGCTATGCGCCCACCGGGGCAGGCACTGGCCTTCGACGGTTCAGGACATCAGCGGCCCA
>Ga0209571_1001404_pt1 | contig 11801 bp, 8 predicted proteins | sample EBPBio102011_DNA_FD_185866 | JGI IMG/M metagenome (GOLD analysis project Ga0209571, IMG submission 185866) | Wastewater treatment Type I Accumulibacter community from EBPR Bioreactor in Madison, WI, USA - Reactor 1_1/10/2011_ DNA (SPAdes)... | ecosystem: Engineered > Bioreactor > EBPR >...
GCCGGCCTCGTTCTCCCGCAGGATCCCGATGATCTGCTCTTCCGTGAATCTCGCTCGTTTCATTCCGTCCGTCCTTTCAAGGGCCGGACTCTAGCTCCGCGTGGAGGAAATTCTCAGGGGCACGTCAGCTCGCCCATGGTGTTGCGGCTGGCCTTCGATTTCTGAACTGCTAGGCTCTCGTAGTCGTCGACATACAGCGGGAGATGTTGCGGCTGGCCTTCGATTTCTGAACTGCTAGGCTCGCGGAACTCATCGCCTTGGCGCCGATCTAGTTGCGGCTGGCCTTCGATTTCTGAACTGCTAGGCTGGATGTTGTGATAAATAACTGATCTTAATCAGAAAATCATAACATCCAGCCAGCGTTTCTCGGCGGACAAAATCAGAACATCGCCAGTTGGTCTGGGTTTTCCCGAGGGCGTTTGCGGCGCTGGCTGGAGAATCTGACGATTCCCTCATACTGCCGATCCGTGAAACTGAGCACATGGACGTCGCCCTTTTCCGGCAAGTTGGCCTCGATCCGTTTCACGCGCGCGTCATAGGCGTCCTGACCGTTGCAGAAACGAGCATACACCGAGAACTGGCTCATCTCGAATCCCTCGTTCAATAGAAATTCGCGAAATTTGGTCGCCTCGCGCATCTGTTTCTTGGTGCCCACAGGCAGGTCGAACATGACGAAGATCCACATCAGTCGATATCCGCTGAGATGAACGGGCGCGCGGCTCATGTCCCGCTCGGATCCAAGTCCGGCGCGGTGGCGGCCGCCCATTCGACGGGGCTGGGCGGGTCGAACAGGGCCAGCTCTGCTCGGCCGGTTTCGAATGCTCGCGCCAGGGAACGCGCCAATCGCTGAGCCGCCACCGAAACTGGCGACGCTTCATCGCCGATCCGCACATCGAAGGCGATCAGCCGGGCGAAGCGACGTTTGACCGCTGGGTCCAGGGTCACGACGCCCGCGCGGACAAGACGCTCGGCCACACCATCGACCAAAGGGCGGAACGGCTCGATCAGGTCGTCCGCCAGGGCGAAGGCGTTGCCTCTATTTGAATGCTGGATGCCCAGGGTGGGATGCAGTCCAGCCGCCACAACCGCACGGGCGCAGGCGGCGCGCATCACAGCATAACCGTAGTTCAGCAGGGCGTTGGTCCCAGCCGCGTCGCGATCGCGGCGAAAATCCCTGCCCATCAACAGAGGCCAGTATCGACGGGCGGCCTGAGCCTCCAGATTCTCCTTGTCGCCAGAGGTGACACGGCGGGCCATGAAGGCGAACGCCTGGGCGCCCTCGACGCCGCGCGCGGCCAGAAGCGACCCCTGCATGGCGATCTTGGCCGAAACGATCCGTCGCCAGAGTTGTTTGGCCAAGGGCCTGGAGGCGTTCATCTGGGCCTGCATGCGCGCGGCCTGGGCGTGATGCCCTTCCAGCGGCAGGGTCACGGCCACGGGGGCATGGTTGGCGCCGCAAAAGACGATGGGCGCGCCGCGTTCGGCCAGACGCGCGACCAGGGTCCCGCTCCAGGTCACGCCATGGGCATGAACGATCACCGCATGGATGTCGTCCAAAGGCACCCGACCGATCTCTTCGCCATCGCGTTGGACAAGGAGGAATCCGCGATGGGCCGACAGATGTTGACCATCGGTGGCGATGTCGACGATCCGATCCATCGCATCGGTCCCCTACTCGCGCGGGCCGGGATCGAAGACGCGGCCCAGGGGGTCGATGCGGATCTGGCGGGCCTTCATCCGCTTTAGGCCAGACGCGGTGGGGTTGGTGATTTGAAGCCTGTCTTTGGGGTCTTTATGCCTAACATCGAGTTTGCCGCCTTCATTGTGCGGAACCAGCGTCACCTGGCCATTCAATGTAAATTTGACGACACGCATAAATTCAGTTTTTCCGCCCCCCGGTTCGACGGCCAGAATATCGTTCTGTCTCAAACAAAGAATACGTTTTGCAGCAGGATGCGGGCGCTTATCGACGAAGTCGCGCTGATGCGCGGAAAAGGTTGGGACAACATGCGATTCCCACTTCGCATCGGGCATCCGCCAAACAACGTATCGATCATTTGACGAGCCGGCGTAAGCCTTGTAGGTCCGCCCTGCCCTGTCGCGGATGGCGATGACGGTCAGCGGCTCGCGCACACGCACGCGGCGGATACCCTTGAACACCGGATGTTCAGCGGCGAAGCGCGCCAGGGCCTGATCATAGGACTTGCCGCTCAGATCGCGCGTCGCGTCATACAGCGCATCACGCAAGGCTTCGTCGGGGATACGTGATGGGTCGGCGATATCTCCGGGTTTGAGCGAGGTGAACGGCACGCGGTGCACCACGATCGGCGTCTTGCCGTCAGCCGCCGTCTCGCCGGTCAAACCATAGGCGGTGTCATTGTGCAGGCGCCCGGCGGTGACGTCCTTGTGGCGCGAGGGTTTGCCCTTTCGGCCATGGTCCGGTTTGTGGCTGACCGTGACCCGCGACAGGCGATCCTTCAACTCGTCGCGGTAACGCTCCCACGGCGGGTCGAGATCCTCGAACAGACGCTCCAGCTCCTTTTCCTCGGCCTTGGCGGCCGCGGTGGCGATGCGTTGCAACAGGCTGCGGCTGGTCACGGCGATGACGGCGGCGTCGATCGTATGGTGGCGATGATCCAGCCGGTTCTTGGGCGCGTTGGAGTGTTCGTTCTCGACGAAATTATGATCCGGCAGCAGGCTGTTCAGCCCCCAGACCCGACGCAGCATCGCCGTCATGCGGCCGGGGGTGACATAGACCCGAACCCCCTCGTCGGGCGCATACAGGCCCGCCATGTATTTCCGTGTCAGCCGCGCCAGATACTGAGTGTCGGTCAATTGGCGGGCGATGAAACCGCCATCCTTCTCCATGCGCGCGCGGGCGTCTGGGCCGAACCGCCATTGTTTTGAACGATGCATCCGCGCGACCTGAGCGCTGATGATCTCCCAGCGGGCGTCGTCATGACCCCAGCGCTCATAGGGGGTCTTGTCACCCTTTTGGCGATTGCAACTGCGGTGGGCGACCACCTTGTTGCCTGCACTGTCATCCAGAGATTGGGAATAAGGGATGATGTGATCAATGTCGGCTTCGCCGTTGAATACCTGACGGATGCCGATCTGTTGTCCGCAGTAGGGGCAACGCCGGTCCAACGGATTGCCGGGGTTCAGATCTTCCCAGACCCGCATGAGCATACGGTTGGCCCCGGTGTCGGTTATGCCTTCATGCGCCAGCAGTTCGCCGCGCGCGATCGCTGCGGCCGTGTCACGCCGGATACGGGCCTCGTGCTTCTTCTTCTCCTCGTCGTTCAGCTTCAGCTCGCGGGCCAGTTCGACCACGATCTCGTCGGGTCGTCCGTGTCGGGCGATGATGGCGTTGACCAGTTTCTGAAGCTGGCGCAGGCCGATGTGGACGGTCGGATTGGTGATCTTGCCGAAACGGCGCTCGTCGGCGTCGCCATACTCGGCCTTGCCCGGCGCGATCTCGCCGGTCAGGACCTGGCCATAATAGGGAAGCTGATCCCACACCTCGCCGGTGCGCTGGTCGCTGTGGTTGAACCCCGCCGCCAGCGCCGCCTTGTCATAGGTGATGACCTCGGCCTTCAAGGCGTCGATCAACGCCCGTGTGGCCGTCTCGCCAAAGCGGCCATACCCTTCGGGCAGGTGTGCCTTGCCGACGGCGACGGCGGCGTCCTCGTCCAGGCCGTATTTGGATTTCAGCCAGTCGAACAGGACATCTGGGGTTTCCTCATTCTGAACCCGGTCGATGATCTCCAACTGGGTCGCTAGATCGAAATGGCTCCACTGGTTACCGAACCGCTTCTTGTCCGACATCTCGGCGAACACCTCGTCGCCCAGCAGGTCCTTGCGGGTTTCGCTTTCCTTGTTGAACCGCTCGCCGTCGCCCAGCTTGATCAGCTTGCTCAGGGCCGAGAAGCTGGACTTACGCGTAACGCGCAGCTTCAGGATCAGCCTGTCGCGTTCATCCAGGGTCAGTTCCCGGTCGGCCGCGCCGGGCGAGACGATCCTGAGGTTGTTGACCTCCTCATACAGCCGCCGCTCCTGAAACAGAGGATGGGCCTTGGGCAGGCGGCGTTCATCCTCGGGCACGCCGTTCCAACCGGCGAAAGTGCAGAATCCGACCTCCTGATCCTTCAGGTCGCGCTGGAAGAACAGCACCTGCGCCAGACGATCCCGGGCTTCGTCGGTCATCACGCCAGGATGGCGTGGGGCCTGCGCGGCCCATATGGTGTCGAACTCGGCCCGCACATGGCGGCGTTGCGGATAGAAGTCGTAGGCTTGGTTCTCGCCGTTCAGCCGCACCCGCTTGGTCGCCCGCCCGGCCAGGAATTCGCCCAAGGTCCGCGCCCCGACCTCGGCCATTGCCGCGTCCAGGGCCTTGGCCCCGCCCTCGATCTTGCCGTCCTCGGTCTCCTTGGCCTTGCGTTCGGCCTTGCGGTTGGATTTGAAGCCCCGCCTCTGGTTCAGGTGGAACAGCACACGCCCGACCTCATGAGGCGTCAACGCCTGATCCAGCGCCCGCAGTCGCAGATCATACGGGTCCTTGGGCGCCTCCAGTCGCGCCTGGTCGACGTCCGAGGGCATCAGGCCGAAACGAACCAATTCCTCCAGAAACACCGACCTGCGGCGCAGATAACGATCGCGCCGCCGCCGCATGGCCCGCGCCTCCCGACGCGCCACCGCCAGCGATTCCCCCGACTTGGGTTCGCGCCCGTCGGAAAAGATCCGCGACCCCAGGTCGACGATCCGGTCGGCTTCCACATCCACCAGACACCAGCCGATGCTGTTGGTGCCGACGTCCAAGCCAAGACGCGTGGTCATCCGTGCTTCCCCCTCAAAGTCAAGCCGGCGTGATCGGAACGCAAATCAACTCCTGATTACGTTTCGCGTCAAAGCGTTCCTTCAAAACACTGGCCCAAGGTCGGCTGGCGGAGGCAGCCGACAGCCTTGACGATCGCGGCGTTTTCACTCTATGTGGAGCCTTCAGAAATCGAAGGCTGGCTGTTAACAAGCAGCTAGACTGCACCAAATAAGGGCGGGGCCACGGCCCCGCCTTTTCTATTTCGGGCCATGCCGAATATCGCGCATCGCCTGTTCATCGCCGCTCTTGGCGGACCGTCTGCAGGAAATGAGATCACGATTTCCGGGAAGATCCGCGGAGACGGAGTCTGCCTCCGCAGAGTTCCACCCACCGCAGAGAATATCGATCAGCGCGAACCTCAATTCGCATTCGCAGGGTCATCTTGACTCACATGGGCAAGAAGGCGGCATATGGGAGAACATTAGGAGAACACTCTGCCTTCCCCCACCCCCATGACTGGCTTAAGGGAACGTTTGGCGATGCTGTCGCCAAGCGGTCAGACGCGGCTGTTCGGCAAATCGAGCTTGGTCAAAGGGCGGGGTATAGGTCTCGCCCAAGGCGCTGTGCATGAGGTCTATGCCGCTTCGGGCCGCCAGGCGCCTATAGCCGACGGGTTCAGCCTGGCCCTGGCGCTCAGGGAGTTCAGGCCGCCGTTCGTCTGGGTTCGGGAAGATCGGGGTCGTCATGAGACGGGCGGTCTCTATGGCGGCGGTCTCAGCGAATGGGGCGCGACGCCGGATGATCTCCTTCTCGTTCGCGCGCCGGACGCCGCAAGACTGTTGGCGGCGGGGGAAGAGGCGCTTCGCAGCGGTGCGGCCGGCGCCGTTCTGATGAGCGGATGGGGCGAGGCCAAGGCTTTCACCTTGACGGCCAGCCGGCGTCTGGCTCTGGCGGCGGAACAGGGAAAGACGACCGCCATACTGGTTCGGGCCAATGCCCACCCGCAGCCCAGCGCGGCCGAGACGCGGTGGGCGGTGGAGGCGGCGCCGTCGAGGGCGCTGGATGCGCGGGCGCCGGGTCGGCCCGCCTTCAAGGTGAGCCTGTTGCGCAGCCGGGCGGGGCTGGCGACGGACGAATGGATCATGGAGTGGGATCGTGAGAGCCGGTCATTCGTTGAACCGGAGGCATCTGGCCGTCTGGTTCCCGTTGCTGCCCGTCGACCGGTTGGCGTCCGTGCGGCCTGACGGCCCCTTCGCCCTGACCGACAAGACAGCGAACGCCCTGCGTCTGACCACGGTCGATTCCGAGGCGCTGGGTCTGGGCCTGGCCCCCGGCATGACGCTGGCGGATGCGCGGGCGCAGGTTCCGCATCTGGAAGCCTGGCCGCATGAAGCGGCGGGAGATGCGGCTCTGCTGGATCGGACGTTGGACGCCTTTGGCCGCTTCAGCCCGATGGCGGCGCTGGACCCGCCGCAGGGTCTGGTCCTGGACGTGACCGGCTGCGCCCATCTGTTCGGCGGCGAGGCGGGGCTGATGAAGGCCGCGGCGCGTTTGTCCGAAAGGCTGGGCTTGCAGTCGCGTCTGGCGCTGGCCCGCACGCCCCAGACGGCGCGGGCCTTGGCACGGTTCGGGCAAGGCGGGATCGTATCCGAAGGCGACGACCGAACGACCGCGCGCCGTCTGCCGGTCGCCGCCCTTGAGCTGGCTTCGGCCGAGACGCAGGCGCTTCGCCGGGCCGGATTGAAGACCTTGGGCGATGTCGATGACCGGCCTCGCGCCGCGCTGGCGGCCCGGTTCGGCGCGGACATCTCTTCACGACTGGATCGCGTCCTCGGGTTGGAGGACGCCCGGATCACGCCTGTGCGCCCGCCCGCGCCCGTCATGGCCGACCGCGTGCTGATGGAGCCGCTGATCAGCACCGAGCCGCTGGAAGCCGTCATCGCCGATCTGTTGGCCGATACGGAGAAAGCCCTGGAGACCCGCCGATCCGGCGCGCGGGGGTTCCGTCTGACGGTCTTCCGCGTCGACGGCCAATCACGCCGGATCGGCCTGGGCGTGGCGCGGCCCACCCGAGAGGCCGGAAACATATTGCGGCTGTTCCGGGAACGTCTGGCGGCCCTGTCGACGCCCTTGGACCCCGGTTTCGGCATCGACCAGCTCAGGATGGAGGCGTTGCATCTTCAACGCATGGACCCGGTTCAGACCGCCATCGATGAGCAAGACCAGCGCGCCGAGGCTCTGGACGCCCTGATCGACCGGTTGACGGCGCGGCTTGGCCCGGAGGCGGTGACCTGGGTGCGTCCCGCGGACTCCCACCTGCCCGAGAAGGCCAGCCGTCGGGTCTGCGCTTCAAGGCCAGAGGCGGACGACGGCGTCCGTTGGCCCGATCTCGATCCGGACTCCCCGCCGCTGCGGCCGCTGCATCTGTTCGATCCGCCCCAGCCGGTGGAGGTGATCTCGCCCGTCCCTGACGGGCCTCCGGCGCGGTTCAAATGGCGGCGCGTGACGCACCATATCGCCCTGGCCGAAGGGCCGGAGCGGATCGAGGGCGAATGGTGGCGACGCGACGGGGGACGGGTGCGCGACTATTATCGGGTGGAGGATGAGACGGGGCGGCGCTTCTGGCTGTTCCGCGCCGGACATTTCGGCGACGAGCCTGCGCCGCGCTGGTACGTCCACGGCCTGTTCGCATGAGCACGCCCGGATATGCGGAGTTGGTCTCGGCCAGCAACTTCTCCTTCCTGCGCGGGGCTTCGCATCCCAAGACGCTGGTGCTGACCTCGCTCTTGCTGGGACAGGCGGGTCTGGGTCTGGCCGACCGCAACACCGTAGCTGGAGTGGTGCGCGCATGGTCGGCCCTGAAGACCCTGCGCCAGGATGGCTGGTCGCCGCCGGAGAAGGTGCGCGAAGGCGGGTCGCCCGGCGAATGCGGCTGGCTCGCCGACCCGCTCGCTTCGGAAGAACGGATTGAGCAGATCAAGGCCAGAGCCAAGGATTTTCGTCTGTTGACGGGTGCGCGGCTGGCCTTCGCGGACGGCGCGCCGGACATCGTCGCCTATCCCGAGGACCGCGAGGGCTGGGGCCGTCTGACGCGACTGCTGACCCTCGGCAATCGACGGGCGAAGAAGGGGGAATGTCATCTCGGTCTGGCCGACCTTCTGGCGAACCCGGAAGGGCTTCTGCTGATCGTCATGCCCGACCGGCGGACAGAGGATCTGCCGTCGCTTCTGGACCGACTGAACTCAGCGCGGCCCGGCGCCGTCTGGCTGGGCGCGGCCATGCCCCGGCGGGGCGACGACCGTCGCCGATTGGAGCGTTTGAAAATGTTGGCCGAAGCCGCCGACACGCCTCTGTTGGCCACCAATGACGTGCTCTATCACGCGGCGTCCGAGCGCGATCTTCAGGATGTGCTGACCTGTATCCGCGAGGGCGTCTCGGTCGATCAGGCGGGGCGACGCCTCTTGGCCAACGCCGAACGGCACCTGAAGGCCCCCGACGAGATGATGCGTCTGTTCGCCGATGCGCCCGAAGCGCTGGCCCAGACGCTGGATTTCCTGAAACGGCCGATCTTCGATCTGGCCGACATCCGTTACCAGTACCCTCAGGAGCCGATTCCGCCTGGCCGGACGCCGCAGGGCTGGCTGGAGCATCTGGTCGGCGAGCGTCTGCCCATCCGTTACCCGGATGGCGTGCCCGACAAGGTGCAGAGCCTGCTCGCCAAGGAGTTCGCCTATATCGCCGAGCGCGACCTGGCACCCTATTTCCTGACCATCCACGACCTGGTCCGCAAGGCCGAGGACGCGGGCATCCTGTGCCAGGGACGGGGATCCGCCGCCAACTCGGCGGTCTGCTACGTCCTGGGCATCACCAGCGTCGATCCGGCCCATCATGAGTTGCTGTTCGAGCGATTCATGTCGGCCGACCGCAATGAGCCGCCCGACATCGACGTCGATTTCGAGCATGAGCGGCGCGAGATCATCATCCAGTACATCTACGAGCGCTACGGCCGCGACCGCGCCGGCATCGCCGCCACCGTCATCCGTTATCGCCCCCGCAGCGCCATCCGCGAGGTCGGCAAGGCGCTGGGCCTGACCGAAGACGTGACCGCCCGTCTGGCCGCCAGCCAGTGGGGAAGCTGGGGCGCGGAAATCCCGGAGCGTGACGTGCTGCAAGCTGGTTTCGATCCCGCCAATCCGGCGATCCGACGCGCCGTCGGCATGGCGACCCGCATCTTGGGCTTTCCGCGCCATCTGTCCCAGCACGTCGGCGGTTTCATCCTGACGCGCGGACGGCTGGATGAACTGGTCCCCATCGGCAATGCGGCCATGCCCGATCGCACCTTCATCGAATGGGACAAGGATGACATCGACGAACTGGGTCTGATGAAGGTGGATGTGCTGGCGCTGGGCATGCTGACCTGCATCAGGAAGGCGTTGGACCTGATGCGGGCGCACGAGGGCGTGGACCATGATCTGGCGACCGTCCCGGCCGAGCAGAGCGACGTCTACGACATGCTGTGCCGGGGGGACTCTATCGGCGTCTTTCAGGTCGAGAGCCGGGCGCAAATCAACATGCTGCCGCGACTGCGCCCGCGCCAATTCTACGATCTGGTGATCCAGGTGGCCATCGTGCGGCCCGGCCCCATTCAGGGCGACATGGTCCACCCCTATCTGCGTCGCCGGAACGGGCAGGAGGCGGTGGTCTGGGCCAGCCCAAAGCCGCCGTACGACCGGAACGAACTTCAAAAGATTCTGGAACGGACTCTCGGCGTGCCGCTGTTTCAGGAGCAGGCGATGAAGGTCGCCATGGTCGCAGCCGAATTCACCGACAGGGAGGCGAACGGCCTGCGGAAAGCCATGGGCACTTTTTGCGGTGACGGCACTCTTCACACTTACGAAGACCGTATGGTCGGCCGGATGATCGAGCGGGGCTACGACCCCGTCTTCGCCCAACGCTGCTTCGACCAGATCAAGGGTTTCGGCTCCTACGGCTTTCCCGAGAGCCATGCGGCCAGTTTCGGCCGTCTGGTCTATGTGTCGAGCTTCATCAAATGCCGGCATCCGGCGGCCTTCGCGGCCGCTCTTCTGAACAGTCAGCCGATGGGCTTCTACGCCCCGGCCCAGATCGTCCGCGACGCTCAGGAGCATGGTGTCGAGGTGCGGCCCATCGACGTGAACCATTCGCACTGGGACAACACTCTGGAAGGCCCGTCGCACGCCTTGGCCCTGCGTCTCGGTCTGCGCCAGATCGACGGCTTTCGCGAAGATTGGGCGGACGATCTCGTCCTTGCCCGCACCCGTCCGTTCGACAGTATCGAAGGCCTGATGCGCCGCGCCCGCTTGCCGGTCGCGGCGATCCGCAAACTGGCCGACGCCGACGCCTTCCGCTCCCTCGGCCTCGACCGGCGCGAGGCCCTGTGGGAGGCCCGCCGCCTGCCCGACGACGACGCCCTGCCGCTGTTCGCTGCTGCATCAGCACGTGAGCTGGGCGAGGAGGAGAACGCCGACCTCCCGCGCATGGGTTTGGGCGAACACGTCGTCGCCGACTATCAGACTACGCGCCTGTCGCTGAAGGCGCATCCCATGGCCATCCTGCGTCCGGTCTTCGACGCCGAGGGTCTCTTGACCTGCGCCCAGGTCGAGGCCCGCCGCTCAGGTTCGCGGGTGCGCACCGCCGGGGTGGTTCTGGTCCGCCAGCGCCCCGGCAACGGCAGGGCCATCTTCATCACGCTGGAAGACGAGACCGGCATCACCAATCTGGTCCTGTGGGTTCCGGTCTTCGAAGCGCACCGCCGCATCGTCATGAGCGCGCGCCTGCTGGGCGTCGAGGGCGTGGTCGAGAAAAGTCCCGAAGGCGTGGTTCATCTGATGGCCCAGCGCCTGTTCGACCGCTCCGCCGAACTGAACGGCCTGTCGTCTGACCATGAGCCAGTGATCGAACTGTCGGGGGCGGACGAGTTCGCGCACCCACAACACCCCCGCAATCTACGTATCCTGCCCGGGTCGCGGGATTTCCATTAGGGCCTGTACTCAACAAGGTCTGGCGGAGACAGAGTCCGCCATACCCTCGTTTGCCAATGGCTGTGATCATAAAAATATCTGTTTAATAACAGTTTCCAATCAATTCCACGTTCATGACTGTGCGACGCTGTTCGCTGCAAACCCACATTTGGCTTAGGGACGGGCTTAAGGTTAGAATCCCGCATGCCCATCTCAAATCGCCTCACCGCCAAGCTTGGCCTCTGCCCCTGAAGGCTTCCATGCCGACGGAGATGGCCTCTATCTCAATGTGAGGGCGAACCGGCGCAGTTGGGCGTTCGTCTTCCATTTGGACGGCAAGCGGAAGGAAATGGGGCTTGGTCCGGCTGGCCCTAATGGGGTGTCGCTAGCTGAAGCCCGTCTCAAGACTGCCGAAGCAAGGAAGTTGGCGCGAGAGGGCATCAAACCGATTGAGGAGCGCCGGAAGGCTCGCCTCAAGGGGAAGACCTTTGGTGATGTGGCCGCTGAGTTCATCGCCGCCAAATCTCCCGGCTGACGAAACGAAAAGCACCGGAAGCAGTGGGCGATGACGCTGAACGAATACACAAAGGATCTGACCCAAAAGAACGTCGCGAAAATCACGTCACAGGACGTCTACGAATGCCTCAGGACAATTTGGACGATCAAACCTGAAACCGCGTCACGCTTGCGTGGCCGGATCGAAAACATTCTAGACGCGGCCAAGGCACAGGGTCTGAGGGATGGCGAAAATCCCGCCGCTTGGAAGGGCAACCTCAAACACCTGCTTCCCGCCCCAAAGAAGCTCTCACGGGGACACCACCGTGCTTTCCGGCACAAGTGTCTCGGTCTGAAGTTGACCGATGCCGTTGAAAAAATCGGCTGGCTGACGGGACAACACGGCTGCGTGGTCGGGCTGTGACGGTGTTCGTGACGCTTCAGGCCTTTAGGCGGGCGCTGGGGCGATCTGTAGTGGGATCAGGCGGGCC
>Ga0209571_1001408_pt1 | contig 11735 bp, 8 predicted proteins | sample EBPBio102011_DNA_FD_185866 | JGI IMG/M metagenome (GOLD analysis project Ga0209571, IMG submission 185866) | Wastewater treatment Type I Accumulibacter community from EBPR Bioreactor in Madison, WI, USA - Reactor 1_1/10/2011_ DNA (SPAdes)... | ecosystem: Engineered > Bioreactor > EBPR >...
GCTCGAGGTAGGCCAGGCGCAACTGCAGCTGCGGCCGCTGCTCGCGGATGCGCTGCGCCACGGCCTCGAAGGGCGCGGCCCAGCGCGGGTCGCGCGCGCCGTGGGCGAACAGGATCAACCCACGGCTCATCTGGCCCCCTGGAGCCTGCGGCTCGTCCCCCCATGGGGGAGCGAGCGCCTCCGGAACGGCCGCGCGGCGCTCATCGATAGCGCACCAGCCAGCCGAAGGCGGCCAGCGACAGTAGCATGAACAGCACGCTCGGCGCGGCGGCGACGATCCACGGTGTCCAGCCGTTGAGCAGCCCGATGTGACCGGCCACGTTGTTGATCAGCACGAAGCTGATGCCCAGCATGATGCCGCCGAAGACCTTGATGCTGATGCCGCCGGCACGCGCGTGCAGATACGCGAAGGGCAGGGCCAGCGCGGTCAGCACCAGGCAGGCCAGCGGATACAGCGCCTTCTTCCAGAACTGGATCTGGTAGCGCTGCGCCGACTGTTCCTGGTCGCTGAGGTGCCGGCTGTAGCGCCACAGCTCCACCGTCGACATGGTCTTCAGCGGCAGCACCGCCGCCGAGACCACGCCGGCGCTGAGCGTGCTGCGCCACTGCAGCGTGGGCAGCGTCTGATGCTGCACGCGGTCGGCCGCCGAGCCTGTGCCTGCGGGCCAGGTGGTGACGTCGGCGTCGCTCAGCGTCCAGATGCCGTCGCTGCCGACACGCGCTTCACGCGCGACGATGCGCGACAGATGCCGCCCTTCGGCGTCGAACTCGAAAATGCGCACACCCACCAGCGTGGCACGGCCGTCGATGCCGGAGACATTGACCGCATAGCTGCGCTCGCCCTGCTCGGTGGCCTGGCGGTCCTTCAGCCAGGCGCCGGTCGAACCGAGCTTGCGTCCGCCGGCCAGCGTCACCTTCAGCAGCGCGTTCTGCCGTTCGGTGAAGGGCACGACATAGTCGCCCAGCGCAAAGGTCAGCGCGCTGAACAGCAGCGCCAGCAGCGCCAGCAGGCGCAAGGCGCGCAGCGGGCTCAGACCGCCGGTACGCAGGATGGTGAACTCGGAGCTCTGCGCCAGCCGCGCCATCGAGTAGATGGTGCCGATCAGCACGGCGATCGGCAGCAGCTCGTACAGGTTGCCGGGCAGTTCGAGCGTTGCGCCGAACACCGCGGCCCACAGCGTGAAGCCGGGCCGGCCGACCTTCTGCAGCTCGTCGACGAAATCGATGAAGAAGGACAGCGACAGGAAGGCCAGCGCGACGAAGCTGACGGAGGCCACCACGTCGCGATAGAGCATGCGGCGCACGGTCTTCATGCCTGGGCCCTGCGGAAGTGAAGCACCGCGCCGTGGTCACGCCACCACAGCAGCGCCAACGCCAGCAGCAGCACGCCGCCATGCAGCGCGACGAAGCATTCGGTCATGCCGAAGCGGCCGTTGGCCACCCAGTTCTGCGTCAGGTTGATCGCGTTGAAGTAAGCCAGCGAACCCACCAGCGCCACCACCAGGTTCAGGTTGCTGGGCCGGCGGGTGTTGACATGCGCCAGTCCGATGGCCAGGAGCGACAGGTTGACGGCGGCGGCCATCAGGCCGAAGCGCCAGACCAGCTCGCCCTGGTTGCGCGGTGTCTGCTGGCGCACCAGATCGATGGTGTCCATGGTCTTCGGTGGCTGTTCCTGTGCACGGCGCAGTGCCTTGATGTCGACCAGTGCCCGGTAGGTCTCGAAGCCGGCGACGGTGGTCTCGCCGGTGCGGGCGTCGACATCGCTGCGCTGACCCGATTCCAGCACCAGGAAGCGCTGGTCGCCTTCCACGTCGATGCGCCCGCCGCGCGCCGAGACCACGGTGTCGTTGTCGTTCTTGCTGGACAACGCGAAGATGTTGCGCACGCTGACCTCGTCGCGCGGGTCGCGTTCGACGAAGAACACCCGCCGGCCGTCGGCCGAACTCTGGAACACGCCGGGCGACACCCGTGCCAGATCCGAGCGCTGCGCGTAGCGGTCGCGCAGTTCGGTGCTGTTGCGGTTGACCCAGGGCCAGGCAAACACCAGCAGCAGGCAGACCACCACCAGCACAGGCAAGAAGGTGCTGAGCACGGGGCGCACGAAGCGGGCCAGGTCCAGCCCGCTGGCGAACCAGATGGCCATCTCGCTTTCGCGGTACATGCGGCCCAGCGTGACGACGATGGCCACGAACAGGGAGATGTTGAGGATCGTGGCCAGGTGTCCCAGCGTGGTGTAGCCCAGCACCAGCACCACGTCCTTGGGCTCGACGATGTCGCTGGCCGCCAGGGACAAGGTTCGCACCAGCAGCATGGTGATGACGATGGTCAGCAGCACCACCAGCGTGGCGCCGAAGGTGCGCGCCAGCTCTCGCCTCAGCGAGCGATCGAATAACATGTTTCGCTTCGCATAGCGGGTCGGATTATGGACTTCAAGATTCAGGTCACCGAGCTCAAGGACTTGCGGCAGGCGCCCGCCGACGCCCTGCTGCTGCTGGTGGGCGAGGGCACCGAGCCGGCGTCGCTCGGCAAGGCGCTGGGGGGGCTGCTGACGCAGGCCCTGGCAGACGGCGATCTGGCCTACAAGGCAGGGCGCTGCCTCTATCTGCACAAGCCGGCCGGGGTGAAGGCGCCCCGCGTGGTCTTCGCCGCGACCACCGGTGATTCGCCGAAGGCCCTGCGCGCGGCTTTGCAGGCGGGGCTCGCGCAGCTGAAGGCGGGCGGTGCCCGGCATCTGCTGGTGGCCAGCGCGCTGGCGGCGCCGTTGAATGCGGCCCAGGCTCAGGCCCTGGTCGGCGCGGCATCCGATGCGCTGTACACCTATCGCCACACCAAGCCCTCGGCCGCGGCAGCCCCCAAGCTGCAGCGCATCAGCCTGGCCTGCGGCGTGGCCAACACCGCCGCGGTGCGCGATGGCCTTCATCTGGGCGAAGCCATTGCCGCCGGCGCGGCCGTGGCGCGCGAGTGCGCCAACCGTCCGGGCAACCATGCCACGCCCAGCCACCTGGCCGACGAGGCCCGGCGCCTGGGCAAGGCGCACGGCTTCGAGGTGCAGGTGCTGGGCCGCAAGGAAGTCGAGAAGCTCGGCATGGGCTGCTTCCTGGCCGTGGCGCAAGGTTCGGCGCAGCCGCTGAAGTTCATCGTCATGCAGTACCACGGCGCCGCCAAGGCGGCGGCGCCGGTGGTGCTGGTGGGCAAGGGCATCACCTTCGACACGGGTGGCATCTCGCTGAAACCGGCCGCCGAGATGGACGAGATGAAGTTCGACATGGGCGGTGCCGCCAGCGTGCTGGGCACCTTCCGCGCCGTGGCGCAGATGAAACCCAAGATCAATCTGGTCGGCCTGATTCCCTCGTGCGAGAACATGCCGGGCGGCACCGCGGTCAAGCCCGGTGACGTGGTGACCAGCATGTCCGGGCAGACGGTGGAGATCCTGAACACCGATGCCGAAGGCCGGCTGATCCTGTGCGATGCGCTGACCTATGCCGAGCGCTTCAAGCCCGCGGCCGTGGTGGACATCGCCACCCTGACCGGTGCCTGCGTGATTGCACTGGGCCACCACCGCAGCGGCCTGTTCAGCCCGGACGATGCCCTGGCATCCGAGCTCGAGCGCGCGGGGCAGGCGGGCCTGGATCCGTGCTGGCGCATGCCGCTGGACGAGGAGTACGACGAGGGCCTGAAAAGCAACTTCGCCGACATGGCCAATGTCGGCCCACGTGCGGGCGGTGCCGTCACAGCGGCGATGTTCCTGAAGCGCTACACCGCCAAGTACCCCTGGGCGCACCTGGACATTGCCGGCAGCGCCTGGAAATCCGGCGCTGCCAAGGGCGCCACGGGGCGGCCGGTACCGTTGCTGACGCACTTCGTGCTGGGCCGCGCCGCCTGAACGTGCCGCAGGTCGATTTCCATACCGGCGTGCCTGCGCCGCTGCATTTTGCGTGCAGGCTGCTGCGCAAGGCCTGGCGCCAGGGTATGGCGGTGGTGGTGGCCGCGCCGCCCCAGACCCTCGGTGCTCTCGATCGGGAGTTGTGGACCTTCGAGGCACAGGAGTTCGTGCCGCACCTGCGCTTGCGGCCCGGGCAAGCGCTGGACGCGGCATTGCGCCGCACGCCGGTGTGGCTGTGCGAGGCCGAGCCGCCGCAGCCAGCGCCTGCGGTGCTGGTGCTGCTGGGCGCCGATCCACCCGGCGACCCGGCGCGCTTCGAACGCATCATCGAGATCGTCTCGGGCGACGCCGATGAGCGCCAGCAGGCACGCCGACGCTGGCGCGACTACGAAGCGCGGGGCTGGCCGCTGAAGCACCACCCGGCGCGCAGCGAAGCCTGAGGCCGCTTACCCTGCCGGACGCCGCTAAAGCTACTGTCGCGGACCCGGATTCCACGATGTGCCGACAATCCCTTATCATGAAGGTTTACCCATTCTTCTTCTCAGGAAGCGCTCCATGAACAAATTCACCCTGTCAGTTGTTGCCGCTGCGGCCGTCCTGCTGGCGGCTTGTGGCAAGAAGGAAGAGGCTCCTGCCGCCACCGCGGCTGCCCCTGCGGCGCCTGCCGCCCCGGCCGCGCCGAGCGAAGTGGTCATCAAGATCGGCCACGTCGGCCCCACCAGCGGCGCGATCGCGCACCTGGGCAAGGACAACGAGATGGGCGCCCGCATGGCCATCGACGACCTGAACGCCAAGGGCGTGATGATCGGCGGTGCCAAGGCCAAGTTCGAACTGCTGGCCGAAGACGACGCCGCCGACCCGAAGCAGGGCACGGCTGTCGCGCAGAAGCTGGTCGATGCCAAGGTGCAGGGGGTCATCGGCCACCTGAACTCGGGCACCACGATCCCGGCTTCGCAGATCTACAACACCGCCGGCATTCCGCAGATTTCGCCTTCGGCCACCAACCCGAAGTACACCCGTCAGGGCTTCAACACCACCTTCCGCGTGGTGGCTGACGACGTGCACCTGGGCGGCACGCTGGGCCGCTATGCGGTGAACGAGCTGAAGGGCAAGACCATTGCCGTCATCGACGACCGCACGGCCTACGGCCAGGGCGTCGCCGACGAATTCGAGAAGGCCGTCAAGGCCGCCGGCGGCACCACGCTGGACCGCCAGTTCACCACCGACAAGGCGACCGACTTCACCGCCATCCTCACCCAGATCAAGTCGAAGAAGCCCGACGTGGTGTTCTTCGGCGGCATGGACGCGGTGGCCGGCCCGATGATGCGCCAGATGAAGCAGCTGGGCATCAATGCCAAGTTCGTCGGTGGCGACGGCATCTGCTCGGGCGAGCTGCCCAAGCTGGCCGGTGGCGCGATGGCCGATGGCCAGGTGGTCTGCGCCGAGGCCGGTGGCGTCGAAGGCGAGCAGAAGGTCGGCATGGACCAGTTCAAGGAGAAGTTCAAGGCCAAGTTCAACACCGACGTGCAGGTGTATGCGCCCTACGTGTACGACGCTACGATGCTGATGGCTATGGCGATGGAGAAGGCCGGTTCGTCCGATCCGGCCAAGTACCTGCCTGAGCTGGCCAAGATCGAGTACAAGGGTGTGACCGGCAACATCGCCTTCGACGAGAAGGGCGACATCAAGAACGGCGCCCTGACGCTGTTCACCTACAAGGACGGCAAGCGCGAGCAGATCGCCGTCGTGCGCTGAGCAAGGCCCTGCCTGAACGCACAAGGCGCCCTGCGGGGCGCCTTTTTCATGACCGGGCTGGTTCCGGAAGACGGTCGTAGAGGCTGCACAACGCCGACAGGCGCTGCGCGTGCCAGTCCTGAACCTGGCTCCACTGCATGCGCCACTGCCACCAGCCCTCGCTCTGGCCTGGATAGTTCATGCGACTGTCGCCAGGCAGGCTCAGCACGTCCTGCATGGCGTAGATGGCAGTGTCGGCCACCGAGGCGCAGGCACTGCGGATCAGCGCCCAGGCGATGTCGTGGCCGCCGCTGCCCAGGTAGTCCGTGGCGAACTGCCGCTCGTGCTCGGCGGCGCCAGCCCACCAGCCCACACAAGTGTCGTTGTCATGGGTGCCCGGGTACACCACGGTGTCGCAGGCATGGTGGTGAGGCAGGAAGCTGTTGGTCGCGTCGCCGCCGAAGGCGAACTGAAGGATGCGCATACCCGGGAAGTGGAAGCGCTTGCGCAGCGCCTCCACGTCGGGCGTGATGACGCCCAGGTCCTCGGCAATGATCGGCATCGGCCCCAGCGCCGCGTTGATGGCCTTGAACAGGTCGGCGCCGGGCCCGGTTCGCCACTGGCCATGGATCGCCGTGGGCTCGCTGGCCGGGATTTCCCAGTAGCCGGCAAAGCCGCGGAAATGGTCGATGCGCACGATGTCGGCCAGCGTGAACACCAGCCGCATGCGCTGCACCCACCACGCATAGCCGTCGGCGGCGTGTGCGTCCCAGCGGTACAGCGGGTTGCCCCAGCGCTGCCCGGTGGCGCTGAAGAAGTCCGGCGGCACGCCCGCCACCGCGATGGGCTGGCCGTCGGCGTCCAGCTCGAACAGCGCCTGGTGCGCCCAGACCTCGGCGCTGTGCAGCCCGATGAAGATCGGCACGTCGCCGACGATCTGGATGCCGCGGCCGTTGGCATAGGCCTTCAGCTTCAGCCATTGGCGGAAGAAGCTCCATTGGCAGAACTTCCAGAAGCCGATGCGCGCGGCCAGTTCCGTGGCCGCGGCCGCCAGCGCGGCCGGCTCGCGCCGGCGCAGCGGATCGGGCCAGCCGCTCCACAGCGCCGGGCCATGGGCCTCGCTCAGCGCCATGAACAGGCTGTAGTCATCCAGCCAGCTGGCGTGGCGGTCGCAGAAGGCGACGAAGTCGAGGTGTCGCGCGTCGCTGGGCGGCAGCTTGGCAAAGCGTTGCGCGGCCCACGCCAGGCGCTGCATGCGGTAGGGGCGCACCGCACCGAAGTCGACGCGCTCGGGCCGCAGGCCGGGCGCCGGCTCCAGCTCGGCCGCGTTCAGCCAACCCTGCTGCTGCAGCTGCTGCAGGTCGATCAGCAGCGGGTTGCCGGCAAAGGCCGAGTCGCTGGCGTAGGGTGAGTTGCCGGCGCCGATCGGGTTCAGCGGCAGGATCTGCCACAGTGACTGGCCGGCCGACACCAGCCAGTCGACAAAGTGGTACGCCGCCGGCCCGCAGTCGCCGCTGCCATGGGGCCCGGGCAGCGAGGTCGGGTGCATCAGCACGCCGCTGGCACGGGGGAAGCGCATCGTCAAGGCTCCTTGACCAGCTGCCACAGCTGCAGGCTGCGCGCGGCCACCGGGACGCTGCCCGCGGTGGCAGCCACTGCGGTCCAGTGCTCGGGCGCCCCGGCGCTGTCCATCAGCCGCTGCCAGTGGCCGGGCGGCAACTGGAAGGGGGCGGCATCGGCTGCGGCATTCAACAACATCAGCAGGGGCCCGTTGCCATGCCCCGGCTGGCCGATGTGCAGCATCAGCGCACGCTCCGGAATCTGGGCCCAGTCGCTGCCCTGCAACGGCTGGCCATCGGGGCGAAGCCAGCGCAGGCCCTGCGGAGATTCGGCGCTGGCATCGTCGTACCAGTGCGGGCCCAGCGGCTGCAGGCGACGGCGCAAATGCACCAGCGCCGCACAGAAGTCGATCAGCGCCTCGTCGCGTGCCGACCAGTCGATCCAGGTGATCGGGTTGTCCTGGCAGTACGGGTTGTTGTTGCCGCCCTGGGTGTGGCCCATCTCGTCGCCGGCGGCCAGCATCGGTGTGCCCTGGGCCAGCAGCAGAAGGGCCAGCAGCGCCCGCTGCAGACGCCCGCGCAGGGCGCGCACCGCCGGATCCGCGGTCTCGCCTTCGGCGCCGCAGTTCCAGCTGAGGTTGTGCGCATGGCCGTCGCGGTTGTCCTCGCCATTGGCGCGGTTGTGCCGCTGGTCGTAGCTGACCAGGTCGCGCAGCGTGAAACCATCGTGCGACACCACGTAGTTCAGTGACGCCGTCGGTGCCCGGCCGGGTTGGCGGAAGCTGTCGGCCGAGCCGCACAGCCGCTGCGCCAGGTCACCGCGATGGCCCTCGCCGCGCAGCCAGAACCCGCGCGCGGTATCGCGGAAGCGGTCGTTCCATTCCACCCAGCCACCAGGGAAGTGGCCCAGCTGGTAGCCGCCCGGCCCGATGTCCCAGGGCTCGGCGATCAGCTTGCAGCCCGCCAGCACCGGGTCCTGCGCCAGGCAGGCAAAGAAGGCCGCCTGCCGGTCGAAGCCCTGCGGGCCGCGGCCCAGCACCGTGGCCAGGTCGAAGCGGAAACCGTCGACGTGCATGTGCTGCACCCAGTAGCGCAGGCTGTCCAGCACCATCTGCAGCACGCGCGGGTGCGTCAGGTTGAAGGTGTTGCCGCACCCGGTGTGGTTCTCGTAGAAGCGGGGGTCGTCGCCGCGCAGCAGGTAGTAGCTGGCGTTGTCCAGACCGCGCCAGCTCAAGGTGGGGCCGGCTTCATCGGTCTCGGCACTGTGGTTGTAGACCACGTCCAGGATCACCTCGATGCCGGCCGCGTGCAGCCGCCGCACCATATGCCGGAATTCGTCGCGCACCGCGCGGCCGCCCTGCGTCGCAGCGCTGGCATAGCGCGGCTCGGGGCAGAAGAAGCTCAAGCTGTTGTAGCCCCAGTAGTTGTGCAGCCCCATGCCCACCAGCCGCTCCTCGTCCAGGAAGCGGTGCACCGGCAACAGGCTGAGCGCGGTGATGCCCAGGCGGCGCAGGTGGTCGATGGCCGCGTTCGTGGCCAGGCCGGCGTAGGTGCCGCGCAGCGCCTCCGGCACGGTGGGGTGCAGCATGCTGAAGCCGCGCACGTGCGCTTCGTAGAGCACGCTGTCGGCCCAGGGCGTGCGCGGCGCACGGTCGTCGCCCCAGTCGAAACGGTCGTCGACCACGCGCGCCTTCAGCGCCAGCATGCCGTTGTCGCGGGCATCGGCACGCAGCGGGTCGTGGCCGTCGTGGCCGCGGTGCAGTTCGCTCCACGCAAAGCTGCCCACCGTCTCGCGCGCCCAGGGGTCCAGCAGCAGCTTGTGCGGGTTGAAGCGCTGGCCCTGGCGCGGTGCCCAGGGGCCGTGGGCGCGCAGGCCGTAGACCAGGCCCGCGCCAGCGCCGGGCAGCCAGCCATGCCAGACATCGCCAGTGCGTTCGGGTAGTGGCAGGCGCGTCGATTCCACCTGGCCGGCGTCGTCGTACAGGCACAGTTCCACCGCCGTGGCATGGGCCGAGAAGACGGCGAAGTTGACGCCGTCGCCGTCGACGCTGGCCCCCATCGGCCACGGGCGGCCGGGCTGCAGCCGTGGCGGCGTCAGTCCTGCCATTCGAAGAACACGGTGGCCAGCGGCGGCAGCTCGATCACGATCGAATCGGCACGGCCATCGCAAGGCTCGCTGTGCGATTCGGCCGTGCCGAAGGGCGTGCCGACGTTGCTGCCGCCATAGAAGGTCGAATCGGTGTTCAGCCGCTCGCGCCAGCGGCCGGCGCGTGGCACGCCCACCCGCCAGGCATGGCGCACCACCGGCGTGAAGTTGCACACCACCAGCAGCGGCCGCTGACGGGCACCGTCGTGGCGCACGAAGCTCAGTACGCTGTGCGCGGCGTCGCTGTGCGAGATCCACTCGAAGCCTTCGGCGCTGAAGTCGCGCTGATGCAGCGCCGGCTGCTCGCGCAGCAGGCCGTTCAGGTCGCGCACCAGCGCCTGCATGCCGGCATGCAGCGGATCGGCCAGCAGGTGCCAGTCCAGGCTCTGTTCATGGTTCCATTCGCGCGCCTGCGCGAACTCGCTGCCCATGAACAGCAGCTTCTTGCCTGGGTGGCCGAACATGAAGCCGTAGTAGGCGCGCAGGTTGGCAAACTGCTGCCAGCGGTCGCCGGGCATCTTGCCCAGCATCGAGCCCTTGCCGTGCACCACCTCGTCGTGGGACAGCGGCAGCACGAAGTTCTCGTTGAAGGCGTACATCAGCCCGAAACTCATCTCGCCGTGGTGGTACTTGCGGTGCGCCGGGTCGCGCGCCATGTACTTCAGCGTGTCGTGCATCCAGCCCATGTTCCACTTGTAGTGGAAGCCCAGCCCGCCCGCGAAGGTGGGCCGCGACACCGCCGGGAAGGCGGTGGATTCCTCGGCCAGCGTCACCGCCTGCGGGCGCTGCACGCCCACCACCTCGTTGGCGCGCTTCAGGAAGGCGATGGCCTCCAGGTTCTCGCGGCCGCCGAAGGCGTTGGGCACCCACTCGCCGGGCTTGCGGCTGTAATCGCGGTACAGCATCGAGGCCACGGCGTCGACACGCAGGCCGTCGACGTCGAAGCGCTCCAGCCAGTACAGCGCGCTGCCGACCAGGAAGTTCTGCACCTCGGTGCGGCCGAAGTTGTAGATCAGCGTGTTCCAGTCGTTGTGGAAGCCCTCGCGCGGGTCGGCGTATTCGTACAGCGCCGTGCCATCGAACTGCGCCAGGCCGTGCTCGTCGGTGGGGAAGTGCGCCGGCACCCAATCGAGCAGCACACCCAGCCCCGCGGCATGGGCCCGCTCGACGAAGCGCGCAAAGCCGGCCGGGTCGCCGAAGCGTGCGGTGGGCGCGTACATGCCCAGCGTCTGATAGCCCCACGATCCGTCGAAGGGGTGTTCGGTGATGGGCAGCAGCTCCAGGTGGGTGAAGCCCATCCAGGCGGCATAGGGCACCAGCTGGTCGGCCAGCTCGTCCCAGTGCAGCCAGCGGCCGCCGTCTTCCACCTGCCGCCGCCAGGAGCCCAGGTGCACCTCGTAGATGCTGACCGGCGCATCCAGCGCGTTGGCCTGCTGGCGCTGCGCCGAGGCCGGCCGCGCGGGCGGCAGTGCGCTGACCACGCTGGCCGTGGCCGGCCGCAGCTCGGCCTGGCGGGCGTAGGGGTCCACCTTCTGCGGCAGCAGCCGGCCGTCGCCGGCCAGCAACTCGAACTTGTAGCGCGCACCCTCGGCCACGCCAGGGATGAAGATCTCCCACACGCCGCATTCGCGGCGCAGCCGCATCGGGTGGCGGCGGCCGTCCCAGTAGTTGAAGTCGCCGACCACGCTGACGCGCTGCGCGTTCGGCGCCCACACGGCAAAGCTGCAGCCGGCCACGCCCTCGTGCACACGCGGCAGCGCGCCCAGGATCTCGAAGGGCCGCAGGTGCGAGCCTTCGCCCAGCAGCCAGGCGTCCATCTCGCCCAGCATCGGGCCGAAGCGGTAGGCATCGTCCAGCAGGTCTTCTGCGCCGCTGTCCCAGCGCACCAGCAGGCGGTACGGCAGCAGGCCGGGCAGGGCGCCTTCGAACAGCCCGGCGGCGTCGCGCCGCTGCAGCGCGGCCAGGGGTTTGCCGTCGGCATTCACCGCCTGCACGGCCGCCGCGCCTGGCAGGAACACCGCCAGCCAGGCGCTGCCATCGGGCCGGGCGTGCGGGCCCAGCACGCCGAAGGGGTCGGCATGGCGGCCTTCGCACAGCTGCCGGACGTCCTGCGCCGGGAGCATGGGCCTCAGGCCTCCAGGCCGCGGCGCGGCTCGACGCGCCAGATGTCGCGGGCGTACTCGCGGATCGTCCGGTCGGACGAGAACATTCCCATGCCGGCCACGTTGAGCACTGCCGAGCGGGCCCAGGCCTGCGGGTCGCGGAACAGCGCATCGACGCGGGCCTGCGTGTCCAGGTAGGCGTCGTAGTCGGCCAGCAGCAGGTAGTGGTCGCCGCCCCACAGCAGCGCATCGACCAGCCCGCGGTAGCGGTGCGGCTCGTCGGGGGAGAAAGTGCCGCTGCCGATGGCCTT
>Ga0209571_1001431_pt1 | contig 11494 bp, 14 predicted proteins | sample EBPBio102011_DNA_FD_185866 | JGI IMG/M metagenome (GOLD analysis project Ga0209571, IMG submission 185866) | Wastewater treatment Type I Accumulibacter community from EBPR Bioreactor in Madison, WI, USA - Reactor 1_1/10/2011_ DNA (SPAdes)... | ecosystem: Engineered > Bioreactor > EBPR >...
TGTGACGCCGGGATCGGCCACGAAACCCGGGGTATGCGGCCCGACCGCGACGCCCGCGGCGATGTAGCCGAGCAGCGGCGGCAGGCGCAGCAGCCTCGCCGCGAAACCAAAGGCGAAGGCGAGGGCGAGGCCGACGACGAGTGTCGTCACCAACGGTCCGGCATGGGTCATTGCCGGCAGGATAACGTGTTGCGCCGCCGCGTCAGCCCGGCGGCGCGGTGGTGGCACCCGGTCCGAGCGGGCGGGTCATCAGCACGCTGTCCACCCAGCGCCCGTGCTTCCAGCCGACGGCCGGCAACAGCCCGGCATGGTCGAAGCCGGCCGCCGCATGCAGGCCGATCGAGGCCGCATTCGCCGAATCGCCGATGACGGCGACCATCAGCCGGAAGCCCTGGGCGGTGCAGCGTTCGATCAGCGCGTCGAGCAGGGCCCGGCCGGTGCCGCCGCGTCCCTCGCCGGGCGCGACATAGACCGAATTTTCCACGGCGTAGCGATAGGCCGGCCGGGGGCGATAGGCGGAGGCATAGCTGTAGCCGACGACGCGGCCGGCGCGTTCCGCGACCAGGTGGGGGTAGCCGGCGGCCAGGATGGCGGCGCGCCGCCCGGCCATCTCGGCGGTATCGGGTGGGGTGAGCTCGAAGCTGGCGAGGCCATGCGTGACCCAGTGGCCGTAGATGGCGGTGATGGCGGGGAGGTCGTCGGGGCGGCTGTCGCGGATGGCAAGCGTGGTCATGGCGCGAGGGTGGCGGCGAGCCCGGCGAGGCGGAAGACGGATGACCGGTGGGGTCGTGCCGCGGGGCTTCCTTCCCGGGCCGGGCTGGGCTATGCGGTTCCCCGACGGACCCGTAGCTCAGCTGGATAGAGCGCTGCCCTCCGAAGGCAGAGGTCGTACGTTCGAATCGTATCGGGTCCGCCAACAAATCCGCCAGTTTCAGCGTTCTAATTCAGGTGGCGATCACCAGCGGGGTGGCGCCGGCGTGGCAAAACCGTCCACCGCCACCCCGGGCCTCCGATCACCGGCGCCGGAACACCACCGCGCCCGGCCCACCATCCCCCGCATCATCCGCCGGTACCCACCCCGCCGCCGCCATGACGGCCGCGGCGGCATCCACCCCAGCCGGCGGGCATCCAACCACCGTCAGCGTATCGGCCCCGGTGTCCGGCCGTCCCAAGGCGGTCATGGCGGCGCGGAACCCCGCCAGCGAGTCGGGGTCATGGGTCAGGGTGCGGACCGCGCGCCGCGCGTGGATGATAAACGACATACGGCTTGCTCCTGTCTGGACCGGAGCCTCAGCCCCGGCCCGAAACGCATACCGTTTCGCCGTCAGAAGAACTGCCTTGAAGACTGATGCGGGCGCCGGTGGTGTTCCGGCGCGCTCACGTCGCACCGGGTGTGGCGCGCCTCCTTTCCCGATGATCAGTCGAACATGTCGAGCTCGCCAGGCACGCCACCAGCGCTGCGCAACGGACGTACGTTGCGCCTGCTACGGCCCTTCGCGCCGCGCCTGTTCTCCATGCGGTTCCGGGCCGCCGCGACGAGCAACGGAATGATAGTGACGACGGGCCACACCATCGTCCCGTCCGGACGCTCCACAGGTTGGGGCACAAAGCCGTCGGAAACGTACTGCTCCAACGCGGCTTCCGATTCCACCAAGCCTGCGTAGACAAGCCAAGACGCATCGGCGAGTTCCATAGATGCCCTGAACATGCCTTCGATGAATGCCTCGCTGTTCAGGAACTCTGCGTCAGGGCCGGTCCGCGACACGATTCGAGCTGCGAGGTTCGAAAACGACTCTTGCAAGCGGGCTGTGGCTTCTTCGTGCTCTTCCGGGGACATACGCGGATGGTAGGGAAGATCCTGGCTCATTGGTCGCGGCTTCCATTGATGTGTGCAGCGATAGGCGGCGGCGGAATGAACACGCCGCCGCGCACCAACGGTGTTGCAGTCGGAGTTAGTGCACACCCTCGGGACGCTCTGCGCGAAGCTGTCCCTCAAGGCGCCGGAACTCGGGCGACTCCCTCATCTTGCGGACGATCGGTGTCATGATAGCTACCCAAGCAGCCGCGATAGCAGGAAACGTCGGATTGCCGTTTAAACACTTGTCCGACGCCGGCAGATTGCCGTGGTCGCGATGCTGCTGAAGTACCTCACGGCTTTCGCAAATTCCGTCCTCTACAAGATCGTCGTCATTGATGAGGAGACTTGCGCCCAAAATCATCACGTTGCGGAACTCGGGCGTATTCAGGCAGTCCGAGTAAGGCCCGGCCTTGGACACAATCGCCGCAGCCAAGTCATTGAACTTGCGCTGGAGGCGTGCCGTGGCGCGCTTGTGCTGGCTCGGTGTGTGCTCCGGGTGGCACGGGTAGTTTTTGGTCATTGGTCGTATCCTTCATGTCCTGAGTGTTCGTACGTCGGCTGAACCAGGGCCGAGACGAGCGGATACGGAGCGCGGGCGTTCCGCGCGCCTATCCGGTCGTCTCGAAGACCCGGGCTATGCGCCGGCACTTCTCAGCGACGGACATGACGGTGTTGATGCAACTCGCATCACACGGGTGGGTAGACCGGCAGAAGGAAGGCATGAGAAGACTTTCACCGCGCAAAGGATAGCGGCACCTATGCCGTTACCGGCGCTCATTATCTCATTATCACGTCTAAATCTGTCAAGAGACTCGTTCGCCCACCCTGAGCGCAACGCCCAAGCCCAGTCGCGCGTGCGCTCGCCGCAATCCTGAAGCAGACGTTCGCAGCGCGCCGTGGCCGCTGGCCACCGCCCGACTGAATGCTGCCAAACCCAGCGTCTGTATGGCGCACCTAAGGCCCGCCGCGCGGGCAATCCCCCGGCCAGGGGGACGCCAGGGCAGTCAATCCCGCCGCCGGAACATCACCGCGCCCGTCTCATCAGTCCCGGCATCATCCGCCGGCACCCACCTGCCGGTCCCAAGGACGGCGGCGGCGGCCAGAGTTCGGAGCCCTCCGGTTCAGCAGCCACCAATTGAAGCCCGCGGGTCGCCGTTGCCCACATGGTCTGCACTCACAAACTTGATCAATGATATGAGGGTGATACATTTAACGCGAGAAGGGAGAGAGCGATCACTCCTCTCGTCCAGGATGAACAACAATGCACGATATGACCCGCGATCCGGGGGACGAAGTCCAGCGGCGGTTCAGATATCAAATTAACTATGCCGCACTTAGGGCACTCCAAATGCTTGCACCTGGTTCTGATGTCCGCAGCGTCTATTGCGAACATATTGAAGATGTTTTGATCGAGCACGCCAACGGATTGTTCACAGGAATTCAGGTTAAGACCCGAGAGCTTGATCAGCCGCAATTTCGCCTTTCGGACAAGGCCATATCCGGCGCTTTAAAGCGCTTTTGCGTGAGAGATGCTCGCTATCCCGGAAAATTTGAGCGGTTCGTTCTTGCGACCAATTTTGTGTTTCACGATAGTGATTCCGCCGGGGATGTAGGAACCGTACTGACTTGTTGCCGGGATAATCACTGAACGGGATTAGTCGTCGTCATAACGTGCGAAAGTGCCTCGCAGAATTTGCTGAAAGTACCGCAATGGCTCTGCAGGATGTCATCGCGGCTCTCGGCAAAGTGCGGCTCGAGGCACGAAAGACAGGGATCGACCAAACCGAGTACGATCTGGTCAGGGCTCTCGGAGAAATTGAAGCGCTCCGTAGTCATTCACTTCTCGATCTCCACAGGATGGCCAGCGTCATTCGGGCGCATATTTGGGACGTAAGCTGTCTAACGCTTGATGGGTATCTCCTCGATACCTACGCTGTAGTCGAAGACTTTGTTTGCCACTTGGACAAGCTTCGTACTCATCGAAAGCGCTTAGACAGAAGTATGATGGCGAGTCTTACAGCACCCGCTGCTTCCCACCACGAAGAGCTGCTCAGCATTCGCGAGTTCATTTCTCGAGAGAGCATCCCGCCCGGCCTTGGGCGGATGGAGGTGAAAATGGCAGCGGGCCATATTGGCTATGCTGACGTGGAGCAAATGAAAGATGACGTTGCCTCGCTTGAGCGAGCATTCCTGGGTTGGAAGGAGAAGTTTGGCCTAGCGGAAGCAAACAGGCGCCTCGCTCATTTCCAGTATCTTGCGAATCGGACGGCGCGCGAGGCGGAAGCTCATACATCGGGGAAGCCCGGTTCCTATGGCCGTGCGATGCTGGCTGATCTTCGGGAGAGAGCCGCCGCAACGGCGATCAAAGAGCGCGACAGCATGTTCGGATGCCGGCCCGAACATCTCGTTGGCACTACGGGGTTGCTCTCTGAAGAATGCAAGGTGTGGTGGAGCAGTGATCGCGACCTATTGCCAATGGCGACAGACGCGTGAGCACGCTCCCAGAAATAGTCAATCACCTTGAGGGTGACGATTCCCTTCATTTGGGCCGACTTTTGGTATTGATCGACGCGTTCGCGGGTAAGAAAGGCGACCAGAAGTTGGAGGGGCTCACGAAGCTCGCCAAGCTCGACTTCCTGCTTCGCTACCCGGCGTTCCTGGAACGAGCCCTGCGCGTACGAGGTAGTGACGCGTCCGAGGTGCGCGTCGAGGACTTCGAACGCAATTCGATCGAAGCACGGATGGTGCGCTTCAGATATGGGCCGTGGGATCATCGCTACCGCCGGTTCTTAAACACGCTTGCCGGGCGCGGCCTGGTCGATGTTTGCACTTCAGGACGAACCGTTATCATCGGCCTGACGGAACGCGGGCGAGCGGCCGCCGAGATGCTGAAGAGTGCGTCCGAATATGCCGGCATCCGTCAGCGCGCCGCGCTTCTGAAACGATATCTAAATTTGACCGCCACAACACTGATGGAATTCATATACGACAATTTTCCAGAAGTGGCTTCTCTACGCATGGGTGAGTTGATAGATCAATGAAAATCCACCTACATTCACTGACGCTTCTATGTCGAAAGAGCGAAGAGGTCGTATTATTTTCGCAAAATATTACATTTATACACGGAACGCTAAGTTTAGGTAAATCAACGGTAGTCCGACTTGTTGATTTCTGCCTTGGCGGCGACCTAGAACTTACCACAGCAATACAGCGCGAGTTTCTCGCTGCTGCACTGAGGCTCAAGATTCGAGACCTTGAGGTTCTCATTGAGCGAAGCAAGGGTGAGGGCTTTCTAAGGGTCTCCTGGGAAGATCCCGACGAAGGTCCCGTCACCGTGCAAGTTCGGGCGAAGGGCGATGGCCCGGTCGTATTGGGCACTGATGTTGTAAATCTAAGCGACCTGCTCTTTCGCCTTCTGGGATATCCGATCATTCGCGTGCGCAAGCGCTCGGGTGATGACGATTCGCCCATGGTGCGGTTGAGTTTCCGCGATCTTTTTAAGTTCTGCTATCTTGAACAAGAGGAGCTGGATTCGTCATTTTTTCGTTTAAACACACCGATCTTGGCCGAAAAAAGCAAAGACAGTCTTAATTTTTTTATGGGATATTTCAGTGAGGTACTCAGTACCCTTCAAACTCAGTATGATCAGACGCGATCTGAACAAAGAGCAAAGCGTGATGCAGCAGAACGTATTTATGAATTCTTGCGTGATTTTGATTTCGCGTCCACGAAACAAATCCAAATTGAACTCGAGAACGTACTCGCGCGCTCCGATGAGTTACGTCGCTATCTAAGAGATGATGCAGCTGCTTATCTGACGGACACGCATTTCGTCGACGAGCAGCGCGTCCTCCTACGGCAAATGTCAGACACGCTGGCACGCGAACGTGAAACCCTGGACGATCTAGAGTTTCGATTAAATGAGCAGAGAGAGCTTCGCTCCGAACTGCTGTCAATAAAGTTCAAGGTGGCTCGGGCCGATAGCGCCAAGGCGGTCTTATCCGGCAGCGTCTTTGAAAATTGCCCGCAATGCGGTCAGTCAGTAAGCGCCCACCGATCGCATGGCGATGATTGTTATCTCTGCCTCCAGCCACTACGGCCTGACGAGAATGCTATCACGCCGGCGTCGATGAACAGCGATCTTGACGCGCGGCTTGCCGACATCGCGGCGTCATTGCGCCGGCACACCGCATCGAAGAAGCGGCAGGAGGTTCGCATTGCATCTCTCATAGCGGAGAAGAGTGTGCTTGACCGACGGGTCGCCGAGTTGCTGTCGACCTATGAGTCAGACCGCCTTGCTCGTACCCGTGACGCTCAGCGTGAGCTGGCAGAACTCGATGAGCGGGGACGGTTTCTCGAGCGCGTCAGCGCCATGCCCGATGCCGTGACCAAGATGATCGAGGAGGCCGCCGCGCTTTCAGATGTACTGGAACGACTCGAGCGTGACATTGGTGAGGAGCAGCGCCGCTTGAGCAAAGCGGACGAGAACTTCGCGGCGCTTGAATGTAATTTTTTGGAAGCGCTGACAGCGGTACGTGTTCCCGGTGTGGGAATAAACGATCAAGTCCATATCAATCGAAGAACAATGATTCCGGAAATTTGGCCGAATGACGACAAAGGTTCCGCATATAATTTCTATACCGCCGGAAGCGGTGGAAAAAAGACTCTACTGACAATATGCTTCGCGCTAGCGCTTCATCAGACCGCGGCGGAACACAACCTCCCGGTGCCCACTATATTGATGATCGATACGCCACTGAAAAATATTACACCAGACATCAATAAAGAATTGGTTCAGGCATTCTATGAGTATCTGTACAAAGTCGCGGAGAACGTCCTGCCGAATCATCAAATAATTATTGTGGATCAACTGCTGGTAAAATCTCCAGAAGGAAGCTCTCTGGAGTTTAGTGATCGCCTCATGACTATTGATGACCCTGAGTTTCCTCCCCTAATTTCCTATTATCGTGGCCCGTGATTTGTGGCGGGGGGGGCGATCTTTGCAGCTGTCCCAGTTCCGCGTTGGGCTCCTCACGACGCCGCTGCCACTCTACGCAGTCGGCAATCGCTGTGCCACACGCTCGGACTCTTTCTCAGTTCACATAGAGGTCGCTGAGCAGCCCAAGAAGCGTCTCGCCGAGGAGGTGCGATGAAGGACCGATATGCACTTTTGCAGCAGGGTTTGTTCCCGGAGACGCTCCCCCCTTGCTTCACCTCCAGCGATATCAAACGCGCTCTGGTGGGTTTGGTTCGGGAACTGAAGGCCAAAACATTCCACGCCAAGCGGAGCAGCGACTATGTTCCGTACAGTGGCACTAAGCACGACGGAAGCCGAAGGCTGTTTGCCAGCCCTAACCCCATCTCTTACTTTTATGTGGCGAACTTCATCGCAGAACACTGGCGGACGTTCGAGCAACGCTTCGCAGCTTCGCCATTCTCAGTGAGCCAACCTCGCGTTGCTCCAGCACGCGCGGACCGGCCAATTGTAATACCGTCCCTTTCCGAACTGACGACGGTCGCCTCAAAGAAGTTACGCCACTCAGCGTTTGTGCTGAAAGCAGACATCGCGCAGTTTTTCCCCAGCATCTACACGCATGCGATCGTTTGGTCCGCTCATGGAGTAACCGCCGCCAAAGCCGATCCCAGCCCGCATTCAACTCGTTTACCATTCAATCAGCTCGATTTTTTCGTGCGCAATTGCCAACGCGCAGAGACACGCGGGGTTCTCGTCGGTCCCGACGCGTTCCGGCTCATCGCAGAATTTATTGTCGCTGGAATCGACGCCGAGCTGAGCTCAGAGCTTGGGGATAAGATTGTTGGCGCTGCCCGCCATGTCGACGACTTCTACCTTGGTCTGGGAGGCGAGGTAGACGCCCTGGTAGCGTTGTCTGCATTACGCGAAGCGCTGCTGCGATTCAATTTGCACATCAACGACTCCAAGACAAAAGTCATGTCTGGGGTCGAACCGCTCAATGAACTTTGGGCACAGCGGCTGCGGCACAGGGCCGGGCACCTCTACTTCCCGGCGACAGACGAGGATGTCGTTCTGTTTATCACCGAGGCTCTTGCTCAGTCTCGGGAAGTGAACTCCGACAGTCCGGTCAAGATCGCCCTACGTGCATTGGATGATGAGCAAGCATATCAGCACGACAGCACCTGGGAAATTGTCGAGCCCTATCTCCAACGCATCCTGCACCATCATCCGCACTCTATCGATTACGTGGCGCTTCTCGCGGTAAAGCGATCCGCCCTCGGGCTCAAGCTCGATCGCGACGGCTGGAAGGGCGCAGCTTACGCTCTGATTCAACGGCATCTCGCGCTCAATCATCACCACGAGGTTGTCTGGCTTACCTGGCTACTCTTCGGCCTCGGCATCAAGGTCGATGAGCGGCTTTCTGAGGCTCTGGCGACAAATCAGAATGGCCACATTCGCGCGATGCTTGTCGCCGCGCACAGAGAAGGGCTGTTGCAAAGGAAGCCTAGCGTTCGGCTTGGGCCGAAGCTCTCGTCAACCGATTCTAGTTGGCTGGTCAACCTTGTCGCGCGCGCCTCTGGATACACGGGCGCCGCCTTTGGTGGCGAGCTCGCCTCGGAGTTCGAGCACCTGGCGAAGAAGCGAGTGAAGCTTGTCGATTTCAAGGCCTACATCAAAAGTGCATCCAAAGCCTCATCCCGCGCCATCAGTCGCACGCGTTATGGCTACGATCAGACAGACTATGCTCAGGAGGAGAATGAGAATGAGGATGAGGATGAAGATGACCTTGACGCTGCCTTCCGCAAAAGGATTCGCCGAGACAATACCTGAGCCAGCGGCCCGAATATACTGGTCGCAGGCTGTCTGATCACGACCAGTGTAGCAGTTAGACGACGGCGTTCTGTAACCTGTGAATCGCGTCGAATACTGTTACTTTTCGGCCTGCAATCATAAGATTGCCCGCGCACGATGCCACTAGCAATAGCGAGTTGCCGCCATCTTCCCGAAGGAGCGCGACATATTCGCCGCCCTGGCCGTCGTGCCGCCCCTCAAACACTAGACACTCCCAGCCAATGCGTCGCTTCATCACGTGCCGCAGTTGGGCGCGCGCCGTATCCGCGGCGGTTGTGGCCTTGCGGGTTGGCCCGCGGAACGGCGACGCGGCGATCTGCGTACGCTTTACCCTGATGCCGGCCTGGACGCGCAGTCGCCTGCGCATGGCAACACTGGTCATGCGGGATTCTCCGGATGGTGCGGTTGCAGGGACACTGGCGCCGGTACCATCGGCGTGGTGGGCACGCTGACATTGGGCACCGTAATGCGATTGAGCCAGACGAGGATGTTATCCCGCACGTCCGCGAACCGCCCGCCGGTGGCGCGTTCCAGGTCCGCGCGCATTTCGGCGCGCATCTTCTCCATCTCGGCCGTGGTGTGCGCGCGCGTCACATCATAGGTCGCAATGGCCACGTTCTGGACGTGATCGTGGATCACCTCCAGCAATGCGCGATCATGTTCCGACTGGCCGCTCATGCTGCGGTTCCCCGTTCCTCGTTGGACCGACGCCGCGACCGCATGCGTGCCTCGACCGCGCGGACCCGTGCGCCGTCACGCTGCTCACGCAGCGCGGTCAGCACATCACCCCAAGCATCCGAGTTGTGCGCAGCGGCGGTGTATGCCTCCGCCACGCGGATCACGTCCGCCATGTCCTGCTGCTCCGCACGGCGCAACAGCAACTCGCATTCCTTGCTCCCCGAGCCGGGATACTCCGGTGGCAGCCGCGCAGGGTCGCGTTGGCGAAGTGCCGCGGCACAGGCCCGGAACGCCCCGGCCTGTGCGCGAAGCTGAATGACCACGTCGCGCACGAAGTCCGCGCACGGGGAGACGCGCGCATCATCGGCGGCGAACAGATCGTTGAACGCGTCCTGCGCCACGCTGGCCGTCAGCGGTGCATCGTAGTTCCACTTCCGGGCCTGCCAGAGGAACCCGTGGGACCGGATTGCCGCATCCACCTCTTCCAGCGTCATGACTGGCGGTTCCCGGTATTCATATACGCCGGCGGCGTCACCCGGCGCAGCCAGTAAGACAGTGCGGTGGCGACGGCATCAAACGGGTCGCGTGCCGCGGCGGAATCCAGTTCCGCGCGCATGTCGGCGCACCGGCGCGCCATGGTGGCGGCGTCACTGTTGGGTGCTTCATTCTGGCTCATGCCGTCACCTCCCGACCGCAAGCATCCACGATGTGCTGTGTGACGCGAGGCTGATCCTTCACCTGCGCAAGGATGTCCGCGAGCAGCGGTCTCGTCCGCATCTCACGCAGCACGGACAGGCTCTCTGCCCATGCCGCCGATGCCTCCGCCGCGGCATCAAACTCCGCGGCAATGCGGGCAAGCACCGGCGCAGGGTCCGGCGTGCCAGCCTCAGGCTTCCTTGCACGGATCAAGTCCATCCCGGACGCACGGCTCAGCAGCAGGCGAACCTCAACGGCGCAGCACCCCGCACCGTCATGGCGCAACAGGAACGGATTGCGCTCGCGCAGCGCGGCAGCGGCCGACCGGAACGCCGCGGCCTGGCGGTCCATCTGCCGACACGCATCCCGCGCCGGGCCGTCTGCCTTCAGTACGTCGATGGGCGTCTTGGCAATCACCAGCGCATCGTACGCGGATGCCGCGAAGTCACCCGTCATGGGGCAGTCATGCGACCAAAGGCCCGGGAACAGATGCACACCCCGCGCGGCTAGCTCCCGGTCGAGGTCTTCGACCGTCATATCCTCGGCGCCGTTCATCACAGCCTCCGCATGATGCTATTCACGAACGTGTCCGCCACCACCCCCTGGCCCAGCGGCCAGTTGTGCAGTGGGGCGGTGGTGTTCAGCGGCGTGCGGAACAGCCGGATGTTCGGGTCGGCCAGGACCGCATGCCACGAAGGCCGATCGATCTCAGGGCCGGTTTGGCACTCCATCAGTGCCACCTCGACGGCACCGCATCGAAGCGCCTCCACGATGTGCATGGACTCGTGGAGTGCAACGCGGGCGAATAAATCGGGCGGCAGATCGCCGCGGATGAAGGTGGTCAGCGTGGCGATGTCCGCAAAGCCGAGCGGTCCCGAGCCTGCACGCTCATCATCCATCTCGATGTGCATGGGCATGAGCCGGGTCGCCGGCGCGGACCACGGCGTCGGGTGCGGCATGTGGGCGAGGACGAATTCCAGCACCTCGCGCGCGATGGCCGCACGCGGCGACGGATCGGGCGGTCGTCCGGCCATGTCGGTGGCGATGCCGTCCAGAAGCTCGTCGAGCATGTCGGGCGATGCTCGTACCGCGGGGATGGGTGCTGTTGCGGCAGGCGGACCGTACAGAACCTCGCTCATGCGGCCGTCTCCATAACGTTTGCCGCGACCCACGCATCGCGCAGGTCACGCAGCGTCCGCGCGGCGGCCGGCGTGTGCATCCGCGGGTGGCCCGCGCGCATGGCGGCTGTCTGAAGCGCTGTCACCTGGGGCATGCGCCGCCCGGCCGCGTGCCGCTGCTCGCAATAGACGGCCACCACGCGAGCCAGCGACGTGCCGCGTGGGAGGTGCGGCGCGTCAGCGTCCGGTGCCGGCGCGCGGACAACGTGCTCGGCGCGACGGCGGCGATCATAGCCGGTGGCGGTCAGTGCGAATGAC
>Ga0209571_1001436_pt1 | contig 11400 bp, 9 predicted proteins | sample EBPBio102011_DNA_FD_185866 | JGI IMG/M metagenome (GOLD analysis project Ga0209571, IMG submission 185866) | Wastewater treatment Type I Accumulibacter community from EBPR Bioreactor in Madison, WI, USA - Reactor 1_1/10/2011_ DNA (SPAdes)... | ecosystem: Engineered > Bioreactor > EBPR >...
TCTGGCTGGTCTGGACCGGCCTCGCCGAGACCCGGCCCATGATGGGCGATTACGTCCCCCTCGTCCCCTGGGCGGCCCCGGCACTCGCGGGCCTCGCCACCGCCAAGGTCCTCCGCATGGACGAATGGCGCGGCAGCCCTCCCTCGCGTCTCACCCGCGCGATCACTTTCCCGGGCCGCCACACCCTCATCATCTACCTGGTCCACCAGCCGCTTCTCTTCGGCCTCTTCAACCTCCACGCCAGCCTGACCTCCTGACGCTTCCCCTTCCCGCCGCTTTCCGCTAATCCGGGCCCAACTCTGGGAGCCCGCCGATGAAGTTCACCCTTGCCTGGCTGAAAGATCACCTCGACACCGACGCCACCGTCGACGCCCTTGCCGAGGCGCTGACCGACCTTGGCCTGGAGGTCGAAGGTATCGAGGACCCCACCGCCCAGCTTGGCCCGTTCCGCATCTGCCGGGTGATCGAGGCCGTCCAGCACCCCAACGCCGACCGCCTGCGGGTCTGCCGGGTGGAAACCTGGCCCGACGGCCCCGGCGGCCGGACCGAGGAAGTCCAGGTCGTCTGCGGCGCGCCCAACGCCAAGACCGGCCTCGTCGGCGTCTTCGCGCCGCCCGGCACCCATGTCCCCGGCACCGGCGTCGACCTGAAACCCGGCAACATCCGGGGCGTCGACAGCAACGGGATGCTCTGTTCCGAACGCGAACTGATGCTGTCGGACAACCACGACGGCATCATCGAACTGCCCGCCGACGCGCCGATGGGCGTGCGCTACATCGACTGGAAGGGCGTCAATGATCCGGTGGTGGAGATCAAGGTCACCCCGAACCGCCCCGACGCGCTGGGCATCCACGGCATCGCCCGCGACCTCGCCGCGCGCGGCATGGGCAGGCTGAAGCCGGTCGCGGCGACGCCGGTCAAGGGCAGCTTCCCCTCGCCGATCAAGGTCCACATCGACCCGGCGCTGAAGGTGAAAGGCTGCCCGCATTTCACCGGCCGCCTGATCCGCGGCGTCACCAACGGCCCCTCGCCCGACTGGATGCAGGCGCGGCTGAAGGCCATCGGCCTGCGCCCGATCTCGGCGTTGGTCGACATCACCAACTACTTCACCTTCGGCCTGAATCGCCCGCTGCATGTCTTCGACGCGGCCAAGGTGAAGGGCGACCTCACCATCCGCCCCGCCCGCGAGGGGGAGACACTGCTGGCACTGGACGGCAAGACCTACACGCTGAACCCGTCCCAGATGGTCATCGCCGACGACCACGGCCCGGAATCGCTGGCCGGGATCATGGGCGGCGAGGCGTCTGGCTGCACGCCCGAGACGACGGATGTCTTCCTTGAATCGGCGTTCTGGGACCCGATCACAATCGCCGCAACCGGCCGCGCGCTGAAGATCAACTCCGACGCCCGCTACCGTTTCGAACGCGGCGTAGACCCTGCCTTCACCCTGCCGGGGCTGGAATTGGCCACCAGAATGATCCTGGATCTCTGCGGCGGCGAAGCGTCGGACGTGGTGCAGGACGGCGCCCCTGTCGACCCGACCCGCAGCTACCGGCTGGACCCGGCCCGCGTGGTCAGCCTGGTCGGGATGGAGATTCCCGAGACCACCCAGCGCGCCACGCTTGAAGCCCTGGGCTTCACCCTGAAGGGCAATGACGTGACCCCGCCGACCTGGCGCCCCGACATCCTGGGCGACGCCGACCTGATCGAGGAAGTCGCCCGCATCGCCAGCCTGACGAAACTGCAAGGCGCACCGATGGCCCGGACGCAACCCGGCGTGCCGCGCCCGATCCTGACCCCCTTGCAGGTGCGCGAACGCACGGCCCGCCGCACCATCGCAGCCTTGGGCTACAACGAATGCGTGACCTACAGCTTCATCGACGCGAAATCCGCCACGCTCTTCGGTGGGGGAACCGAGGCGGTGCGGGTGGAGAACCCGATTTCGTCAGAGATGACGCATCTTCGGCCCGACCTTCTGCCCGGCCTGCTGGCGGCAGCGGCGCGGAACCAGGCCCGCGGCTTCATGGACCTGTCGCTGTTCGAGATCGGCCCCGTCTTCCACGGTGGCGAACCGGGCGAGCAGCACCTGCAGGCGACCGGCCTTCTGGTCGGCGCGGCCGCCCAACGCGACCCCCACGGCAGCCGCCGCATGATCGACGTGTATGACGCCAAGGCCGATGCCGAGGCTGTGCTGGCAGCCCTCGGCGCGCCGGTCCGCACCCAGATCAGCCGCAAGGTGGCGGGCTGGTGGCACCCCGGCCGGTCCGGCGTGATCGGGCTTGGGCCGAACACGATGGCAACCTTCGGCGAGGTTCACCCGCGCGTCCTTCAGGCGATGGACGTGAAAGGCCCCGCCGTCGCCTTCACTGTGCTTGTCGCCAATGTCCCCGCGCCCAAGGTCAAGACTCCGACCCGCCCGGCGCTGGCGATCAGCGACCTGCAGGCGGTGGAGCGCGACTTCGCCTTCGTGGTGGACAAGGGTGTCGAAGCCCTGACCGCCGTCAACGCCGCACAGGGGGCGGACAAGGCGCTGATCGACAGCGTCCGCGTCTTCGACCAGTTCACCGGCGACAAGGCCGAGGCGCAGATGGGCGCGGGCAAGAAGTCCATCGCCCTGACCGTGCGCCTGCAACCGACGGCGGCGACCCTGACCGAAGCCGAGATCGAAGCGGTCAGCGCGAAGATCGTGGAGAAGGTCACGAAGGCAACGGGCGGGACGCTCAGAGCCTAAGCAGGACCCCCGCCCCGGACTTGATCCGGGGCCTCCTCTTGACACACGAGGCCCCGGATCAAGTCCGGGGCGGGGTCATTTCTTCGCCTTCCAGGTGTTCAGCCAGGCCCCGATCCGCCCGAAGAAGCCGCGCGCCTCTTTCCGGGCCGCATCGACCCGCTCTCCGGCGGCATCGAAAGTCTCGCCCACATCGGCCAGCGCCGGGTCGACCATCCGCTCGCGGAACTGCAACCACATCTTGCGGATCATCAGGATCACGAAAGCCAGGAAGGCCAGGATCACGATGTTGACCCAGGGGATCAGCCGAACGTCCGGCCCGTCGACCGGGGTGATTTTCACCGCATTGGGGAAGATAGAGAAGATCGGCATCCGCCAGCCGTAATGCGTCACCGCCACCCATTGCGGGTTGGCCTTGTCCGACTTCAGGTTCGTCGCCTCGGCCTGAAGAGTGCTGCTGTCCCATTTGAAATAGGGCGGCCAGAACCAGCCGGTATCCTCGTTGCGATAGACCATGACGTCACCGTCGGCATAGACCGCGTCGATGAAGCGGATGTCGCGGATCGTCGCAGTCGTCTCGACCCCGGTCCCGGTGTCCTCGATCGAGTAGAACATCCAGTTCGCCCCGATCGGGGTGTTCTTGTTGTAGGTGTTGATGATCTGCACCACGTCGCGCTGCGGCATCGTGTAGTGCAGGAACAGCCCGACGATCAGCAGAAGAACGATCCGGATGCCCCATTTGATCTTGGTCCACATGGGCGCGCCCTTTCACTGCCAGTTGACGAGGTAGATCGTCGCCAGAAAGCCGATGGTCGGCAGGATATAGATAAGCCACAGAAGCCGCTTTTTCAGCCCCCTGTCGTAATGCACCATCCCCGCCTCGATGAAGGCCTGTCGCTCCTGCGGCGTGCGGCCCTCGCGCGCGGGGTCACCGTCCCATTCCTTCTCCAGCTTCTCGCGCCGGACGCTGCGCGAATAGATGCCGGTGACGAAATAGATGATCGTCAGCGCCACATACATCAGGAACGCAAGCCGCAGCCAACCCATCAGCGTCTCCCCCCCCAAGGCCCGACCATAGGCGGTCGTGCCGGTTTCGGCCCCTCGGCCATCTGCGGCCGGTGCAGCTCGTCCATCGCGGGCTCCGGCCCGAACAATGCGGTCCGCGCGCCCTCCCTGTCCACCTGGTATTCCCGCGCGAGGAAATCCGCGACGTAAGTCTTCTTGCGGTCCGACCAGGTGGCATACTGGGCGTAGAACAGCTCCTTGTGGACGATGAACATCTGCCGGATATCCATCGGCGACAGCTCGGACAGCAGCATGTTGACCAGATCGCGATCCGGCCCCGCCTTGCCGCGCAGGGTGTAGAAATAGGCCGGATGCTCGCTGGTGATCTTCGGCCAGGGCCCCCCGGCCTCCACCCAGCGCAAGAGGTCAGCCAGCCCCAGGAACTCCTGCGGCAGCGAGGTCCCCAGCTTGTAGGCGACCTTCCGCAGCTCGGTCCGCCTTGCGTCGCCCACCTCGATCCCCAGCCGGTCCGCCGCATCGACCAGGATGAAATCCATCTTCTGCCGCAGGATCGCCGAGGCATCCGCCCCCCGCGCCTGCACGATGGGCTCGGTCAGCCCGTTCCGCTCCAGCCAGTCGGCGATCTGGTTGCGGTGGGTCAGGTCCATCACCTGCGGCACCGGAACCTCGCCCAGCGAATGCCAGTCCAGGCTGGAAATCGCCGCCGGATAGCGCACGCCCTGAAAGATGTAGACCCCGCCGAAGAAGCTGGTCCAGAAATTCGCCTGCTGAAAGGTCATCGCCGGCAATGCAATCGGCACCCGCGTCACGTCGCCCGTCTTCTTCGCCAGCGTGATCATCTCTGCCACCAGCAGATCGTCGCGCCAGCCGTCGGGTTCCTGCCGGAAGCGGTCGATCAGCTTCGCCAGCTTCCCCGCATCCGCCACATGCCCGCCGATCGTGTCGGCCTCGACCGTCACCTGCCGGATGTCGAACAGTCGCGCGGGCCTGTCCACCGCATAGACCGAATTCTGCAACTCCCCCGCCACCGCATCCCGCGCCGTCAGCGCAAAAAGCTGCGCCTCGTTCTTCTCGATGAACTGGGTCAGGATCCCCCGGCTGGTGGAGAACTTGATGTTGAGCAAAGGCGCATCCTTCTGCGCCGTGGTCAAAAGGATAAACTGCCGGTTCGCCCCGTTGGGGTTGAGGTAGAGGTCATCCTTCAGCTCATCCCCGATCTCGGGCGAATAGCCGGACAGGTCGATGTGGAAATCGTCGAGCTTGGTGGTCTTGCCGGTCAGATGCTTGAGCGCCCGGTTGTAGCGTTCGACAAGCGCCGGGGAGGAAACCTCGATCAGGTTCCCGAACATGAGACCGCGGGTGATGAGGCGTTTCATCTACCTACACCTCACAGTTCGGGAAATTCAGAAGCATGCTCTCTGCACCCAAGTTACGACCTTCGATGCGCATAGGTCATCAATATGTGGTTCGAACATTTCAGACGGTGCAGCATTCATCATGCTGTTGATTATGAAGTTTCCGTCGACACCCATCATGTTGCTGTATTCGAAGATGAGTTGATAAGTTTCAGATGACGCTGGGATAGCAATGCCATCACCCGTAAACACCTGATGGAAGCCGAGAGGGGGGTATGGAGACCAGATCGTTCGATTTACGCCCCCAAGAAAAACAAGCGGACAAGCAGAGTAGCACGAATCTGAAAGCGTCGTGTTCAACCCTCTCTTTCGGATGGTAACTCCGGCCAAAATAGCGTCCTTGACGCTGCCACCACCACTGCCAAGAACAATCTCGGTTGTTTCTGGATGTGTGCCAAGCCAAGCATCAAGCTCATCAGCAAAGCCAACTTCGATGTCTCCCAGCACCGAAGCTCTGTTTCCATCTTGTTTGAACCTCGCTTTTCCTACGCCAGATTCAACAAAAGAAGTATTGTCAATTTCAAGCTTTCCAACGCAGTTCAAGTTCCAAATCTCGGCCACTTCATCTCTTGGAAGTGCAGTCAAGCGTTTTGCTGCAATCACCCAGTTTTCAAGAGAGTGAGAGTAGACCATAAGCTCATAAAGCTGTTCCTCTGTCATATCGTCTGACAGTTTCGGCTCTGGCATATACTCAAGATGCTGAATCTTTTCCTGAAGTCCCAAGAGTCGACCGGAGATAGCGCATTCGTGGCGGTTGGCATCCAGTTCATTCAAAGCTGTGCCCAAGCTGCCGGACGCACCATGTTCCAGCCCATAGGCCCAAAGAAGATTTGATCGCGCCTCAACCTCTGCGATGGCTTCCTCCCAGTTCTTTGCTTCAAGTGGCATCGCCAGGAGCCAAGATGCAAATGAAGACAGAACCAATAACTTCGCTTCGCGCATCACCCCTTCCCCTCCAGATACCTTCTCTTCGCCTCTTCCGTCCGGCCAAAGTCGCGGACCATCGCTTCGATGGCCACCTCGTCCGACTTGTCGGCATAGCGGAACTCGGAATCGGCATAGCGGTTGATCTCCTGGATCACCATCTCCACCGTGATCGGGGTCATCAAGCCCTTGATCATGCTCAGCTTCTCGTCATAGGGCTTGAACAGGAACAGGTCCGGCTTTTCCATCCACTCGTCCGGCAGTTCAAAGTCCATCGCCCGGACCTTCACCGCATCGGTGATGTTCTTGATCGCGCGGCCCGTGAACCGCTCGTCTGCCTGCTGGATCGCCTTCAGATAGGCCCCCATCTTCGCCAGCGTGTCGAGCTTGCCGATGTCGGCGGAGACCTTGTCCCAGACCTTCAGCAAGCCCTCCTCATGCGGCTTGCCGTGTCCTTCGAAACTGGCCGCGACCGCCTTCCTGATCTCCTGCGCTGCGAACAGCTGATGCTCCCCCACCGGGATGGAGTGGTTCTTCCCCAACAGCAGCGAGAGAATGTCGATATAGTCCTCCTTCGACTGCGGCCCATCCACCAGGAACCGCGCCCCGGCCCGCTGGCGCAGGGCGTCGTCCACGTTCTCCGGGTAGTTCGAGAACATCCCGAAGGTGCAGTTCCCCCGCACCACCGTCCCCGCCCCGGCGAAGGCCTGCATGAAGACCGCCGTCACCTCCTGCTGCCCCGCGCTGGATTGCCGGTCTCCCCGCTTGCCCGCCACCTGGTCGATGTCGTCGATGGTGCCGAAGCCGATCACGCTGGGGTCAATCACCGCGTCGATGAAGGCCTTGGCGTTCTGGCCGGACTTGCCCTGGTAGCTGTCGATCTGGTCGATGGAGAAGTTCTGGTAGCGGAACGGATAGCCCGCCACCTTGCAGTAGCCGTCCAGAAGGCCCGCCATCATCTGGATCAGCGTGGTCTTCCCCGTCCCCGGCTTGCCGTCCCCCATGAAGGTAAAGATGAACCCGCCCAGTTCCGCAAACGGGTTCAGCCGCCGCTCGAAGTCATAGGCCATCAGCATCTTCGCCAGCCGCATCGACTGATACTTGGCGATGTGGTTGCCCACCACCTCATGCGGCTGCTTGAAGGCCATGACGATAGAGCCGCCCTTCGCCGCCTTCGCCGGCTTGAACCCGGCGATGGTCAGTCCGTCCGCCTCCACCTTCCACGACCCGGCCGTGAACACAGGTGTCCGCGCGCCGTTCTCCGCCCGGATCTGCACCTTCTTCATCAGCGCCTCGGCAAAGGCCGACACCACCGCCACCAGCTTCGCATCGTCCGTCGCGAGCGCGCCGATGTCCTGATCCAGCTCCCACAGCGCCCCCTGCAGCGCCAATGGGGCGTTGTCGGTCAGCACCTCCTCCACCTCGCCCAGTTCCACCGTCCCCGGCCCCACATGCGGCGCGATGAGGTAAGCCAGCGCATTGGCAAAGGTGAACAGCACCACCAGCGCCTCGCCCTGCAACAGCTCGCCGAACTCCGCCCGCTTGGGTTCCGGCACCCGGCCTTCCAGGTTCGCCTTCTTCAGCTCCGCCAGCCCCGATTGCGCCGAGAACGTCTCCCCCATCGCCAGCGCAATCGCGAGGCTACGGCGCAGCGCATTCAGCACCGCCGCCTGCACCGGAGTCACCAGCCCGTCGGACAGCCCCTCCACCCGCTCGGCCAGCCGCACCCCGCCCGGCCGCGCCGTCGAACGGGTCGCCATGCCGGGCACGGTGGACCGGAAGGTCGGCCGCGTCCCGATGCCCGGTGACCGCTCCGCCGCCACAGCCGTCACCAAAGGCTTCGCCAGCCGCGGCGCGTGATCGAAACCGGTGACCATCCCCAGCGCCGCCTCATACTGCGCCCGGATCGTCTCTTCCTTCAGCTCCATCGTGTCGCGCGTGCTCATGCGAAAAGCCCTTTCATACTGGCGAAAATATCCCGGGGGTCCGGGGGCTGGCCCCCGGCTACAACGTCGGAATCAACCGCCCCCCGGCCCCCACGACGAACTTGCGCAGCCCCTGCAAGCCCTTCGGGTTCTGTTCGGCCAGCACCTGATACGGCTTCTCCGGCAGGATGATCATCCGCTCCTGCCGCGTGCAGCCCAACTCCGCCCCCGCCACCGGGTCAAGCTTGTAGACCTGTCGCCCCACGGTCGAGAACCAGCCGTCCTTCACCGCTTCCTCGCGGTCGCTGACCAGATCCTCCACCGTCCAGACCAGAGCCCAGTCCTCGCCCTCCGGCGCCTTGGCCCCTTCCAGCACCTTCGAGATCGGCCCCGATTGCAGGGTGAAGCTGGCCGAATACATCGGCCCCAGGATGATCCGCCGCAGCCGCTTCGGATGCAGGTCAGCGAAGTCCTTATCAAAGCCAGTGGCGATGGTCAGAAGCTTCAACCCGCCGATCGCCTGCGCCATCAGCGCGTGCTGCGCCTGCGGCCAGCGGTAGGCGTCGTTCGGCAAGGGCTTGCGCCCCGAATCCTCCAGGTCCATCAGGTAGACCACCGGCAGGTTCACCTGCGTATCCCAGACCGCCCAATGCACCAGATACTGCCGCCGCTCGCCGACATTGGCGATCCACTGCGCATCGGGGTCATTCCGCGCCCAGAAGATGCCGCCGGCCGCCAGCGCCTCATAGTAGTACCGCTGTGACAGGGCGAATTGCAGCGCGGTCGGGATCGTCTGGTCGCCGACGATCTGCCGCACCATCCGGTCCTTGAGTTCCGTCTCGGACGGCATCCCCGCCAGATGCCGCTCGGCCTGCTGGGCATCGACGGCCATCGTCATCAGCTCCTGCGCGACCGGAAAGCCGCTCTCGTGCCGGTCGATGGTCAGCTTCGGCGCGCCCTCGCCCCGCCCGGTCATCAGGTACTTGTGGTTCAAGGCCCGGAACGTCGCCGCCACCGCCTTGAGGTAACCCCCCAGCACCCGCGCCTCGGTCCGCGACAGCTTCCCCTCCGCCTCCACCTCCGCCGCCACCCGCGCCAGATGCCCGGTAATCCGTTCGAACTTGGCAAAGTAGCGCCGGGCGGTGAGCGTGTCGTAAAGCTCGTGATGGTCCGAGGTGAGGACGTCTTTGACGGTAGGGTCAGGCATCGCGGTCCTTGCCCGTTGCGTCTACGTGCAACCACCAATGCCAGAGCGGATAGTCCAGCCTCTCGAACAGGCTGGATGGAAGCTGGCCGTTCTGAACGAACACCAGTCTTGCAAAGCCTCGCATGATGCTCACTCCAAAACTCAGAAGTCCCAGAAATGCCAGAGTCCCGACGAGTGTGCCAAGCCAGCCCCTCGACGCTTCCTTCGGGTCATCGGAGTACTCAATTGCGACAACTCCAAGATAAGCAGCGGCCAGAAGAACCGCTGCCAGAACCATACCCAATCCGAACTGCCGTCTAAACCTCATCCCCCATACGTATTCTTGTCGTGCTTCTCGACAATCGCCGCGAACCGCCGGGCGAAGCGTTCATCCGCCTTCGCCTTCTGCTCCAGGATGGCCCTCGCGAACACCATATGCCCCTCATGCGCTTCCAGCATGTCGGCCATCTTGTCGTTCGTCGCCGCGCCAATCGCCGCCATCGCGGTCTGAGCTTCCTGATCGGTCTTCACCCCGATCTCGTTGATCCGGTGCGCCACGTCCTGCTGCTGCGCCGTCTTCAAGGACGAGGTCAGCGCGTCATACAGCACCACCCGCTGCTTGGTGTCCGTCTGCAGCTTGTTGATCAGCACCAGCTGCGTCGCCGCCTGGTTCTGAAGCGAGTCGACCCAGGTCTTGCCCTTCTCGATATACCGCTCCAGCGTCTGGCTCTTCGCCAGCTTCACCTGCTCGTCCTGAACCAGCGCGTTGTACTTCGCATTCAGCGTCGCCAGTTCCGTCTCCAGCTTGGTCCGCGCCGCCGCGTCCTGCTCGACCGAAATCCTGTTCTCCAGCTCGATGATCTTCGGGTCCATCGCCGCGACTTCGGCCCTCACCGCCTCCAGCGCACCCACCGTGTCCTCCCGCTCGGTCAGGGTGGCGGCAAGGTTGCCCTCCACCTTGGTCTTCTGGCCGTTCAGCACGTCCAGCTGGCCCTGCAACAGCTTCACGATCACGTCCGATTTCGAGATGAGGTCCTGCAGCTTGTCATCGACCGAAGCCGCGCGCATCCGCTCTTGCCGCATGGATTCCGCCTTGGCGGACGAGAAGATGCCGATGAAGCTTTCCATGCCGGTCTTCGTCCGCATCTCGTCGAAGTCTTTCGAGAAGCCCGCCGTCACATCGTCCAGCCCCATGATCAGCTCGGCGATGTTGGCGTTCATCAGGTCGGTGTGCTTGTGCACATCCTCCAGCGTGGCGTTCTCGACATCCAGCTCGACGCCCTGATCAAGCTTCGCCCGCGCCGCCTCGATCCGGCTGGTGATGGCGGTGATCTTCGCCTGCGCCTCGGCAACCTGCGCCTGGCTTTCCTTGATCTGCGTCTCGAAATCGGCCATCCGACCCTCCGTTGAACCCGTTTTCATCACATAGTGATGTAACACCGAATTACATCATCCCGGCGCCGGTTTTTCGGACACCGCCAACGGCGCAAGTCTTGCAGCAACTTCCCCGATCCGCCAAGTGCGGAATCCGGCTTTCATACTGGTGCAAATATCCAATCACCCGAGGAGGAGGGCGCAAGCCCCGACGACGAGACAAGGAGTCTTCGCGCGTCAGCGCTCCATTCAGTAGCCGCCCCTCACACCGGAATGTTGTCGATCAGCCGCACGCCATCAACCCAGGCCGCCGCCAGCATCCGGCGCGGGCGGCGCGGGTCGTCCGAAGGCATCAGAGTCTCGGCATCGCGCAATTCGATGTATTCCACCCGCTCGAACCCGGCCTCGCGCATGGTTTCCGCCGCCTCGCGGATCGCCATCCGGTCGGCATGGCCGGCGCGGATGTCATCCGCCGCCCGGGTGATCGCCGCATACAGCACCGGCGCCTTGGCCCGCCCCTCCGGCGTCAGCCGCACGTTGCGCGACGACATCGCCAGCCCGTCCGCCTCGCGGATCGTCTCGCAGCCCACTACCTCGACAGGCACGTTCAGGTCGCGGACCAGCCGCAGCACCACCTGCAACTGCTGCCAGTCCTTCTGGCCGAAATAGCCGCGGTCGGCCAAGGTCATGCCGAACAGCTTGGTCACCACCGTCGCCACCCCGTCGAAATGGCCGGGCCGCATGTAACCCTCCAGCGGCTGTGCCACCCCCTGCATCGTCACGTTGGTGATGAAGCCCTCGGGGTAGACCTCCTCGACGGAA
>Ga0209571_1001440_pt1 | contig 11385 bp, 11 predicted proteins | sample EBPBio102011_DNA_FD_185866 | JGI IMG/M metagenome (GOLD analysis project Ga0209571, IMG submission 185866) | Wastewater treatment Type I Accumulibacter community from EBPR Bioreactor in Madison, WI, USA - Reactor 1_1/10/2011_ DNA (SPAdes)... | ecosystem: Engineered > Bioreactor > EBPR >...
CGACGGATACCGTTTCGTCTTTCTGGCGATCTGGGCCATCCGACCCCGGCTCTGCTTCGTCCACATCCGAAGCTTGAATCACGCCGCTCCCACCACCGCAAGGCCCCATCCTCGATTTCCCAAACGGACTCTAAGTGGCCCTAATACCGACAAGTACATCCGCGCCCGCCAGTTGGCGCGGTGGGCATACCAGTACATCGTCGTCAACGACTATTTGAATCACGTCTGCGACAAAGCAATCGTGGCAGACACACTGGCGAACGGGCCGCGCTACTTCGGCCCAACGGCGGGCAATGGGACTGCATTTATTCCGCTGGAGTTCGCGGTTGCTGGATTCCGCTTCGGGCACTCGATGATTCGACCATTTTACCGCCTGAACGGCTTATCGGGCAATGTCGACGTCATGGACCTTTTGAGCACCAACGCCAAGCCGGGTAATTTCTCGGGGGACAATCATCTGGTGGCGGAGAGAATAATCGACTGGACCAACTTTGTTGGGCCAAGCGCGCAACGGGCTCGCCGGATTGATACCAGAATTGCGAGAGGGCTGTTTAATATTCCCTTCATTCCAGACCGCCAGCCTCTGAAGAATCTCGCCGTGCGCAATTTGCTGCGGGGCTACAATCTCAGCGTCCCCCATGCACAGGCGGTAAGCACGGCCTTTGGCGTCCAGCCGCTCTCGACCGCACAGTTGATCGTGGGTGAAGATAAAGATATCGCCAAAGTGCTCGTCGATTACAAATTTGATAAAACGACCCCGCTTTGGTACTACATCTTGCGCGAAGCCGCGGTGCAACAGAACGGCGAACGATTGGGCGAGGTTGGCAGTCGACTCGTCTGCGAGACAATCGTCGGCATGATCAAGAGCGACCCCAACAGCTACTTCAACAATAACAGCGATAGCGCGGTCAAAAACAACGGCATCGACGTCAAGCCTGGTCAGGGTGGACTGATCAAGACGCTGCACGACCTGTTGAAATTCGCCGGGGCTGTCGGTTTATAGTTAATTATTTGCCGTGGCTGGTCGGCCAACCTTATGGCCAACCAGCCCACACAATAAATGGGATAACGGATGGGCGCACTCGAAGCGAACAGCGGTGGCGCGGCATTCTGCGACGGCCCCCGCCCAGCGGGCTCGCACTGACAGATACTGTCACGCCCCGCTCCTCCGGCCATTGCCGGTCAAGCCTTGTATCCGACCGAGAGGATCATGGCGGAGCGCTGTTGAATGTGGCCCCGTCGTCACCGCCCGAAGCCCGCGGACAGGCGTTCGATGTAAGCCCCGGCCAGCCCCCACTCGCCGTCTGGCGCGGACAACGCGAGATACCCGTCGGGCCGTACCAGCTCGATGCCGTTGCCGGGTGGGTTCGGCCGGATCTCCGGGTCGACCAGGCCTCGGAGCAAGCTCGGCGCCGGCCCTTCCGTTGACGAAGCAGCGCCGCGGAGCGTGAACAGTGGGCTGGCGCCGGCGCCATAGGGCGTCTCGCCAGCGACAGGCGGCATGCGGCTTCCCGGCCTGCGCGACGGTCCCGCGGCGATGCCGTTGAGCGGACTGGCGGGATAGCCGGTCGAGATCTCGGTCATCGAGCTCTCAAGGGCTCGCCGGATCGGCGCGAGTCCCAACATGCAATGCGCCACCATATTGCGGATGTGCTGCTTCACCGCGCCGTGAATCATGGCGACATTCGTGAAGCGCCCCGATGCGGCGATCACCGCCGCCCCGACCGCCCGGCGCTCCTTATCGTAGCTGTCGAGCAGTGCGGGCGAGGCGGCCTTGCCGCGGCAAACCAGCGCGAGCTTCCAGGCGAGATTGATCGCGTCCTGCATGCCGGTGTTCATGCCCTGGCCACCGGCCGGGCTGTGCACGTGCGCTGCGTCTCCGGCGAGGAACACCCGCCCGACGCGATAGTGCGCGATCTGCCTCTCGTTTATGCGGAAGGCCGACGTCCAAATCGGGTTGCTGAGCACGATACCACCCGGTCCGCGTCGGTCGACGAGCGCCTGGAAGCCTTCCCGCGTTGGCGGCGCGGGGGCCGTCTCCCCGATGGTCGCGAACCGGCAGGGATACCGCCACGACGTAGATCGAGCCGTCCGCGCCCACGACCGGCGAAGAAACAATGCCCTGAAGCTGGGGAAGCTGAGCGGCCCGCAGCTCACTCCCGTCCGCGCGGAGCGCGATCAGCCTGCCCTCGGCGGTGCCGAGATAAACTGCCCCATCAGGCGCAATAACCGGACCGGATCCCGGAGCAAAAGAGCCAGGATTGGGGACGCTGACTGATCCCGCGCCTGCCTGAGCTGTATCGACCTCGGCAAAGCTGCGGTTGGCGCTGTCGCCGTGCGGATGCTCCTAGGCCACGATCGCCATCTCCCTCGGAGCGCACGCCTTCGAATAGGCATGTCCGATAAGTATCTGAAAGCGGTCAGGCGACAAATCAAGGCCACAACGAAACACTCAGGGCGGGGAAGTCATTAACGAGATCCTTGGCCTCCGACAGACCAAGGACGCACAGGCCAACCTCGCGTTACTCGGTGTAATCGTCCGAACTTCCCCAACTCCGCCCCGCCTCCGCCCCCGGCGTCACGATGTGAAGCCGCCAGCGAGGAGCTTGTTGACGGTCTGCGGTGGATGAGCGGACTGCCTGGAAGTGGGCGCATAAAAGCTGCTGGACAGTCTTCTGCAGATCGGCTGGGCGCGCGGGGGTGAGCGTTAGGTGGCGAGCGTTGGTCAGCGGCCGGAACTCGCTGCGATCGCAGGCGTTCATCCTCTGGTCGAAGAGCCAAGGAGCCAGACAGATGAACAGCATCATATACCTAATCGGCTTGATCGTCGTGATTATGGCGATCCTGTCGTTCGTGGGCCTAAGGTAACGGCTCTGTCGTCTGTTCCTGTAACGACGGTTGATTAGGACTGGGGCGATGGTCGAACTTTCATCTCGGATCGGTGCGCCTGGAGAGACAGGTACACGCTTTATCGGATACGTGGATTGGGCTGCGATCATCGCTGGCGCAATTCTAGCCGCGGCGATCGCCTTCGTTCTGCTGGCTTTCGGTGCGGCGGTTGGCCTATCCGCCACTTCTCCTTTCGAGGGTAAGGGTATCACTGGAACTGCCCTGGCCCTGGCGATTGCGCTGTGGGTTCTCATGGTGGAAATCTTCAGTTTCACTACCGGCGGCTATGTGGCGGGTCGCCTCCGGCAACGGTTGCCGGAAGCCACAGAAGCAGAGGTCGACACGCGTGATGCGTGGCATGGACTCCTGGTCTGGGCTTTGGGCACGCTGATCGGGGCTTGGCTTGCGACATCGGTTGTTTCGGGGGCTGTGAAGGGCGGCCTTGATGCAATGCGCTTTGATGGAACAAGCGCAGCTGCGGCAAACACAAGCGACCCCGTTGGCTATGTAGCCGATAAGCTGCTTCGGGCAGAAGCTTCCTCGACAGCGGGCGATCCACAACTCCTTCATCGTGAAGTTGTTCGTATTCTCGGCGCCGCCGCCGTTAGAGGCGAGGTGCCGAGCGACGATCGGGCATACTTGGCGCAACTGGCTGCAGCGCGCACGGGACTAACGGAGGGTGATGCGCAGAACAGGGTGAATGAAGTACTGGCTCAGGCAGAAGCCACAGCGAAAACCGCAGCGGACAGAGCACGCACGGCAAGCATTCTTCTCGGCTTTCTGACCGCTGCCTCCCTACTCGTCAGCGCAGCGGCGGCATGGGGAGCGGCGCGGATGGGTGGCCGGCACCGCGATCAAGCGGTCCCCTTCAACCTCTTCCGCAGGATATGATGTGGCGCGCAGAGCAGTCGCCACTGCCACTAACGATTCTAACCGGCTTCGGGCTAGCTGCTCCTGGTTTTGATAGTCTCCCGGATATTTATTCGTGCAACACCGTTTTCCGTCGACCGGCAGTTCCCGGGATCTATCAGTTCGCCTCCGCAAGGCGCGCCATCGCCAAGATCGACTGGCAGTTCACCTTCGCCATGGCGCCTACAACCTCGTCCGCCTGCCAAACCTGCTGGCGGCGGCCGCCTGAAGCCCGAAGTCTGTCCGCACCCTCTCACCGCCGCCGAACATGCCGCCGCGGCCGCAGCTACGACCTCGTCACCGCCCAAAACCGCTCCCGTCCGGCCAAACTGGGCCGCCACACCGCCCCTTTTCAGCAGCTGCTAACCCTTTAGGGCGATCGACTGCAGCCCGTCGTACCAACCGGTAACAGTGAGATGATCACGTTGCGGCCGCCAGCAGATCGGCCAGCTGCCGCGCGTTCCCCACGCCATAGTTGCCGTAGCAGTAGTTCATCAACACGTACACCCGGTCCGCCTGCTCGGCGAGTCCGCGGAGCGGGTCGACCCAGCCTTCCAGTTCATTTTCCGTGTACAGATACCGACGACGAACGTGATCTCGGCGATCGCGCATAACCGACGCAACAAGGACAGTTACGCTTGCCACGTTTTCAGGTTGTCACGCGAGTAGCCTTCCATGAAGTCGGGCCGGTAGGACGCCGGCGTCGTGCCTCTCGCCGACCACTTGCAAGAAGCGGCGGCCGAGCATGCACGGCATCTCGGTGTCAGCATCAACCGGCTGGCGGAGGTAGGTCTCGGCTGGGTAATGAGCCGGCTTATTGTACGGATTGAGCGGTGGCCGCTATGTGGCGAGACGATCCGCATCGAGACGTGGCCCTCGAAGCGGCTCGGACACCTCTTCCACAGAGAGTTCCGCCTCCGCGAAGAAAGCGACTTGCTGATCGGAGCGGCCTCCAGCAGTTGGGCGCTGTCGACGTGCGCGCTCGGCACGTGGCGACGACGCCGAAATGGCTCGAGGAGGCTGTGCGATGGGACCCCGAGGAAGCGGTCGGCTTCGAGCGCGCCGCCGTGCCGCGCCTAGCCATGGCAAGTTACGAGCGGAGGGTGACGCCGCGTTTGAGTGATCTCGACATCAACGGCCACGTCAACAATGCCCAGTTGCTCGGATGGACGCTCGAGGCATTGCCGCGGGAAGTTCCGGGGAAGCGAGTCCTGCAGGAGATCGACGTGCAGTTCCGCCACGAATGCCGACTGGATGACCAAGTTGCGTCGCGCGCCGACGCGAAGAACGCCAGGGTGTTCCACCACAATGTCGTCCGCGTCGGTGCTGACCGCGAGCTCGTGCGAGCGCGGTCGCTGTGGCGTCCTTGAATGGACCGCTCAGTTGGCCAGGCACCTCATCATGCTCCTGCAAGGGACTGTCGCCACCGGCCGCCTTCGCGCGGTGCAGCGGGCGGCGGGAGATGCTGCCCCGTCTTACGCAAGGCGTGCAAGGTGTTCCAGCAAAGGTCGCGTGATTAGCCGCGTACTGAGCAGCCGGCGGTGGCCTTTTCGCACACGCGCGCTCGGCGTTGGCTTTCGGCCAGAGCATTTCAAAGTCGTGACCGTCTGCGAGACGAGACACGTCACGCTTTAAGCTGCCTCAAACAAAATCGGCGCTCTTGCGGTGACGATGTCCGAAAACGGCGAGATTTCCCGGCCCGCGGGGGCCACTCTCTTCCTCATGGATCTCGATTTCGACGCCTGCTACCGAGCGATCGCGACGCGCGATGCCCGCTTCGACGGCCGGTTTTTCACCGGCGTTCGGACGACCGGCATCTATTGCCGGCCGATCTGCCCGGCGCGAACGCCGCGGCGCGAGAATGTCGTCTTTTACCCGACCGCCGCCGCGGCGCAGGCCGCCGGCTTCCGCCCGTGCCTGCGCTGCCGGCCCGAGACCTCGCCGGGGCGCGGCGCTTGGCACGGCACGTCGAACACGGTGTCGCGCGCACTGATGCTCATCGAGGGCGGGGCGCTCGATGAGGCCGCGGTGGATACCCTTGCCGCCCGCCTCGGTCTCGGCGAACGCCAACTGCGCCGCCTCTTCCACCAGCATCTCGGCGCCTCGCCGCTCGCCGTCGCGCAGACAAGGCGCGTCCTCCTCGCCCGTCAGCTCATCGACGAGACCGACCTCGCGATGACAGAGGTGGCGCTCGCCGCCGGGTTTGGCAGCCTGCGGCGGTTCAACGATACCTTCCGCCAACTCTATGGTCGACCGCCCAGCGCGCTGCGACGGCGACGCGGCGCGATGGCGGTCGCGGCGCCGGGCTCGGCGATGACGCTCAAGCTGCCCTACCGTCCGCCCTACGACTGGCCGGCGATGCTCGGCTTCCTCGCCGCCCGCGCCATCCCCGGCGTCGAGCGCATCGCCGATGATGGCTACATGCGGACGATCGAGCTCGACGGTGCGTTCGGCACGATCTCGGTGGTACCGAGCCGGCGTGGGACGAGCCTGGTCGCCACCGTACGCTTCCCACAGGTAACCGCGCTACCCGAAATCCTGGCGCGCATCAGGCGGATCTTCGATCTCGCCGCCGATCCGCTCGCCATCGCTGCTCAGCTCGCCGAAGATCCGGCCATGGCGCCGCTCGTCGCCGCACGGCCCGGCCTCCGCGTGCCGGGCGCCTGGGACGGCTTCGAGCTTGCCGTGCGCGCCATCCTCGGCCAGCAGATCACTGTCGCCGTGGCGACGCGGCTTGCCGGCAAGCTCGTCGCCGCCTACGGCACAGCGCTGGCGCCCGAGTTGGTGAGTCCGGGTCTGAGCCACGCCTTCCCGCGGCCCGACAGGCTCGCCCGCGCTGATCTCGCGACGTTCGGCATGCCCGGCACCCGCGCCCGCGCCTTGTCTGCGATGGCGGCGGCATCTGCCGCAGATCCCCGGCTCTTCACCGCCGGCGATAGTCTCCAAGCCGGCATCAAACGGCTGGTCGCCCTCCCCGGCATCGGCGAGTGGACGGCCTGCTACATCGCCATGCGCGCCCTGCGCGAGCCGGACGCCTTCCCCGCCGCCGATATCGGCCTCGCGCGCGGGCTCGCCGACGGCAGCGGCTCAAGGCCGGCGGCGGCGGAGCTGGCAGCGTGGGCCGAGGCGTGGCGCCCGTGGCGGGCGTACGCCGCGATGCATCTTTGGACGGCCGATCGGCCCGTGCCAGCAGCGCCCGTCCCACACCTGGAGATCCGCGATGCGTCTTGCGATCGAGCGACTGAACACACCGATCGGCACACTCCTTCTCGTCTCTGATGAGGACGGCAGGGTGCGCGCGCTCGATTTTGACGACTACGAGGCGCGGATGCTGCGTCTGCTGAAGACGCATTACGGCGCTCCGACCCTCGCACCCGGCCCGGCGCCCACGCCGGTGCGACGCACGCTCGACGCCTATTTCGCCGGCGATCTCGGCGCGATCGACGAGATCCCGGTCGCGACCGGCGGAACGCCGTTCCAGCGCACGGTCTGGGCCGCCTTGCTCCGCATCCCAGCCGGCATGACGACGAGCTATGGCGCTCTTGCGGTAACCATCGGCCGCCCCTCGGCGATGCGCGCGGTCGGCCTGGCCGTCGGCTCGAACCCGGTCGCCGTCATCGTGCCGTGCCACCGGGTGATCGGCGCCGATCATTCGCTCACCGGCTACGCCGGCGGGCTCGCTCGCAAGCGGTGGCTGCTCGCGCACGAAGGCCTCGAGCTCAGCGACGGCCGCGTGCGCCAGAAGCGAGCGGACAACATCGGCTCACGTCCGCAACCTTCCAGGCCGGAGAAGCGCGATTTTGCAGCGCGGCGCCAGATTGACCAACATTGAATCGATAGTGGATGTTGTCGATTCTAACCGACCAGATCGAAGTTCCGACCCCTGACGGCAGATTTTTTCAGACGGCATGTTGGTCTCGCGGTGGCCGAAGCTTTACGGACCGACCAACTCAATCATCATCGATTGCGACTCTAACGCTCGAAAGGGACAAAGAACGAAAAAATTCATGATCATCGTCAAGGCCAGCAAGGCCTCAGAGGCCGGCGAAATGCCCGGCAGCGGATTGGCGACGGCCATGGGCAAATACAATGAGGAATTCTGCTCGCCGCCGAAGGCCTGCATCCCAGTTCGAAGGGTGCGCGCGTCCGTTTCTCAGGCAAAGACCGCACCGTGACCGACGGTCCATTTGCCGAGCCCAACGAACTGGTCGCCGGCTTTTGGCTGTGGGAGGTCGGCTCGCTGAAGGAAGCGATCGACTGGGTGAAGCGTTGCCCTAACCCGCATGACGAGGACAGCGACATCGAGATACGTCAGGTGTTCTCGGCGGAAGATTTCGGCGAAGCCCTGACACCGGAGCTCGGGGATCAGGAGGAAAGGCTGCGAGCCGAGGCCGAGTTGAAGGCGTAGTGACCGGGGCGGAACACCTCCCAGGGATAGGCCAGAACCGTCAAGCCAGACAGAGAGACATGGGCAGAGCATAGTCCCAGCCTGCCTCGGAGCCGACCTGTTGGCGAAGCGTGAGTGCGAGACGGCCTTGGCGCAGCGGTGATGCTAGTCGACGAGAACCGTGAGTAGGGGATGCCATCGCCGAAATCACTGAACGGGCCCGGTTTCGATCCATCTCCACGCAGAAAATCTCACCCTGCCTGTGGTTCGATGGCCGGGCCGAGGAAGCCGCCAAGTTCTACACGTCGATCTTTCCCAATTCGCAAATCGTCAACATGTGGAGAACAAGCATCGACACGCCTGGCGCGAAAGAGGGCGCCGTGATTCTTGTCGAGTTCACGATCGGCGGTTTGTCTTACCAAGCTTTGAACGGCGGGCCGCACGATCAATTCAACGACGCGATCTCTTTATCGGTTACCTGCCAGGACCAGGCAGAAGTCGACCGGCTCTCGGACGCGCTCACGGCAGACGGTGGCAGGCCTGTGCAGTGCGGCTGGCTCAAGGACAGGTTCGGCGTCTCCTGGCAAATCGTACCAGAGGCCCTGCTGCGCATGAAAAAAGACAACGACCCGGCGAAATCAAAGCGCGTGATGGAGGCCATGATGCAGATGTTCAAGCTCGACGTCGGCAAGTTGGAGCATGCCTACGAAGGAGCCACGTGAACGGACCTAGAACGGAATGCTCAAACCACCCAACAAAGGAGGAATTCCATGAGCTACGTCGATGGATTCGTCGCAGCAGTGCCGTCTGCAAACCGCGAGAACTTCAAGAAGCACGCCGAAGATGCGGCCGCCGTCTTCAAGGAGTACGGTGCGCTGAAGGTCGTCGAGTGCTGGGGCGACGATGTCCCCGAGGGCGAACTGACATCGTGCCCGATGGCCGTCAAGCGCAAGCACGACGAGACGGTCATCTTCTCCTGGATCATCTGGCCATCGCGGGAGGCGCGTGACGAAGCCCACAGGAAGGTCATGGCCGATCCGCGCATGCAGCCCGAAAGGAACCCGATGCCCTTCGACGGATAACGCCTGATCTTTGGCGGCTTTGAGGTGATCGTCGAGGAGTAGATAGGTGAGTCATGCCCGTTGACTTCAATCACACAATCGTGTGGGCGCACGACAGCGAGGCGTCCGCGAGCTTTCTTGCCGGCATATTAGGCCTGCCGGCGCCTAACAAATGGGGACCATTCCAGATCGTCACGACCGGGAACGGCGTGAGCGTCGATTTCATAAACAAGGAGGGCAAGATCTCCACGCAACACTATGCCTTCCTGGTGAGTGACGCAGAGTTCGATCAGATCTTCGGCCGTGTGCAAAACCAAGGTCTGTCCTATTGGGCCGATCCCGCGCGCACCAAGGAGGGTGAGATCAACACCTGCGACGGAGGACGCGGCGTCTACTTCACTGACCCGAACGGGCATCTGCTGGAAGTGATCACGCGTCCCTATGGCAGCAGCGGGTGGATGCCTTGAGCAACTGCTCTCACCGCCGCCGACACGGTGATCCTTTCCGATCCGCGCTATCGCGCTGAATTGCGATGCTTTTCGCGCCCCCTTGCTTCCATGGTGCTGACTGGGCGTCAGGAGAGGCTGGTTCCAGCGGCTGTTAATCGGCGTGCAAAAGAGGCTCTGACTCAATTTTGATGCAGATTCAGATTCGAATGGCGGCGGCTCACAAGGGAGATCGCCGCCATGCCCACGAGTGTAGGCCTGACGACGCGAATTCCGCGCGGCTTCAGGCTTGTCCACACGGGTGAGAACGCCGAACGGCTCGAATTGGTCGTCCGCCCATCACGTCCGTCTTGCCGTTGCCCGGATTGCGGCGCGGTCTCGGACAGCGTTCACAGCCGATATGTCCGGAAACTGAGCGATCTGCCGGCTTCGGGACGCCGCGTGCGACTGCTCGTGGAAGCGCGCCGGTTTCGCTGCCGCGCGCCGTCCTGCGCGCGACGGGTCTTCGCTGAACGCTTCGACCTTGCGGCAGCATGGTCGCGCCGGACCGAACGGCTGAACATTCTTGTTCATCACTTGGCGCTCGCTCTGGGCGGTCGCCCGGCGGCGCGCTTCGCCGATCGGCTCATGGCACCGGTCAGCAAGGACACGTTGCTTCGCCAGTTGCGCCGCCGAGGGCGCCCAGACTTCTCGCCGCCACGAGTCATTGGGATTGACGATTGGGCGTGGCGGCGCAACCAGCGCTACGGCACGATCATCTGCGACCTCGAACGCCGCCAGCCGATCCGGCTGCTCGCCGATCGGGAGCCGGCGACGCGCCGAAAAGGCCGAAAAACTGCACCGCCCGCCGGCCGCCCGCACGATCGCGCGATTGATGTCGATCGGCCGCGACAGGCTGACCAAAGCCGAAACCGTCACCATCGCCGCTATCGAAAATGCTCTTCCCGCCCTCGCAGCGGCGAGAGACCTCGTGGCCGATTTCCACGTCATGGTCCGCCAGAAGGCCGCCACCGCATTGGACGAATGGGTGACGATCGCACAAGGCAGTCTCATCGCCTCTTTCGTCAACGGAATGGCAAGGGATATCGACGCCGTGCGCGCGGCGCTCGAAACGCCCTGGTCAAACGGCCAGACCGAGGGTCAGATCACCAAGCTGAAGCTTGTGAAGCGCCAGATGTACGGCCGCGGCAAACTCGACCTGCTCGAAGCGAGGCTCATCGGCGCAACTTAATCCGCCAACGCATCAAATCAGCGACAGAGCCCCTTTTGCACGCCGATCGGGGGGCCCGTTTGCCTGCCGATTGACACATGACAAGGGTTGCGATCTACGCGCGTTATTCCACGGACCTGCAGCGGGAAGCCTCGATCGAGGACCAGATCGGCGTTTGCCAGGACCGCGCCCGGCGCGAGGGCTGGAGGTCGTGACCTGCTATACCGACCATGCGGTTTCCGGCGCGTCGATGATGCGCCCCGGCATCCAGATGCTGATGCAGGATGCCGCCGCCGGGCGGTTCGAGGTGATCCTCGCCGAAGCACTCGACCGCCTCTCCCGCGATCAGGAAGACATCGCCGGGATCTACAAGCGCCTGCGCTTTGCCGGGGTGCGGATCGTCACGCTGTCGGAAGGAGACGTTTCCGACCTGCATATCGGCCTCAAGGGGACGATGAACGCGCTGTTCCTGAAGGATCTTGC
>Ga0209571_1001441_pt1:0-5000 | contig 11361 bp, 9 predicted proteins | sample EBPBio102011_DNA_FD_185866 | JGI IMG/M metagenome (GOLD analysis project Ga0209571, IMG submission 185866) | Wastewater treatment Type I Accumulibacter community from EBPR Bioreactor in Madison, WI, USA - Reactor 1_1/10/2011_ DNA (SPAdes)... | ecosystem: Engineered > Bioreactor > EBPR >...
AAATGAGAATGCCTCGCTTTGCTTGAACGCGTCCCCGCCGTTGATGCCCATGCACGGCACGCCGCACACCGTGAAATTGACAGCCAGGACATTGCCCGCCTTACCGCCGGGAAAGTCGGATCAGGCGCTGCGCGCCGCCGTTAGGCTCGTCGGATCGGTAGAGGTGCAGCTGCGCAGCTGCGTTTCTTCGAACGCCTCAATGTCGGCGAGGCGGTAGACGACGCGGCCGCCGAGCTTGAGGAAGCGCGGGCCTTCACCGGCCCAGCGCCATCGCTCCAAAGTCTTCGCGGAGATGTTCCAACGCTCGGCGAGCTGCTTGGTCCTGTTCGTCGCGGCGCTGCGCCACCTCGGAGCAGCGCGGACCGGCGCCTACTTCTCGTTAGCGCCGTTCGTCGGCGCCATTCTCGGTGTTGCACTTCTTGGTGAGCCGATCACCTGGACGCTGGCCGCAGCGGGAAGCCTGATGGCGGTCGGCCTGTATTTGCACCTGGCGGAACGGCACGGCCACGAGCACACGCACGAGCGGCCGCATGGAGCGCCGCACGCCTTGCTTCAATGTTCCGATACCTGTGTCCTTCAACGGTGCGGATGTCGATGGTGCAGGTCCGGATAGTGCCGACTACGTTCCCCTCACCATCGGTCGGGTTGATGTAGAGCGTGACACCACGGGAGTGCTGGAACGCGTGATCGGTCTCAATCTGCTGCTTCATAGCCCTATTCGGCGGCACACAGTAAATAACCTATGTTATCCATAAGTATTATCCCACTATATCTTATGGTTGTTTAATAATACATTAGCATTGCCTAAAATGCTATGTATTTCTGCTGATCTCCGAAGAGCGTTCTTTCGCAGCACCGCGTAGCGGCTGATCTCCAACTACCACCATCATGTCCTGCATGAGCCGCGCGGCTTTCAGCCTTCAACCCTGGGTGTTTTTTGCTCCTCGCCGTTCCTTTCCGGTTTCTTCTGTCCTTGCCTTTTCCGCCGTTCCGCCCCGCCCATGGCGGGCCTTTCCGCTGGCGATTGTGTGTCCGGGTCCGCATGGAAAGGCCCTGATGGTCGGGGCCTCCGACACGAAAAGGAGGACACGATGTCCAGGATCGTCACAGCAGCGGAGCTGGAACACCGCACACTTGAATATCTTCATCAACTCTACCGGCAGGTTCAGCAGGATCTGACGCGCAGCGCCCCCGGCTCGGACGCTCGGCGCAACGCACTGGCCAGCCTTGAGACCATCTCCCGGGCGCTGGCCCGCAGGCGGGCCTGCCAGCCCCGCCCTCCGGGGTTCTGACCCCGGCTCTTTCGGTCCCGTGGGTTTCTCACGGGATCGATTGTTGTCTCTTCCCGTGATTTCGCCGCGAGGACCGCGCGAACCCTGCTCGAAAGCCATGATGCGCAATATATTGCGTCACATATCTTGAGAAACACACATATATGCATTATAATCTATTTTCCAAGTGATGTTTTTGGATATCAATCAACAGGTTGCATGATGGCGTCGATCTTGTGGGGAAAGGTGTTCTATCGCGACGTTCCAGCCGGAGAGATCCGGCAGGAACGGGATCGAAGCTGCATTTTCACCTATGACGAAAGGTACCTGACCAGCGGCGAGCCCGCGATCGCCCACACCTTGCCTCTGCGCGCCGAACCGTACTGGTGCGAAAGCGGGCTGCATCCGTTCTTCGACAATCTCGTGGCCGAAGGCTGGCTGCGCAACGCGCAGGCGCGGGCGCTGCGCATCAGTCCCGACGACCGCTTTGGGCTGCTGCTGGCTTTTGGCCGGGACTGCGCGGGCGCAGTATCCGTCATCGATACCGCGCCCGCCCGGGAACCCGCGCCTGATTTCGGGGACGGACAAAGCGCGGCGGCGCTGGCGAGCCGCGCCTCGCTGTCCGGCATCCAGCCCAAGCTTCTCGCCGTTGCGGACGGCAAAGGGTTTCGCCCGGCCCGCGCCGGTGAGACGAGCACCTATATCGCCAAGCTTGTTTCGGGCGCACTGACCGACATCGTCGAGATCGAGCACATGACCACGGAAGCGGTGCGCGCCCTGCTGCCGGGCGACGACATCGTCCGCACGCGGATTGCCGCCCTGACCGGTCTTCGGGACAGGGCCTTGCTGGTCGGGCGTTTCGACCGAACCCGCACGGGCCGAAAGCTGCATTTCGAGGAGTTCAGCCAGCTTCTGGGCAAGCCGTCCGGCGACGCCAAATACGACGGCGCTTACGAAGACATGGCTCGGTTCATTCGGGAAACGCCGGGTTGCATCCCGGCCGAAGCGGAAAAGCTGTTCCGCCGGGTGCTGGCCTGCTTCCTGACCGGCAACACCGACGCGCATCTCAAGAATTTCGCGATGATGCATACCGCGCAGGGGCTGCGCCTCGCGCCTGCTTACGACCTGGTCGCCAGCGCCCTCTACCCCGAATACCAGCAACTGGCACTGGCGGCGGGCGGCGCGGCCAATCTGGATATCGGCGCGCTCAAGCCCAAGCACATTCTGGCTCTGGGCGCAGGGTTCGGCCTCCCGGAGGGCGCGATCGAACTCGCCGTGCGGGATATGGGCGGACGCCTTGCGGCTGCACAGAAGACCGTCCGGGAGTGCGGGGATGTGCCGGGACCGCTGAAGACGAAACTGGCCGATCACATGGAGAGACGATGGAACGGGACTTTCGATTCAATTGGGCGGCTCTTGTCGAAGAGGCGGTCCGCCGCCGCAAAAAGCTCGGCGTAACGCAAAAGCGCGTCGCGGAAATCGCGCAGGTCAGCGTGGGAACGATCTCGCGCTTCGAGCAGGCTGAAAAGGACATTCAACTGTCCTCTGTCCTGGCGATCCTGGAATCGCTCGGCCTGACCGACACCAGAACCCTGTTGTTCGCAGATCCGCAAGAGCGTTACGACCGCAGGCGTGATGCCGTCGCCTTCACCGGCCTGGATGGCGGGACCGCGGTTTCTTGCGCGGTCAGCGGCGAAGCGCTGGAGGACCATTTCGGAGCCGACCAGCGCGACGTCATGAAGGCCTTCGCAAAACACCGGCCGAACATCGAAGCCCTTGTCCGCCGCAAGTACCTGCTCGGGCAAACCGAGCCCGACGGATCGGTCCTGCTGAAGACAGAAGATATCGCATGATCCCTCGCGAGGACCGCGCGAGGTTTGGACGGCGGGGCCGGTGGCATGCTGGCCCGCATGGCAAAGACCCGCAGCACCTCCCGCAAGACCACGGCAGCGGCGGACGATCTCGATCCGCGGCTCGTGGACCTCGTCCGATATCTTGCGCGCCGGGCCGCCGAGCGGGATTATAAAGCGCTCCGTCAAAGGCACGATCAGCCGGGCGACGCTCCGGCCAGGCGCAAGGAAGCGACATGACCGCGGTGGCCATTTACGCGCGCTATTCCTCGGACAATCAGCGCGACGCCTCCATCGAAGACCAGATCCGCCTTTGCCAGGAACGCGCCGCCCGCGAAGGCTGGCGCATCCATAACTGCTACACCGACCACGCGCTCTCGGGGGCAAGCCTGATGCGCCCCGGCATCCAGATGCTGATGCAGGATGCCGCCGCCGGGCGGTTCGAGGTGATCCTCGCCGAAGCGCTCGACCGCCTGTCCCGCGACCAGGAAGACATCGCCGGAATCTACAAGCGCCTGCGCTTTGCCGGGGTGCGGATCGTCACGCTGTCGGAAGGAGACGTTTCCGACCTGCATATCGGCCTCAAGGGGACGATGAACGCGCTGTTCCTGAAGGATCTTGCCGACAAGACACGCCGGGGCCTGCGCGGCCGGGTCGAGGCGGGTAAGTCGGGCGGCGGGCTCACCTACGGCTATGACGTGGTGAAAAAGTTCGACGGCAACGGCGAAGCGATCCGTGGCGATCGGACGATCAACAAGGCGCAGGCCGCGATCGTCCTGCGCATCTTCAGGGAATACGCGGAAGGCCGCTCGCCCAAAGCCATCGTCCACCAGCTCAACCGCGACCGCGTGCCCTGCCCGGGCGGCGCGGCCTGGGGGGCGAGCACGATCCACGGTCACCGGCGGCGCGGCACCGGCATCCTGAACAACGAGCTTTATGTCGGCCGGATGGTCTGAACCGGCTGCGCTATATCAAGGACCCGGAGACGGGCAAGCGCGTCTCCGGACGCTATCCTGACAGCGAATGGATCGTCAAGGACGTGCCCGCGCTGCGCATCGTGCCGCAGGAGCTGTGGGAGAGGGTCAAGACCCGGCAGCGCGCACTTGAAGCAACAGCGGGCGAAGCGACTGAAGAAAGCAAGGACGGCGCAGGCTTCTGGGATCGCCGCCGTCCGCAATACCTGTTCTCGGGCCTGCTGAAGTGCGGGCAGTGCGGCGGGGGCTTCGTCAAATACTCGCACGACCGGCTGGGCTGCGCCTCGGCGCGCAACAAGGGCACATGCTCGAACCTGCTCACCATCAAACGGTCAGAAGTCGAGGCGGCGGTGCTGAACGGCCTCAAGTCTCACCTGATGGATGAACGGCTGTGCGCGGTGTTCTGCGAGGAATACACGGCGCACATGAACCGGCTGCGCATTGAGGCCAACGCCTCGCTCGAAGGCTACAAGGCGGAACTGGCGAAGATTACCCGCGACATCGACCGTATGATCGACGCGATCTGCGGCGGGGTTCCGGCGGCACAGGTGAAAGACCGGATGATCGCGCTGGAAGAGCGCAAGACCGAACTCAAGCGGCTGATCGAGCGGACGCATGAGCAGCCCGTTCTCCTGCATCCGAACATGAGCCAGCACTACCGGACCCAGGTCGGCGAATTGATCACGGCGCTGAACGACGAGACCCGCCGCAACGAGGCGACGGCGCTGATCCGCACCCTGGTGGACCGGATCGTCCTGCGGCCTGAGCGCGGCGAAGGCGGGATGCGCCTTGCCATCGACCTCGAAGGCGACCTGGCAGGCATCCTGACGCTGGCGTCGAAGGGCGGGAAGCCCTCCGGCCACGGCCTCAAAAGCGAGGCCATTGAAAACAGCGAGGAAATAAAG
>Ga0209571_1001441_pt1:7500-10000 | contig 11361 bp, 9 predicted proteins | sample EBPBio102011_DNA_FD_185866 | JGI IMG/M metagenome (GOLD analysis project Ga0209571, IMG submission 185866) | Wastewater treatment Type I Accumulibacter community from EBPR Bioreactor in Madison, WI, USA - Reactor 1_1/10/2011_ DNA (SPAdes)... | ecosystem: Engineered > Bioreactor > EBPR...
AGAAAGTGTCCTGGCTCCTGTCTCCTGATACCTGTCTCCTGAATCCGCAGCTTCGGTGCGTGGCTTTAGCCCCGGTACATCTTCGGCGCGGGACGGCTTGTCTAGACCAGTGAGCTGTTACGCTTTCTTTAAAGGATGGCTGCTTCTAAGCCAACCTCCTGGTTGTCTTGGCCTTCCCACATCCTTTCCCACTTAGCCACGACTTGGGGACCTTAGCTGGCGGTCTGGGCTGTTTCCCTCTTGACGATGAACCTTAGCGCCCACCGTCTGTCTGCCGTGCTGTGCTCATCGGTATTCGGAGTTTGGTTGGATTTGGTAGGGCTGTGGGCCCCCCTAGTCCATCCAGTGCTCTACCCCCGATGGCAATCACACGACGCGCTACCTCAATAGCTTTCGCGGAGAACCAGCTATCGCCGGGTTTGATTGGCCTTTCACCCCTAACCACAGGTCATCCCCGTCTTTTTCAACAGACGTGGGTTCGGCCCTCCAGTGGGTGTTACCCCACTTTCAGCCTGCCCATGGCTAGATCACCCGGCTTCGGGTCTGATCCCGCGAACTGAACGCCCTGTTCAGACTCGCTTTCGCTGCGCCTCGGCCTACCGGCTCAAGCTCGCTCGCGAGATCAACTCGCTGACCCATTATACAAAAGGTACGCGGTCACGGGGCAAGCCCCGCTCCCACTGCTTGTAGGCATTCGGTTTCAGGTCTGTTTCACTCCCCTCGTCGGGGTGCTTTTCACCTTTCCCTCACGGTACTGGTGCACTATCGGTCATCGAGGAGTACTTAGGCTTGGAGGGTGGTCCCCCCATGTTCAGACAGGATTTCACGTGTCCCGCCCTACTCAAGGACGCACGGACGGTCTACCCGTACGGGGCTGTCACCCGCTCTGGCCCGCCTTTCCAGACGGTTCCGGTTCTGATCCGCACGCCACTGGCCTGGTCCCCTTTCGCTCGCCACTACTCGGGGAGTCTCGGTTGATGTCCTTTCCTCCGGCTACTGAGATGTTTCAATTCGCCGGGTTCGCCTCGATCCTTCAACAGGATCGATACCGCTTGCGCGGTGGGTTGCCCCATTCGGAGATCTTCGGATCATAGGGTGCTCCCCCCTTCCCGAAGCTTTTCGCAGGGTGCCACGTCCTTCATCGCCTCTCGATGCCAAGGCATCCACCAAATGCCCTTCTCATTCGCTCAAGAACTCTTAATCGATCCCCATGCGACGACACACATGCAGGAAACAGGATTCAGGAAACAGGAGACAGATCTCTGACCCTGCTTTCTGCCTGTCCGCATGGTTCGCAAATGGGAATCCGCTCATGCGAACACACACACGGTCGTCGATGCAGGGGACAGGAGACAGGAACCAGGCGACAGAAAGCGAAGCAAAGCACGCTCCCCGACTTCCGGCCCCGACGCCCGCCCGGCATCGAAGACCCTTACTTGACAACCCGACAATCATCGCTGCGCCTTCCCGCAAGGAAAGACCAGCGCATCGCCGGTTGCCGAAACCCTCTTCACGTTTGCAAAGAACCAGGAGACAGGGGACAGGAGCCAGGAGACAGGATCAACCCCGCCCCGGACGTTCCGCCCTTACCTCCAAAATAACCAAACCAATCACTGACAACCAAATCGTCGAACCGCTTTTCCTGCCACCTGACCCCTGGCTCCTGAATGGTGGAGCCGATCGGAGTCGAACCGACGACCTCCTGAATGCAAATCAGGCGCTCTCCCAACTGAGCTACGGCCCCGGTTTCAGACGTCAGGATCAGAGCTCAGATGTCGGGGGAGACGCCCCGACGGTGCCCCACACCCTGACATCCGATGGTGGGCCTGGGTAGACTCGAACTACCGACCTCACGCTTATCAAGCGCGCGCTCTAACCAACTGAGCTACAGGCCCGATTCAGATGTCAGATGACAGATGTCAGATGACAGAACAACCGCGGCCTGCCCGGCCGGTTCGTCAGATGCCGATGCCCGATACCTCTGACATCTGTCTTCCGACATCTGACCTCTGGAAGGGATATGAAGACGGCGGCCAGGCAAACGGTGCCGGCCTTGCCCCCTGAGGGGTTGCCCCTTGCGGGGCTGAAGGATCAGATGGAGAGGCGGCACATCGGTGTTCTGACATCCGACATCTGTCCTCTGACATCTGAATTCCTTGAAAGGAGGTGATCCAGCCGCAGGTTCCCCTACGGCTACCTTGTTACGACTTCACCCCAGTCGCTGACCCGACCGTGGTCGGCTGCCTCCCGTAAAGGTTAGCGCACCGGCTTCGGGTCGAACCAACTCCCATGGTGTGACGGGCGGTGTGTACAAGGCCCGGGAACGGATTCACCGCGGCATGCTGATCCGCGATTACTAGCGATTCCGACTTCATGCAGTCGAGTTGCAGACTGCAATCCGAACTGAGACGGCTTTTGGAGATTAGCTCCCCCTTGCGGGATCGCAACCCACTGTCACCGCCATTGTAGCACGTGTGTAGCCCAGCCCGTAAGGGCCATG
>Ga0209571_1001442_pt1 | contig 11357 bp, 13 predicted proteins | sample EBPBio102011_DNA_FD_185866 | JGI IMG/M metagenome (GOLD analysis project Ga0209571, IMG submission 185866) | Wastewater treatment Type I Accumulibacter community from EBPR Bioreactor in Madison, WI, USA - Reactor 1_1/10/2011_ DNA (SPAdes)... | ecosystem: Engineered > Bioreactor > EBPR >...
TGGCCTGCTGCCGGTTTCGAAGACACCTTGTTAAGGTGCAAGACGAAACCGGAGGTGGTTCATGGCAACGAGACGGCAGTTCAGCCGGGAGTTCAAGCTTGAGGCGGTGAGGCTGGTCAAGGAACGTGGGGTGAGATTGGCGCAGGCAGCGCGAGACCTGAACCTGCACGAGACAGTGTTGCGCTCGTGGATCAGGGAGTTGACGGCCGATCCGCAGCAGGCGTTTCCTGGGAAGGGTGTGATGAAGCCCGAGCAGGCCGAGTTGGACCGGCTGCGCAAGGAAGTGGCCAAGCTCAAGATGGAGCGCGACATCCTGAAAAAAGCCGCGGCCTACTTTGCCAAGGAGTCGATGTGAAGTTCGGCTTCGTGGCCAAACACCGAGGAATCTGGCCGGTGGAATTGATGTGCGGGGCGCTCGGTGTCTCGCGGGGTGGCTTCTATGCATGGCTGACCAGGCCATGCAGCCGGCGTGGGCTGGGCGACCAAGCGCTGGACGGGCTGATCAAGCAGAGCTTCGTGGACAGCGACCGGACCTACGGCGCCAGGCGTGTCTGGCGTGATGTGCTGGCCGCTGGCATGAACTGTGGCCTTCACCGCATCGAACGCCTGATGCGAGCTGCAGCGCTGCGTGCTAGGCCGCGGAGGCGGGGACTACCCAAGGATGAGGGCGCGCGCAGCGAGATCGCCGACAACGTGCTGGACCGCCAGTTCACCGCCGATGCGCCCAACCAGAAGTGGGTGGCCGACTTCACCTATATCTGGTCGGCCGAGGGCTGGTTGTACGTGGCGGTGGTGCTTGACCTGTTCTCGCGGCGCGTGGTGGGCTGGTCGATGCAGGCAAGCATGACTTCGCAGTTGGTGGCCGACGCGCTAATGATGGCGGTATGGCGCCGGGGCAGGCCGGTGGCCGTGCTGCACCACTCGGATCAGGGCAGCCAATACACCAGTCGGCACTTCCAGGACCTGCTGCGCGAGCAGGGCATCCAGTGCAGCATGAGCCGCGCCGGCGAGGTCTGGGACAACTCGGCCATGGAGAGCTTCTTCAGCTCGATGAAGATCGAGCGCGTGGCCCGCAAGGTGTACCGAACACGCGAAGAGATCCGGGCCGATGTGTTCGACTACATCGAGCGGTTCTACAACCCGGTGCGCAGGCATTCAACGCTGGGGTACGTCAGTCCGATAGAGTTCGAGAAGGCTCAACGAGCCTAAGTCGGTGTCAACGGAACCGGCAGCAGGCCAGTCCCTGCTTCTCTTGTCCCTGCTTACTGCACTGCCGATCCAGGCGCAGACAGCTGACTTTCGCCGCATCTTGCTTGACACGCGCGTCGTGCCATTCGACTTCACCTACACCATGCGCGGTGAGTCGGCCACTGAGTTCAGTTTTCCCAGCTTCGACAACACCCTGGGCGTACTTGAGGGCGTGAACGTGTCGCTGGATGCTCAGACCCGCATGGCCTTGACGCAAACCCTTTACCGCTCCGTGCCTGTAGGCACCCGCTTTGCTGAAGGACGCGGCGAACTGGCATTCGATTTCAGTGGCTTGGGGCTGCGGCTGCCTCGGGCGTCACTCTTGCGCCAAGTGACACTGGACTGCATCCCGAACCCCTTCGGCTTCTGCGGAGCCCACACTGTGGGCAACAGCTTTACGTTCGCCGACGTGGCCAGTTGGGCGAGCCTGGGCGCCTATCCGGCCGAGTTGTTGTCAAGCAAGGTGGTAGCGGTTAGCTCGAGCAACGACAGGTTGCCTGGCACGTTGGGCGACTACAGCGGCACCTACCGCACCACGGGCAACGTGACGGTGAAATTCGCCTACGACGCGACAACGAAGGCCGAGTACGCCGACAACTTGGCAAGGCGCGCCCTGCGCACCTATATGAGCACTTTGGGGCCGGGCGATGCATTCGAGGACCACGCCTACGGCCGCGTGCTGGTTGCTGAGGTGATCAAGGAGCGCGAGTCCAAGTCTTCTTTCAGCGGCGAGTCCCTCACGCAGAACCAGTTAATCAAGCACATCGAGTATCAAGCCCGCGGCGCTGCTGGTGCTGCAATGCAACGTGCGGGTCTGTCCAAGCTTGGCGATTCAGGCGACATCGCCAATGACATGGCCAATGCGTTCGCGCCTTTATCGGCGTCTTTGTACGTGGCTATGAAGATCACGGGCCAGTCCCTGGGCGTCGACTACTCCGAGAAGGGCGGCGGAATCGCTTCGGTTGCAAGGCCAGGCGATGCTGCCTACGCGATTGAAGGATTCCTTGCCGGTAGTGCGGCAAACTCAGTCAATGGTGCGTTCAATGCCCTATACGACTTGGATCTGCCTTTGCCGCCACTCAAGGCGCGCCCATCCCAGCCTGGACCTACCGAGCGTCAACCCGGCACAAATGTGCCGCTCCGCTTGGGCAATGACGGCCCTGCCCTGCCCACACAGCTGTTCAGCACCGAAATCAATGACACCAGCAGCCCGGTTCGTTTCGACCCACCAAACACCGGAGGCACGCTGTTCACTGCAACGGGTAGCCGCATGGTGGCTGTGTCCCTCTTGACGCCACTGGGCGACCCGCTTGCCTTCGATCTGGAAGTCGAAGGCAGACACTTTTCCGTAGGTCTGGGTGAGACCTTCGATTTTCGATCGCACGCCTTTGCCGACGGAGTCGCTTGGTTCTTCGTGTCGGGCATTGACCCTGGCGTGCCTGAGTTCGACGCGCTGATTCAGTTCACGCAGACGGGTTCTGTAATGCTGGCCGCTACCGACGTGACCGCCGTCCCGGAGCCCGCGATGTGGCAGCTCGTGCTGCTCGGTCTTGTGCTCGTTCAATGGCTACGGGCGAAGAGGCTCAAGCGCCCGCTATAAGGTCCGCAAGGACGTTGACCGCCCTAGTGGGCCGCAGGCGCACAGGGAAGACCAGGGCCAAGATATTCCTGCCAGTCATCGACAGCTGCCTGACCACGAATTGCTGCACGCTTCGCTGATATTCGTGGCGACGACGGCCGATCGGATGGAGGTCGGCTCGCTGATAGTCAGCGCGAGTCCGCCTCGCCGGGCCGACCGGCTCCTACCGCTGCATTGCAGGTACTTGTGAAGGCGCTCCGTCGCGTCGGGAGACCCGACCAAGCTGAAGCTGAAGCTGGGCCACCCACCCTTACCCTACCCGCGCAATTCCCCAGGTGTTGTAGCCCGCGAAACGCGGCGTCTTCGGCAGGTACGCCCGCTGCAGTTCATCGAAGCGGAACCCGGCCGACCGGATCAGCGGTTCGATCTCGCGGTTGAGGTGGCAGCCACCGGCGAAGCGGCCCCACCACCCGTCCAGCCGGTCCTGCCAGCGGCGCACCTCGGCGTCGGGCGCGGCACCGTGTTCGCAGAACAGCAGCCGCCCGCCCGGGCGCAACACGCGCTTCACCTGCGCCAGCGCCGCCGCCGTGTCGGGGATGGTGCACAGCGTGTAGGTCATCACCACGCAATCGACGCTTTGGTCCGGCAGCGGCACCGCCTCGCCGGGCAGGTCCAGCCAGTGCAGGTCCAGCCCCGACGCGGCCACGCGCGCGGCGGCCAGCGCACGCATCTCGGCAGACGGCTCCAGCGCCCACAACTTCGTCACCTGCTCGCGCCGGTAATGCGGCAGGTTCAGGCCCGATCCAAAGCCGATCTCCAGCACCTCGCCCTGCGCCTGCGGCACCACCTTGCTGCGCTGGCGGTCCACCACCGGGCTGCCACAGGCGCACTGCACCAGCCTGGGCAGCAGGTAGCGCTGGTACAGGCCCATGCTATTCGGACAGGACGAAGTGCACGGCCAGCGCCAGCGCCACCGCGGCCAGGATGAAGTTCAGCCACACACCGATCTGCGTCCAGTAGCCGCGCGGGATTTCCTTCTCGCCCAGGCCGCGGATCACGCTGCGGAACTGCAGTGCCGACAGCACCGCCACGGCCGCGCCCAGCACCAGCAGCGCCACGCCCAGCCACAGCGAGAAGCCGCGCTGCGACGCGTTCAACGGCTGCTGGCTCACCATGCGCAGGAACAGCCCGAAGCGCTCGACGACGAACCCAAAGCCCATCAGCGCGATCGCCGTGCGCTGCCAGGCCAGCAGCGTGCGCTCGGCAGCGAACAGGACGCGGGGATCGTCCAGATAGGACATGGCTCTGGCCTCGTGCGGTGGCGGTGCGCTATTCTCGGCCGGCTTCCAACCGCAGGAGACGTTGCATGGGCAAGATGGTCGAATTCAAGCGCCCCGACGGGCAGAGCGTGCAGGGCTACCTGGCCGAGCCGGCCAATGCCACAGGTGCGCCGGGCATCGTGGTGATCCAGGAATGGTGGGGCATGAACGCGCAGATCAAGGGCGTGGCCGACCGCTACGCCGCCGCCGGCTACGTGGCGCTGGTACCCGACCTGTACCGCGGCAAGAGCACGGTCGAGGCGGCCGAGGCCGAGCACCTGATGACCAACCTGAACTTCGGCGATGCCGCCGGGCAGGACGTGCGCGGCGCGGTGCAATACCTGAAGGCGCGTGGCACCAAGGTCGGCGTCAGCGGCTACTGCATGGGCGGCGCGCTCACGCTGCTGGCCGCCGTGTTCGTGCCCGAGGCCGATGCCGGCGTCGTCTTCTACGGCTACCCGCCGCTGGAGTACATCGATGCCAGCAAGATTAAGATCCCGCTGATGGCCCACTGGGCGCTGCATGACGCGCCCTTCCCCATCGCCAAGGTGGACGATCTGGAGAAGATGCTCAGCGCCGCTGGCGTGAACCACGAGTTCCACCGCTACGACGCGATGCACGCCTTCGCCAACGAGACGCAGGTGGGCGCCAACCGGCTGCCGATCACCGAGTACAAGCCCGAGGCGGCGGCCACCGCGTGGGACCGCACGCTCTACTTCTGGGCCAAGCACCTGCGCTGAACGCGCCGGCCGACGGCCGCAGCGGCTACTTGGTCAGGAAGCCCAGCATGCGGTCGGCAAACTTGCCGTAAGGCGGCATCAGCAGCTTCAGGCTGGAGAAGCGCGCCTGGTAGAACACCGGGCGCAGCTTGCTGAAGGTCTCGAAGCCTTCGCGCCCGTGGTAGTGGCCCATGCCCGAGGCGCCGACGCCGCCGAAGGGCAGGTCGTGCTGGCCGACGTGCATGACCGCGTCGTTGACCGACACGCCGCCCGACATCACCCTGTCCAGCACCGTCTGCACCCGCGCCGGCTGCAGGCTGAAGGGGTACACCGCCAGCGGCCGCGGCCCGGCGTTGATGCGCGCGATGACCGCGTTCACGTCGTCGTAGCCCATCACCGGCAGGATGGGGCCGAAGATCTCGCGCTGCATCAGCAGGCAATCGTCGGGCGCGTTCAGCACGATATGCGGGGTGATCTTGCGCAGCGCCCGGTCGTGCACCGCGCCGGGCAGCAGCGGCACCAGCGTGGCACCGCGTTCCTGCGCCTCGTTCAGCGCATGCAGCAGCCGGTCGAAGGAGCGCTCGTCGATCACCGAGGTGTAGTCGGGCGACGAAAGCTGCGGGTAGCGCTGCGGCACGATCTCGCGCGCCATCTGCACGAACTCGTCCACGCTGCGCTGCGGCACGAAGGCATGGTCCACCGTGGTGCAGATCTGCCCGGCGTTCAGCAGCTTGGCAAACAGGATGCGCTCGGCCGCCACGCGCAGCGGGTGGTCGTCGAAGACGATGGCCGGCGACTTGCCGCCGAGTTCCAGCGTCACCGGGCACAGGTTGCGCGCCGCGGCAGCCATCACCGAGCGGCCGGTGTTGCCCGAGCCGGTGAACAGCAGGTGGTCGAAGGGCAGCTTGGAGAACTCGATGCCGACGCCGCCGGTCTCGTCGAAGAACTGCAGCTTCTCGGGTGGAAAGTACGCAGGCATCTTCTCGATGAGCAGCCGGGCCAGGTGGCGCGAGTTCTCGCTCATCTTGACCATCGCGCGGTTGCCGGCGGCGAAGATGTAGTTCAGCGGGATCAGGCTCAGGTTGACCGGGAAGTTCCACGGCACGATCACGCCCACCACGCCCAGCGGCTGCGGCACGACGCGGTTGCGCGCGCCGAAGAAGCTGACCCAGTCGACGCCGCGCTTCTGCGGCTTCATCCACTGCTTCAGGTGCTTCAGCGTGTGCTCGATGCCGTCGATCACCGGCGCGATCTCGGCCAGCAGCGTCTCGTGCCGCGAGCGGTGGCCGTAGTCCGCACTGATGGCGCTGATCAGCGCCTCCTTGTTCTCGCGCACGAAGCGCTGCAGCGTGCGCAGGTCTGCCTTGCGCTCCTCGAAGGTGGGCACCGGGTGGTCGAGATAGGCCTTGCGCTGCAGGGCCAGTGCATCGGCCAGGCGCTGCACGGTGGCCTCGTCGGCCAGGTTCAGGGTCATGTCGTTCATGGCGTGCTCGGTCGGCAGCGGCGCTCGGGGCGCCAAGTGGGCCGGATTGTCGCCGGCCGGTGCCGGCCGTCAATGCGCGGCCGCCCAGCTGCACCGGGGAAAACCCGGTTATTCGACCTCGCTCTCTATTTCGATGCGGCCGGCACGCACGGCATCGCGTAGCGCCGCATGGTCGCGCTCGTTCTGGTCGGCATAGGCCACGGCAAACTCGGCCAGCGCCTCGGGCAGGTCGTCGCCCTTGCCGATGTAGCCGGCCAGCACCGCCGCGTCGCCGGAGCGGGCATGCGCCCGGGCCAGCGCCCAGCCGGTGCTGCGCGCGTAGTCCAGCATGTTCTGCGGGCTGTAGATCTCCACCAGCGGCTTGACCTTCACGTCACGCAGCTGGCGCACGTAAAGGTGCTGGTCCAGCGGGCTGACCATGTGGCCCAGGAACACGTCGGACGCGGCCTGCATCAGCCGCTGGCCGAAGACCACGCGCTCGCCGTTCGACGCGAAGCCAGGGTAGTCCACGTAGGGCGCCAGCACCGAATCGCGCGCCTCCTTCACCTGCAGGAACAGCGGGTCGTCCTCGGCCGCGAACAGCAGCGCCACCGCGCACAGCGTGCCCACGCTGCCCACGCCCACCACCTTGATGGCCACGTCGGCCACCTCGTAGCGGTCGAACAGCACATGCCGCTCGCGCGGCAGCGAATCGCGGTAGCGCTGGATGTTGACCCGGGCCCGCTCGGCGAAGCCCGGGTCCTTCTGGTCGTCGGAGTGGTAGATCAGCGGCGGCACGTCCTTGATGCGCGGCTTGCCGCCGTCGATGTGCGCCAGGTTCACGAACTCGGCGGCCGCGTCGCGCTGCAGTGCCTTGTCCAGCATCTTGCGGCGGCGGCGGCGCAGTTCGTCGTCGTTCGTGTCGTCGACGATCTTCTCGTAGTCCAGGTACGAGTACCAGGCCGCCAGCGTGGGCATCTCGGCCAGCTCGCGCAGGCGGTCGCGGTAGTGGCCCACCACCGCGGCCGCGGCGGCACGCGCCTCGCCCGGCTTGTGACCGTTGTGCCGGCTGGCAATGACGAAGCTGGCCGCCAGGCGCTTCAGGTCCCATTCCCACGGCGCGGGATAGGTCTCGTCGAAGTCGTTGATGTCGAAGACGATGCGCCGCTCGGGCGTGGCGAAGGCGCCGAAGTTCATCAGGTGCGCGTCGCCGCAGGCCTGCACGCCGATGCCGGTGCAGGGCGTGTCGGCCAGGTCGGCGGCCATGATCGCCGCCGCGCCGCGGTAGAAGGCGAAGGGCGAGGCCAGCATGCGGCCGTAGCGGATGGGCACCAGGTGCGGGATGCGGCCGAGGCTGCTGCGTTCGAGCAACTCGATCGGGTCCACCCTGTCGGCCGCCGGCGCGAAGCCGGCGTGGCTTTCGCGCGGGCAGCTGACCCGCAGCGCCTTGCCCGCGTCCAGCCGCTCCTGGCGGGTGCGCAGGTGCGCCGGCTTGTCCAGGTAGGCCGCATCGACCACGTGGCGGGTCAGCCGCTGCCTGGGCTCCGCGGCTGGCGGGGTGGCTGCGGTGCGCGGCTTGCGTGTCTTGGTGGCCATGCCTCCTCCTGCGCGGCGCAGGGCGCGCCGCAGCTTCAGGATAGCGGCAAGGCGGAAAGTCTCAGCTCGGTGTGGGCGTACCGGCCATGCGGTCGTACTTCAGGAAGAACTGCCGCGCCAGCGCCACCAGCTGGTTCTCGGTGGCGTGCTCGTGCGCCTCCCAGCCGACGATCTGCTTGCCGACAGCCGGGCGGTGCTTCTCGACGTAGTGGCGGAAATCGGCCAGCCCGGTCTTCGGCCCCACCACCAGCACCTCGGTGATGCCGGCCAGGCCGTCACAGACTTCGGCATAGAACTCATGCTCGCTGCGCACTGCGCTGCCATGCTGCTTGGTGTGGCGCGAGTGCGGGCGGATCTTCTGCGACTCCACATGCTGGGCGTCGAACTGGAAGATCTGGGCCTGCTGGTGGTCGACCCAGGCCAGGGCATGGAAGGTGGTCATCGTGGTTTTCCTTGGAGGTGAAGGGTTTCAGGCGCGGCGCGACGTCTCGCGCCGGGACTCGCAGCCGACGCAGCGCAACGCCCAGGGCTCGACCTTCAGCCGGTCGAAGGCGATGCCCTCGCCGCAATCGGCACACTGGCCGTAGCTGCCGTTATGCAGGCGACGCAGCGCGGCGCTGACCTCGCCCAGCTCGCCGAGCTCGCGGTCGTTCAGTGCCATGTCCATCTCGCGGTCGGCCTCGCGGTGCGAGATGTCGTCACTGTCCTGGTTGAGCACCTCGCGGGCATGCTCGGCGCGCGACAGGCCGCCCTGGTGCTCGGCCAGCCGGCGGTCCAGTTCGCGCTGGCGGGTGGTCAGGGCGGCTTCCAGCAAGGCACTTTGGCCGGCGGTCAGGTGCGTGCTCACGGTGGGCTCGTACGGGTTGGGGCGATGAGCCATTCTGGGGCGCGGCCGGGGGCAGCCGCCTTGCGTTGGGTCAAGTCCGCAGCCGCAGCCACGGGGCCGCGCGCTAGACTGGCCCTGCCCCCGTTGCTGTGTGAAAGGAACTCTCATGGCCCTGCTGACCGGCCTGCGCGTGCTGGATTTCGGACGCTTCATCGCCGGCCCCTACTGCGCCGCGCTGCTGGGCGACATGGGTGCCGACGTGATCCGCGTCGAGCGCATCGAAGGCGGCGAGGACCGCTTCATCCCGCCCGTCACCGAGGCCGGCGAAGGCGGGTTGTTCCTGCAGATGAACCGCAACAAGCGCTGCCTGACGCTGGACCTGGCCAGCCCGGCCGGCCGGCAGATCGTGCGCCAGCTGGTGGCCACCGCCGACGCGGTGGTCGCCAACCTGCCGCCGGCCACGCTGAAGCAGCTGGGCCTGGACTGGGCCACGCTGTCGGCCCTGAACCCGCGCATCGTGCTGGCCACCGTCACAGCCTACGGGCCCGGCGGCCCCTACAGCGACCGGCCGGGCTTCGATTCCATCGGCCAGGCGATGAGCGGCGCGATGTACATGTCCGGCTTGCCCGATGCGCCGGTGCGCACCGCCGCGCCCTTCGTCGACGTCAGCACCGCGCAGGCGCTGGCCATGGGCACGATGGCCGCGCTGTGGGCGCGCGAGCGCAGCGGCCACGGCCAGCATGTGGAAGGCTCGCTGCTGCGCACCTCGCTGGTGATGACCAATTCGCTGCTGATCGAGCAGGCATTGAAGGCGCCCGACCGCGTGCCGCAGGGCAGCCGCGGCTTCACGGCCGCGCCCAGCGACCTGTTCCGCGCCCGCGACGGCTGGCTGGTGGTGGCCACCATCGGCCAGGCGATGTTCGAGCGCTGGTGCCAGCTGATCGGCCGGCCCGATCTGTTGCAGGACCCGCGCTTTGCCGACGACGAGCAGCGCGGCGACCACAGCGCCGAGCTCAGCCGGCTGATGGCCGATTGGTGCGCCGGCCGCACGGTCGAGGAAGTGCTGGGCGCGCTGGCCAAGGCCAAGCTGCCCGCCGCGCCGGTGCTGAGCCCGCAGCAGGCGCTGGACGATCCGCACATCCGCGCCGCCGGCCTGCTGCAGGAGCGGCCGATCAGCGGCAGCGCCCGCCATGCGCCGATCGCGCCGCATCCGGTGGACCTGTCGGTGGACGCCGCGGTGTTCACGCGGCCGGCGCCGTCGCTGGGGCAGCACACGGCCGAGATCCTGGCCGAGCTGGGCTACGACGCCGCGGCCATCGAGGCGCTGCGCGCGCAGCGCGTGGTGTAGCCGCCGTGACCGAGCCCGCCCCGCCCTGGCCCGCCGGCCTGGCCGAAGCCTACCCGGCGCTGGCCGATCTGCCAGCCGCACTGCGCAGCGCAGCCGGCACGGCCGATGTGCCGTTGGTGCAGGTCCCGGCCGGCACGGTGCTGTTCGAGGAAGGTTCGCCCTGCCGCGGCTTTCCGCTGGTGCTGGAAGGCGAGGTGCGCGTGGCCCGCGGCTCGGCCCAGGGCCGTGCGCTGGAGCTTTATCGGGTGGGCCGCGGCGAGCTGTGCGTGGTCTCGGCCAGCGGGCTGTTCGGCCAGGCCGCGCTGTCGGCGCACGGCGTGGCCACTGCGCCGACGCGGCTGCTGCTGCTGTCGCCGGCCGGCTTCGAACGCTGGCTGGCGCACGAGCCGTTCAGGCGCTTCGTCTTCGGCGTCTTTGCAGACCGGCTGTCCGACCTGATGAGCCTGGCCGAGGCGGTGGCCTTCCAGCGGCTGGACCAACGCCTGGCCGCGGCGCTGCTGGGCCGCGGCCATACCGTGCAGACCACGCACCAGGCGCTGGCCGACGAGCTGGGCACCGTGCGCGAGATCGTGACCAGGCTGCTGAAGCGCTTCGAACGTGCCGGCTGGGTGGTCATCGGCCGCGAGCGGATCGAGCTGCGCGACCCCGCGGCACTGCGCACGCTGGCGGCCGGCGACAGCCCTGCCCGGTGACCCAGGTCACAGAAGCCGGGGCTGCGGCTGCGCATACTGCAAGCCATGCCGCGAAGGGCGCGGCGCAACCGGAGGACAGACCATGAAGACCAACGAAGGCACCGTGGATCGCGCCGTGCGCATCATCGCCGGCCTGGTGCTGATTGCATTGACGCTGACCGGCACGATCGGCGTGTGGGGCTGGATCGGCATCGTGCCGATCATCACCGGCTCGCTGGGCTGGTGCCCGGCCTATACGCTGCTGGGCATCAACACCTGCGCGGTCAAGTCGCGCTGAGGGCCTCGGGCGGCGGCGTCAGCAGCCGCTCGAGCAATTCGCGCACGCTGCGGATCTGCGCGCCGAAGGGCAGCGCGCCGCGGCCGCGGAAGAACAGGCCCTTTTTCAGGTCGCCGCGCATTGCAGCGGCCAGTTGCGTGTCGATGCAGAACTGGCCCCAGCCGGCCAGGCCGTCGCGCAGCCCGCACTGCGCCAGGCAGTCGAAGGCCACCGTGCAGCGCGGCTTGACGTGCGCCACCGCCTGCAGCTTGGGCTCGGCCTTCAGGTAGTTGCGCAGCCAGGGCGTGGCCA
>Ga0209571_1001443_pt1 | contig 11356 bp, 16 predicted proteins | sample EBPBio102011_DNA_FD_185866 | JGI IMG/M metagenome (GOLD analysis project Ga0209571, IMG submission 185866) | Wastewater treatment Type I Accumulibacter community from EBPR Bioreactor in Madison, WI, USA - Reactor 1_1/10/2011_ DNA (SPAdes)... | ecosystem: Engineered > Bioreactor > EBPR >...
TTCCAGCGCGTCGAGGCCCTCGCTGGCCGTCTTCACCGGCGGCTTCCGACCGGCAAGCTGACGCTCACCAAGGTTGACCCGCACCGGCGCGACAGCGGCCCAGCCCTCGAAGGCCGACAGGTCTTTTGATGCCAGCTGGGTCGCCCAGTCTTCCAGGTCGGGAGTGAGCTTCCCCTCGTCGCGCGCCTTCTCCAGCGCGGCATCGACCTTGTCCTTGCCAATGTCGGCCTGAAGTGCGGCCAGCTGGGTTTGCAGCGCCGAGAACGAGGCCATGGGCACGAATTGTGCCGGATCGGGCGCCTTGGCGGTCAGCCGGGCGCAGATCTGAGTGACAGCATCGCCGCCGGTCACCTGTGCGGCTGCTGTGATCGAGGCAAGCTGGGTCTCAGCGGCGGTAAGCGCGGTGACGCGCGCCACGATATCGTCGGTCCGGTCGGCAGCAATGCCGAGCAGGCCCGCGATCTGTTCGATCGGTTCCATCGGGTTCAGATCCTCTCTGGATGCGAGTTGGCGGAGTTGTGGAAGTGCGGGGGTGTTCACCAGACCGGCGCCCTCGATCAGCACCACCTGGCCATCGGGGCGGTTTTTGAAGACCGGGCTGACGAAGCGATAGGCGCGCTCGTCGAGGGCCTTGCGGCCCTCCGGCGTCCATTCGACCGAAGCCATGATGCGGCCGCCCTCGACCACCATGCCGGTGATCCAGCCTGCGGCGCGGCTGTCGGACTGCCCGGCCGCCGCGAAGGACCGATGATCGAAGTCGATGGGCAGGACGTTGCCTGCGGCAAGTTGCAGGCTGGCGTCGATCACCACCTGCGGATCGTCCAGCCGGAAGGCCGGACGCCGGTCAGCCGTCTTGAAGGCGCCGACCGGGATCAGCTCGATCCGGTCGGATGGTGCAGCGGGCAGCGCGACGGCGGCGCAGATGTTTCGGACAAGCTGGGTCATGGCCATCATGTGCCATGACGATCCGGGAAAAGGCCCCGTAAGCCGGTTTCCGGGGGACCGGCTTGCCGGTCACGGGAATGCAGGGGGAGAAGTAGGGCGGGATACCGTTCAAAAACCCCGGAGCGCGTTCAAAAAGGCCCGAGCCGGGTTTTCGCGGGGGATTGCGCCCCGCAGGGCCTAGCGGGCCTCCAGCGGCGATTTCTCGGGGGTCCGGGAAATCGCGGCAATATGCGCCTCGGCATGATCAATCATGGCATCACGCCATGCGTCCTGCGGCTCGGCCTGCAACTCGGCCAGCCTCTGCCGCCAGGCGGCAAGGTCGAACAGGTCGGGATCAGGTCGGAGAGCGGGCATCGATCAGCCTTTGAATGAGATCCGCATTCCGGTCCATCAACTGCCGGACACGGGCGGACATGCGGAAATGATAGGTGACCACCCCCATTTTCTCAAGCCACAGCATGCGGGCATGACCATAGACTTCAGCCGCCTGTGGCGTTTCGCGCAGCTCCGACACGAATTCCGGGATCACCCCCGCGAAATCTGCCAGGAGCGGCCGCAGATCTGATTGTGGATTGCGCGCTGCGCGCCAGATCGAGCCGCCCGGAGTGATCGCGGTAATGGATTGCCCCGAATGCCGGAACAGCACCGAGAGGTCATCGGTCGAAAGCGTGGATTCGGTGATGTGGCTGTGAAAGAAACTCGCACCCGGACCGATCTCCATACCGTCCAGCGCCACGAAATCCGGCCGGTCGATCATGGCAGTGCGCATGCCGGTCGGGTTCGAGGCCGCATCGGTGATCACCAGCGTCTCGCGCCCATCGCCCACCCGGCGCAGCCGCAGGCCCTCAATGATGCCGCGTTCCGAGGCGCGACGATCCGGGGCGAGATCCGGGGTCATGCGGTCCCAGTCCTGCCCGAGGTCGAGCCAGGCGGCGCCCGGATTGGTGTCGAAACCCGGATTGATGCCCGCAGGCACCATGAAACTCTCGCCCGTGCGCTTGTTGGTCCAGGGCTCTTCCTCCAGATCCAGCGGCGGCGACACGGTCTTGCCCTCGCGCTGCATCTGGCCTTCGGTCAGCTGGCGCACGGTGCAGCCGCAGAAGTAGCCGTTTGGCGGGTAGATGCGCTGCCAGACCGGATCATCGACATGCCAGATCTTGCCATGGAACCGGGCGTGATCGTGGCGTTTGGTCGGCCGCTCGATCTGCACATATTCCAGATAGGGAAAGGCGCGCTTGGTGCGCTGGATGCGCGCCCAGTGCCCGGCCGCGTGGGCGGTGCGCATATTGGTGTCGAAGATCGTGCGCAGGCGGCGCATCGATCCCAGCTGCACCTCCTGCGTTTCCCCGGTCAGCGGGTCGGTCTGGATCGACCGGCCCCACCAGCCCAGTTCCTTCAGGCGCGGCGCCAGATCGGTCGAGGCCTGCTGAACCGTCTTGCCCTCGGCCAGCAGCCGGTCAACCTCTTCGCGGATTGCGGTCAGGACATCGTCCCGCATGGCCTTCGCCACCACGAAATCCCGCGCGTGTTCCTCGCGGAAATGATCGAGGTGATGAAACCGCTGAAGCTGCGGCGCAAATCCCTTGCTGCGGAAATACTCGATCGCTTCCCGATGAGGCAGCGCCTTCAGCTCGATCTTTGCCATGGTCAGTCCCTGATCTCGGCGCCGGTCTCGCCTGCCAGCCTCGCCGCGAAGGATGATCGGGTCAAGAGATCCAGCACCGGCCCCGGTGCCGCATCGCGGAAGACGGCCAGAATGTCCTGCACCTCATTCATATCGCGCGCGCGCGCGAGGGATTCGAGTAATTCGCCAAACTCGGCCTCCATGGCGCGCTGCATATCACCGTCCCGCAGCAGCTCGTCGATCAGCGTATCGATGCTGTCGCCGTCAGGATCAGCGTGCCGGGAAGCTACCTGCCGCGCGTCGGGCGGCGGTGCTTCCGCAGGCGGGACAACCGGCGGCGGCTCGGGCGGGGCTGGTGGTGTCAGAACCTCTTCGCCGTCTTCCGGTTCGCGCAGGGCGAAGACTTCGCGGATCTGGCGGACCGCGATCTTCAGCCCGGCTTTCGGGCCACGCTCCATCAGGTCCAGCATCAGTTTCGGGTCCACCGATTCCGGCGGCGGGAAGCTGATATGGGGCAGCGGCGTTCCATCGGGGAAATTCAACCGGCGGAGTGCCCCGGCGATGTCCCGTTGCAGCGTCGCGGCCAGCTGCTCGGCATCGGCGTCGCGGATATCGTCGCGCACCTGTTCGTGGATCTTACCGACCGCATGGCCGCCCGCAATGGCGTCGGTGGTGGCGACCTGACCCAGAACGCCCTTGGAGATCTGTTCATCCCAGTAGCGGGCATTGCCCTCATACATCTTGTCCGCGCCATTGGTGGCGCCGGGCACGACTTCGAGATCCATGTCCTTCGGGATGATCGCCGCCATATCGACGCCGATCTGTCGCGCGGCCTTCAGCAGGGTGCGGCGATCCTCGGGCGAGCTGGTCGGCCCGTATTTGCCGAGGCGAAGCGGGTGGCCATAGGCTTCGAGGAAGATGGCCCAGTCCTTAAGGGTGTAGTTTTTGAAGAGATAGGCCCATCCCGCGAGCCGCGCGAGGCCACCCCGGATCGGCAGGCCGGATTTGGCCTTGGCCAGATGAATGACGAAACTGTCGGCGCGCAGGGGCTGCGGCCCGGCGTTATCGCGCAGATAGAGGTAATTGCCGTTGGTGCCGTCGAATTCGAACCAGGACGGATCGACCCATTCCAGCCCTGCGACGCGCAAGCCCTTGCCCTCACGCTCCCAGAGGATTTCGCAGACGGAAAAGCTCTTGCCGAGCGCATCCATCATGTCGATCAGCGTGGTGCGCACGGCGGCGGATTCCAGCGTCTCGCGGGTTATGGCCGCAAGCTCATCGGCAGCGCCGCCCTTGCCGCCCGGATCGACCTGCAATTCCAGCGACCGGATCGCCCGCTTCCTGACGCCCAGCACGGCGGCATAGTGCAGATCCTTTTCCTCCATTTGCTCCGCGAACTGGAGGTATTCGGTCGCATCCCCGGTTTCCGCAGTGCGCAGGATACGGGCCAGCCGCGGCGGGGTCAGGCCATCGGCCGGGTGCCCCGCCTGGATCGAGCGCACCGACCCCACGGTCGCGGCCGCCTGCCGTTCCAGCAGGTCACGGGTCGCCGCGCGCTGCATGGGCCTGCCAAATTGATCGAGTAGTGCCATTACCATGCCCCTACGCCCCAGCGCCCGCCGGTGGCCTCTTCTTCATCATCCGTGTCAGGATCGGCCCAGCGGCTGCGGGTGCCGGGCACGGCCTCATATCCAAAGCTTTCCGGCCCGAGGTTCGCGGCTGAGACCGCCAGCGCCAGCGCCCAGAAGCGGTCAGCGTGGCCGTCGCTGTCACCGTCCGCCACCAGGCGCCGGATGCCGGTGACGCCAACCTGCGACTTGATCGAGTGCAGATCGGCGCGCAGCACCGGGTCGCCCGCCGGGATGCGGGTCTTGCGGTCCTGCATCGACTCCTTCAGCGTCGTCGCCATGTCGAGCTTGGCGGCCGCGCTGAATAGCACGCCCTGGACGCGATCCTCGCCATGATTGCGCTTGGCATCCTCGACCGGCTTTTCGCCCATGCCGGTCTGGTCCATCGCCACGCGCACCACGCGGTAGCGCCGCATCACCCCGGCCAGAAGTTCATCCTGACGCGCAAAGCTGATCCGGCGTTCCGCGATGATCTCGCGCACCATCAGCACCTCGCCCACCAGTTCGGCCACCACGATGACGAAGAGGTCATTCCGCGCGGCGATATCGACGCCGACGAAGCACAGCCCGCCCATGTAATGTTCGGGCAGGCCCGCAGTATTCGCCTCGCAGGCGGCGATCAGGTCGTAATCCAGCCAGCTGGACGCCTCGTCCAGCCATTGCAGTTCGTATTCCTGCGCCCAGGCATCCGGGTCAGCCATACCCCGGCGGAGCATGTCGATATCGCGATCAAGCCCTTGCCGCACCGCCTCGTAAATATCGACCACATGGCGCGACCAGACCGAATTCTCGGCCGTCATCAGCTCGTAGAACTTGTTCCCCTTGCCGTTCGGGGTGGAAATCACCCGCAGCTTCAGCCCCGATCGGGAAATGACCGGGAACAGCGCCGCCCAGATCTCGCGCGATTTGGCATGGAAGGCGAATTCGTCGAGGATCACATTGGCCGAGAATCCGCGCGCGGTGTCGGGGTTCGCGGGCAAGGCCGTGATCCGCGAGCCGTTCGGGAAGGCCACTTCCAGCTGCTTGTAGACCGCATCCGGGCCTTTCTCTTGCGGGGCGCGAAACTCGCCCTCGTGAAAGGTCGGCTCTCCCCCCTTCAACAGGGTGTTATAGACCTCGTAATAGGCCCTCGTGAAAGGCTTGATGACCTCGGTCATCATCTCGGCCGCCTGCCGTTCCCCCCGCGACAGGATCACCCACCGCGCGCGCCGGTCCTCGGCCCAGGCGGTAAAGCAATCATCCGCGCATTCCCCGCCGGTCGAGAAGGTCTTGCCGGTCTGGCGCGAGAACATCCCGATCTTGAAGCGCGACTGATCGGTGATCCACCGCCGCTGATACGGCAGAAACTGGATCACCGGCGAGGTGGGGACCGTGGCAGCCATGAGTCAATGCCAGCCGGGATAATCCGGGCCATTCTGCCGCAAGACTTCCTCAACCCAATCGTCGCGCAGGATCAGACCGATCGGGTTCCACAGGTGGTAACAGGCATGAATGCAGAGTTTGTCCCAAAGCGACATGACACCCTCACTGCGCAGCGGCGGTGATTGCGGCAAAGCGCTGGCGGTCGCCTTCGGCCAGGGCACGAGGCACGGCGATGAAGCTGCGAACCTCATAGCCCCATGCCTTCACGGTTTTGCCGCCCGGTGTCGGGATCTTCAGCTTTTCCGAGCGGTAGAGCGCAGCGCCGTTGAATTCGAGATCGTTGATGTCCCGGTCCCACAACTCGCCCACCGTCCAGCCCTGTCCGATCAGGGCCTGCACATCGGCGCTGTCGGGCTTGCGCACCAGCACCACCGCGTCGATCTCGCCCATCTCGGCCGAGGTGTTGGCCAGTTCCAGCGGATCGTTCACCACGCGGGCGGAGGCCCATTCGTCATTGCCACCATCCTCGCCGGTCTCGATCCGCGTGATGGTCCGCCAGAATAGTTCCGACCCGCTGCCGATCGTATCGACCAGCACGGCCGATCCGGGGCCGAGGTCGGACAGTTCATCCAGATCAGACCGGGGCGGGAACAGGATCAGGGCCGCCTCGGCGCCATAGGAACCGACCGCCTTCATCTGGCAGCCTTCGAGCGAGCGGGCATAGATCGCGTCGATCTGCATGATCCCGAGGTTCGCCCGACCGCCGCAGAGGGCGAGCGAGATTTCATCAGAGCCGCTCAGATTGATCACCGTCGAAAGGACGCCGCGCTGTTCAAGGCGCTGTTCGATCTGTCGGGCGCGCCGGTCATAGCCACCGCCCGCCTTGCCGGTGGCAATGTCGATGGTCTGGGCTGCCACTGCGACGGGCAGCATCAGGAAAAGCGCCAGTCCGATCAGGGTCGAGATGATCAGCAGGGAGTCGAAGGAACGCAGTCGAAACATGGGATGGTCCTCAGGAGGTTGCGGTTTCGCGGAAGGAAAGGAGGTAAGGCTGACCGCGCCAGAAGCTGACGCGACCGACGCGGCCGAGATGGCGCACAGTGCGGTGGCGGCCGAAGATCCATGCGGCGGCCAGCGTCCACCAGCGGGCGTGCTGATAGTGCAGTTGGGCGAGCAGGATCAGGTTTGCGGTGGATCGATCATCCATCATGCGAACCCCATGATCCGGCGGGCCTTGGCCGCGGCCTCGGCATCGATGTCGCCCGAGACAACCGCCGCTTCCAGCTTGGCGGCTTGTGCCTTGCGGTCTGCGGCTATGGTCTGTTCCCGGATGCCGGACGAAGACATAACGTCCTTCAGCATGCGGCCGAGGAAATGCAGTTCCTTCGGGTCGATCGCGTCGCCTTCTTTCAGGGCCTGCGATTTCATCACCTTGAAGGCCAGCGTCGTGATCATCTGGAACAGGACGGAATGGCGCTTTGCCTCATCCGCCAGGCCTTCATCCTGCATCCAGCCCACGGCCCAGGCGCTGGCTTCTTCCTGCGCCTTCACCATGGCCTCGTATTCCACGCCATAGGCATGGATCGCGGATTTGCGGATGCGCAGTTCCAGCCCTTCTTCTTCCAGCCGGAAGTTCAGGCGTTCGGCCAGATCCTCGTATCCGGCAAAGCCGCCGGCGCGCAGTTCGTCGCGCAGCCAATCGCGCAGCTCGGGCGGCAGGAGGTCGATCTTGCGGGGCGGTGGCATGTCAGCCCCTCGGGCCGGGGCGCTGGATATCCGGGTGCGTGGCGCGGCCGAGCGCGATCTCGATGCCGCGCGCCGTGGCGGTCGCCACCCGGAAATCATCGCGGCCGCTCAGCGTGACAAAGCCGGTCTCGGCCAGCCATGCCAGTTCGGTCGCGGTCTGGTCGCGCGTGGTGTTGATCCCGATCTGATCGCTGTTCAGCACGTCGGTCAGGATCGAGACATTTGAGGTATAGGCCGCACTGACCTCCAGAAAGCGCAGAATGGCCAGACGGCGGTGGCGGCTGTTGAAAGCGTGGAAATCGGTCATTTGCTGCGTTCCAGAAGATACTGTTCAACGCGGGTCAGGACGTTATCCTGCCGCTTGCCATGCTCGGCCGAAGCCTCCAGCCGGGCGCGGATCTCGCGCAATTCGCCGTTCAGATCGGAAATCCCGAGCCGAAGATCATGCATGTCCTCTTTCGTGGGCTGGGCGCGCAGGGTCTGTTCGACACTGGCAAGACGCTGATCGAGGCGATCCATCCGGTCCGATCCGGCGCGGAACCGGCTTTCGACGTTCTGATCACGGGTGCGCCACCAGGTGTAGAGGATATTGAGGATGTTCAGCGCGGCCAGCACCAGCGCCAGCATCGGCCCGAGGTCGAAGACGGGAGGCTGGTTCACCGGGGCACCTCCGGCTTCGCGGTGTCGATGCCGATGTAGTGCAGCGGGGAGGACTGGTGGAACTTCGCTTCCGCCAGGCTGCGCAACACCTTCGGATCGGGCTTCAGCGCCGCCAGCGCATCCGGCACACTGTCGTGGGCATAAGCAATTCCGGCCTGAATGGCGGCATCCCCGCGCAGGCCCCGCGTCAGCGCGGCGCTGATCCCTGACATCAGTGCCGATTGCAGCGCCTCGCGGTGACGGGCCTCGATCTCGATGCCCCAGCGGGCGCGCGCGGCCTCGGATGCCCGGAGCAGGATCAGGCCAAGCGCGGCCGCAATCAGCTGAAGAAGGATGGGAAGCACTTCGGCATAGATCGCCGTCAGAACCTGTTGCATCACGCGGCCTCTTTCAGCCAGGCGGGAACATTGAAGCCGGGACAGGCTTTCGCGGCCCATTCATTGTGGCCGCTGATCCGCTTGATTCGGGTGCGCATGGAAATGCCCTGGATGAGCTGACGCAGGCTGACATCCTGCCGCTGGGTGAAATTGCGCGAGAACGGATCGGTTTCCGAAGACCCCGCGCCACCGATCAGGCAGATATGGATCACGCCGCGATTGTGCCCTTCGACACCGGCGCCGATCACGGTTTCCGGGCGCCCGGCCAGATTGGAACCGTCGCGGCCCGTGAGCCAGTGATAGCCGATGTCCGACCAGCCGTTGTCCTCGACGTGCCAGCGCCGGATTTCGGCGCGCTGTTCGGAAAGGGAGGCATTCCCCATCCAGTCGGGGCGCGTAGCGCTGCAATGCACCACGATTTCCTCGACCGGATAACGCGCGCTGCCCTGATAGATGACCGAGGTGGTTTCCGGCACGAGCACCGCGCCCGCAGGCTGACCTTTGGCGGCCAGCCAGGCCGCGCCTGCGGCCTCCGTTTTCGGCCCGAAAAAACCATCCGGCTTGCCCGGCTGATAGTTCAGCCCGGCCAGCCCGGTCTGGATGAGGATGGTATTGGGGTCTCTCATATCCGCGCCCTGTCACTGTCGGGCGCTGGATGCGGTCCCGATCAGGATCGGGAGTGCCACACCGGCAGGGCTTTAGGCCCCGTAAGGCGGTTTCCGGGGGGCAGGATCGGGAAGAGGCAGGGACAGCTGGGCGAACTCGGCGCGCATTCTGGACCGCAAGGTGTGGACCCAGACAGCGCTGACGCCGAACTCTGACGCGATATCGTTCGCAGAACGGCGCGGTTCGGTCAATCCGGCATCCAGAATCGCCGCGCGCAGCCGTGATGCCTGGCTTTGCTGTTCGCGGCCGCGCGGGCTGGGGATGTCGAGGCTGGTGCCCCCGAAACGCAGGGCCAGCCATTCGGCCACCTCCGGCCCCAGTTCACGGGCCAGCGCCGATCCCGCTGACCGCTTCGGCACCGCGCGCTTCTGGCCGCCGCAATTGGCCAGCAGGCGCAGGACCGCGGGCTGCCCGAGATCCCGTTCCAGAAGGTCAATCCACGCATCCTGTGCCTTTTCGCGGGTCATTGCTGCCCCCTTGCGGCACGGTCGCGTTCAAGGCGGTCAACGCGCCTGGGCAAGCCGGTGAGCTTCAGGATGACCTCTTCCATACGCTCGCGCTGACGGACCTCGAAGGACAAGGCACGTTCCAATAGCGCTACCCGCTCAAGAAGGGCGAGCAAGGCGGCTTCCTGGTGCAGGAGGCGAAGGTCATCCGGGCAGTTCATGGCGCTGCCTCCGCGAATTTGCCGGTCTCATCGCCCCAGCTGATCCAGCCGGGGCGGTTCTGACGGCTGAAAAGCTCCAGACGCTGCACACCCGGCATCAACTGCGATGCGGCATCAAAAGCCTCGTCCGGCTTCCGGCTGTGTTCGCGCACCGGCGCAATGATTACCGAGCGGGTCGCACGGGTGGTCTTGGGGGCGCCGCGCGTGGCGATCAGGAAGGGCTCGCCCGCATTCCGCAGGATATACCCCGTTCCGAAGTGCTGCTTGCCGCTGGTGCCCACCTTGGCCCAGTGCCCGCCTGTTTTGAAGGTGAAGCCCCATGCGGTGATCACCTCCATCGCCTGCGGCAGCTGCGGCCCCAGCGCCCAGAGCCATAGCAGGCAATCGGGGGCGGCCAGCAGTTCCACCGGCAGAGCCTTGATCGCCGCCAGATCCATGGTCCGGTAATGCGCTTCCGGCGATTTGGCATAGCCCTTCTCAGACCGCATGTCATAGGACCACGGTGGATCGGCCATGATCAGGCCGAAGCCACCGGCCGGGCGAAGGGCGATGAACTCCGACCGCAGTGTCATTTGATCGACACCCCTTCACGCTTGCACCAGTCCTTCAGGGCGCGGATCACATCATTGATCTGGCCGGGATCGTGCATCGCATCGACATCGATGGGGACGGCTGCCCATTTGCCTTCGAACCGGGCGCGGATGAAGGCATTCAGCCCGGCGCGATCGGGGGATTTCAGGGCACCGGCGGCGGCAAGCTGGGTCCAGAGCACATGAATGAACCGCACATCCGCCCGCGCGGCCTTACCCTTCAAAGCCCCCTTGAAGGGGCCTTTACGCCCCTGAAAATAGCTGTTTCCGGTGGGTGTGAAGCCCCGCTGTTTCAGGGCTTCGACCACCTTCAGCAGATCCGCGTCGGTCATGGCCGACATGCTGGACTTGCCGGTCGCAACCCGTTGCAGGTCGTGGCGCGTGTCCTCATCCAGCCCGAGCTGTTTGCAACCGGCATGGATCATGCGTTGGAGATTGCGGTTGGTCATTGCGCACCTCTCACCACCGCCCGCTTCGCCCTGCGCAGCTTCGCCAGCAACATCAGCGCCGGTTTCACCTCTGGTGCGGCATCGTCATAGGCAAGTTTGCCGCCAGGCCCACCGTTCAGGGCGGGCAAGAGGGCGCGGTTGATCAACTCCCAATTGGCGGGATCGGTATTCTGGCGGTCACCATCCAGGCACTTGAGGCAATGTCCGGCAGGAACAGGGCCGTGAAGGGCCTCCCAGCGGATCAGGTGGACGGCCCGCCAGCGTGATTGCAGCGGCAGGCCATCATGGATTTTTCGTTCCAGATAGCCTTCCTTGGAAAACCGCTCGCTGCCGATCGGCTTGTAGAGTGCCTGCGCGCTGGCGCTCCGGCTCCCTGATCGAAACATGGTGGGCGCGCATTTCGCGCGGATTTCGGGCGACATAGGCTTGCCCTTGTTGTGCGAAATGTTGCCCTTCGGAAATTGGCCCGTGCGCCCGGTCAGCCAGCCCTTGCGTTTGCACAGGGCCGTCAGATTGGACTGGCTGACATCGCTACGCTGCCAGAAGTTACAGAACGCGACATGCAGATCGCGACGGGGCCAATCCTTCCGCGCCTCGATCCATGCGAGTTCTTCAGGTTCGTAATGGATCTGCCGCCCCTTC
>Ga0209571_1001446_pt1 | contig 11343 bp, 8 predicted proteins | sample EBPBio102011_DNA_FD_185866 | JGI IMG/M metagenome (GOLD analysis project Ga0209571, IMG submission 185866) | Wastewater treatment Type I Accumulibacter community from EBPR Bioreactor in Madison, WI, USA - Reactor 1_1/10/2011_ DNA (SPAdes)... | ecosystem: Engineered > Bioreactor > EBPR >...
TCGCGCCCTTCATCGCGATGCTGATCGGCTTCGTGATGGCCTGGCTCTTCTACATCCGCGACCCCAGCCTGCCGCGCCGCCTGGCCGCGCAGCAGCGCCCGCTCTACCTGTTCCTGCTGAACAAGTGGTATTTCGACGAGCTGTATGACGTGATCTTCGTCCGTCCCGCCAAATGGCTGGGCAACTTCCTGTGGAAGAAGGGCGACGGCGACGTCATCGACGGCTCGCTCAACGGGGTGGCGATGGGGATCATCCCGGCGCTGACCCGCCTCGCAGGCCGCGCGCAGTCCGGCTACCTGTTCCACTACGCCTTCGCGATGGTGCTGGGGATCGTTGCCCTTGTCACCTGGATGACGCTTTTCGGCGGCGCGAAGTAAGGGGCGCGCATAATGGAAAACCAGCTTCTCTCGATCATCACCTTCCTGCCCCTGGTCGCAGCGGCGATCCTTGCCCTCTTCATGCGGGGCGACGACGCGGCGGCGCGCAAGGGGGCGAAATGGCTTGCGCTCTTCACCACTTCGGCGACCTTCGTGATCTCGCTTTTCGTGCTGTTCCGCTTCGATCCGTCGAACACCGGCTTCCAGTTCGTCGAGGAACGCCAGTGGATCCTGGGGCTTTCCTACAAGATGGGGGTCGACGGGATCTCGATCCTGTTCGTGATGCTGACCACCTTCCTGATGCCGCTTACCATCTGGTCCTGCTGGGCGGTGGAGACGCGGGTCAAGGAATACATGATCGCCTTCCTGGTGCTGGAGACGCTGATGCTGGGCGTGTTCTGCGCGCTGGATCTGGTGCTCTTCTACCTGTTCTTCGAGGCCGGGCTGATCCCGATGTTCCTGATCATCGGCATCTGGGGCGGCAAGGACCGCATCTATGCGGCGTTCAAGTTCTTCCTTTACACCTTCCTCGGCTCGGTCCTGATGCTGGTCGCGATGATCGCGATGTATCTGGACGCGGGGACGACCGATATCGTCAAGCTCCTGGTGCACGACTTCGGGCATGAGAGCTTCAGCCTTCTGGGCATCCAGGTCGTCGGCGGCTTGCAGACCATGCTGTTCCTGGCCTTCTTCGCCAGCTTCGCGGTGAAGATGCCGATGTGGCCGGTCCATACCTGGCTGCCCGACGCCCACGTCCAGGCGCCCACGGCGGGTTCGGTGGTGCTGGCGGCGATCCTCTTGAAGATGGGGGGCTACGGCTTCCTGCGCTTCTCGCTGCCGATGTTCCCGGTGGGCTCCGAGGTGATGACGCCGCTGGTCCTGTGGATGAGCGCGATTGCCATCGTCTACACGTCGCTTGTGGCCCTGGCGCAGACCGACATGAAGAAGCTGATCGCCTACTCCTCGGTCGCGCACATGGGCTATGTGACGATGGGCATCTTCGCGGCGAACCAGCAGGGCGTCGACGGGGCGATCTTCCAGATGATCAGCCACGGCTTCATCTCGGGCGCGCTGTTCCTGTGTGTCGGGGTGATCTACGACCGGATGCACACGCGCGAGATCGACGCCTATGGCGGGCTGGTGAACCGGATGCCGACCTATGCGCTGGTCTTCATGTTCTTCACGATGGCGAACGTCGGGCTTCCCGGCACCAGCGGTTTCGTGGGAGAGTTCCTGACGCTGATGGGTATCTTCCAGGTCAACACCTGGGTTGCGGCCGTCGCGGCGACGGGTGTCATCCTCTCGGCGGCCTATGCGCTCTGGCTGTACCGCCGGGTCGTCTTCGGCGACCTGATCAAGGAGGCGCTGCGCTCGATCTCCGACATGGACCGCCGCGAGAAGGGCATCTTCGCGCCGCTGATCGCGATGACGCTGATCCTCGGCGTCTACCCCAGCCTTGTCACCGACATCATCGGGCCTTCCGTCTCGGCCCTCGTCACCGACTACCAGGCCGCGCAACCGGCTGAAGGCCTGGCCCTGAACGAAGGACATTCCGAATGACCTCCGCCGATTTCCAGACCCTTCTGCCCGAGATCGTGCTGGCGCTCTACGCCATGATCGCGCTGATCGGCGCGGTCTATACCGGCAAGGACCGGCTTGCCGCCACGCTGGTCTGGGCGACGGCGGGCCTGTTCGTGGCGCTGGCGCTGTACATCGGCGCGGCCGGGGCGGGGGAGCGGACGGTGTTCTCCGGCCTGTTCACCGACGACCCCTTCGCGCGCTTTGCCAAGGTGATAATCCTGCTGTCCGCCGCGGCGGTGCTGGTGATGAGCCAGGATTACATGGCCCGGCGCGAGCTTCTGCGCTTCGAGTTCCCGCTTCTCGCCACGCTGGCGGTGGTGGGGATGATGGTCATGGTCTCGGCCGCCGACCTGATCACGCTTTACATGGGGCTGGAACTGCAATCGCTGTCGCTTTACGTCATCGCCGCCATGCGCCGTGACAGCGCCAAGTCGTCGGAAGCCGGGCTGAAATACTTCGTCCTCGGCGCGCTTTCTTCGGGTCTCCTGCTTTACGGCGCATCGCTGGTCTATGGCTATGCCGGGACGACGCAGTTCGCGGGCATCCTGACCACGCTGGCCGACGGGGTGCCGCTGGGACTTCTGTTCGGACTGGTCTTCATGCTGGCAGGTCTTGCCTTCAAGGTCAGTGCCGTGCCCTTCCATATGTGGACGCCCGACGTCTACGAAGGCTCGCCCACCCCGGTCACCGCCTTCTTCGCAACCGCGCCCAAGGTCGCGGCGATGGGGTTGATCGCGCGGCTGGTGCAGGACGCTTTCGGCGGGATTCCCGGCCAATGGGGCCAGGTGCTGGCGGGGTTGTCGGTTGCCTCGATGTTCTTCGGTGCGGTCGCCGCCATCGGCCAGCGCGACATCAAGCGGCTGATGGCCTATTCCTCGATCGCCCACATGGGCTATGCGCTGATCGGGCTTTGCGTCGGCACCGCCTACGGGGTGCAGGCGACGCTGATCTACATGGCGATCTATGTCACGATGAACGTCGGCACCTTCGCCTTCATCCTGTCGATGGAGCGTGACGGGCGTCCGGTCAGCGGCATCGCCGGCCTGAACCAGTTCGCGAAGAAGGAACCCCTGAAGGCGCTGGCCATGCTGGTGCTGCTGTTCTCGCTGGCGGGCGTTCCGCCGACGGTCGGCTTCATCGGGAAGTTCTACGTCCTGAAGGCTGCCGTCGATGCAGGCTGGGTCTGGCTGGCGGTGGCGGGGGCGGTGGCCTCGGTGATCGGGGCCTTCTACTACCTGCGCATCGTGTACTTCATGTACTTCGGCGCCGAGCAGGAGCCGGTCGACAGCCGCATGGCCCCGGTGCAATGGGCGATGCTGGCGGTGGTCGCGCTGATGATGGTGGTGGGCATCGTGAACCTGTTCGGGATCGAGCCTGCGGCCGCCGTGGCTGCCGAAGCGCTTGTCCGCTAGGGGCGAAGGGGCAGGGCGCATCGCCCTTCCCGAAATCGACAGCACGAATGCCGAAGGCTTCCGGCGGGCCGCTGCGCTTGCCGGTCCCACCTGGATCCTTGCGGGGCTTCAGACCGCAGGCCGGGGCCGCCGGGCGCGGCCCTGGACCAGCCCGCAGGGCAATTTCCACGGCACCCTGGTCCTGAAACCGACCGAGCCGCCCGATCAGGTGGCGCTGCGCTCTTTCGCCGCCGCCCTGGCGCTGCGCGATGCGCTGGTGCAGGTGACGGGTCTGGGGAACAGCTTCACGCTGAAATGGCCGAACGACGTCCTCTGCAACGGCGGCAAGCTGGCGGGTATCCTGCTGGAATCCCAGGGCCTGAACGGCCCCGATCCGGTCCTGTGCATCGGCATCGGCGTCAACCTGATCGCCGCTCCCGACCCCTCGCAGGTAGAGCCGGGCGCTGTCACGCCGGTCTCCCTTCTTCAGGAAGCCGGTCTGCGGATCACCCCCGAGGCCTTGCTCGACGCGCTCGCCCCCGCCTATGCGCGTCGCGAGGCCAGCTTCCAGGCCGAAGGCTTCGCCCCTTTGCGTGCGGCCTGGCTTTCCCATGCCGCACGCCTGGGCGAGACCATTCGCGCCCGCACCGGGGATCAGATCCGCGAGGGCAGGTTCGAGACCATCGACGCCCAGGGCAACCTGATCCTGCGGATGACCAAGGGCCCGGTTGCCATTCCCGCCGCCGAGGTGTTCTTTTGACCGACCAGTGCCGGGTTCTGAAACTTTCGCGACGGATTTCAGCCCCCGCATTCCGTGAAAGGCCCGGACCATGCTTCTTGCCATCGACTGCGGCAATACCAACACCGTCTTCTCGATCTGGGACGGGGCGAAGTTCCTTGCCACCTGGCGCATCGCCACCGACCACCGGCGCACGGCGGACGAATATTTCGTCTGGCTCACCAGCCTGATGACGCTGAGCGGAACCAGGGCCGAGATCACCGAGGCGATCATCTCCTCTACCGTCCCCCGCGTGGTCTTCAACCTGCGCGTCCTTTGCGACCGCTATTTCAACTGCCGCCCGCTGGTCGTGGGCAAGCCCGACTGCAAGCTGCCGGTTGCGCCCCGCGTCGACCAGGGCACCACGGTCGGCCCCGACCGGCTGGTCAACACCGCTGCGGGCTTTGACCGCCACGGCGGCGACCTGATCGTCGTCGATTTCGGCACCGCCACCACCTTCGACGTGGTCGACAGCGACGGCGCCTATATCGGCGGGGTGATCGCCCCCGGCGTGAACCTGTCGCTGGAAGCCCTGCACATGGCCGCCGCTGCCCTGCCTCACGTCGATGTGGCCAAACCGGCCAAGGCCATCGGCACGAATACGGTGGCCTGCATGCAGTCGGGCGTGTATTGGGGCTATATCGGGCTGGTCGAGGTCATCGTGCGCGAGGTGCGGCGCGAACGCGACCGGGCGATGAAAGTCATCGCGACCGGGGGCCTCGCTTCCCTTTTCGCCCAAGGGACCGAGCTGTTCCATTCCATCGAGGACGATCTGACCATGCACGGCCTCGTCCTGATCAACGACTACAACAAGGAAACCCCATGAGCGCGAACCGCCTGATCTATCTTCCCCTCGGCGGCGCCGGCGAGATCGGCATGAACTCTTACGTCTACGGCTACGGGCCGAAGGGCAAGGAGCGGCTGATCCTGGTCGACCTCGGGGTGGCCTTCCCCGACATGGACACCTCGCCCGGCGTCGACCTGATCCTGCCCGATGTCAGCTGGCTGCATGACAAGCTGGACCGGCTGGAGGCGATCTTCATCACCCATGCGCATGAGGACCATATCGGCGCGCTGGCCCCCCTTTGGACGCAGCTGGGCAAAAAGGTCTACTGCCGCCGCTTCACCGCCACCATCGGGCGGTTGAAGTTCGAGGAGGCAGGCCTGCCGGTCGACCAGATCGTCACCGTCGAGCCCCGGCCTGCTACGGTCGAGGCCGGGCCGTTCAAGGTGCAGTTCGTCCCCGTTTCGCATTCCATCCCCGAAAGCTCGGCGCTGGTGATCGACACGCCCGCGGGTCGCATCTTCCATTCCGCCGACTTCAAGATCGACCATACGCCGGTGGTGGGCGAGGGCTGGGACGATGCCCGTATCACCGAGATCGTGGCAGAGCGCCCGGTCAAGGCGATGACCTGCGACAGCACCAACGTCTTCTCCACCCATGAGGGCCGCTCCGAGGCGACGCTGGCCGAGCCGCTGGCCGAGCTGATCCGCAGCCGCACCGGCATGGTGGTGGCGACGACCTTCGGCTCCAACGTCGCGCGGCTGAAGACGCTGGCCGAGGCGGGGCGGGCGGCTGGCCGGACGATCTGCGTGCTGGGCCGGTCGATGAAACGTATGCTCTCGGCGGCGGAAGAGGCGGCGGTGCTGTCCGGCTTTCCGAAGACCGTGACGCCCGAGGAAGCGCTGGAGGTTCCCCGCCGCAACCTGATGCTGCTGGTGACGGGCTCGCAAGGCGAACGCCGGGCCGCCAGCGCGCAACTGTCGCGCGGCAAGTATCTGGGGATCGAGATGAAGGAAGGCGACACCTTCCTCTTCTCCTCCAAGACGATCCCCGGCAACGAACGCGACGTTCTGCGGGTCTGGAATGCCTTCTCGGAAATGGGCGTGCAGGTGATCGACGACCAGGGCGGGAAATACCACGTCTCGGGCCATGCCAACCGGCCGGACCTTGAGCATGTGCATCGTCTGGTCCTGCCCGACATGCTGATCCCGATGCATGGCGAGCACCGCCACCTGAGCGAACATGTCCGCATCGCGACCGAAGCCGGGATCGCGGCGGCGGTGGCGCCGAACGGGACGATGCTGGACCTGTCCGGCGACGTGCCGGAAGTGGCGGAATATGTGGAGACCGGGCGGCTCTACCTCGACGGTTCCGCGCTGATTGGCGCGCTGGACGGGGTGGTGCGCGACCGCATCCGCATGGCGCTGAACGGGCTGGTGACGGTGACCGTGATCCTGGACGAGACCGACAGCCCGATGGGCGAGCCCTGGGTAGAGCTTATGGGCCTGCCGCCCGTGGGCCGGGGCGAGCGTCCGCTGGGCGAGACGATGGAGGCCGACCTCGATCAGGTGATCGGGCGGCTGGGCCGCAAGGTCATGGCCGACGACGGCAAGCTGGAAGAGGAAATCCGCAGGACCGTCCGCCAGGTGGCGATGGAGGAGATCGGCAAGAAGCCGGAGGTCACCGTGGTGATCAGCCGGCTGGTGGCAGAGTGACAGCTCGTCTCTACCCGTCGGCCGCTCCTCGCTGACGCAAGCGAAGACCGGCCGAAGGAAGGGATGAGCCGGGCGCTCAGCCTTCGGTGCCGGTGGCCGGGACGGGGTCCTCGATCTCTTCGACGGCGGGTGCGGCCTTCAGGGCAAAGCTGCGCAGGATGAAATCGGGCACATGGTCGCCCATGCCGATCACCGAGGGCCCGAGATCTCGGTCCCGGCGGTAGTCGCGCCGATCATCCCGACGTTCGTCCCGGCGCTCCTCGCGCGGCTCGCGCCGATCCTCACGCGGTTCGCGGCGCTCGCCCCGCTCCTCGCTCCGGCCTTCACGGCGGCGGTCGCCCCGCGGCTCGCGGCGTTCGTCCCGGCGTTCCTCGCGCGGAGCCTCCTCGGCCACCTCGGCCCTGGGCGCGACGACGACCGGCTCCATTGCCGCCACTTCGTCATGGGCCTTCACCGGACGCTCGCGGTCGCGGCTGCGGCCCCCGCGCTCGCGTCCCTTGCGGTCTTCGCGGGGGGCGCGGTCCGGGCGGCTGTCGGCGGTCGAGGGCTCGAAGCCTTCCGGCGCCTCGCCCCGCGGAATCTCGGCCTTGATCAGGCTTTCGATGGCTTTCAGATACTTGTCGTCCGAGGGCACCGCGATGGTGAAGGCCTTGCCCAGACGCCCCGCGCGGCCCGTCCGGCCGATGCGGTGGACGTAATCCTCGGGGTGCGAGGGGACGTCGAAGTTGAACACATGGCTCACTGCCGGAATATCCAGCCCGCGCGCCGCCACATCCGAGGCGACCAGCAGATGCAGCGTCCCGTCGCGGAAGGCGTCCAGCGTCTTCATCCGTTCCGACTGCGCCAGATCGCCGTGGATGGGTGCTGCGTTGAAGCCGTGCGATTTCAGCGACTTCGCCACCACATCGACATCCATCTTGCGGTTGCAGAAGATGATCGCGTTGGTGCAGGCCTCGCCCTCGGCCTTGATCAGCGCCCGCAGCATGGCCCGCTTGTCGCCAAAGTTGCGGTCCTTGCGGACCGGCGTCACCTGGATCAGCGCCTGGGTGATCGTGGTCGAGGTCGTCGCCTGCCGCGCCACCTCGATCTTCGCCGGATCCTTCAGGAAGGTCTTGGTGATCCGCTCGATCTCGGGGGCCATCGTGGCCGAATAGAACATCGTCTGCCGCTTCGGCGGCGTCAGGGTGAAGATGCGCTCGATATCCGGGATGAAGCCCATGTCGAGCATCCGGTCGGCCTCGTCCACCACCATGATCTGCACGCCGGTCAGCAGAAGCTTGCCGCGCTCGAAATGGTCCAGCAGGCGGCCCGGGGTGGCGATCAGCACGTCGACGCCCCGGTCGATCAGCTTGTCCTGTTCGCCAAAGGCCACGCCGCCGATCAGCAGGGCCTTGGTCAGCTTGGTGTGCTTGGCGTAGATGTCGAAATTCTCGGCCACCTGCGCGGCCAGTTCGCGCGTCGGCGCCAGAACCAGTGACCGCGGCATCCGCGCCCGCGCCCGGCCCTGGCCGAGGAGGGTGATCATCGGCAGCGTGAAGCTTGCCGTCTTGCCGGTGCCGGTCTGGGCGATCCCGAGCACGTCGCGGCCTTGCAGCGCGTGGGGAATGGCCTCGGCCTGGATCGGGGTGGGGGTCTCGTAGCCGGCTTCAGTGACGGCCTGCAACACGCGCGGATCCAGCGCGAGGTCGGTAAACTTGGTCATATGCGTCCTATGAATGCGGTATCGGACCGCATGGATGATGGGACGCAAGTTTCCGGGCGCCCCGGCGTCTCGGCCCGTTTGGCCGCCGAAGGCGCATACCGGAAATCGCCTGCCCGGTCAAGCCGATCAGCCCCCCTCTGCCTCGGGCGGCTGCGGATCCAGCATCCGCTCCATCCGCGCCAGATGCTTGCCCGCCCGCATGATCCCGATCCGCCGGAACAGGTTGCCGGAATCCGCGTTCAGCCGCTGCAACAGGTGGCAGGCCAGCGGGCCGACCACCGGCGCCTTCTCGGCCTCGCCCCAGATCTGCGCCAGAAGGTTGATGTCCAGCCCGCCGTCGCCCAGGTTGAAATGCGGCATGTCCAGCGGCAGGCGCCGGTGCCGGATGCGCCGCAGCGGGAAGGGCGTGGCCGGGTCGACGCCGGAGTGGAAGCGCTCGAATTCGTAAAGCTTCATCAGCGAGAACAGCACGTTGACTGACAGTCCGACCCGGCGCTGAGCCTCGGTCTCGCCGTGGTCGCCGAAGGTGATGACCGAGGAGATCAGCCAGCGCCCGGGCAGTTCCGGCATCAGCGCTGGCCCGGCCTCGGCCCAGATGCGGCGGAAAAGGGCAGGGGTATGGGCCGGGAAGCGCTGCTTGCGCAGATGCGCGATCAGGATGGCGTTGACCGCCGCCAGTTCCGGCTTGCCCGCAAGGTCGACCCGCATCTGGTGCAGCTTCTTCGCATGCAGCGTCTGCGGGCCTTCCAGCGAGGGAATGCTGTCGGGAATCCGCGTGGCAAGCAGGGGCGCAAGGTCCAGGTCGGCCGGAGGGAACCAGTCGCGCGCCGCCAGTTTCAGCCGCCGCCGCCGCTGCTTCCAGATGCCGATCAGGCTGTCCGGCGCGTCGGGATAGGTCTCGACAGGGTCGTCGGGCGTGGCGGGATCGGGCGTCGTCATGCGGGTGAAAGCCTTGTCCCTGGTCTTGCGCAGGCTAGGGCGCGGCCCGAAGACGGTCAAGCGCGCCTCAGGCCATCATCTCCTTGGTCGCGGTCAGCTTCACGCCCGGATAATCGCGCACCACGCGGTCGATGTCCCATTGCAGGCGGGTGAGGAACACCAGATCGCCGTCGCTGTCCTGCGCGATATGGCCCTTGTTGACGTTCACCAGCTTCTCGACCTCGGCCTTGTCGCCGGAAATCCAGCGGGCAGAGGTGAAGTTCGACCCCTCGAACCGGACGGGCAGGCTGTATTCCTGCTCGATCCGGCTGGCGAGAACGTCGAACTGCAGCGCGCCGACGACGCCCACGATATAGCCCGACCCGATCATCGGCTTGAAAACCTTGGCCGCGCCCTCCTCGGCGAACTGGGTCAGGGCCTTTTCCAGATGCTTTGCCTTCAGCGGGTCCAGCGCCCGGATGGATTGCAGAAGCTCGGGCGCGAAGCTGGGGATGCCGGTGAATCGCAGCGTCTCGCCCTCGGTCAGCGCGTCGCCGATCCGCAACTGCCCGTGGTTCGGGATGCCGATGATGTCGCCGGCCCAGGCCTCCTCGGCCAGCTCGCGGTCGGCGGCGAGGAACAGGACCGGGTTGGTGATCGACATCGGTTTCTTCGAGCGCACATGATGCAGCTTCATGCCGCGTTCAAAATGCCCGCTCGCCAGGCGGACGAATGCCACCCGGTCGCGATGCTTCGGGTCCATGTTGGCCTGCACCTTGAACACAAAGCCCGTCACGGCCGGTTCCGAGGGGTCGATCTGCCGTTCGGCGGCCTTCTGCGGTTCCGGTTCCGGCCCGAATTCGCCGATCCCGTCCATCAATTCCTTCACCCCGAAGGAATTGATCGCCGAGCCGAACCAGATCGGGGTCATCGCACCGTGGAGAAAGGCCTCCCGGTCGAAGGCGGGCAGCAATTCCCGCGCCATCTCAAGCTCTTCGTGGAATTTCTTCAACAGGTCTGCCGGGATGTGCTCTGCCAGCCTGGGGTCATCCACCCCGGAAATCTGGATCGATTCCGCCACCTTGTTGCGGTCGGCGCGGTCCATGATCTCCAGCCGGTCGTGCAGCAGGTCATAGGCCCCGACGAAATCCCGCCCCGAGCCGATGGGCCAGCTTGCGGGCGTCACGTCGATGGCCAGGTTCTCCTGGATCTCGTCGATGATCTCGAACGTGTCGCGGCTTTCGCGGTCCATCTTGTTGCAGAAGGTCAGGATCGGCAGGTCGCGCAAGCGGCAGACCTCGAACAGCTTCCGCGTCTGGCTTTCCACCCCCTTGGCCCCGTCGATCACCATGATCGCGGCATCCACCGCCGTCAGCGTGCGGTAGGTGTCTTCCGAGAAATCGCTGTGACCGGGGGTGTCGACCAGGTTGAAGCGGTATTGCCGGAAGTCGAAGCTCATCGCCGAGGCTGAAACGGAAATCCCGCGGTCCTGTTCCAGCTTCAGGAAGTCCGACCGGGTGCGGCGCGCTTCGCCCTTGGCGCGGACCTGACCGGCCATCTGGATCGCGCCCCCGAACAGCAGGAACTTTTCGGTCAGCGTGGTTTTCCCGGCATCCGGGTGCGCGATGATCGCAAAGGTCCGGCGGCGGGCGATTTCGGGCGGAAGGGGGGCGCGGTTCGACATGGGCCTCCCTTATCCTGCGGCGGGCCGCGCCGCAACAGAGGCGCGTCTTGCCCTTGCGGCCCCGGCTGCTAGGCTTGCCGCGAAAACAGGAGGGTTGCGCGATGGATCTGGGGATTGCGGGAAAGCGGGCGCTGGTCTGCGCCTCGTCCAAGGGCTTGGGCCGGGGCTGCGCCGAGGCGCTGGCGGATGCGGGTGTCGATCTGGTGATGAACGCTCGCGGGGCCGAGGCGCTGGAGGCCGCAGCGCACGACATCCGGTTAAGGTTTCAGGTGAATGTCACCACCGTGTGCGCTGATATAACTACGGAATCCGGTCGCGGGGAGGTGCTGGCGCAGGGGCCGTTCGACATTCTGGTGACCAATGCGGGCGGCCCGCCGCCGGGGATGTGGTCCGACTGGGGCCGCGAGGATTTC
>Ga0209571_1001452_pt1 | contig 11282 bp, 11 predicted proteins | sample EBPBio102011_DNA_FD_185866 | JGI IMG/M metagenome (GOLD analysis project Ga0209571, IMG submission 185866) | Wastewater treatment Type I Accumulibacter community from EBPR Bioreactor in Madison, WI, USA - Reactor 1_1/10/2011_ DNA (SPAdes)... | ecosystem: Engineered > Bioreactor > EBPR >...
GACGACACATGGTTTGCAGGCACCCCATGCCGACGTGCCACTTCGCTCACCGTCACGCCGGGCATCAGCGTCTCCGCGACAACCCGCGCCTTGACCTCATCGGGCCACTTCCGGTTCCGACGGCCCCGCCCGCCAACCGGGAGAACCTCCAATGTAGCCTCCATGGAGAAACTCCGTCCTGATCATCACTGCGCTCCAATGACCCAATCAGGGCAAAGCCGGGAAGGTGGGGTCCAGGCGGCGCTTACCTTGAAGATCAGGTTCGCGTTCACCGCGTAGCGCCGCGCAACCTGTGCCACCGAAACGCCCGGCGCAATCGTCTGGAAACAGATCGACCGCTTCTCCTCGTCCGTCCAAAGCCGCTTCGTCCGACGCGCCACGCCATCACCACAGTGTCCACTATCGATGGTGGACACTATCCGCCTCTCTCACGACGCGGCAGGGCGGTCAGACCGGGCGCTTACGCAAAGATTGCTGCCGGAAAGGAAAGCACCGGCAGGACCGGGAGCGAAGTCCCGATTACGCCATCTGAACGAGGAGATCTTCGACAGCCTAGACGATGCGCGGCGAAAGGTGGCTCTGTGGCGCTACGACTACAACACGGTCAGGCCGCACTCGTCCCTAGGAAACCAGACACCGCAGCAAGCGCGCCGGACGCTTGAGCAATTTGAGGGCTCCGCGCCCGGCGCGTTTGCGCAAGACGATGAAGCAGAATACCCAAATCCAACCTGCAGACTCTCGTTATGAACGAGGGACCGGAGGGGGGCAGGTCAACATGTATGATATACCGGCCTAACTAATGATGTTCACAAGCCCCCGGCGTCAAACTCTTCAGGCTTTTCACCTTCGCCGGGGATGCATTTCAGACAGGGCGTTAAACCGTTCGATCTCGTAGAGGGTCTGCAAAAGCCTGACGGTTGTCGCGCTCTGCCCCGCAATGCGTTCGTCGAGATAGCACAGGGTGCCTAGGGCGGCCTGCGTCTCGCGCCGAAGCACCAGAAGCTCCCAATGCGCGGCGACAGCTGCGGGGGTGGTGGAACGGATCATGTTTCCGATCGGAATGATCGGGTGTCCCGCCCCCAGCTTGCCGCAGGCCAAGGCCCAGATCGCACCCGGAATTGCCCCGAGGGTCGCACATGCCCGTTCGGCATGGACACGACAGTGGGCGAATTCTAGACGCTCAAGTTCTCGACCAAGCCCTGTCAGCAACCAAACGACAGCATCGGCGGCAAAAGGGTGTTCCCAGGCAAAGGCCCGCCCGCAGGCCAAGAGAGCGGAAATCCGGGTGAAGGCGGCGAAACTCTCCCCAGAAGCGCCGGCACCTGCTGCGGCGGGGCCGCCACTGCGGAAACATATCCTGCGATCCAGAAAGGCGAAACTGCGGGCCGCAAGGCAGGTTTCCCAGTGGAATACGGCATCTTCCTGCCACCCAGTCCCGGCGGAATCTCTCGAAGCCATCTCACCGAGAAACCCCGATCTGTAGATGGCCCGCCAAGGTGCGGGATCGAGCGCAAGGGCCATGGCCCTTGCGGCCTCGGTTCCGGCGTGCGGCGCGGCATGGATCTGCCCCCAAGCCGAGCCATCCTGCGGGCGCAGCACTTCGAATGCGACCGGATCCAGCGCGGCGTAATTCGCGTACAGGATATCGGGTTCGTATCGCTCGAAATGGGCCCGTGCGGCGGCAAACCCTGCCAAATCGAGCCGGTCGCCTCCGCAGACAAATACAACCGCGCCGCTGTCGGGGATCCTCTGCACCTGCTCGATCCCGAGCCGAAACGGAAGCGCTGTACCCCTGCGACTGTGCGTACCAAGCAGAACCGGTCGACAAGGCAGACCGAGCGCACCAATCCACGCCAGTCGATCCAGATATTCGCCCGTCCCGTCGGTAGATCCGTCATCCACGACCACGAGGTTGTCACCCGGCCGAGCACAATGCCGGATTGCTGCAAGACAGTCGTCGATCCCAGACAGAACATTGTGGCTGGCAAGGATGAAGGTGAATGTCACAGGACACCCCGCTCAAGGAAATCATTCAGCCGGCCCGCCAGCACGGGGTCCCTCGACGCCAACAGCTGGAATGCCGGCCTATTGACCGAGGCCAGCAGGAAGTCCGTTGCCCTGTTCCACAGTACAGGCCTTTCGTCGTCATCAAGCCTCTTTTCGATCCAGCGGAACAGGTTAAGATAGAATTCGATCAGGGCATCGCCGAAGGTGATCATGAGATCGCCTTCCTTTTCGCAATCCTGCCGCAAGGCCTCCAGTGCCTCGAATACCCGCAGGCGGTTGCTGCCCCTCCGGTTCGTTAGGCGGTTGCCGGTCTCATGGACGAAATGCTCGATGCAAAGGCGGTCGGAAGCATAGATCCGACGCGCGTGAAAGAAGCTGCGCCAATGAAGTTCCACATCATTGTGGACCGAGATTTCCGTGCAAAGGATCGCATTATCCCGCAAGAAAGCAGTCCTGTAAATCTTATTCCAAGGATAGGCCGAGACCCGGCACAACCGCGTGACCTGCGCCATTGTCAGGCCCCGCAGTCCACCACCGATCCCCGCAATGTTCCAATGGAACTGATCCAGAGGCAAGGGCCCCGGCTGCCCCTTTGAACGCTGCCGGCTTTCCACGTGACGGAACAGGCAAAAGTCGAACGCCCCCGCCGGCGTGGCAAGCAACTCCGTGATCAGGGGGGCCAGATCGGACAGGATCGTATCGTCGGAGTCCAGATACATCACATGGCTGGTGGTCACATGCGCCAGCCCGAAATTCCGCGCATATCCCGCCCCATTCTGGGTATCGCTGCGCAGCCAGACAACCCGGTCCTCGCCCTCCAGATGCGGAAGGTTGAGGGTCAGCGGGGAAACAGGTGTATCGGAACAATCGTCAACCACGATGATCCGAGCAAGATGCGGAAGCAGCAGCAAGGACGATAGAAGCCGCGCCAGACCGGCAGGATCGTTCCAGACAGGGATCACGATCGAAAGCATCAGGACGTGTTCTTCCGCGCTCCGGTTCAAAGGGTGAATACCTTAAGATCCAGCAAGTCTATGCTGCCGCTTTCCGGCCTAAGGAATAGGATGAGCTCCCGCCAAGGCGCATGCCCCCAGAGGCTCGGGGTATCCGGCAGCGCCAGCGCATCAAGATGCAGGCTGCTTTCCGGAAAGGTCAGCCCAGTCTTGCGGAAGAAATGGTCGTCGAAACCGCCCTCCCTGCCGTTGCGCAAGCAAAGGTTGAAGGTAGTGACCCAAGGAGCCCGGCTGCGCATCGCAATGCCGAACAGCGATTTCCCGGCGAAAGAGCAATCCGCCATGTCGATGTGCAACCCCAGCCAGCGTGCAGTGCCCTGGATGTCATAGCTGGCCCGCAGAAGCAGGCCCTGACGACTTTCAAGCGTCAACGTGGTTTGCGATTCAGCGTCGGGCACAAAAAACACCCCCGGAACCAAGCCCTGCCCAGCAGAATGGGGCGCCTCGTCGATGTCCAGCTCCCGCAACACGGCAAGACGTGAATTAACCCCAGTTTCAGGGCCAAGGTCGAGGCTGTCGGTCATCAGAAATCCCTTGCGTTCTGGCAGTAAGCTAACGGATACGGAATACATCAATCCCGGCCCGACCGGAAGTCCGAAGGTACCATGATTCGGCAAAGCGTTGCGGAAGGTAAGCAGTATTGGTTGCCATACCCTCACCCACTAACCCGCACACTTTTGGATTGGTATTGTTATACACAGTTCGTTATGGCAAACCCCCGCCTGTTGATGTGCAGGCCTCCCCCTGCTTTCTCTTAATCTTTTGAAAATTTGCCACAACCCTGAGGTCACATGCCTGTCTCTCTCGTCATTCTTGCCGCGGGGCAAGGCACTCGGATGAATTCGGATCTGCCGAAGGTGCTGCACCGTGTTGCGGGTGCGCCGTTGTTGCATCATGCGATGCAGGCGGGTGCGGCGCTGTCGCCGGAGCGTGTGGTGGTGGTTGCCGGGCACGGGGCGGAGGCGGTCTCGAAGGCGGCGCGGGCCTGGGACGAGGCTTGCGGGATCGTGGTGCAGGCCGAGCAGCTGGGCACCGGGCATGCGGTGGCGCAGGCGGCTCCTGCCCTTGCCGGTGTATCGGGCGATTGCGTGGTTCTGTATGGCGACACGCCCTTCATCCGTCCGGAAACGCTGGAGGCGATGCTGGAGGCGCGCGCGCGGCATGCCGTGGTGGTGCTGGGTTTCGAGGCGCGTGATCCGGGGCGCTATGGCCGGCTGATCGCGCAGGGCGAGGCGCTGGAGCGGATCGTCGAGTTCAAGGATGCGACCGAGGCGCAGCGCGCGATCACGCTGTGCAATTCCGGCGTGATCTGCGCCGATACCGCGCTGCTCCTTGATCTGGTCAGTACGCTGGGCAATGACAATGCGGCAGGCGAATATTACCTGACCGATGTGGTGGAACTGGCCCGCAGGCGCGGGCTCTCTGCCGGGGTTGTCACCTGTGACGAGGCGGAGACGCTGGGCGTCAACACCCGCGCCCAGCTGGCCGAGGCAGAGGCCGCCTTTCAGGCCCGTGCCCGCGCCGAAGCGCTGGAAAACGGCGTGACGCTGACCGCGCCGGAAACGGTGTTCTTCGCGCTGGATACCGTGGTGGGGCGCGACGCGATCATCGGGCCGAATGTGGTCTTCGGCCCCGGCGTCACCATCGAAAGCGGCGCCGAGATCAGGGCCTTCTGCCATCTGGAAGGCTGCCATGTCAGCCGCGGCGCCGATGTCGGGCCGTTCGCGCGGCTGCGCCCTGGCGCTGAGCTGGCCGAGGATGTGCATGTCGGCAATTTCGTCGAGATCAAGAATGCCATTCTGGAAGAAGGCGTGAAGGTCGGTCACCTGACCTATCTGGGCGATGCCGATGTGGGCGAAGGCACCAATATCGGCGCGGGCACGGTGACCTGCAATTACGACGGGGTGATGAAGCATCGCACCCGCATCGGCAAACGCGCCTTCATCGGGTCCGACACCATGCTGGTGGCGCCGGTCACGGTGGGGGACGGGGCGCTGACCGGCTCGGGCTCTGTCATCACGGCGGATGTGCCGGCAGGCGCGGTGGCGCTGGGACGCGCGCGTCAGGTGGTGAAGCCCGGGCTGGCCCAGAAACTGTTCGAGACCCTCCGCGCGCTCAAGGCCGCGCAGAACAAGGATTGATCGCATGTGTGGAATCGTTGGCGTTCTGGGCAGCCACGAGGTTGCTCCGCTGCTGGTCGAGGCGCTGAAACGGCTGGAATACCGCGGCTATGACAGCGCCGGGATTGCCACGGTGAACGAGGGCCGGCTGGACCGCCGCCGCGCCGTGGGCAAGCTGGTGAACCTGTCGGACCTGCTGGTGCATGAGCCGCTGGCGGGCAAGGCCGGCATCGGCCATACCCGCTGGGCCACCCATGGCGCGGCGACGGTGGCCAATGCCCATCCGCATCGCGCCGGCAATGTGGCGGTGGTGCATAACGGGATCATCGAGAATTTCCGCGAACTGCGGGCCGAGCTGACGGCGGCGGGCTACAGCTTCGAATCCGAGACCGATACCGAGACGGTGGCCCTGCTGATGCGGCACGAGCTGGCGCAGGGCGGCACCCCGGCCGAAGCCACTGCCCGGCTTCTGCCGCGCCTGCACGGCGCCTTTGCCCTGTGCTTCCTGTTCGAGGGCGAGGAGGATCTGATGATCTGCGCCCGCAAGGGCTCGCCACTGGCCATCGGGCACGGCGATGGCGAGATGTTCGTGGGTTCGGATGCCATCGCCCTGGCACCGATGACCGACCGCATCACCTATCTGGAAGAAGGCGACTGGGCGGTGATCACCCGCACGGGGGCCGAGATCTTCGACGCCGGGAACCGCCGCGCCAACCGCGCCATGGTGCGCATCCAGGTGGATGCGACCCGGATCGAGAAGGCGGGCTACAAGCATTTCATGGCCAAGGAAATCGCCGAACAGCCGGTGGTGCTGGCCGATGCGCTGCGCCATTACCTGCGCGAGGACGGGCTGAACCTGCCCGCCGGGGTGGATTTCACCGGCGTGGACCGGCTGACGCTGGTCGCCTGCGGCACCGCGCATTACGCCTGCCATGTGGCGAAATACTGGTTCGAAAGCCTCGCGGGCCTGCCCTGCGACATCGATATCGCATCCGAGTTCCGCTATCGCGAGCCGCCTTTGTCGGACCGCGGCTGGGCGGTCTTCGTCAGCCAGTCGGGCGAAACCGCCGATACGCTGGCGGCGCTGCGCCATGTGCAGGACAAGGTGGCGCGGACGCTGGCGGTGGTGAATGTCACCACCTCCTCCATCGCGCGGGAATGCGACGTGACGCTGCCGATCATGGCCGGGGTCGAGGTCGGGGTCGCCTCGACCAAGGCCTTCACCTGCCAGCTGACGGTGCTGCTGACCCTGGCGCTGAAGGCCGCACAGGATCGCGGGCGTCTCGATGCCGCGCAGCTGGCCGCCCGCCTGGCGGATCTGCGGCTGCTGCCGGGGCTGATGAACGCGGCCCTCGCGCTGGCGCCCGAGATCGAGGGGCTGGCGGAAGAGCTGGCCAAGGCGCAGGACGTGCTGTTCCTCGGCCGGGGGGCGATGTATCCGCTGGCGCTGGAAGGCGCGCTGAAGCTGAAGGAAATCAGCTATATCCATGCCGAGGGCTATGCCAGCGGCGAGCTGAAACACGGCCCCATCGCGCTGATCGACGCCAGCGTCCCGGTGCTGGTGCTGGCCCCCCGCGATGCGCTGTTCGAAAAGACCGTGTCGAACATGCAGGAAGTCATGGCCCGCCATGGCCGGGTGCTGCTGCTCTCCGACCAGCCCGGTATCGCCGAAGCCGGCGCAGATTGCTGGCGCTGCCTCACCCTGCCCCGCGTCCCCGACCTCCTCGCCCCCATCCTCTACGCCGTCCCCGCCCAGCTCCTCGCATACCACACCGCAATCGCAAAAGGCACTGACGTCGACCAGCCCAGAAATCTGGCAAAATCCGTAACGGTGGAGTGATGGCAAAGCAGTTCGACGGCTTCACCGAGGATCACCGCGCCTTCATCGCGGAACAGCCGCTGTTTTTCGTGGCGACAAGCGCACCGGGCGCGCGGCTGAACCTCAGCCCCAAGGGGATGGATTCGCTGCGGGTGACCGGGGCGAACCGCCTGCTCTGGCTCAATGTTACCGGCTCGGGGAACGAGACGGCGGCGCATCTGCCGCTGGACCCGCGTATGACGGTGATGTGGTGCAGCTTCGGCACCCGGCCGCTGATCCTGCGCGCCTACGGCACGGCGCGGGTGGTGCATCGCGGCGATGCCGACTGGCCCGCGCTGGCGGCTGAACTGCCGGATGTACCCGGCGCGCGGCAGGTGTTCGACATGGCGGTGGAGATGGTGCAAACCTCCTGCGGTTTTGCCGTGCCCTTCATGGAAGCCCCGCGCGAGCGCCCGGTGCTGCGCAACTGGGCCGAACAGAAGGGCGAGGCCGGTCTGGCCGCCTATTGGGATGAAAAGAACCGTAAATCCATCGACGGTTTGCCCACCGGTATCGGCGCCAATCTGGGCGAGGATTAACCGCCTGACAGAAGCGCGCGGATCTGGCCGTCCAGCGCTGCGATGGCCGGGTTCGGGCAAGTGGCGACATAGCGGATTTCGCGGCCCGGCCCGGTGTAAAGGATGCTATCGGCTCCGTAATCCTCGCAAATCCCGGTCTTGAGCTGCGATTTCGGAATCGGATGGGCGAGGATGTGATCCCGCGCTGCCGCGAAGGCACCGGGACGCAGTTGCTTCACCGTGCGCGTGCCCTTGTCCGAGAACGGGCCCGTAATCGCGGTCACCGCCCTGTCATCCGGGGTCAGCACAAGACGGGTGGAGCCGGAAAATGCCCCGCCGCTGGAAAGCTCGATCCGCTCGCCATCGGCGGGTGGTTCGGGCGGCACACAGGCCTGAAGGGCAAGACAAAGCGAAGCTGCGGGCAGGTGGCGCATCGGACCCTCCGTCATTACGGGCAAAGCATCCGCCCGCCCTGCCCTGCCGTCAAGGGGCGCGACAAAACTCTGGCCTTCGCTGCCGTGGCTGCTAGATCGGAAGGACCAGACAGGAGCCGCCGATGATCGACACCGCCACCGCCCTTGCGCAACTGGAAGCCGCCGCCGACCCGGCAAAAGCTCCGGAGATGGCGGCCTACCACAAGGCCGCGCGGCATTATCTGGGCGTGACCGTGCCCGAGATCGACGCGCTGGCAAAGGCCTGGCGCGAGGAGGTGACGGCAGAGGAACGGCTGGCGCTGGCCGAAGGTCTGTGGCGGAGCAATGTGCATGAGGGGCGCGTTGCGGCGGCGAAGCTGCTGACGCAGGCGCGCATCCGACCCGATGACGCGGTCTGGGACATGATCTGTGGCTGGGTGCCAGAGTTTGACGCCTGGGCGATTGCCGATCACGCCTGCAAGGCGGGCGAAAAGCGGGTGATGGCCGATCTTTCGCGGCTCGACACGGTAGAAAGCTGGACCCAAAGCCCGCTGATGTGGCAGCGCCGTGCGGCTCTGGTCATCACCCTGCCCCTGACCAAGCTGAACTTCCCCAAACCGGCAGAGCTTGAGGCGCGTGAGCGTGTACTGGGCTGGGCGGCGGGTTATGTGCCGGACGGCGACTGGTTCATCCAGAAGGCCATCGCCTGGTGGCTGCGCGACCTGTCAAAACACGATGCGGGACGGGTCGAGGCGTTTCTGACCGAGCATGGCGCCGGGATGAAAGCCTTCGCCCGGAAAGAGGCGGCGAAGCATTTGCCCCGATAAGGCTCAGCCCAGCGTCCAGCGGGTCAGCACATCGGCGCCAACCGGGGTGGTTTCGACACGCCGCAGGCGTGGCGCTTCGGCCAGTGCGGTCAGGCCCAGCGGACCAAGCGCCGCGCGCCCCTCGGCCCCGATCAGCGCCCCGGCGCCGAAATGCGCAAGTTCGTCCACCAGACCGGCACGGATCAGGGAAGCGGCCAGATCAGCGCCGCCCTCACAAAAGATGCGGGTCAGGCCGCGCGCGGCCAGCGCCTGCATCGCGGCGCGCAGGTCGGCATGACCGCCAGCCTCGGGCACCGCGATCAGCTCGGCCCCCGTGGCGGCCCATGCACCGCGCGCGGCCTCCGACGCGGCCTCGGTATGGATGAGCCAGACCGGAACTTGCCCCGCGCTGCGACCAAGACGACTGTCGGGACGATGGCTCAGACGGCTGTCGATCACGATGCGCACGGGCTGACGCACAGCGCCCATGTCCCGCACCGTCAGGTCGGGATCGTCGGCCCGCGCCGTGCCGGACCCCACCATCACCGCGTCATGGCGCATCCGCATGGCATGGACGGCACGCCGCGCCTCTGCCCCGGTGATCCAGCGGCTTTCACCACTGGCCGTGGCGATACGCCCATCCAGCGTGGTGGCGAGCTTCAGCGTGACGAAGGGCAGCCCCTGTTCGACCCGTTTCAGGAACCCGGCCTGAAGCGCGCGCGCCTCAGACGCACAAACCCCTTCGGTCACCGCAATCCCCGCCGCGCGCAGCATGGCGTGCCCCCGCCCCGCCACACGCGGATCGGGATCGGTCAGTGCCGTCACCACGCGCGCCACGCCAGCGGCGTTCAGCGCCTCGGCACAGGGGGGGGTCTTGCCGTGATGGGCACAGGGTTCCAGCGTGACATAGGCCGTCGCGCCCCGCGCCGCCTCGCCTGCCTGATCCAGTGCCCGGCGTTCGGCGTGGGGGCGGCCGCCCGGCTGGGTCCAGCCGCGCCCCACTACACGGCCCCCACCGGGGCCGTTGGTCACGATCACACAACCCACCGCCGGATTGGGCCAGGTATTGCCCAGTCCCCGCGCTGCCAGCGCGAGGGCGGATCGCATGTAGGCCGCGTCGCTCACTCCTCGGTCTTTTCCTGCGCGGGACGCAGTTCCGAGACGAATTTGTCGAAATCGTCGGCGGCCTGGAAGTTCTTGTAAACGCTGGCAAACCGCACATAGGCGACCGTATCGATCCGCGCGAGGCTTTCCATCACGATCTCGCCGATGATGCGCGACGAGATGTCCGTCTCGCCCATGCTTTCCAGCCGACGCACGATGCCCGAGATCATCTGGTCGATGCGTTCGGGGTCGATGGGGCGCTTCTGCATGGCGATGCGAATGGACCGCTCCAGCTTGTCTCGGTCGAAATCCTCGCGCTTGCCCGAGGTCTTGATGACCACGAGGTCGCGAAGCTGCACACGTTCATAGGTGGTAAAGCGGCCGCCGCAGGCCGGGCAAAAGCGCCGTCGCCGGATCGAGACGTGATCCTCGGCGGGGCGGCTGTCCTTCACCTGGGTGTCGATATTGCCGCAGAATGGGCAGCGCATGGCCGTCCCCCTTGTCCTGTCTGTTCTGCCTCGTGATCCGGGGTTCACCTTGGCTTTGGGCCCCAGTTATCCACAGACCCTAGCGCAGAACCCCAGCCTTCGCCCAGAGGCAATTTTGCGACACTGCATCTTGATGCGTCAGACTGTGGCGCAACGGACTCAGCGAGTGCAGTGTAGCGTGACTGTAGCGTGACGGCTGTATGTGTGTAGCGTGACGGCAAAAGCTGCAGAGTTTTACAGCAAATCCTGCAGCAGAACGATTTTTTACCTCTACCGTTAAAGGGTGCTGCAAAGCCCCGGTTAACGCCAGCCCTCAAATCGCCAGGCCTGCCATCGCCGCGCCGACCTCCTCGACGGTCGTCGCGGCGTCGATTGCGGCGCGGGTGGAGAGGCGGAGGGCCTCCAGATCGGCGGCGGTGCTGCGCCAGAGGGTGGCGAGGTTGAGCCAGATCTGCGCGAGGCTGGCGCCATCGGGGGCGGTGATGCCCAGCTCGGCCGAGAGCAGCGGATAGGCGGCGGGGTCCGGTGTGGGATCGGCCATCCAGGCGCGGGCCTCCGCCTCTTTCGCCAGGTAGATCATGCTCTGCCCCGGCAGATCGGTGATCAGCGTGGCGCGGGCGGCGGTGACGGCCGCTGCCAGTGTGACGCGGGCCTCGGCTTTGGCGGCCTCCAGCGCGGCTGCGGCGCGGGCCTCGGCGGTGATCGTCCTGCTCCAGTCGATGCTCATTGTGCGGCCTCCTCAGGGTTATAGCTCGGCAACAGGATCGGCCCGTCTGTCGTGACGAAGATCGGTTCGGGATACATAACCGCATGCGCCTCGGGCGGTGCGGGCCACGGGATCGGGCCATGCGGCAGCAGCAGGGTCAGATGGATCACACCGCCGATCCGGGTGACCTCCGAGGCCAGCCAGTCGCAATTCACCGCTTCACGCGGCAGGACGGCGCCCTCGGGCAAG
>Ga0209571_1001455_pt1 | contig 11247 bp, 12 predicted proteins | sample EBPBio102011_DNA_FD_185866 | JGI IMG/M metagenome (GOLD analysis project Ga0209571, IMG submission 185866) | Wastewater treatment Type I Accumulibacter community from EBPR Bioreactor in Madison, WI, USA - Reactor 1_1/10/2011_ DNA (SPAdes)... | ecosystem: Engineered > Bioreactor > EBPR >...
GCGCCGCATCTTCACAAGCAAACGCTGATCCCCTGCATGAATCGCGAAACCGAACGCCTGGCCTGGGCGCGACAGGCGCTGTCCCATCCCACCCTCCAGCTCGAGCGCGCCTCCACCGATGCCGGCTTCCGCAGCTACTGGCGCACGGTGGGCCTGTCGCCTTCGCGCATCGTCATGGACTCCCCGCCCGATCAGGAGGACGTGCGCCCGTGGCTCGCGATGCGCGCGCTACTGGCGTCCGGCGGCGTACGCGTGCCGCAGGTGCTGGCCGAGGATGCCGAGACCGGCTTCCTGGTGCTCGAAGACCTCGGCGTCAACACCTACCTGCATGACATCGATGAAGCCAATGCCGATGCGATGTTCGATGCCGCCATCGACCAGCTGCTGAAGCTGCAAGCCATCGCCCCGCCGGCCGGCCTCCAGCGCTATGACGAGGCGATGCTGGCGCGCGAGCTGCGCCTGTTCGACGACTGGTTCTGCGGCCGGCACCTTGGCATGACGCTCGATTGCGGCGACATGGAAACGCTCGATGCCGCGTATCGCCACTTGATCGATGCCGCCTTGGCGCAGCCGCAAGTGCTGGTGCATCGCGATTTCATGCCGCGCAACCTGATGCAGGCCGGCAACGGGCCCGCCGTGCTGGACTTCCAGGACGCCGCGGTCGGCCCCATCGCCTACGACGCGCTCTCGCTGTTCAAGGACGCCTTCCTCAGCTGGCCCGCGCCGCGCGTGGATGCGTGGCTGCGGCACTATCACGCGCGCGCCAGCGCCGCGGGGCTGCCGGTGCCCTCGCTCGAGCGCTTCCTGCGCGATGCGGAGCTGATCGGCGTGCAGCGGCATCTCAAGGTCATCGGCATCTTCGCCCGCCTGCATCATCGCGACGGCAAGCCCAAGTACCTCGCCGACACGCCGCGCTTCTTCGTCTATCTGGATGAAGTGCTGCCGCGGTATCCACAGCTCGCCGGCCTGCACGCCTTCATCGAAGGCAAGGTCAAGCCGGCAATCCTCGCCGCCGCCACGCCCGCATGAAGGCGTTGATCTTTGCCGCCGGGCTCGGCGAGCGCATGCGCCCGCTGACCGATCACACGCCCAAGCCGCTGCTGGCGGTGGGTGGCCAGCCGTTGATCGCCTGGCATTTGCACAAGCTGGCGGCGATGGGCATCCACGATGTCGTCATCAACACCTCGTGGCTGGCCGAGCAGTTTCCGGCCACGCTCGGCGACGGCGCGGATTTCGGCCTGCGCCTGCATTACAGCTACGAAGGCGCGACGCCGCTGGAAACCGGCGGCGGGATGTGGAACGCGATGTCGCTGCTGGGCGATGCGCCGTTCCTCGCCGTCAACGGCGACATCTGGTGCGACGTGGATTTCGCCGCGCTCCCGCGCGAACCCGCCGGGCTGGCGCACCTGGTGGTGGTGGACAATCCGGCGCACAACCCGAAGGGTGATTTCGCGCTCGACGACGCTGGCCAACTGCATTCCGAGGGCGAGGCGAAACTCACCTATTCCGGCATCGGCGTGTATCGGGCCCAGTTGCTGGACGGCTGGCCTGTGGTGATCGGCGACACCCCAGGCGCAGCGCAGGTTCCACCTCGCTTTCAGCTCGCGCCCTTGCTTCGCGCGGCGATGACGCGCGGCCTGGTCGGCGGCATCCATCATCGCGGGCAGTGGACCGATGTCGGCACGCCCAGTCGCCTGGCGGAGCTTGATGCGCGCTTGCGGTCAACCCCAGCGGACTGACCGCGCTGCGACCATCGGCCCGGTTGGCGCGTATCGAGACTGATGAGCGACGCCTTCTTGCCGCCGGACACCGATGAAGCCGAGCTCCTGCGCGCGGCGCGGCGCGGCGACCCAGAGGCTTTCGCCAGGCTCTACCAATTGCACGCCAAGGCGATCCATTCGCTGGTGCTGCGCCTGTCAGGCAGCATCGAGACGGCCGAGGACATCACCCAGGACACCTTCCTGAAGGCGATGCGCTTCCTGCCGGGCTTGCGCGCCGAGTTGCCGCTGCGGCCGTGGCTCAAGCGCACCGCCTCGAATGCGCTGATCGACCAGTTCCGTCGCCAGTGGCGGGCGCTGCCCTTGCCGGAAGACGATGTCATGGCCGATCCGGCCTCGCTTCCTGAACCGGAGGCTGAAATCACCGGCTTGTTGCGACGCCTTCCGCCCCTCGCCCGTACCCTGGTATGGCTGCATCTGATGGAAGGTTGGTCGCACAAGGAACTGGCAGCCCGCTTCGGCCATAGCGAAAGCTGGTCGAAGTCCGTGCTTTCCCGCGCCTTGGCGCAATTGCGCGCCGACCTGTCTGACAACGAGCACCCGCAAGATGAATGATCGAATCCGCCAGCAGCTGCTTACCCTGCCGGATGCAGAGCCGTCCGATGCGCTGTGGTGGCGCATCGCGCAGGCGCGGCAAACGCAGATTCGCCATCGTCGGCGATGGATCGCCGGAGGCGCCACGGCCGGTGCGGTGGTGGCGTTGACGCTGCTCCTGGGCTTGCCGCCCCGCCCCGCCCATGTCCGGACCGCGCCCGCCATCGCCACCGCGCCGTCACCCCAGCCGTCCTCTAATCCCGTGGCCATGCCCCCCGACGCCCTGCGCCGCATCGACCGCGAGCTGCAACTGGCCTATGCCCGCAACGCCGACGATGCCGAACTGGCCTCCCTGTGGGCCGTGCGCCAGGACATCCTTCACTCCCGCCCCAAAGCCGTGCAACCCATGGGCATCTGATTGATCGCAAGGAATCGTCATGATCATCCGTCCCACCGCCTTCATGGCCATCTTCGCGCTGGCGCCTGCCGCCCTCGCACAGAACAACCCGACCCTCCAACGGGAGGTCGAAACCGCGCTGGTGCGTGCCGTCGAAAGCGGCACCCTGCCTGCCGCCGGAAAATCCACCACCCTGCGCCGCGATGCCCACATCCAATACGAATTGGGCGCCGTGGTCGATGTGCGCAACGCCAATGCGAACGGCCTGCCAGTCCTGGCGGTCACGCCGGGCTCTGCCGCGTCGCGGCTTGGCCTGCGCGCCGGGGACCGCTTGCTGTCCATCAACGGTCGCAAGGTGGGCACCCGGGCCGACCAACTGCAACAGGCCATCGATGCCGGCAACGGCAAACTGGCCGCCTCCTGGTCACGCGGCGGCAAGCAGTTGGCCGCCAACGACAGGGCCGATGCCGTGGCGGTCCCCGCCTACCAACTGGTAGTGGGAGGAGGCGAAGCCAAGGGATGCGGCTTCGTGTCCGACCAGCAGGGCGTCGTGCCCAAGAGCCAGGGCACCTTCCAGGCCCTCATCACCCGCATCGACGGACGCAGCACGCCCCTAGGTGGCCAGTACGAATACGAGCTGCCGAGCGGCGAGCACGTATTGACCATCGCCGAGCGGATCGATCGCAATCGCCTGACGGGCGTCCAGAGCCGGCAGATCACACTCTCGAATCGGCTCGAAACCGCCGCCCAGTCCTACAAGACGCTGGTGGTGGATGTAAAACCCAACACCACCTACCGCATCGGCGTGCGCCTGTTCAAGGACAAGCTGGACAACGACTCGATCCGCCGCAACGCCTATTGGGAGCCAGTGGTCTGGGAGACCCGCGCGCAGGCTTGCCGCTGACGGCTTCTAGCCGCCCAGCACCTTGCGCAGGAACGGCACGGTGATCCGCCGCTGCGCGGCCAGTGATTCCCGATCCAGCTGCTCCAGCAGCGCGGTCAGGCTGCCGAGGTCGCGCCGGGCGCGCCTCAGCAGCCAGTCGAGGGCGGCATCGTCCATCGCCAACCCGCGGCGTTCGGCCCGCAGTCGCAGGATCGCGGCGCGGGTGCCGTCATCGGCCGCCTCCAGGCGAATGCGCGCCAGCTGCGACAAGCGCGAACGCAAGTCCGGCAGCGTCAGGCCCAGGGCATCCGGCGCCTCGCGCGCGGTGTAGAACACGCCCGCGCCGGCCGCGCGGGCGGCATTGTGGAAATCGAACAGGGCGACCTCGTCCTCCCGCTGCCCGGCGACATGTTCAAGCCCATCCAGGGCGATGCGCATCAGGGGATGCGGCGCCGGCAGCGCATCGCGCACGCGGCCCGCCAGCGCGACCATCGGCAAATACACCGCCGTCCTGCCGCCCGCCTCAGCCGCGGCGCAGAAGCCGAGCGCGAGATGGGTCTTGCCGGCATCGGCCGGCCCCACGCAATACAGCCACGGCTCGGCGCTCGCGGCCAACTGGCGCAATGGCTCCAAGCCGCCGGCAGGCGGCGCGACGAAGGCATCGAGGTGCTGGTCGGGCGGATAACGCAGCGACAGCGGGAGTTGCCGGGAGGTGTTGCTCACGCTTGCGACGGGGGCGCGGCCGGCGTGCCATGGGACGCGGGTGCGACCGTTTCATCCTCCTGCGTCCCGAGATAGGCCTCGCTGTGGCGATAGCGATCCACCCAGTAGCGCAGCAGCACGTTGAACACCGCCGATGCCGGCAGGGCGAGGATCATGCCGACGAAACCGAACAGCGTGCCGCCGGCCATCACCGCGAAGATCACCACCATCGGGTGCAGGCCGATGCGATCGCCCACCAGTTTGGGCGTGAGCACGTAGCTCTCGACCACCTGCGCCACGGCCCAGACCACGCCGACACCAGCCACGCCCTTCCAGCCCAGGCCCTGCACCAGCGCCGCGACCGTACCCATCAGCACGACCGAGGTCGGCCCGAGGTAGGGCACGAAGCTCAGCATGCCGCCGATCAGGCCGATCAGGATGCCGATCTTCACCCCGACTAGGCTGAGGCCAGCGCCATACATGATCGCCAGCGCGATCATCACCATGAACTGCCCACGCAGGAAGCCGCCAAGGACGTCGCTGGAGTCCTTCGCCAGCTTGCTGACGGTCGCCAGGCTCTCGCGCGGGATGAGCGAGGCCACGCGCTCGACGAACATATCCCAGTCGCGCAGGAAGAAGAACGCCAGCACCGGGATCAGCACCAGGTTGGCCATCCACAGCACCACGCCCATCCCCGAGCGTGACAGGTAGCCGAGCACCGTGGCGGCGATGCCTCCCACACGCTGCCAATGCTCGCGCACCATTTCGACCAGGTGCTTGCTGTCGAACCAGCCGACCAGGTCGAACTTGAACGTGGATTGCACCCAGGGCGCGAGCTTGTCGTAGAACCAGTTGGTCAGCCAGGCTTGGTACTGCGGCCAGGACTCGGCCAACATGCTCACCTGGCGCACGATGATGGGCACCAGGATCAGCAGCACGATGAGCAGGATCAGGCACATCACCGCGAACACGGTGGCCACTGCCACGTTGCGGCTGGCGCCCCGCGCCTGCAGCCTGTCCACCAGCGGATCGCCCAGCCAGCCAAGCAGCGCAGCGATGACGAAGGGCGTCAGGATCGGGGAGAGCTTCGATACCAGCCAGATGATGGCGAGCGCGACCGCCACCCATTGCACCTTGCGGATGAAACCGGCGAGGGTGGCAAGCGAAGCCTGCGAGGAAGTGTCCATCAATGTCACCCGTGACTAGCGCACGTCGAATTGCGTGCCGGCTTCATCATCGCCGATGGCGAAGATTACCCCTTCACCCGCGGCGGCGCGACGGAAATCGGCCAGCCCCTGCTTCAACTCCAGGCTGAAGGTGACGCTGCCCGGCCGGGCGGACTCGGGCACGATGCGGCCCACCTGCGGATGCCGCTCCAGGTAGCCGATCAGCGCCAGGTATTCCTGCGCGTTGTCGATGCCGCCAAAGGTGAGGCTGACGGTCTGCGCCCGCACCACCGGCTTGGGCGGCACGCGGCGCACGTACTTGCGGATCAGCGCGTCGTTGGCGACATCCGCGCCCGATGCGATCACCCGGCGCGCGTCGGTCCCGGCGCTGGAATCACGCGCGGACACTCGCCCGTTGTCCACGAAGACCCAATCGGCCTTCCAGCCCGGGCCGGCGCGCTGGACCTTGCCGATCAGCTGCATCGCCGGCGTGTAGGCCTTGGACAGGCGCGCGACCGCGCCTGTATCGCCGCGCCAGATCGCCCCGACGATGGCCTGCTCGGCCGCACTTCCCTTGGGCAGCCCCAGACCAAAGCCCAGCGCCTTGGCCTGGTCCAGCACGCTGCGGGCCACGCTCGCCTGCGGCAGGGCGACCAGACGCGGGCCGGTGCCGTCATCCAGCGCCAGCCACAGGACGGGTTTCGGACGCGGGCTGGGCCAGGCCACGACGCCAATCTGCTTGGCGAGCTCATCCACCTTGGCGGGCTTGAAGCGCACGATCAGGGTGGTGCCGTAGGTCGGCGCGCCGGTGGTGGGCGAAACGCCCTCGTCCTGGCGGTAGTCGTAGCTGGCGACGTAATCCTTGGCGTTGCGCACTTCCTCGCCCACGCCCGGGCGCTGCTGCGGCGCGCGCTCGCCGGTCATCTTGGCGAGCACCTGGATCAGCGCCCGTGAAAAGCCGTTGTTGCGCTCGGCCGCCGATTGCGAGCGGACCGCGACTTCGGCCTCGTAGGCGCCCTGCGCGGACGCCCGGCTGCCTTCCACGCGCTGGGCCTGTGCGGCGCCCATCGCCAGCACCAGCATTGCCACCCAGGTCCATCGAATCGTTGCGCGCATCGCCTTGAGTTCCGGATTTCCCAAGGGAATGGTGCCGCAGCCGGGCGGATGCGTCCATCGCGGGCCGTTTCCGACTGTTAAAATCGCCCGTCCCCTAGCCGCGAGCCGACCGTGAACCAGCCCACCTCCCTGACTTATCGCGACGCCGGCGTGGACATCGATGCGGGCAACGAACTGGTCGAGCGGATCAAGCCGCTCGTGAAGAAGAGCTTCCGGCCCGAGGTGATGGGCGGCCTGGGCGGCTTCGGCGCGATGTTCGACCTCTCCGCCAAGTACCGCGAGCCAGTGCTGGTCTCGGGCACGGACGGCGTCGGCACCAAGCTGAAGCTGGCCCAGCAGCTGGGCCGGCATGACACCATCGGCATCGACCTCGTCGCCATGTGCGTGAACGACGTGCTGGTGCAGGGCGCCGAGCCGCTGTTCTTCCTCGACTATTTCGCCACCGGCAAGCTGGACGTGGACACCGCCACGGCCGTGGTCGGCGGCATCGCCCAGGGCTGCATCGAGGCCGGCTGCGCGCTGATCGGCGGCGAGACGGCCGAGATGCCCGACATGTATCCGCCGGGCGAATACGACCTCGCCGGCTTCTGCGTGGCGGGCGTGGAGAAGAGCGAGATCCGCGACGGCGGCCGCGTGCGCGCCGGCGACGTGCTGATCGGCGTCGCCTCCAGCGGCCCGCACTCCAACGGCTATTCCCTGATCCGCAAGATCCTCGGCCGGCTGGACGCGCCGATGGGTTATGACCTTGGCGGCCAGTCCCTGGAAGACGCGCTGATGGCGCCGACCCGGCTGTACGTCAAGCCGGTGCTGGCCTTGCTGCGCGGCCCGCACGGCGCCGACATCCATGCGATGGCGCACATCACCGGGGGCGGCCTGACCGAGAACATCATCCGCGTCGTCCCGGACGGGCTGGGCGTGGATATCGATGCGGCCAGCATCCGGCTGCCGGCGGTGTTCCAATGGCTGCAGAAGGAAGGCGCCGTCTCCGATGCCGAGATGTGGCGCACCTTCAATTGCGGGGTCGGGTTCGTGTTCGTGGTGCCCGAAGCTGCCGCCGATGCGGTGAGCGCGGAGCTCGAGCGCATGGACCTCGCGCCGCGCGTCATCGGCCGCGTGGTCGATGCCGGCGACGGCGAGCGGGTGCGGATTGGCTGAAGCCGCCGCATCCCCTCGGCCCCGGCTGGCGGTCCTGGTCTCGGGCCGTGGCAGCAACCTGCAGGCGATCCTGGACGCGATCGCGGAAGGATCGCTGGATGCCGAGATCGCCGGCGTGTTCTCGGACAAGCCGGCCTGCCCTGCGCTGACCCGCGTACCGGCGCCGCTGCGCTGGTCGCAGCAGGCCAGATCCGCGCCGGATCGCGCCGCGTTCGATGCCGCGCTGGCCGAGGCGGTCGCCGCCAGCCAGCCCGATTGGGTGATCTGCGCCGGCTACATGCGGATTCTCGGGGAAGGCTTCGTCCGCCGCTTCGCCGATCGCCTCATCAACATCCATCCCTCGCTGCTGCCCCGGCATCCCGGCCTGCACACTCACCAGCGGGCGCTGGAGGCGGGCGATGCCGAACACGGCGCCAGCGTGCACTGGGTGATCCCGGCGCTCGACGCCGGCGAGGTCATCGCGCAGGTGCGCATCCCGATCCTGCCCGGCGACGATGCCGCGGCGCTGGCCAGCCGCCTGCTGCCGGCCGAGCATGCGCTGCTGCTCGACGTGCTGCGCGATGCGGTCGCCGGGCGCCTGTCGCCGCCTGCATCCGCCTGAACCGCCAAGGGCGCATGACCCGGGTGGTCATCGTGCGTTTACCCGTGGATCGCTACATTGCCGAACCTGAATACCCCGGATTTCCTTGCATGCCTGCCTTTCGCGTCATCGCCCTCGCCGCCCTCCTGACGATCCCGGCCCACGCCGGTGCGCAGGTCGCGCCGGCTGCGGTCGAGTCCACGACCACGCTGGCGCCGTACGTGATGCGTCCATTCTCCGGCACCTACCAGGTCTTCCGCGACGAGAAGCCGCTTGGCCAGGCCACGATGCGCCTGGTCAACACCGGCGGCGCGCGCTGGCGCATCGATCTCAACATCATCGGCACGCAAGGGCTGGCGGGCGCGGCCGGCGTCAACATCCAGCAAAGCACGGTGTTCGATGCGACCGGCAACGTCTATCGGCCGATTTCGCAAAGCACCGTGCGCCATGCGCTCTTCGCCACCCGCAAGACGGTCGGCCTCTACAACTGGAACACCCGCCAAGCCAGCTGGAGCGGCGATGTGAAGAAGTCGCGCCGCGGCCGCGTCATCCCACTGCAGCCGGGCGACATGAGCGGCCTGCTGATCAACCTGGCAGTGATGCGCGATGCCAAGCCGGGCGCGACCATGCAGTACCGCTTCGTCGATGATTCGCGCGTGCGCGTGCAGAACTATGCGGTGGCGGGCGGAACCGAAAACGTCACCATCGGCGAGTTGAGCTACGACGCCATGCGCATCGACCGCACCAACGCGGGCGAGGACCGCACCACGGTATGGTTCACCCCCGAGGTGCCACTGCCGGTGCGCATCCACATGAAGGACGGCGACGACGCGTCGCTCGACCTGATGCTGATCCAATACAAGGGAGTCTGACCATGCGCCTTCTTGAAAAGACCGGCATGACCGCCGGCCTGCTGCTGGCACTGGCCATGCTGCCCGCCGTGCACGCAGCGGAACTCAAGCCGTTCAACGCCAGCTATCGCGCCAGCTACAACAACATGGCGGCCAACGCGACGATGTCGCTGGCCCCGGCCGGTGCCAACCGCTGGACCTACAGCATGAGCGTGCAGAATGCGCTGGTCCAGCTCAATCGCTCCGCAACCGTGGATGCCTCGGGCAGCCAACTGCGCCCGATCGGCAACCGCGAGACGATCAACATGCTGGTCAAGAAGAAGTCCAAGCAGGCCAGCTTCGACTGGTCCGCCGGACAGGCGACGTGGAGCGGCGACGTCAAGGCCGACCGTCGCGGCCCGGTCAAGCTGCAGGCCGGCGACGTGGACGGCATGACGCTCAACCTCGCCATCGTGCGCGATGCGCTGGCGGGCAAGCCGATGCGCTATCGCCTGATCGAGAACGGCAAGGCCAAGCCGCTCGCCTTCACCAATGCCGGCAAGGAAACCGTGACGGTGGACGGCAAGCCGATGCAGGCGATCAAGGTCAGCGGCAGCGACGGCGACAGCCGGATGACCGTATGGGTGGTCAACGGCATCCCGCTGCCGGTGCGCATCCAGCAGCAGGACGACGACGGCGACACCATCGACCTGCGCCTGCAGTCGGTGGACTGAGCCGCATACCCCGCCCACAAAAGCCCCGCCGCGTGCGGGGCTTTTTGTTGCCCAAGCGCGCCGCCGATGCGCCGTTTCCATGGCGATGCTGGTAGCGTGTACGCATCCCCAACCCCCTGCCTGGAACCTCATGTCCACGACCCTCGCCCGCGGCACCCATGCCGCCGACAAACCCTTCGAAGCCCTGTCCATCGAGCGCCGCGAGCCGGGCCCGCGCGACGTGCAGATCGACATCGCCTATTGCGGCATCTGCCACTCGGACCTGCACACCGCGCGCGCGGAATGGGCGGGCACCCTCTACCCGTGCGTGCCGGGCCACGAGATCGTCGGCAAGGTCAGCGCCGTCGGCGATGCGGTCAGCGGCTTCAAGGTCGGTGACGTGGTGGGCGTCGGCTGCCTGGTCAATAGCTGCAAACAGTGCCCGTCCTGCGACGAAGGACTCGAGCAGTATTGCGAGAAAGGCTGGACCGGCACCTACAACAGCCCGACTGCGGACGCGCCCGGCCACACCTTGGGCGGCTACGCGCAGCGCATCGTGGTCGATCAGGATTTCGTCCTGCAGGTGAAGCACCCGGAGTCCCAGCTGGCCGCCGTCGCGCCGCTGCTTTGCGCGGGCATCACCACGTATTCGCCGCTGCGCCACTGGAAGGTCGGGCCGGGGCAGAAGGTCGGCGTGGTCGGCATCGGCGGCCTGGGCCACATGGGGGTGAAGATCGCGCATGCGATGGGCGCGCACGTCGTCGCCTTCACCACCTCCGACAGCAAGCGACAGGCCGCGCTCGACCTCGGCGCGGACGAGGTGGTCGTCTCGCGCAATGCCGACGAGATGAAGGCGCAGGCGGGCAGCTTCGACTTCATCCTCAACACGGTCGCGGCCAGCCACAACCTCGATGCCTTCACCAGCCTGCTCAAGCGCGACGGCACCATGGTGCTGGTCGGCGTGCCCGAGCATCCGCATCCCTCGCCTAACATCGGCGTGCTGATCTTCGGTCGCCGCTCGATCGCCGGCTCGCTGATCGGCGGCATCAAGGAGACGCAGGAGATGCTGGATTTCTGCGCCGAGCACGGCATCGTCGCCGACATCGAGATGGTCGGCGCGGACGAGATCGACAATGCCTACGAGCGCATGTCCCGCAGCGACGTGAAATACCGCTTCGTCATCGATACGGCGACGATGGGCTGAGCCCGCGCGCGCAGGCCGCTTATTGCGTCGCCTGCGCGTCCCAGGCGCGTATCGCCGCCTCCACGGCATCAATGCCGGCCTCGACCTCGGCGGCATTGGCCTGCTCGATGGTGTCTTGCGCGCTGTGGATCACTTCCATCACCTTGGGCATCCGCGCGGGGCTGGCGCCGGAGAACGCCTGCAGGATCG
>Ga0209571_1001467_pt1 | contig 11126 bp, 11 predicted proteins | sample EBPBio102011_DNA_FD_185866 | JGI IMG/M metagenome (GOLD analysis project Ga0209571, IMG submission 185866) | Wastewater treatment Type I Accumulibacter community from EBPR Bioreactor in Madison, WI, USA - Reactor 1_1/10/2011_ DNA (SPAdes)... | ecosystem: Engineered > Bioreactor > EBPR >...
CTAGTAGTTCGTTTCAACAATAGACATGAAGATTCGGCGATACTGACATGATTTCAAGACGTTTGTGTGTGAGGTGTGGTCATGTCGGGAAAGACGAGTCGGGTGGCACTGGCCTTGACGGCGGCGGAAGAGGAGATGCTCGGGGATCTGGCCCGGTCGAGAACGGCGCCGGTACGTGAAGCCGAGAGGGCGAAGATTCTCCTGGCGTACGTGGAGAACCGGTCGATTACTGAAGTCATGCGTCGAGTGGGAGTCGGACGTTCGACGGTGTACAAGTGTATCGACAAAGCCCTGGCCGATGGTGTGGCGGCTGGCCTGAAGGATGCCTATCATCGCCCGCATGAGCCTGAGATTGGCGAGGAGGCCAAGGCTTGGGTCGTCAGTTTGGCGTGTACCAAACCGAAAGATCATGGACGGGCAGCGGAAGTGTGGTCGATTTCGGCGTTGGCGGAATTTGTCTCGAGCCATGCCGAGGAGGTCGGCCATCCGCGTTTGGCGCAAGCGGGCAAGAGTACCGTCTGGCGGATTCTCAACGAGCGGCAGATCAAGCCGCACAAGATCCGCTATTACCTGGAGCGGCGTGACCCGGATTTCGACCGGAAGATGCAAGAGGTTCTGATGGTTTATCAGGATGTGGCTTTGTACCGGGAGGGGGCTGTTCATGATGCGCGTCCCAATCCGATCTACACCGTGAGCGTCGACGAGAAGCCAGGTGTTCAGGCGCTGGGTCTGACGGCGCCGGACTTGCCCCCGGTGCCTGACAAAGCGGCCACCCTCGGGCGTGATTACGAGTACGTTCGCCATGGCACCGTCTCGATTCTGGCTGGCATCGATCTGCACTCCGGTCATATCTTCGAGCGAGTCGAGGATCGGCACCGTAGCGCCGAGTTCATTGAGTTGCTCAAGGATATCGACGCCCACTATCCTCCAGAGGCGCTTGTTCGTCTCGTCCTCGACAATCATTCGGCACACATCTCGAAGGAAACCCGGGCGTTCCTTGCGACGCGTCCTGGGCGCTTCGAGTATGTCCACACCCCCAAACACGGCTCGTGGCTCAACCTCATCGAGTGCGCCTTCTCGAAGATGGCTCGCACCTTCTTGCGACATATCCGCGTCAGTTCTCTAGACGAACTCAAGACACGCATCCGCCAAGGGGTCGACGAGATGAACGCGGCCCCAGTCGTCTTTCGTTGGAAGAAGTTCGATCTCGCCATAGCCTAATCTGTATAGGTTTTAACGGAACGCACTACTAGTTCGTTGAGGAGATGGCGGTCGAAACGATCGATGCGCTGCTCCAACTCCTGAACATGGGCCATCAACTCACGCAGCACGAAACGGTGTTCGGCCGTGAGGTCGCCATCGAGGGCGTCGAGCAGTTCCCCGCGGTCGGCCTTGAGGCGATTGCCGGCCAGCATCAGCACCTCAGCGGGAGCCTGGCCTTCGATCAGCGCCTTGACCATCGCTCGCCCGGCGACCCCATGGATGTCACTGACGACGACCGACAGACGAATGCCACCATCGGAAAGCACCTTGTGCACGCGGTTCTTCTCGCCCGAGAGGATGCCGACCAGTTGCTGGCGTTGCCGCGCCACATGGCGCAGCTCCCGCAACTTCGCGGGCGGCACGAACGAGGCACGCAGCAGTCCGGATCTCGCCAGCGTTGCCAGCCACTGCGCATCCGCCCAGTCGGTCTTGCGACCCGGAACGGTCTTCACACGCCGAGCATTGACCACCGTCGACACGATGCCGACCTTCTCCAGCGCGGCATAGGGGCTTTTCCAGTAGATGCCCGTGCTCTCCATGACCACGACTTCCGGGCCACGGGTGGCCACCCACTCGGCCAGCGCCTGCCGGTCACGCTTGAACCCGCCGAACTCGGCCAATCCTTGGCGCTCACGAAACCTGACCCTTTTTTGCTCACGAGAATTGAGCCAGCGGTAGCGCAGGCCTAGGTGGTGAGCGCGGCTGTGTGCAAGGGTTGAAGCGGTTGAAGAAGCGGCCTTCGCCAAGCCGTGCGGAGGGTTTTTCTCGTGGCTGGCGGAAGCCTTGGGGGGAGAGGCGCCCTGGAGCTGGGTCAAGGGCAGGCTGCGGCTTTTCGCAGCCTGGCGAAGCGTCCCTTGACGCAGCGGAGGGGCGATACGCTGGGGCGTGGCAGTAAGGGCGGCAGTATCGCGCTTACTGCCATGCAGACCAGCGTTTTAGGCGTCGGAGCCGCGCGGCGGTCATCGAGGAGAAACGGTGATGCTGGGCGAGCAAGCCGCCGCCGTTCACTGATGCCTTCAAGCGCTACGCGGAGTCATCTGGCGAGGTCTTTTTGCGAGACGTCGCGCGGCTGGAGGCAGCTGTCGGGGCCGTCGTTTGGGTTGCCTGGGAGCCAGCCGGCTCGCTGCGCAAACTCGCACCACTCAAGCGCAGGAGGGTGCAGCGATGCTGCAGGCGGTCGAGCAGCGCATCGACCAGCGGTTTCTTCTGAAACAACTCGTACCAATCGGGCAGGTCGACATTCGTTGTGACAATCGTCGACAGACGCAGATTGTAGCGCTGGTCCATCAGGCGGAAGAACGCGTTGACCTGCTCGGGCTTTAGGTTGAGGTAGCCGAGTTCGTCGATGACGATCAACGGCAGGCGGCACAACTGATTGAGAAGCCCAATCGTCGAGCGGTCAGCGAGCGAAGCATACAGTTCGTCGAGCAAGGCCTGTGCGTTATAGAAACGGGCGCGGTAGCCATTCAGACACGCTTCGCGCAGGAGCCCGATGGCGATTCCCGACTTGCCGGTGCCGGGCGGGCCGATCAGCAGGAGGTTCTCGCCGCGGCGCAGAAAGTCGAGCCCCGCGAGGGTCAGGACCTGCGCCTTGTTCACGCTCGGCTGACGGGCGAAGGGGAACGACTGCAAGGTCCACGGCCAGGGTAGATGGGCCTGGGCCAGACGATAGGCCAGGCTCTTCTCGCGCCGCGCCGCTTCTTCGGCGCGAAGCAGGCGAAAGAGCACCTCGGGGACCGGCGTCCCCTGCCGTTCGGCGAGGTCGAGTTCCTCGTCGAGGACGCGCTCCATTCCGGACCAGCGCATCTGCGCAATCAGCGCCTTGAGCGGCTCACGCATCGTCGTCTCCGCGGTCGAGGCGGAAGAAGTCCCCGGCCACCTGCTGCAGGATCATCGCCTCCAGGCGGCCGAGGTCGAAGAGACCAAACTTCAGCGCCTGCGCGACCGCCGCGAGGAAGGGACTTTCCGGGTAGCTTCGCCGGAACCCCAGCAAGCGGCGTAGGGGCCGCACCCCGCGCCCGTGCGCCTGCTTGACGAGCGCCGCGACGTACGCGTCGAGCACAGGGTGGTGGCCCTGCAGCAAGGTGGCTTCAGGCGGCGGGGTACGATCCTGACGCTGCGGCGTCGGGTGATGCCCGGGCAGCTTCTGCTTGGCATCGCGTACGCCGATCAGCCGCGGGTGGACCGCGACCAGTTGCTCGCGGGCACAGATCCTGAGTTCGCTGGCGTACAGATAAACCGTCAGCGTCTTGCCCACCCAACGTTCGGGCACCGAGTAGCGATTGGTCTCGATCGACACGAAGCCGTACAGATCGACCACCCGCTCGGCCACCTGATAGACCGGCGGCAACACCGCCGGCAGCGGCTGCAGACAGGACCTCTCCATCGCGTAGGCCGCGCTTGGCGCCATCCCCAGGACACGCTTCGGCTTGGCATTCGCCACCTTCTCGCACCAGGCTCGCGCCTGCTGGTTCAGGTCGGCGAAATCGGCGAACGTCCGCCCGGCCAGGAAATTGCCTTCGACCCAGGCAAAAGGTCTTTCGACGCGCCCCTTGCGGTCGGGTTGGTTCACCGGGTGGGCACGGAAGGCGAATCCCAGCGTGCGCGCGAACGCCACCATCTCGGGCGCGAACACGGCATCGTCGCCGGCGCCGTCGACGACGATCACGCTGGTGTTGTCGATGACGCAGGTCGGGCAGCAGCCGGCCAGGAAGCGCACGGCCTCGAGCAGGAACTGCTTGGCTTCAAAGCGCGTAAAGCGCGGGTAGTACTGGAGGAACAGGCAGCGCGAATAGGCCAGGATCAGCGACGCGCATTGCGCCGTCAGCGTCTTGCCGGCCAGGATCACGCGATGGGGCGAGGTATCGTGCTGCATCTCCTGGCCGGGCGCGAAGACATACTCGCCAGCGCGTTTGGGCGGCGAGCGCAGACCGGCTTCCCGGATCCATCGGGTGAGCGTGCTGTAGCCGGGATGGAGGCCCAGTTCCGCCTGCAGCATCTCCTGTAGGCGGACCCCATAGCCGCGCACGCGCGCAAAAGCGGCAGGGAGCCAGAGGCGTACCGGCGCCGGGCACGCGGGCTCGCGCGCGTCGGCAAGAACCGGCATTCGCAGGATGCGGCGAATCGTATTACGCGACAGCTTCAAGAGCCGGCTGATCTCGCGAACAGCCAGGCCTTGCTGATGCAGCGTCTGGACGGATTGACGAATCTCGGGGGATATCATGCGGGCAAATCCTGGTCAGATGGCGCTGAAGCGACGCGAGCGCCGGTTGCAAAGAAGCCACCGCCGCCGTGACGGCGGGCGGCATAGCGGTCGATGGCGAACTCAAGGCGGACAAACGCCGCTTCAGACGGGCACCGACGGCTTCCAGGATGCGCAGGTCGGCGAGCACCTCGCCTTCCGGCCCCTCGCGCAGACGTTCGGCAACCTTCTCTTCCTGCCGAGCGGCGACGGCTTCGAGCAACAGCTGCGGCGACTCGACCATGCGCTCGCGCACCGGTCGCGCAGCGCGTTGATACTGCGCAAACCAGTTGGCCAATTGCCGAGTTGACAGGGGCGTCGTGCGCAGGGTCGCGAGCAGTTGTTCGGCGTGCGCGCTATTGGCGCGCGCCAACGGTCCGAGGATGCGGACCGCCGCCCAGGTCGACACCTGCCCCTGGCGTACGGCCTCGAGCAAGGCGTCCGACAGCCCCCCGAGCAGTTGCAGACGGCGACTGACCCAGCTCACATCGCGCCCGCAACGCCGGGCGACTTCGTGTTGACTCAACTGCCCGCCCGAAATCAACTCGCGCAACAGGAAGGCTTCTTCGATCGGCGCAAACGATCGGCTGCGCGTCCGCGCCAACACGCCCAACAGCGCCTGCGCGAGATCCGCCTGCCAGCATTCGACCTCGGCCGTATCGCGCCCGAGGTGACGCAACGCGGCGATGCGTCGATAGCCGTCGACCAGGATGAACGCCTCGCCCTCCCCGGCGACCGCAATGCAGGGAACCAATTGACCATCGGCCGCGATTGACCTGGCCAGACGCGTGATCGCCGGAGGGTCCGGCAAGCGAAGCGATGCATAGCGCAAATCGAGGCGGTGCAAGTCGAGGCTCAGAACCCCCGCAGCAGCCAACTTATCCATGCGAGATACCTCCTGTCGGACCTAGCGTACCGGCCAGGCGGCGGCAAGGCGAGAGAGTCTTCTTTTGCAATCTCAGCAGGCCTTCACGGTGAAGCGCAAGCTGCTGTAATCAAAGTGATTTCGACCATCCACGCGTCACTCTTTGCAAGCGACGCGTCCACCACCGGGGATAAACGGTAAGTACCTGAAGGAAGGGGCATTTCAACCTTTGACGCGTTCATCTTTGCAATCTGCCCGGCCGCCTTGTCCTGCGCGCGTTGCCGCTGCTGGGCGCGGTTGCGCTCGGCGTACTCCGGGTGTTGGCGTCGATAGTTCCGCCAATAGTCCGGGTGGCGCTCCGCCCAGGCCTGTTGCACCCGCTTCTGGTTCTCGCGATAGTCCGGATCGTTCTGGCGCCTGGTTGCCTGCCAACGCCGTCGCCGTTCACGTTGGCAGGCGGCAGCGGAACAAAAGCGTTGCTCTGCAATTTGCGGGCGTGGCCGAAAGGGGGCCTGGCACGCCTGGCATTGCCGGAATTCCATGGTGAGTTCTCCCCGCACGAGGTCGTGATGTCGCGCGGGAAGATACGGCGGCCGGAGTGATTCCTGACTGTGGGAGGGCTTATGAGGTCCGGGACGAATTTGTTGGGGACTGCGCGCGCCGCGAGGGGCTTCTCTGCCGCACCGTCAGGAAGACGCGCCTTCGGACTGAGGCGCTATCGCTCCGGATAACACACGAGGAACACCGACCGCCACCGGGAGCCGTTGCGCATCAACGGGGCCACGTCTCTCGCCATCTCAGCAGCCCAGACCGTCCTACCTGTGGCAGGACCTCTTCTCTCTTTCACATGCGGCGCGGCAAGCCCGGGCAGTGGGTCAGTCCGGGTGAGCAGGAGCGGGTCAACTCTGGTGAGCGCCAAGGCCGCGCGTAAGCACCAATCCGTTACTGTCGTTCGACGCGTCGCCAGCAGAATCGTCTGGCGCCCGCGGCACCACCGGCGGTCGCCGGCAGAACCCGCCGGACTGCACGTTTCGTGCGCAGAATTGTGCATTCCTGCGAGAAAATGCGCGATAATTGGCGCCCCCGGACCATCCGGCGCAAAGAGGAATGGAACCATGCCAACGACTCAGGAACCTATCGAGGCCGCCGCTCGCATCGACAGTACGGCCGCAAGCTCGCCCCCCCGGACACCAGGGGCTGCCCACCCCCTGCAGTCCCTTGGCGCGCGCCACCCTGACGCGGCGTGACCGTTTCCCGTCCCCCACAGCCCACCCGTCTACCCAATCTGGCGTCTCGCCAGGCGGTGGGATCTCCGACAGTTCATTGCCCGTCCGCGTGTGCCGGCGATCCGACCGTGCCAGCGTGGGTACTGTGCGCCTTTTCAGCGATCAGCGCGTCCCTGTCGTTCACTGAACCGTGAGCTTACGGTGTGGCGGGATGTGGCGCGGTCGCGCCCTACCCCTCCACCGGGCACCGTGACGTGCAGCTCCGCACGACATCCGCACCAGCCAGTTGCGCCACGCTGCTCTGCCACGACGCCGTTTTATCTATTACCCGTTTTCAGCCACACCAAGGAGGCATCAATGAGTGAAGTCAAGACTGTCCAGGAAGAGGTCGTACCGGAAGGCGATTCAGCCAAGATCGAGAACGTGACCGCGCAACAGGAAGCAGAGCCCGTCAAGGAAGTCCCCGCCAAGACGGCAAGCAAGAACGCTGTGAAAGGCGATGGCAAGAATGGGGAGCGCAGCACGCCCGCCAAAGCGACCAAGGCCAAGACTCCCAATCCCAAGGTGGCCAAGGCAGCACCGGCAGGGCAGAAGGCAGACGCAGCCCAGGCCAAGGCCAGCCAGAGCGAGACCGTACACGTCCGCAAGCCGGCGCTCAAGACCAAGCTGTACGAAGAGACTCTCTCGAAACTGCAGATCGAACTGGTGAAACTGCAGGAGTGGATCAAGTTCAAGAAGCTTAAAGTGGTGGTCCTGTTCGAAGGACGCGACGCAGCCGGCAAGGGCGGTACGATCAAACGCATTACCGAGAGCCTCAGCCCGCGGGTCACCCGAGTGGCGGCGCTGCCCGCGCCGACGGATCGGGAGCAGAGCCAGTGGTACTTCCAGCGCTACGTCCAACACCTCCCCGCCGGCGGCGAAATGGTGTTGTTCGATCGCAGTTGGTATAACCGGGCCGGCGTCGAACGGGTCATGGGATTCTGTACGGAAGAGGAATATCGCGAGTTTCTGCGTACCTGTCCGGAATTCGAACGGATGCTCGTGCGTAGCGGAATCATCCTGATCAAGTATTGGTTCTCGGTCAGCAACGAGGAGCAGGAGCGCCGCTTCCAGAAGCGGATCTTCCATCCTGAGAAACACTGGAAACTCAGTCCGATGGACCTCGAGTCGCGGGCGCGCTGGGTGGAATACTCGAAAGCCAAGGACGCCATGTTTGCGCACACCGACATCAAGCAGGCACCCTGGTATGTGGTCGATGGCGACGACAAGAAGCGGGCTCGCCTCAATGTCATCACGCACCTGCTGAACATGATCGACTATGAGGACCTGACACCCGAACCAATCGTCCTGCCGCCGCGTCAGGACGAGCGCGGCTACGTGCGCCCACCTCTGTCTGACCAGACCTTCATCCCCGAAGTCTATTGAGGCACCGCGGTGCCGGGCCTGCCAGATCGGCGGTCCGCGCTACGCGTGCGCCGACGTAACCGGCCTTGCTTACTGACCTCCCCGAACGGCAACTGCCACGCTGCAAGCAGCGCCCCGCCGTTCGGGGACGATCTCGCGGATCCACCGTTGTGGGTCGCCGGCCCGGACCAGGCGCGAGCATGCCCACGACATTGGCGAAGGCTTACTTGTAGTAGCCCACCGCACAGACCTGATCGCCAATCCTGGTGACGTAGGCGACCTTGGTGACGAGATCGGTCTGACCGGGACGCGGCCACATGTAGCTGACCTCGGCAATCGCACCCTCCTTGGCGGCGGCGTAGACTTCCTCGCCCAGCGGTTTGCCGGCCTTGTCCTTGAGATCCTTGAGGCTCTTGCCGAGCAGAGTCGGATGCGCAGTGAAGTTCCCGTCCGGACCACCGCAGTACGGATACAGGTCACGATCCTTGAAGCCGCCTTCACCCTTGGTAAACATCACCAAGGCCTTGGGCTTGTCAGCCTTCACGGCGGCAACCGCCTTTTCGAGCATGGCTTTGGCCTCCGCCGGAGTACCATACTCAGCGGCCGAGGCCGTACCAACAAGACCGGCAACGGCCAGTGCTGAAACAACAGCCAATCGACGTAGCATCAAAAAACCTCCTTGTCAAAGTCATCGGATAACAACGGTGAGTTGCTGACCTGCCGAAAAAGCCAGGGGAAACCCCAGCAGGAACATGGTAGCCGAAAACGAGCCCGCGTGATCGAAGTTCTGCCGCGGCGGTCGTGCAGGAAGCAAGCCGGAGTCAGGCGCCGCGGTTCTCCGACGCACCGCCAATGCTGCCCGCGCATGTGTGCCCTGTGCACGCCGCTGACCCGTGCCAGACGCCTGGGGCAGGCGTCACTGGAAGGAACCGTGGATTGGCGAGTGGAAGACCCGGCACCTGCCGGGAAGCGTGCCGCCTGTCAGCCTCGACAGAACGTCGTCGAAGGCAACGACCGCAGCGACGCATGCAGTCGACTCACCCTGAGCAGGTCCTTGTGTGCCCGCAGCAGCGTCAGGCTGCTTTCCACGTACTGGTGTGAAGACAATTCATCCGCAGCGTAGCGCTGCAACAGCTTCAGCCAGCGAGTGTGGATGGCACACGGATGACGCTCTTTACCGCCGGCAAGAGGACAATCGGGACAGCGCGTCCTCGCCAGAATGTCGATCACGGCGTGTTTCTGCCAGTGTTGACGGTATTGGCGGGCGTTGGCCTCGATCCAGGCAAGCGCCCGCTCTTCGCGCTCGTGCGCGGGAAAGGCCTCCACGTATTCTGTGATCGCGGCGATCTGCCGGCGAAAGAACTCCGCATCCGAGAGGCCATGATCGGAGGATTCCCCTACGAAACGGGTAAGGAGCGCAAGGGTCGGGTCGTCTACGATGTACATATGGATCCTGCAAGACCGTTAGCCGGCAAGCCAGCCACCTCACTATAGCAGGATTTGCTGCGGTGCACCAGGAAGTTTCCTGGCACGGCCCAAAGCAAGGGCACCGCGCGTTCACCACTGGTCAGTATTTCGCCGAAACCAGCCGACAAGTGGGCGCCGCCTGCCGGCACTACCGGGATAGTTCTCCGCGCTTGTAGGCCGCCAGAAGACCAGTTGCCGCCAACTCGCAGAGGTCGAGCACGCGTTCGAAACCCGACTCGGCACCGTAGTAGGGGTCGGGCACCTCGGAGATCCCGAGTCCGGTAGCGTAGTCAAGAAACAGACCGAGTCGCGAGCGGCTTTCCTCTGCGCACTGGCGCCGCAGGAGCGACAAGTTGGCCTCGTCCATCGCCAGAATCCGGTCAAAACGACCGAAATCCGCGTCGATGACCGAACGCGCGCGCATCCTCGACAGATCGTAGCCGCGCTTCGCCGCTACCCGGCGGGCGCGCGCATCGGGCGCCTCACCGGCGTGGTAATGCCCGTGCGTGCCCGCAGAGTCCAGCTCGAAGGCCGTCGCCAGGCCCTCGCGCTGCGCGATGGCGCGGGTAACCGCTTCGGCGATTGGCGAGCGACAGATGTTACCCATGCAGACAAAGAGAATTCGGTATCGCGGCGCCACGCCTGGCCCCCTCCTCAAGAAGTTGCTATTCAACTGCACCGGTGGAGCCCTCGGAAAACAGCTCCTCGACAAAACCGAAACGGCTCATGTCGCGGATCCGCATCGGATAAAGGATGCCGTCCAGGTGGTCACATTCGTGCTGCACGACGCGCGCATGAAAGCCGGCGACGCTACGATCGATCGGACGGCCGCGGGCGTCGAAGCCGGTATAACGCAGGCGGCTCCAGCGCGGCACCCAGCCGCGCAAGCCGGGCACCGACAGACAGCCTTCCCAGGCTTCTTCAGTCGCCGACGAAAGCGGGAAGAGCACCGGGTTGATCAATACCGTCCGCGGTACCGGCTCGGCCTCCGGATAACGAGGATTGCGATCCACCCCGAAGATCACCAGCCGCAGACCGACACCGATCTGCGGCGCGGCCAGACCTGCACCGTCCAGATGGCGCATGGTCTCTTCCATATCGGCAATCAGCGCGTGCAGCGCCGGCGTCGCAAACTGTTCGACGGGAGCGGCCTTGCGCGCCAAGCGCGGGTCGCCCATCCTGAGGACGGGTCTAATCATCGCTGGTCAGAAGCCTTTCGATGACTGCCAGGACCTGATGCATGGACTCCCCCAGAACATCATGGATCGCCTCCAGGCTGATGCCCTCGCGACTGTCGCCGCGCCCGGCGGCGTAGTTGGCGACGACGTTGATCGCCGCATACGGAACACCCAGTTCGCGCGCCAGAACCGCCTCAGGCATGGCGGTCATGCCGACCACGTCGGCACCGTCGCGCTCGAGCCGATTGATCTCGGCCGCCGTCTCCAGCCGCGGGCCCTGCGTCGCGGCATAGACCGCCGAGTGAGCGAGGTCGATACCGATCGCTGCGGCGGCCCTGGCCAGACGCTGGCGCAGCCGCCGATCAAAGGGTTCGGTGAAGTCGACATGTCGGACCGCCCTCTCCGGTCCTTCATGGTAGGTCGACTCGCGACCCCAGGTGTAGTCGATGATCTGATCCGGCATGACCAGATCGCCAGGGCTG
>Ga0209571_1001469_pt1 | contig 11103 bp, 10 predicted proteins | sample EBPBio102011_DNA_FD_185866 | JGI IMG/M metagenome (GOLD analysis project Ga0209571, IMG submission 185866) | Wastewater treatment Type I Accumulibacter community from EBPR Bioreactor in Madison, WI, USA - Reactor 1_1/10/2011_ DNA (SPAdes)... | ecosystem: Engineered > Bioreactor > EBPR >...
TCTGACCATCGGCGAGACGCCGATGAACTTCACCGGCGCCACGCGCCCCGCGATCACGGTCAACGGATCCGTTCCGGCGCCCCTGCTGCGCTGGCGCGAGGGCACGACCGTCAACCTGCGGGTCCGCAATGCTCTGCCCCCCGGCTCCATCCATGGCGACCAGGCGTCGATCCACTGGCACGGCATCCTGCTGCCGGCCAACATGGACGGCGTGCCCGGGCTCAGCTTCAACGGCATCGACCGCGGCGAGACCTACCAGTACCGCTTCAACGTCGTGCAGGGCGGCACCTACTGGTACCACAGCCATTCCGGCTTCCAGGAACAGGCCGGCCTTTACGGGCCGCTGATCATCGAGCCGCTGGAACCCGAACCGTTCGCATATGACCGCGACTACGTGGTCATGCTCACCGATTGGACCGACCTCGATCCGAAGCGCCTGTTCGCCCGGCTCAAGAAGCGGTCGGACTTCGACAACTTCTCCAAGCAGACGGTTGGCGATTTCTTCCACGACGTGGAGCAGAACGGCCTGGCCGCTACCGTCGAAGACCGCAAGATGTGGGGCCAGATGCGGATGACGCCGACCGACCTGTCGGACGTCAACGCCAACACCTATACCTACCTCATGAACGGCACGACCTCGCTCGGCAACTGGACCGGGCTGTTTCGGTCGGGCGAGAAGGTGCGCCTGCGCTTCATCAACGGCTCCGCAATGACGTACTTCGACGTGCGTATTCCCGGCCTGAAGATGACCGTGGTCGCGGCCGATGGCCAGTACGTGCGTCCGGTGACCGTTGACGAGTTCCGCATCGCCACCGCTGAAACGTTCGACGTCATTGTCGAACCCACCGGGCAGGATGCGTTCACCATTTTTGCCCAGGACAGCGGCCGCACGGGATACATCAGCGGAACACTCGCCGTCAGGGAAGGCTTGCGGGCGCCGGTGCCGGACGTCGACCCCAAGCCACTCCTCACCATGGACGACATGGGCCACGGCGGGATGGGTGGCGGCGGTCACGACATGTCTTCGATGTCGCACGGTGCGATGGCCGGCGGTGCCATGGCCGGAATGGACCACAGCGGTCACGACATGTCGTCGATGGCAGCAGGCACGGCCGCCGGAGGGAGCATGGCCGGGATGGACCACGGTGCCGGCGGGATGCAGGAGCATCCAGCCACCGAAACCGGCAACCCGCTGGTCGACATGCAGACGATGGCCCCTGTGCCGAGACTCGATGATCCGGGCATTGGCTTACGCGACAACGGCCGACGCGTACTGACCTACGGCGATCTGCGCAGCACGTTCCCCGACCCCGACGGGCGTGAGCCCGGTCGCACGGTCGAGCTGCACCTGACCGGGCACATGGAGCGTTTCGCCTGGTCGTTCAACGGAGTGAAGTTCGCTGACGCCGAACCCCTGCGTCTGAAGTACGGCGAGCGCATGCGAGTCGTCTTGGTCAACGACACGATGATGTCGCACCCGATCCATCTGCACGGCATGTGGAGCGACCTCGAGGACGAGTCCGGCAACTTCATGGTGCGCAAGCACACCATCGACATGCCGCCTGGTACGAAGCGGGCCTTTCGCGTGCGCGCCGACGCGCTGGGTCGCTGGGCGTTCCATTGCCACCTGCTTTACCACATGGAAGCCGGCATGTTCCGCGAAGTGCGGGTGGAGGAATGAACGCCATGAGCCGTTCCAATCGTCACTCCCTAGCCATCGGCCTGACGTCCGTACTCGTTCTTGCAACTGGTTGCGCCCCGGCGTGGGCGCAGGAGACGGACCACGCCGCACACCATCCGGCAGCCAAGCCGGCTGCGTCACCATCGTCGCCAAGGCCCGCGGATCCGCACGCCGGCCATCTACCGACTTCACCGGACAAGAGTTCCGACGATCACGGGACGATGAACCACGGGAACATGCGGCACGGAGCTGCGAATCCTGCCGACAGCGAACACACCGGGATGGACCACTCCACGATGGACCACTCCACGATGGACCACTCCACGATGGATCACTCCGGGATGGATCACTCCGGGATGGATCACTCCGGCATGGATCACTCGGGCATGGATCACGCTTCCATGGGCCATCAACCTGGTGTCAGCGAGGACCTGCCGCCGACGGCCGAGCCGCGCGAGCCAATCCCGGTTGTCACGCCGACAGATCGGGCTGCGGCGTTCCCGGACCTCGACGAGCACCTGATGCATGGTGAATCGATCAATTCCTACTGGGCGCTTGACCGGCTAGAGGCGTGGGACGCGGACGAGGACGGCACCGGCATGGCCTGGGAAGCACAAGGCTGGGTGGGTTCCGACTTGAACCGGCTCTGGCTGCGCAGCGAGGGCGAGCGTGCAGGTGGATCCACCGAGTCGGCGGATGTGGAAGTGCTGTACGGCCGAGCGATCGCCCGATGGTGGGACGCAGTCGCCGGTGTCCGCCATGACTTCGCCTTCGGCGGCGGGCCGTCGCGCACCTATGCCGCGCTCGGTGTGATCGGTCTTGCGCCGTACAAATTCGAAGTCTCCGCGACGGCCTACCTAGGCGAGTCCGGTCAGCTCGGGGTAGGTGCGGAAGCCGAATACGAAATGCTGTTCACCAACCGGCTGATCGGCCAGTGGCTGGTCGAAGGCGAGGCCTGGAGCAAGGACGATCCGGCGGTGGGAATCGGCAGTGGGCTGAGCAAGGTCGAAGCCGGTTTCCGCTTGCGCTACGAGTTCCATCGACAGTTCGCGCCCTATGTCGGCGTGGTCTGGGAGCGTGCTTACGGCGGAACCGCAGACCTCCGTCGCGCAGCATCAGGCGATGTTGACGACACCCGGATTGTGGCGGGCGTCCGCATCTGGTTCTGACAGGAACTGGCATTGAGCCAGCGTACGCAAGGCTGGCTGAAGTTTCTTCAGCGACACACACACCACTGATTTCGGAGTTCACGAATGAACGTAACACCCGTCACCCTCGCCCTCGCACTGGCATTTGCCGTTGTGTCGCCCGCTATGGCGCAGACAACCCAGGCGCATGCACATCACCCCGCCACTGCGGCAGCGGCGAACGTGGATGTTCCTGCCGCCGCCACGGCCGCCGTCGCCGTGGTAGAGCGGTTCAACACCGCACTGTCCAGCGAAGACCTGGCAACGGTCGGATCCCTGCTCGCTCCTGACGTCCTCATCCTCGAGTCCGGTGGTGCCGAGCACAGCCGCGAGGAATATCTGGGCCACCACGCCATCAGCGACGCGGCGTTCCTCAAGGACGCCCATCGCCAACTCCTGCGCCAGCGCGCACGAACCGCTGGTGAGTTCGCATGGGTGGGAACCGAAAGCGAGCTGCACGCCCAGAAGGACGGCAAGCCCCTGACCGTTCTGAGCACCGAGACAATGGTGCTGAAGCAGACCGCCGACGGCTGGCGGATCGTCCACATCCACTGGTCCTCGCGGACCAAGCGCTGAGCGCAGAACCGACATGAATGCTTACGGATTGAACCGACTGACGTGGGTGGTTTTCGCGGTCGCCGGCCTGGGTGCTTGCACGCAGGCCAGTACGCCTGCGCAATCCACCACCGCGCAGACAGCACAGGTCGTCCCGGGAACACCCGCCGTGACTCCAGCAGCCCTGCCACGCATGACCGTCCATAAAACCCCGACCTGCGGATGTTGCGGTGCCTGGATCGAGCACATGAAGAAAGCGGGCTTCGCGCTGGACGTGCACGACATGGATGACCTGGGCCCAGTGAAGGAGCGACTGGGTGTGCCCTACGCAAAGGGGTCCTGCCACACCGCCGAGATCGCCGGATACGTGATCGAAGGCCATGTTCCAGCCGCCGACATCAAGCGCCTCCTTGAGGAAAGGCCGGACGCACGGGGCCTGGTCCTGCCCGGAATGCCGCTCGGGTCGCCGGGCATGGAAGTCCCGGATGGGCGCCAGCAGCCCTACACGGTCGAACTGGTCCATCACGACGGAACCACCGAACCATTCGCGCAGCACTGAGCCATCGGCGAATCAGGGGGCGGTGTAGCGGGCGCGCCGATTCTCGTCCGCGATGAAGCAGGAGATCCACATGACTCACCATTCCGAAGACCACCGGTCCCAGGCCATGAACACGTGCATCGACAACTGCACGCAATGCCATGCGATTTGCCTGGAGACCATCAACTATTGCCTGACCAAGGGAGGTGCACACGCAGCACCGGAGCACATCGCCCTGCTGGCGACGTGTGCCGATATCTGTGCCACCAGCGCCGACGCGATGCTGCGCGGTACGAGCGTTCATAACGTCATTTGCGGTGCCTGCGCGGAGATCTGCCGCCAGTGCGCGGATGCATGCGATGCCATGAACGACCCTGAGATGGCGCGTTGCGCTGAAGCGTGTCGTCGATGCGCGGAAAGCTGCAGCGCCATGGCAGCTTGATGCATCGAGGGTCCCGCCTGCGATGACGGGATCCTCACCTCCGATTTCACAAGGCACGGCGCCCACCAACGGGGCTTTGCATCAGTTCACAAAGAGGTCCATATGAAGTCTTCAAGCGTTTTTCGCTCTTTCGCGCTCGTACTCGCAATCGCGGCAGGGCAGTTTTCGCTGCAGGTCGCGCGCGCCCACGCGGCGTTACAGCAGTCCACACCGGCAGCAAATGCGGTCGTGGCCTCCCCAAGCCAGATCGATCTCGTGTTCAACGAGACGCTGATTCCGCGAGCGTCGCGGCTCAAGCTGGTCATGAAGCACGGCAGCTCCACCATGCCGATCGAGAATTTCACGACCGAGATCGTCAACAACGGCAAGACCCTGCGTGCCAAGTTGCCCCAGCCGCTGGCTCCAGGCGTCTATACGGTGGAATACCGCGCCGTCGGTGGTGACAATCACCCCATGCCGGGCAGCTTCAGCTTCACGGTGCGCTGAGGAGTCGCGAATGTTCGACCTGTCGGCTTACGCACTGAGATTCCTGGAGTACCTGGTTCTCATGCTTCTTTTCGGCGTCCCACTGTTCGGTTGGTACGGTTTGCGTCGACCGGCACTCGCCCACGCCCTGGCCGGGTGGCCATTCATGGGCGTTCTGTTGGTGAGTGCCGCCGTCGGTCTCGTGCTCACCGGGGCCGATGTCGTCTTCAAGACCGCGGGCATCATGGGAATGCCGATTGCCGACGTTGATCGCGAATCGCTCGGCTGGTATCTGTTTGATACGTCCGCAGGCCGCGCAGCCATGGCGAGAGGCGCGCTGCTGATCGCCATGGTGTTTGTACTCGGATGGCATCGTCGTCGCGGGAAGGTGGAGGCCGCCTTCCCGTTCGCGGCGACGCTGGCGGGCGGCGCCCTCGCCTCGCTGGCATGGAACGGCCACGCCGCCGCTGGCGAGGGCGTGGCAGGCGCGGTCCGGCTCTCTGCGGGCCTCGTCCATCTTCTCGCTGCAGGCGGCTGGATCGCAGCGGTCCTGATGTTCCTGGGAATGCTCCTGCGCGGCAAGGGCGCTGCGGGCAACGGGCGTCTGCGATCAACGCATGACTTCCTGCGTGGATTCTCGACGCTTGGAACGATTTTCGTTGCTGCGCTCATTGTGTCCGGCATCGCGCATTACGGTGATCTCACCGCGTGGTCATTGTCGACGCTGGTCCAGAGCACCTACGGAAACCTGTTGCTGTTCAAACTTGCCCTGTTCGGCGGAATGCTGGGCCTGGGAGCAATGCACCGATGGACGCTGGTGCCGCGCCTTGAACGGGCGCTGGCCGGCGGAGATCCCTCGCAGGAGGTGCGAGCCTTGCGGCAGAGCGTTGCGGCCGAGGCTGCGCTGGCGATCCTGATCCTCATTGTCGTTTCAGTGCTCGGGACGCTCAGCCCCGCTTGACCATACCTTTCAACGACACACACGCTGGCAGGCCTAACTGGTGCCGCCTGTACGTCTCCGACGCACCCGAGAACCAGGTGCGACCGCACACGTTGCCGTAACTGTCGCGGTGCAACGCTTTCCAGGATGGTTGACGTCGGGTGGGACACTGTTCCGGAAACACTAGGAGAAGCAACATGGCACACGCTGTTCAAGGGACAGATCACAAGCACGCCGAGGGCAGCGGGCGTCCCTATCTGCTGTTCTGGATCAACATGGTGCTCGGTCTCGCGGTGATGTACATCGTCATGTTTTCGATGATCGATGGTGTCCGCGACTTCCGGAACAACCTGAACATGTTCTACATGGCACTGACCATGTGGGCTCCGATGGGGATCTTCATGCTCGCCACAATGCCTGGCATGTTCCCCAAGAAGGGCCTGAACATGGCGCTTTACGCAATCTTCGCCGCAGTGACGCTCGGCTCGTTCGGCGCCACGCGCGCGCAGGTGCTTGTAGATGACCGTCAGTTCATCGACTCGATGATCCCCCATCACTCAGGTGCGATCCTCATGTGCCGGGAAGCCAGACTGCGTGACGCCGAACTGCTCGCGCTGTGTGACGACATCACCAAAGCGCAGCGCTCCGAGATCGACCAGATGGAGAGCATCAGATCCCGTCTCGACTAGGCCGAGGATCTGCCTCCATCTGCTGCCCGGTGTCCGAGAAAAATGCCGCCCGGCCTCGCTCCAGAACTCGCCAAACTCCGGCGCCGAGACCGGCAGCCGCATGATGGCACTCGACAATGTGCCGCCGGCGCTGTCCAACTTCGAAACGCGCGGTCCATGACGTTGATCACCGGAGCCGGTTTCGGTCGACCGATCGTCTTACAGACAGCGGTCCAGAGGCCAGCGAGCTGATTCAACAGCCGCAATCGCCATCCGCACGATGGCAGTGCATGAGCTGGCTGCGCGGTAGCGACCTGCCGAGCTGCCGGGCCTTGACCTTGCCATCGTGGGAATCTTTAAGCTGGGCTTCCCGCGCATATTCCAGGGATAGTTCCATGACTTTCGTCGCCACCCGACCGGTCGCCAATCCACCCAGCTCCGCCGTCTCCCGCCTGAGCCTGCCAGTCGAGGGCATGACCTGTGCCTCCTGCGTTGGCCGCGTCGAGCGGGCGCTGAACGCGGTCCCCGGAGTGCAGACAGCCGCGGTCAATCTCGCCACCGAACGTGCCGACCTCACCTTCTTTGGCCTGGCCGATCCGCGGGCTGCGGTTCGCGCCATCGAGAGTGCCGGCTACACGGTGCGCGAAGAGACCACCGAGCTCGCGATCGAGGACATGACCTGCGCGTCGTGCGTGGGCCGGGTCGAAAAGGCGCTCGCACAGATCCCGGGCGTGCTCGAAGCCAACGTCAACCTGGCGACCGAGCGCGCGCGGGTGCGCCACCTTGCCGGGGTCGTTTCCACGGCGGACCTTGAAGCGGCGGTCGAACAGGCGGGTTACAAGTCCCGCCGCTTGTCCGTCGATACGGCAAGTGCAGGCGATCATGACGCCGAGCGTCGTGAGAGCGAGGCACGGGGGCTGCGGCGGGCTTTGACCATTGCCGCCGTCCTCACCTTGCCAGTCTTCATCCTCGAGATGGGGTCCCACCTGATTCCCGCCATGCATCATTGGGTGATGGGGGTCCTGGGTCAGCAGACGAACTGGTATATCCAGTTCGCGCTCGCCACCCTCGTGCTGTTTGGTCCGGGGCTACGCTTCTTCCGCAAGGGCGTACCAGCGTTGCTGCGCGCTGCCCCCGACATGAATTCACTGGTCGCGGTTGGCACGGCGGCCGCGTACGGCTATTCAGTCGTCGCGACCTTCGTCCCCGACGTGCTGCCCCCGGGCACCGCCAACGTCTATTTCGAGGCCGCCGTGGTCATCGTGACCCTGATCCTGCTCGGGCGCTCGCTGGAGGCGCGCGCCAAGGGGCGAACCTCACAGGCGATCAAGCGCTTGGTCGGACTCCAGGCCAAGACCGCGCGCGTCGAGCGCAACGGCGATACGGTCGAAATTCCGCTCGATCAGGTGGCGACCGGTGACGTCGTGCTGGTTCGTCCGGGCGAGAAGATTCCGGTGGACGGCGATGTCGTCGAGGGCGCCTCCTATGTCGACGAGAGCATGATCACCGGCGAGCCGGTCCCCGTATCGAAGGGGGTGGGCGCCGATGTCGTCGGAGGCACGATCAACAAGACCGGCGCTTTCAGTTTCCGCGTGACGAGGATCGGCGCGAACACGGTGCTCGCGCAGATCATCCGCCTGGTCGAGGAAGCGCAGGGTTCCAAGCTGCCGATCCAGGCGCTGGTCGACAAGGTCACCATGTGGTTCGTCCCGGCAGTGATGGCCGGGGCCGCGCTGACCTTCCTTGTTTGGCTGGCCTTCGGACCGGAGCCCGCGCTGTCCTTCGCGCTCGTCAATGCGGTCGCGGTGCTCATCATCGCCTGTCCCTGTGCCATGGGGCTGGCCACGCCGACCTCGATCATGGTCGGGACGGGCCGCGCGGCCGAGCTCGGCGTTCTCTTCCGCAAGGGCGAGGCCTTGCAGGCGCTGCGCGATGTGAGTGTCATCGCGCTCGACAAGACCGGCACGCTGACCAAGGGGCGCCCGGAGCTGACCGACCTGGTGCCTGCCGAAGGCTTCGAATACAACGAAGTCCTGGCGTTTGTCGCCGCGGTCGAGACCCGCTCCGAGCACCCGATCGCAGAAGCGATCGTCGACGCCTCCAAGCAGCGGGACATCACGCTCGCACCCGTCGGGGGCTTCGAGGCCACGCCGGGTTTCGGCGTGTCGGCCAAGGTCGCCGGTCGCACCGTCGCCGTCGGCGCGGACCGATTCATGACGCAGATCGGTATCGATGTGTCGGACTTCCTGCCTGTCGCCCAGCGTCTCGGCGACCAAGGCAAGAGTCCGCTCTATGCCGCGATCGACGGCCGGCTGGCGGCGGTGATCGCGGTGGCCGACCCGATCAGGGAGACCACGCCCGAGGCGATCAAGGCGTTGCATGCGCTGGGACTCAAGGTCGCGATGATCACCGGCGACAATGCCGCGACGGCCGCGGCGATCGCCAGGCAGCTCGGCATCGATGAAGTCGCGGCCGAGGTCTTGCCCGACGGCAAGGTCGCGGCGCTGAAGAAGTTCCGGACCAATGGCGCGCGGGTCGCCTTCGTGGGCGACGGCATCAACGACGCGCCGGCGCTGGCCGAAGCGGACGTCGGGCTCGCCATCGGCACGGGAACCGATGTGGCGATCGAGGCCGCCGACGTGGTGCTGATGTCGGGCGACCTGCGCGGCGTGACGAATGCCATCGCGCTCAGCCGAGCGACGATCCGCAACATCAAGCAGAACCTGTTCTGGGCTTTTGCCTATAACGCCCTGCTGATCCCGGTCGCGGCGGGTGCGCTTTACCCGGTGAACGGCATGTTGCTTTCGCCGATCTTCGCTGCGGCCGCGATGGCCCTCTCCAGTGTCTTCGTGCTCGGCAACGCGCTCCGGCTCAAGCGCTTCCAGGCTCCCATAACGATCGAAACCCGTACGGGGATGCCCCAGAGCGGGGCGGCATTGCCCAATCCGCGCCAGGCAATCGAACATTGATCCCAAGACACGGTGCCGCCTGACTGAACACCAAGACAGGATCGATGTGGCGGACGCCGGCCTAGCGTGTCGAACCAAGCATCCTTGGGTGACCAGGAAAAGAGAATGATGAATATCGGTGAAGCAGCCAAGTTTTCAGGCGTGTCGGCGAAGATGATCCGCTACTACGAACAGATCGGCTTGATCCCCAAAGCTGCGCGCTCTGAGGCCGGCTACCGACACTACAGCACGCCTGACGCTTATAGCCTTCGCTTTATCCGTCGCGCACGAGACCTTGGCTTCTCTGTCGAACAGATCGCAGAACTGCTGGTCTTGTGGCGCGACCGTGACCGGGCAAGCGCCGACGTCAAGGCGATGGCGCTTTCCCATGCCGCCGGACTGAAGACGAGAATCGCCGAGCTGCAGGCGATGGTGCAAACGCTCGAGCATCTGGCCGACCACTGCCACGGGGATGACCGACCGGAATGCCCGATCCTTGCGGATCTGGCCGAGCCAACAGCGGCGGAGTCGCGTTCGCAGGGTCCACATAGGACGCCTCGGTTTGGGGCCGACACGCCCGCCTCCTCGCGTAACCGCGGCGTCAGATGACTCATTCGTGGTCGGACGTGCATTCGCAAGAGTTCTCGGCGCCGTTGTCGGCCAGCCGTGAGCAGCTTGCAAACATTCTGCTGATAGCCGATTGACCTTGCCACGCTGTCAAACCCCATATTGATCCGACACCACAGTCGATCAGGAGATCAAGATGCTTCGTTTCCACATTCCAAACATGACATGCGGCGGCTGCGCCAAGTCCGTCAAGAAGGCACTGCTCAGTGTGGACCCCCAAGCCCGCATCGAAACCGACCCACCGACGCGTCAGGTGAGGGTCGATAGCGACATGGACGGGGGCGCGTTCCTCTCAGCGCTCAGTGAGGCTGGGTACCCGGACGAGCGATCAGCCTGAAGCTGGTTCCGGCCGCCGCCGGCGCGCTCTACTCGCGCTCGGGGATCCCGCTGAGCCCGATGGTTGCGGCGCTCGCCATGAGACTGAGCTAGGTGTCGGTTGTGGCCCGCGCGCTTCGCCTGGCCGGGTCGGCTCCGGTTTCGGCGACACCGAAAGCGGCCATGCCGGTCCAGTCACCCGATCTGCCCGGGGGATTGATCTGGATCAGTTGCATCTGACCGAGCAAAAGGTAACCTCAAGCCATGATCCGCCGTCGTCACCGTAGCTGGTTCCAGCGCACCGTCCTCCTCGCGATGGCGGCCCTGCTCTGGTCCCAGTTCGCGCTGGCCGGTCATGGCGGTTGCCTGGATCTCCCGGGAGCGACCACCGCAGAGGGGGCTGACGCATACGCCCAACACGATCCCAACCATGGCTGTGACGCCGATCGTCCCTCAGCGGACACGGCGCTGTGTGCCGCACATTGCAACGAAGGGGGCATTTCGGCCGACAGTAGTCGCATCCCCCCGGTGCCACCGCTCATTGTCAGTGCGTGGCTCTCCTGGTTCACGGTCGCTCAGACCGCAGACGCCGGTCCCGGGGTTTCGTCTGCATGGGTGGATTCACCACCCAGGCCCGCCTGGCACCGCCCCACCGCCCATCCAGCGGCTCTCCTGCTGATCTGATGCCCGAACGCTGACTGCTCCGCACGCCTCTGTGCGGCGCAGTGCTGTGCGTT
>Ga0209571_1001471_pt1 | contig 11091 bp, 12 predicted proteins | sample EBPBio102011_DNA_FD_185866 | JGI IMG/M metagenome (GOLD analysis project Ga0209571, IMG submission 185866) | Wastewater treatment Type I Accumulibacter community from EBPR Bioreactor in Madison, WI, USA - Reactor 1_1/10/2011_ DNA (SPAdes)... | ecosystem: Engineered > Bioreactor > EBPR >...
TTCCGGCCGGTGGCCACCGATGTGAAAGCAGAAAAGCGGTTCCTCAGCACCATCGCGCGCCGCCTCGACACGCTCGGCGCCATCACGCGGGGTCAGCGTCAGACCGGGGGCCAGGGGCTGTTCCGGCCCGAGGACAACCTTGAGTCGCCCTATGCCCGAGACGCCCTGCGTCAGCTCTACCGCCGCATCTATCGCGGCGATGTGGCGGGCTGCTCGCTCGGGGCCTTTGAGGATGCCACTGGCCTCAGCCTGACCGATGACAACGGGCTGAAGGATGACCTGCCGCCGATCACGACCTTCCTCAATCGCCTGCTGGCACTGACGATCGACATGCAGGCCGTGCTCTTCTCGGCCTTCGAGGAATTGCTCGACCAACGGATCGAGGGCGCCATCGCCGCCGGGGTCTATGACCTCGGGCTCGAGACGCTGCGTGCCGAGAGCTTCCGCGTCACAGATGCGCGGGTGATCTATACCCATCTCGGTTCCGGCGCAGAAACCCAACTGCTGACCATCGCGGAAAAGCGCCGCAACACACCGACCTCCCTCGCGGACGCGCTGGACTGGCTCGATGACCCGAAGGCGCGGCTTCTGGTCAACAGCCGCTCTGGCCGGGCGGCGGTGCAGGTGCCCGCCACCAGCCTGATGCTGGATGACGGCACCATCGAGCCCCGCCTTCGTCTGATCCGCCCGATGGAGTCGAGCACGGTCTCTGCCAGGATGATGGAGGACACCCACTGGCTCGAGGCCGACCGCGCGTCCTTCACCGCCGCCTGGACTGCGGAACTGGTCGAGGTGCCGGAGTTTTCGGAAGCAACGCTCCACATCGTGGCGGGCCTGCTGCTGCCGATCTGGAAGCAACTTCCCCAGGATGAAACCCGCGTCTACCGGCTCCAAACCGATGACGGCCAGCGCATCATCGGCCGCCGTGTCTCACCCGCCTGGGTCGCGACCACGCTGGCGGCCGACGCACCGAAGCTCACGGCGGCGCAGATCCATGCCCTCGTTATGGAGGGCAAGACCGAGGTACGGCTGGCTGAAGGAATGGAGTTGCACCGCTCCCGCGTCATGGGGGTGAACCGGATCGAACTCTCCGGGTTCAAGGAGGCCGCCAAGGACCGGCTCAAGGCCGATGGCTTCTTTTCAGAGATCATCGCCTGGAAGCTGCGTCTGTTCTGCCCAGTTGATCCGAGCGGCATCGCAATACTGGATCGTCTGCTTGCGCGTTGTCCTGTGACAGGACTACATGCACGCGGAGGGTGTTGAGCCATGTATTCCGAGACCGAAGATCTGATCCGCGCTCTGGCGGAAGACGCAGAGAGCGTGTGTCGCGCGTACCTTCCTGCCGGACGGCGGGAAGGGTCCTACTGGATCGTTGGCGATCTGCAGAACAACCCCGGCCGGTCGCTCTTCGTGCGGCTGACCGGGCCAACGTCTGGACCGGGGGCCCGTGGTAAATGGCAGGATGCGGCGGTCGGACTGCATGGTGATCTTCTGGACATCATCCGTGAGCGAACAGGGATCTCCCGCTTTCCCGATCTTCTCGCCGAGGCCCGGGCGTACCTTGGTCGCCCGCAGCCGGTCCTCCCGGATGCACCGGTGCCGAAGAAGGCCAAAATCCCCGGTGGCACGCCAGCGGCGGCGGCGCGTCTGTTCGCAGCCTCGGTGCCGGTCGCAGGCACGCTTGCCGACACCTACCTCCGATCCCGTGGCCTCACCCAGGGTGGCATGATGAGCGCCCTTCGCTTCCACCCGAAGTGCTGGCATCGGGATGAGGGCCAGACCCGCGGCATCCCCAGGCCGGCGCTGCTCGCCGCGGTCACCGATGGGGCAGGGGCCGTGCAGGGCGTACATCGTACTTGGCTGGCACCTGACGGACAGGGGAAGGCGGCTGTCGAGACGCAGCGGCGTGCTATGGGTCACCTCCTCGGCAATGCCGTCAGGCTGACCCCACATGACGACATCCTCCTGGTCGGCGAAGGCATCGAGACCATGCTGTCCTTGGTCGAGGCGGTGCCCGGCCTTCCCGTCTGGGCGGCGCTGTCGTCCGGTCACCTCGGGGCGGTCCTGCTGCCGGAGGGGGTTCAGCGCCTCTACATCGCCATCGACCGGGATCCTGCCGGACAGCGCGCGGCAGAGAGGTTGAGCGCCAGTGCCAGCGAGGTCGGGATTGCCGTTCGGGTGCTGGAACCGCGGCTCGGGGATTTCAACGATGATCTCCGGGCGAACGGCAAGGATGCGCTGCGCCAGCATCTGGCAGGTCAGTTCGGGCCAGAGGATCGGCAACGCCTGCTGCTCTGAACTGCATCGCGCAAGGGGCTGTCCGGGAGTGCGGGGCAGGGGTCACGGTTCCCTGTCATGGCTGTGGATCGTCGCTTTGCCTTTTCCCGGGCAATCTCATCCACCCGTCACCCGAGCGGCCTTCAAGAGATGGGCAGACGGCCGTCAAAGGTGCCGCCCCTTCAAGGACGGGGGGCAACTGATTTCCGCCGGCGGGGTTCGCCCCGCCTTTGCATCGCGAAGCAAATCAGCCGCCCCCCGTCCTCCTCCACATGCGTTCCGGCCCCCGAAGGCGGGGGTGAAGGGTCCTCCCCCGTGACGGCTTTCGCAGCCCATGAAGGCCGCGCGGGTTGTCGCGCGGACGAGACAGGCCCGGAGGCAAGAACCGATGACGATCCACACCCACGACGACGCGTATGAACCCGCCCACACCGCATCCCAGACCGCCCATGCGCTCGACGAGCTGCAGCTCTATGGCTACCGCCCCTTTGACGAGCCCGATCCGCGCCCGATGCCCGATGGGCAGCGCCTCGCTGTCGCCGTCGCCGACATCTTCGACGCCCTCGTCGCGACCCTGGAAGACACGCGCATGGAACCCGACCTCGAGGAGGTGCTCTGGGGCCAGGTCAACCTCTTCCACCGCGCCACAGCCCGGATCGAGCGGTCACTCGATGGGAACGAGCAGGCGCAGCGCCGCCTCCAGCGCGAGCAAGACGGCTCCGAGGTGAAAGCGAACGAGCTTGAGCGCCTGACGGCCGAAGGCCTCACCCTGATCGAACGTCGGAACTGCATGGATATGATGCGCGATCACGCCGCGACCGAGTTCGTCCATCATACGGGATCGACCTGGCGCCCCCGCACCGGCTCGATGGTGAACCGCCAGCACATGACCGCAGCGCTGATCGACAGCCGCGACTTCCTGGCCGCCAAGCGCCGCGCGGAAACCGAGGTGATGCTTCCCGCAGGCCCCAAGGTCGCCCTCACCGGTGGGACCGACTTCAACGATCACCGCCTGATCTGGGGAAAGCTCGACCAGGTCCGGACCAAGTATCCCGACATGGTTCTACTGCACGGAGGAAGCCCGAAGGGCGCGGAACTCATCGCCGCCAAATGGGCCGAGAACCGGGGCGTTACGCAGGTGGCCTTCAAGCCGGACTGGGCCAAGCACGCCAAGGCCGCGCCCTTCAAGCGCAACGACGCCATGCTGGACATCCTGCCCGTGGGCGTCCTCGTCTTCCCGGGCAATGGCATCCAGGAGAACCTCGCCGACAAGGCCAAGAAGCTCGGCATCCCGGTCATGAAGTTCGAGAAGGGGGCGTGAGCCCCCTCAGCCTTCGCTTTCGGACCATAGCGGAGTGTCGCCGGGAAGATGGTCACCGACTTCTATGAGAGATCTTGGCGAGGGAGTTCCGCCAGCCCCACAGGCTAGGGAAGATAGGCCTGTGATCGAACTGTCTTGACGCCGCTTGGATGCAAGAACGCGAAAGGCGGCAGCCCACCATGGAAACCTGACGCTTCGCCCGTGGCCGCTACCTGGGCGTCCATCCGACAATTTCCTCCAGTAATCTCTGTAATGCACGGTCAAAGGCGCTGACCAGGACTTGCGTGTCGTCGGATGCCGCGGCCTCGGAGGTGTAGAATTGCCGAGAGGCTACAATGCGCCGGTCGGCCTCGCGGATGACGGTCATCATCAGGCTGATCCGGACCACGAACTGATCCGGCCCTGGCCCCGACGGTTCGACCTGGAAGTCCATCACCTCGGTCATCAGGGTGTAGTCGGGATTGAGCCCGTTTGCCGTGCGCCCGACAAGTTCGAACCCCCCGACGTTCTGGAAGGATGCGACCAGCAGCGTCTGCAACAGGGCTGGAGCGGGTTCGATCCAGCGGCCGCCCGGCAGGTATTGCGCCTGATACGGGACCGGCTTGATCAGAATGCGGTCGGTCGCCAGCGCACCGGCAGAGCTTGGCAGTTCCACGATCAGGTGTCCGCGGCCTCGCACCGGCGCGCCGGACCCGACGGCCGGCGAGAGGGTGTAGGCGTCCAGCTCTGCACCCGCCTTTGAGAGCGAAGACAGCGCCCCGCAGCCGGAGAGCGAGGAAGCGGCAATCATCAGGGCGACAAAGATCCAGCGCATGATTCAGTTCCTGTATTCGGGGGTCTGCGTGCCAAGTAGGAAACGCCCCGGGTCACGGCCAATGCGGTCAGCCACCGCGCCGATGGCTTCAATCACCTTGCTCGCGTCGGTCGCCAGGTCGCGGTATTGCGGCAGGGCAGTGCGGGCAAAGGTCTTCAACTCGGTCGCGGCGGCTCCAATGTCGGCGACGGTCGCTTTCAGCCCGTCGACCAGACCGGGGATATCATCCTTCATTACGGCATTCGCGCTTTCGAAAGCAGCCTCGGCCTTGCCCAAGGCGGCATCGGCGCGCGCCAAGGTTCCTTCGGCGGCCGTGGCCAGGGTTTCTGCACGGGCTGCAATCGCATCGATCCGGGCCGTTACCTTCTCGACATTCTGGAGGATGCTGGCGATCGCCTCGCGATTCTCTGGCGTGGTGAACTCTCGCACATCCTCGATCAGCGCGATCGCCTGTTTTAGAAGGTCGGGGGCTGCATTCGTCAGTTCTTGGACGACAGAGGGCTGCGATCCAATCAGCGGAACCGGCGCCGGGGGGATTGTCACAAGAGGTGCGGACGTCGGGCTGCCGCCGGCAAGTGCCACGAACGAGACCCCGGTCACCCCCTGGGAGGACAGGGTTGCAACGGTATCCTTCCGCACCGGGGTGGCAGCGCGGATTTCGATGCGCACGCGCACGAATTGCGGGTTCTGGTCGTCCAGATCGATAGACAGGACCTTGCCGACATCGACCCCGTTATAGCGCACGAGACTGTCCTGGCTTAGGCCCGAGACGGTATCGAAGACGATGTCATACTGCGCGTAGGACCGCGTGATCTCGACCTGAGCGAGCCACAGGAGGAAGCCGAGAAGGGCGGCCATAGCGCCCAGGGTGAAGGCACCGACCAGAATGTAGCGGGCTTTCGTCTCCATCAGTCGACCCCTTGCATCTGGGCGGCGTGCGCACGGGGGCCATGAAAATAGGACCGGACCCAAGGGTCGTCGACCTGCATCATCTCGGCCATGGTGCCGGTCACCAGCACCTTCTTCTGCGCCAGAACGGCGATACGGTCGCAGGTGGCGTGCAAGGTATCCAGATCGTGGGTGACAAGGAACACCGTCAGGCCCAGGGCCTTCTGCAGCGAGAGGATCAGATTGTCGAACTCGGACGCGCTGATCGGGTCAAGACCGGCGGTGGGTTCATCCAGGAACAGGATTTCCGGATCAAGCGCCAAGGCGCGTGCCAGCCCCGCGCGCTTGCGCATCCCGCCCGACAACTCGGACGGGAAAAGATCGCCAGCAGTTGCAGGCAGGCCCACCATCGCAATGCGCAAGTCGGCCAGGGCCGCGCGGGTCGTAGAGTCAAGGTCCAGCTTTTCGCGCATCGGTGCCTCGACGTTCTCCCGGACAGTCAGTGACGAAAACAGCGCGCCGTCCTGGAACATCACGCCCCACTTGTTCTGCACGGCGTCTGGATTGCCAGACTTGGCCTCGGTCTCGGAGGGGGGATCGGTCATGACGTCGGTCCCAAGAACCGTGATCGTCCCGGCCGAGGGGTGTTGCAGGCCGACAATGCTCCGTAAAAGCACAGACTTTCCGCTGCCCGATGCGCCAACGACGCCCAGCACCTCGCCCCGTCGCACATCAAGGTCAAGGTTCTGGTGGATGGTGTTTTTGCCGAACCGGTTCGTCAGATTCCGCACGCTGATGATCGCGTTGTCCATCAGACCCCCCAGATCGAGAAAAAGATCGACGCCACGGCATCGACGACGATGACCAGGAATATCGCGACGACCACCGAACGCGACGTGCGGCTGCCCAACGAGTCGGTGTTGCCTTCGACCTGCAGCCCCTGGTAGCAGCCGACCAGCGCTATGATGATGGCGAAGACAGGCGCTTTGGACAGACCAACCAACGCATGGGTGACCGAGGTATTGGCCACAAGCTGTGTGCGGAACATCGCGGGCGAAATCCCGAGGTCGATCCACGCCATCAGCGCGCCACCCAGAAGCCCGGCGATGTTGGCCACGAACCCAAGGACGGGCAGCATGAACAGGAGGGCCAGCACGCGCGGCAGGACCAGACGTTCGATCGGGTCGAGACCGAGCACCCGCATCGCATCGATCTCTTCGCGCATCTTCATCGAGCCGATGGCAGCGGTAAAGGAAGACGCGGAGCGCCCAGCGACGATGATCGCGGTCAGAAGGATGCCAAGCTCGCGCAGCATCGATATCGAGATCAGATCGACCACGTAGATTTCGGCCCCGAACTGCTTCAGTTGCGATGCCCCCTGGAAGGCCAGCACGATACCGATCAGGAACCCCATCAGAACGACGATGGGCACGGCGTTCAGTCCTGCCTGCTGCATGTGATGGGTAAGGGCCGTTACCCGCAGGCGCGACGGATGCAGGGCGGTTGTCGCCAGCCTGGTCAGAACTAGGCCGAGAAAGCCGATGGTCTGGCCCAAACCGACCGCAAAGGCGGAAACGGATTTGCCGACGTCGAAAAGCATGTCGCCTGCTTCATGATGAGGGAGCCGGCGGCGTCGCTTGCGGGGTACGGGCATCGCGTCGACGACCGTCCGAAGGAGAAGCGCCTGCGCGTCAGTCGCATTGACGACGGTAACTTCGCGCCCCTTTGCCTTTTGTGCGGCCTGGAAGGACGCGATGGCCCAGGCCCCAGAGGTGTCAAGCGTAGTGACCCCTGCCAGATCCAGACTTGTCGCCCCAGATTGCCCATCAAGAAAGGTCCGCTGCCGGGCCAAGTTGGCCAGGGTAACTGCCCCGACGATCTTGGCAGGGGCTGTGTTTCCGGGGTCATCGCCTCCCGGTGGCATGTGCGGCTCTTGACCAGACCGACAGCGGGTGAACCCACCCGCACCTCATAAGAGGGGCGTCGCGCATGTAACGTCTTCTGCTCACCTTGGACCTTCCCAAATTGACCTTGGCAAAGCTGCACGCGCTGAGGGTCGTCAAAGCCCAAAGCCGGATCGGAAACGCAACAAGAGCCGGATCGGTTCCTTGGTTCGGGCGCAAGGCGCTGCGGCGGACAAGAAAGAACAGGTTTTCCAGACCCAGAATCACCGTCTTGTCACCCTGGTCGAGCGCACAGGCGATCCGTCTGACCCTGCTGGAGAAGCGTTTCGCGGTTGGGTCGTTCAGGTTGCGCGCTCTGAACGACCGGCGATCACCGCTGCGACAGCGCGCCGATCATCAAGCCCGCGCTCAGCGCCAGGAACAGGGCCAGAAACGGATGCGAAGCGACGGTCGTCTCGAAGCTGGCTTCGGCAGTCTTGCCCCGCCGCTCGACCGAATGGACAGCGTCACCGATGCCGTCCGAGATGTCCGAAACCATCCGGCGGCCGTGCTTCTCAGACAGCGACGTCACGGAGAGCGCCAAGGTCGCGACGTCGCCGCGCAACACGTCAAACTGCGCGGATAGACCGGCAAAGTCGGTCGGGGCGGTGGGTCCTTGAAATTTGCCATCTTGCAGCATTGCAGTCTCCTCGTTCCTTCAGCGGAATTGCTTGGGTTTATTGGACAGCGGATGCGGGCGGGCCGCACTAACCTCGCTCAGGACGACCCGAAGGTTGCCGAAGGTGTACGCCGCGGTAGCGGGTCATGGCGCGGTCTGCGGTTGTGCGGACAGGACCAGCGTTGAAATCGCAGCCATCACTTCGTCATTGTGGCCGACCCAGGCATGGACTCCGGTCGGAAACCCCAGGAACCGTACGCCCTTGACCTGTTCCGCCATGTTTGCGGCCCTGGCTTAGGTGTCATAGCCATCGTCGCGCGCGCTGACGATCACGGTGGGGGTGGTGACACGGCTCAGATCGACCGAGGTCATCGACTTGCCCGCCGCAGTATCGGCCCTCAGGCCTGCCGCGCGGGCGGAGACCGGCAGGATCGCATCCAGCATGGTGTTGACCCGCGCCTGTTTGGCAGGGCTCGCAGATGCGACGACAGCGGGCGGGGTGGCGACGACGGTGGCAATCATCTGGGCACTCGTGATGTGCAGGCCTGTCCAGAACAGAAAGTCCGACCCGATCGCCCGCATCATCGCGGCCTCGACCCAAGGGGCGATCGGTTCGGCAGACATCGCCTCGCCCGGCGGCATGTAGCCAAGGGGCACCATAAGGATCAGCGCCGAGAACCGGTCAGGTAGCCGGATCGCCATCTGCAGCACCGAGAGAGTCCCAGCCGATCCGCCCATGACGGCGGCCTTGTCGGTGTCCAGGATATCCATCAGGCAGACAAAGGCGTCGGCCTGCGCCTCGGCTGATCCATCGGGCGGCATCGGCGTGCGAAGGTAACTGACGCGCGACATCGCCACGACGCGGATGCCTTTGGCGCCAAAGGGGGGGCAGCAAAGGCCATGCCCTGGTCAAAGCCTCCACCGCTGCCATGCACGGCTAGAAGGACCGGCCCTTCACCCGCCGCCTGATACTCGATTAGGCCGCGGGTGGTGTCGATGAGGGAGCTGTCTTGCGCGACCCGCTCACGTGCCGCTGCGATGTCGGTCGAGAACTGCCACCAGACTGCTGTTCCGCCGACAACACAGGTCAGCGCGCCCGCAACCTTGGCCTCCGGCCCAAAGACGATGTCGTCGGCGACCAGAACGGCATCGCCTGCAATGACGCCCTGCAAGGTAATGTCCGCGCCAGTGATCAGCGCATAGCCGCCAACCGCAGCGACCGTGACCTCCGACCCCGCCGCGCGCAGGTTTCCGGTGACGGGTGCAAGAGAGAGTTCATACCCCGAAGCCGAGACATCGCCGCCGACGGGGGCGGTCACGGCGACACTGTATCCCACCGCGAAAAGATCCCCTGCCACCGCAGCATCGACCGAAACCCGTCTCCCGGCCAGATGGGCCGACCCACCAACGGGCGCGGTCACGGAAACCACGTTGCCCGCCATGAAAAGGTCGGTCATCGACGGCCCGTCGAAGCTGACCGAGGCTCCGGCCTCATAGCGGACCGGCGCAATGGTCAGGTTGGTGGTTTCGGAGTGGGCGGGGAGGGCCAGAAGCCCGCAGGCAAGGGTCAGGGCGCGCAGCATTGGGGGTCATCCTTGGATGAAGGGGAAGAACGCGGAGGCGCTACTCGCTGGCCACTCCGTCGAAGACCTCGCGTGAGGCCTCGGCTTCGGCCTTGGTCACCTCTACCAATTTGTCGACATGGTTCGGCGGGCCGTAGATCGTATAGAGGCGCAAGCGCTTTTCGCCGGTGTTGAGGACGTTGTGCTTTGCCCCCGCTGGAACGATCAGCGCATCGCCGCCCTTGATCTTGTGTCGAACCCCGTCAATCACGACCTCGCCATGGCCCTTTTCGATGCGGAAGAACTGGTCATGCGTGGCGTGGGTCTCCATCCCGATGTCCTGACCGGGGGTCAGCGACATCAGGACAAGTTGCAGGTTGTGACCAGTGTAAAGCACCTTGCGGAAGTCGGTGTTCTCTTCGGTCAGCGTCTCGATGTCGGCATGATAGCCCTTCATGATGGTGTCCTCTTGTGGTGGCAAATGCGCGGATGGCGCGGAGTCCGCGTTGACACTGATGCCTTCAAGGATGTGCAGTGCTGCCCCAGATCAGTGGACCGCGCGTTTTCCGGAGGCGAGAGCAAGGGCCGCCGTCTGGTTGCGTTGCACCGCCAATCGCCAGATCGGCTTCAGCACTTCCAGCGCAAGAAGAACCGTGAGGCGATCTTCGATGAAACGCAGGTCGGCGTCGGGATCGGGCTTCATGAGGAGGTCGCAAAAGGCTTTGATCTGCGCTTCGTCGATGTCCGGGACCTCGAAGGACCGTGCGACCTGGGGCAGCTGTGCAAGCCGCCGGACGGTGTCGCTGGCGACGGCTTCCACGGCTTCGGGGGTCAGCGTCTCGCGTTTCAAGGCGAAGCGCGAGGTCGCACGTTCGACGACCTGCCGGTCGAGCAGAGCCGGTTCCCTTTTCACCATGGCTGGCCCTCCCAGGTCCCTTCGGGTAACTCAGTTCCGGTGTCGTTCAAGGCCGGTTTTGCGGGCGATCATTCGATTTTGGGGCGGTTGCCAAATCCCCGGAAAGCATGAGCCATCACGACGGAGCGGCATGACCGGATGCGGCCGGGTAGAGTGCTGCGATTACGGGAAGGTCCCGAAGTCAGGACTGCGCACACACCAGTACGACGGTAAGCTGATGGTCGCCGTCCTGCAGGGGGATGGACAGTCCCTCTGCCGTTGCGGGCAGAGCAATTCCGTTCAGCTGGGCAGACTGGACACGCTTTCCTGCGCCGTTGGGGTTGAGAATCGATATGGCGTAACGGGCGCTCCCCAGCGCAATCGTCACGTTCAATTCCGGCCAGGTCGACGGGATGCAGGGGTTGAGCCAGAGCATGTTTCCCCGGCGGGTCAGACCGACGATCCCCTCGATCCCGGCGCGGTACATCCAGCCGGCCGACCCAGTATACCAGGTCCAGCCGCCGCGACCGGCGTGGGGCGGCGTGGAATAGACATCCGCCGCCACGACATAAGGCTCGACCTTGTAGCGGTCGGCATCGGCCGGGGTGAGGGCATGATTGATCGGGTTCAGGAGCGCCAAGAGCCCGTGCGCGGCGTCCCCGTCGCCCAGTTTCGCATGCGCCAGAACCGCCCACATCGCGGCGTGGCTGTACTGGCCTCCGTTTTCGCGCAGGCCGGGCGGATAGCCCTTGATATAGCCGGGATCCAACGG
>Ga0209571_1001475_pt1 | contig 11047 bp, 10 predicted proteins | sample EBPBio102011_DNA_FD_185866 | JGI IMG/M metagenome (GOLD analysis project Ga0209571, IMG submission 185866) | Wastewater treatment Type I Accumulibacter community from EBPR Bioreactor in Madison, WI, USA - Reactor 1_1/10/2011_ DNA (SPAdes)... | ecosystem: Engineered > Bioreactor > EBPR >...
TTCACAGATTGAAGGGATCAGGCCGTGGTATCGAAGAAGCATTGGGCTCCAACCGCCAACGTGGAGGTTGGTGAGGTCCGCCAGTCTGAGACGGGTGCATGGGTCGTATCTGGCAGACTGGCTCCGAATGGCACCTGCCCTGAGTGCGGGACGCCCTCAAGACAGCGACATGGTTGGAGGTGCCGGCGGATCGAGGATTTTCCTGCTCAGGGCCAAGCGGTTTGGATCGAGCTCAGGGTTTGTCGATGGCGATGTTTGAACTCGGATTGCCGCCGCCGCACGTTCTCCGATCGCGAGGCGGCGGTGGCGACCCCTTATGCGCGCCGGACGTCTCGACAGGCGCAACTCTTAGGCCATGTAGCGCACGCCGCTGGCGGCACCCCAGCTGAACGGCTCTTGCGGCGACTGGGTATCCGGGTCAGTGACGATACTATTCTCCGACAGTTGCTACGCGCAGCTCAAGTTGTTCCACCACGCGCACGGATCATCGGGATCGATGATTGGAGTTGGCGAAAGTCGCAGAACTACGGGACGATCATCATCGACCTCGAGCGTCGCGCCGTCATCGATGTTCTCGAAGATCGTGATGTCGTCACATGCACCGACTGGCTAAGGCGTCATCCTGAGGTGGAAGTCATAAGCCGGGATCGCTGCGGTCTCTACGCCCAAGCCGCCCGAAAAGGAGCGCCGCAGGCGGAACAGGTCGCCGACCGGTTTCATATCGTGCAGAACCTTCGCATGGCAATCGAGGAGCAAATGAACTTGCACGGTCGCGCGACTGGCAGAGCATTGCTCTCCGATGCAGACAACATCAGCACGGCCAGTAACCTTCTGAAGTCACGTCTTGCGCACCGCAAGTCTCGCGAGGAGATATACGAGACAATTCGGGCACTTCGGCAGCAAGGGCTGACGTGCAGCGAGATCGGGCGGAGGACGGGGTTTCCCCGACGTAGCGTCGCGAAATGGCTGCAGTTCGAGACGCCACCGGACCGAAAGCGCGCGGTCCTCAAACGCTCGTCTGCATGGTATTTTGAAGAGTACCTGAAGCAACGCTGGGAGAACGGTATTCGCAGCGGCAATGCACTGCTCCCTTTGATCCAAGAACGTGGTTACGAGGGCAGCCTGTCAAACTTGCAGCGGCTCTTGGCCGGATGGCGCAGAGCCGAAAAACAGGAACAGGAGGGACCCATCAAGGAAGATCAGATCCTTGCACCGGTCCGGGACCCGGAAACCGGGCACGCGATTTCCCCGGTTATCGCGGCCGCACTCTGCATCAAACCAAGAGGAAAGTTCACCTTGGAACAGGCGAGAAAAGTCGAAGTTCTCAAGGAAGGCTCGCCTGCCTTCACAACAATGCGGCGCCTCGCCATGCGTTTCAATGGCATCTTGCGTGGTCGAAAAGCAGACCCGCTGCCCGCCTGGATCGACGATGCGATCGAAACGGACCTGGCGCCCATCGTGCGGTTCGCCCGAACCTTGAACAGAGACATTGATGCGGTCAGGAATGCGATCGAAATGGAGTGGAGCAATGGTCAAGCCGAAGGCCAGATCAACCGATTGAAGACCTTGAAGCGCGCGATGTATGGGCGAGCCGGCCCGAACTTGCTCAGGGCCCGAATGCTTCCTCTGCACCACACAAATTGAGGATGACCCGATTTAAGGGCAACGCGACATGAGGGTTGGCGCCACAGGCTCGCCCTGATCGAAGCGGCCGACCTAAGCTGGTTCGTAGGCGACCGCATCGGGCCGGATCGACTGGCGCTCTGGATCGCCCTGCGCCTGTCTGGCGTGCAGGACGACAGTGTCGCCCTGGCACGGGTCGGGTGGGCGGTGCGGCGCCTGACGGGAGGGCCAGGGCCGGAGGTGGACCTGGCCACTTTTGTGGATCGCCGTGACCCCGAGAACTTGGCGGATGAGGCGGAGCCCTTTGCGGATCGCGCGGGCGGTTGGCTGGACCTGATGGCGCAAGCTGCCGACCTGCACCCGATCAGCCGTGCCTGCATGGGCTTTCACATTTGGAGTTTGGCGGGTCTCGGGCAGCACGGAGACCGGATGGAAGCGGCTGTCACGGCCGCGCGGATTGCGACCGGAGAGGGCAGGGGAGCGATATTTGCCCCTCTCGCCATGGGCGGGGCAGGCGGGCTGCGCGCCGGTGGCACTGCTGCTGACCGACTGGTGCGATGGCTCGACGGGATGGAGACAGCAAGCCGGACCGCGATGCGGCACCTTGACGACATCGAGGCTTGGTCAGCGCGGTCCGAAACCGAGATGGTCACGCTCTCGGGCAAAACGCCCCCAGCCTTGCGCGCAGTTCTGACCGAATGGCCCCTTGTCTCCGCCCCAATGGCCGAGGCAATCACCGGCGCCAGTCGCGCGGCCGTTCAGCGGAACATGGCCTGGATGCAGGCGCGAGGTTTGATCCGAGAAGTGACCGGGCAGGGAAGATTTCGCATGTGGTGTGCACGCGCAGCCTAGGTTGCCTTCTCTCACCCCGGCTCCGTCAAACCGTCAGCATCGGCCTTCGCGCCTGCTTCTGGCAAAAGCCACAAGAGTGCGATGGCCAGCACCAGCCAACCGATCAGGTTCACGCTTAGCACGCGCGCCGCATAGAGCGCCGCAAGGTCGGGCGGCACTGCCGGGGCAGAAACGGGTGGCAAGGGCGCTCCGAAAAGGTGGGGTGCCAGGATCAGGGCAAGGCCCGCGAGCCGCCCGGGCCAGGACCGCAACCCCGCAGCAAAGAAAATGCCGGCAGCCGTCATCGCGACAGTCGCAACCCACCAGAGTTGCCGGTCCGCCAGTTCCGCTGCCTCCATTCCGGGCAGTTCGGGCGGAAGGTCGATTGCAGGCGCAAGGGACAGGACGGCAAAGCCGATAAGGCCGAGGGCTGTGGCCGGGATCCTCCCGCCGCCGGGCAGAGCCCGGAACGCGGTCAGGCCGGCTCCGGCCAGCAGGCCAAAGCCCGCCCAGGTGAGGATCAGGGTCAGGACCGTCAAGCCATTGCGCACAAGCAAGTTGTCCGTATTTTCCGCGCCCTGCGCATCATGGCCGGGCGTTTCTAGCGGGTTAGGTGCAGGGTCGGGCTTGTTGCTCTCGATCCCGATCAGAACGAGTTCGCCCGTCTCATACCGTTCAGCCTCGACGATCAGGGGTTGGATGAGAAAGAACTGAAAAACGGCAGCCACGAGGCCCGCGATGGCACCCGCGATTACCCCGCCGGACAGCAAGGTCTTTGTCATGTCGATTATCCAGAAACGTCAGTGGCAGGGAAAACCGGTCGCATGACGTGTGTCATGCGTTGCAGCGTGCAATGCGTCAGGCGAAGCAAAACCAGCGGCAAAGATCAGCACTGCGCCAATAAGCGCGCTGGTCAGGATTGGTCCGAACTGGCTCTTCGATTGCTCCGCTGTGGCGGACAGGATTCTGGTGGACATGAAGGTTCTCCGCCCGTCACACCCGACGGGATTAGGGTTGCGCCATCGCTTGGCCGGTCTCCTGGCTCGCGGATTAACACAGTCCTTCGCCTTCCCGGGCATTGGCCCAGTGGCACGATGAAGGACCGCTACCGCATACAGTCGCGGGGGCGGCTGAGGCCTTGGGCGCCGCAATTGGGTCCGCCCTTCCTCATTCCCGATTGAGTTCCAGGACTCTGCGCCCCTTGAACACCAAACAGTGAGAGCTTTGCGCCGAACCCCCGCGAAGTCAACTGACTACCGGGAGTGAAAATGCTGCACCGGTACTGCTTTGCCGCTCTGCTGTGTCGTGCAATCAGATCCATGCTCCACCCCGTGCCCGAGGTCAGCCAGGATTGGGCAGTCGGGCCGGTGATCGCCGCAGCATGCGTCGGCTAGGTGGCGCAGTGTGTCGATCATGGCCTGCATCTCGCGCACCTTCCGTTCGAGGCCGTCGATCTGGTCCGTCGCAAGGCGTTTCACATCCGCGCTTTGACGGGTCCGGTCGCGCCAGAGTGCCAGAAGCTCTTCGATCTTCTCGACCGAAAAGCCAAGGTCGCGGGACCGACGAATGAACCGCAGCATCTGCACTTCAGTCGGAGAGTAGACGCGGTAGCCTGATCCGGTCCGCCCTGCGGTGGGAATAAGGCGAATAGATTCGTAGTAGCGGATCATTTTGGCCGACACGCCCGAGGCCTTTGCCGCTTCACCAATGTTCATGATCATGCCTCCTTCAATGCACAACTGCGGCCTGGAACCGCCGCAGCCGGAGGGCGTTTCCAAGAACAAAGACCGACGACAAGGCCATCGCGGCGGCAGCGAAGATCGGTGACAGAAGAACGCCGAAGCTCGGCCACAGCACGCCCGCGGCAACAGGGATCAAGGCAGCGTTATAGGCAAAGGCCCAGAAGAGGTTCTGCCGGATGTTGCGCATCACGGCCTTGGACAGCGCGATGGCGTCCGATACCGCCGTCAGGCGACCGGTCATGAGCACGACGTCCGCCGCCTCGATTGCTACGTCGGTCCCCGTTCCGACAGCAAGGCCAACGTCAGCCTCGGCCAGGGCCGGGGCATCATTGATGCCGTCGCCGACATAGGCGAGCTGTCCCAACGCCTTCAGTCGCTTGACTGCGGCGACCTTGCCGTCCGGCAGCACTTCGGCCACGATCTCGTCGATGCCGAGTTGGCGGGCGATGGCGCCTGCGGTGCGGGCGTTGTCGCCAGTGATCATCGCAACTTTCAGCCCCATAGTGTGCAGGGCGCGGATTGCCGTTGGCGTGGTCTCCTTGATCGGGTCCGCGACAGCAAGGATGGCAGCGAGTTTGCCGTCGATGGCGGCATAGAGCGGCGACTTGCCTTCGTCTCCCAATCGAGCGGCAGTATTCCCAAAGGGCGATACGTCAATCCCCAGTCGGGCCATGTAGCGATCAGCGCCGATCTCGATCCGCTGCCCGCCCGCCTGTGCAGTGACGCCGAAGCCGGTAACGGAGTCGAAGGCTGTGACGGCGGGCAGGGACAAACCTTCGTCTTCTGCGGCCTTTACGATGGCGCGGGCGATCGGGTGCTCGGACTTCGCTTCGACGGCTGCCAAGAGTGACAGAACGGCGGCGCGATCGAAACCTGGTGCAAGATCGAGGTCGGTGAGGCTCGGCCTGCCCTCGGTTAGCGTGCCGGTCTTGTCGAGTGCCACGACCTTCACTCCCTGAAGAGACTGGAGCGCCTCGCCCTTGCGGAACAGCACCCCCATTTCGGCCCCGCGCCCGGTGCCCACCATGATCGAGGTCGGCGTGGCGAGGCCCATGGCGCAGGGGCAAGCGATGATCAGCACGGCTACGGCATTGACAAGACCGAAGGTCAACGCGGGGTCGGGGCCGAAGATCAGCCAGACAGCAAAGGTCAGTGCTGCAAGCGCCATCACTACCGGGACGAACCACATCGTGACCTTGTCGACGAGTGCCTGGATCGGCAGCTTGCCGCCCTGTGCCGCCTCGACCATGCGAATGATTTGAGCGAGCATCGTCGCCTCGCCCACCGCGGTGGCGCGGAACGTGAAGGCACCTGTCTGGTTTACAGTCCCGCCGGTTACCCCATTCCCAGCGGTCTTCTCCACCGGCAGCGGCTCGCCCGAAATCATGCTCTCGTCGATCCAGCTTGCGCCAGTCATTACCTCGCCATCGACTGGCACCCGCTCACCGGGACGGACCTCGACGACATCTCCCGGGCGCACCTCGGAAACAGGCACCTCGACCACCCCGCCGCTGCGGATCACCCGGGCTGTCTTGGCCTGTAGGCCGACCAGCCGCTTGATCGCCTCGGACGTGCGTCCTTTGGCGCGCGCTTCGAGGTAGCGACCGAGCAGGATCAGCGTGACGATCACCGCCGCCGCCTCGTAGTAGACATATGTTGTCCCGGCAGGCAGGAGCCCTGGAGCGAAGGTGGCGACCAGCGAATAGCCGTAGGCGGCCGAGGTGCCGACGGCGACCAGGCTGTTCATGTCGGGGGTGAGGCGGGCAAGCGCAGGCAGGCCCTTGCGGAAAAAGCGCAAGCCGGGGCCGAAGAGGACTGCCGAGGTCAGGGCGAACTGCAAATACCAACTGTTCTGCATCCCGATCGTGTTCATTACGGCCATGTGGACCGACATGAACAGGTGCGACCCCATTTCCAGAACGAAGACCGGTAACGAAAGGGCGGCAGCGATTACAACATCTCGCTTCAGCAACGCTTCTTCTGCGGCCTTTTTCGCTGTCGCGCCATCATGCGCAGCCATAGCTGGGGCTGCGGGGCGGGCGTCATATCCCGCGTCTGCTACCGCTCGGGTCAGCGCCGCCACATCGGCCGATCCTCGCACTGTTGCCCGCTCGGTAGCCAGATTGACGGTGGCAGACGCTACCCCCGGCACTGATGCCAACGCCCGTTCGACCCTCGCCACGCAAGAGGCACAGGTCATGCCTTCGATAGCGAGATCGATGGGCTTTGCTGGCACATCGTAGCCCGCATCTTCGACGGCCCTCACCAACGCACCGCGATCGAGCGCCACGCCCGTAACCTCGGCTCGCTCGGTGGCAAGGTTAACTGATGCCGTCGTCACCCCCGGCACAGCCTTCAAAGCCCGTTCGACATGTGCGACGCAGGACGCGCAAGTCATCCCGTCGACGTCGATCGTCATAAGATCGGTATCAATTCGAGACGATTGCTTTGCGAGCATGTTCATCACGGAATTCCTTTCAGGGATGCCTCCGCCGTATGAGATACGGCTTCCCATCATGGTAAGGTCAAGGGGCAACCTGAGATTCGTCATCACGGCTTTGTGGGCTTGACCTTACAACCGTGGGAACCCCTATCTGGTGGTGCATGAGGCAAAACCCCGAAGGAGGCACTCATGCAGTTCCATATCGAGAACATGACCTGCGGCGGTTGCGCCCGCAGTGTGACGAAGGCGATCCAGTCGGTGGATCCGGCCGCCGACGTCAAGGCGGACCCGAGCACGCACAAGGTCGAAGTCACGTCCGCAGTTGCGCGTGATCGGCTGGTCGCGGCCCTGACCGAGGTCGGCTACGCCCCGGCCTGAAGCATCCAAAACATTACAGGACACCCGAAAATGAAAAAACGCACAGTCGTGCTCTCCGCAGCAGCCATTGCCCTTGTTGGCGGCCTTGCCATAGCCCAGACCATGGAAGGGATGGACCATTCCAAAATGGGCGGAATGGGAGACATGGGCATGATGAGCCACACGTCGCTTATCCCGCCGGAACTCGCCGACAATCCGTCTGCACAGGCCTATGCCGCCGCCATGGACAAGATGATGGCTGACATGATGGTCCCCTATACGGGTGATGCCGACGTCGACTTTGTGCGAGGCATGATCCCGCACCACGAAGCCGCAGTCGCCATGGCGCAGATCCAGCTGGAACATGGAACCGACCCTGAAATCCGCAAGCTCGCGGAAGAGGTGATCGCGGCTCAGGAAGCCGAGATTGCCGAGATGAAGGCCTGGCTCGCCGCACGCGGCCTGTAAGGCTCTTCAGTGGCGTGCGGGGTGGCTTGCTCCCGGCCATCCCGCCGCCCGACTGGCAGGGGCTCTTGATCCACCCTGGCAACGTGAAAGGAGCGCAGCTATGTCGGATGCACACCGGAACAAGCATCATCAGCATGGACATGGGATCGCAGCGGGCTCTGGGCCCGCCGACGTTCAGTCGGGCGCTTCGGCAGCCACTGATGAGAGACCTGCAACTGCACATGCAGGACACCATGCCGGGCATGGCGACATGGTCGCCGACTATCAGCGCAGGTTCTGGGTCTCGCTGGTACTCACGATCCCTGTTCTGATCCTTTCGCCCATGGTGCGCGACTTTGCGGGGCAGGGGATGACGCCGCTGTTTACCGCCGAGGAGTGGGTCGCACTTGCCCTGTCCTCCATCATCTACTTCTGGGGCGGTTGGCCTTTCCTGACTGGCGCGCTTCCGGAGATCCGGACGGGGCGTCCTGGGATGATGACGCTGGTGGCACTGGCGATCTCGACCGCGTATTTCTATTCCGCCGCCGTCACGCTGGGCCTGCCGGGCGGTGAGCCGTTCTATTGGGAACTGGCCACGCTGGTGACCATCATGCTGCTGGGTCACTGGCTGGAAATGCGGTCGGTTCTCGGTGCATCGCGGGCGCTGGAGGAACTGGTGCGCCTCCTGCCCGACACTGCGTTGCGGGTGAAGGCCGATGGCGGAACCGAGGAGGTGGCAGTGGCGGCGCTGATCGCCGGCGACCGGGTTGTGATCCGCCCGGGCGCGAAGGTGCCAGTCGATGGCGTGATCACCGACGGCGTCTCGTCGTTCAATGAGGCGATGCTGACGGGCGAGTCGAAGCCCGTGACGCGCACGGCCGGCGAGACCGTTATCGGCGGGGCGGTCAACGGCGAGGGCGCGGTCACCATCGAGGTCAAGGCAACTGGGGAGGCGACCTACCTTTCGCAGGTCATCGCCATGGTAAAGGCCGCGCAGAACAGCCGGTCGCGCACCCAGGACCTTGCCACCCGCGCGGCCACAGTTCTGACCTGGGTCGCCATCACCGTCGGCCTGGGTTCGCTCGTCTGGTGGATCTGGGCGGGCGAAAGCGTCACCTTCGCACTGGAGCGGATGGTGACGGTGATGGTCATTGCCTGCCCCCACGCGCTTGGCCTTGCTGTGCCGCTGGTGGTGGCAGTCTCGACGTCGCTGGCGGCCAAAAACGGCCTCCTGATCCGCGACCGCGCAGCCTTTGAGCGGGCGCGCGACCTGAACGCTGTGGTGTTCGACAAGACAGGTACACTGACCGAGGGGCGGTTCGGGGTCAGCGATATCGTCATGCTCGACGGTGGCGCTGCAGCAGTGGCGCTGCGCATGGCAGCTTCGGTCGAAAGCCAGTCGCAGCACCCGATCGCGCAAGGCATCGTGGCCGATGCCAAGGCCAGGGGGATCGACTTCCCTGCCCCGGAGGGGCTGCAAAGCATTACTGGCGCGGGCGTCACCGCTCGGGTGGACGGAGAGGACGTGGCCATCGTCAGCCCCGGCCACCTGCGTCGGCAGAACACCCCTGTGACAGATCCGCGCCTTGCGGCACTGGAGGAGGCGGGCAAGACAGTTGTTGTCCTTGTGAGGGGCGGCAAGCCGCAAGCACTCTTCGCGTTGGCCGACATCGTGCGGTCGGAATCTCGCGATGTTGTGGCGCGCCTCAAAGCCAGGGGTGTGCAGTCGATCATGATGACGGGTGATGCGGAAGGCGTAGCCCGGTCGGTCGCAACCGAGCTGGGGCTGGACGAATACTTCGCTCAGGTCCTGCCCGATCAGAAGGCGGCCCGGGTCAAGGAATTGCGTGCCCGGGGACTGAAGGTTGCTATGGTCGGTGACGGTGTCAACGACGCCCCGGCGCTGGTCGAGGCCGATCTTGGCATCGCCATCGGCGCGGGCACGGATGTGGCGGTAGAATCAGCCGATGTCGTACTCGTCCGCTCCGACCCGCGTGATGTCGAGGCCATTCTCGGCCTGTCGCGGGCCACCTACAACAAGATGGTGCAGAACCTGATCTGGGCCACAGGATACAATGCGTTTGCAATTCCGATGGCCGCGGGGATCACATTCGGCACAGGATTCCTGATGACGCCGGCCGTCGGGGCCGTGTTCATGTCGGCGTCCACCATAATCGTCGCCATCAACGCCCAGCTTTTGCGGCGCTATCGGGGCTGACGCTCCGGTCACATGCCATGCAGCCCGTGCAGGCTGCCGGTGAGCAGGACCGGCGCCAGCAGGGGCGCCGCAACGGCAAGGACCAGTGCACGGTCGCGCCATCTTTCCAGACGCCAGCAAAGAAAGCTGGTCAGCCCCACGACCAGCGCAACTTCGAATATCCCGAAGGCCTCGCCGTAGAACTGCGGATTCCAATAGCTGACCGGACTGCGGAAAACCCAGTCCGAGACAGGCCAGAGCTGGCGGCGGGCATCATCGTGATGTGTCAGAAAGTCCGCAAGGGCATGCAGAAGACCGGCGCCCGCGAAGGCGCGCAGGATCAGACGTCTGCGCCAGAGTGCCAACCCGAGCAGACTTCCCCAGACGAAAAAGCTGTGGTCCACGGCGAAGACAGCCTGCCAGCTCTCCGAAAAGAACAGTGTGCTGAAGACCTCATGTTCCGGAATGCCCGAAACGCGGGTTGAGCAAAGGACCATTGCAAACATCGGAAGGTCCGGAGCGAGCCCACCTGCGAGCGCGGCCACCAGGGTTGCGACGCAGAGGGGTCGTGCGAAGATTGCAGCCCCGAGCAGCATGTGGGACGGCGTGTTCATCGGGTCAGCAAACTGGCGCTGCCTGGGCAGCCTCGTCTTCCACAATCTGGCGAAGGAGCGCGTAAGGGATTGCGCCATTCAGGACGGTCCGCCCGATTACAAGACCTGGCGTGCCGATGAAGCCAAAGATATCGGCGAGCGCTCGTGTTCGGTTCATCTCTTCCTGCACCTCTGCAGATGCCATGTCTTTGGCCAGCCGATCGACATCGAGGCCGATATCCGCCGCCACCCTGAGGACTGAGGCTTCTTCGGCGACCAGAGGTGTTCGCATGAACCGACGCCGAAGTTCTGGTTGTTTGCCTTGCTTCGCGGCAGCGACCGACGCCCGCGCTGCAAGCTCGGAAGCGGGTCCGAAGATCGGAAGTTCATGCTGAACCAGCCAGAAGGAAGCAGGATGATCGGCCATCAGCGTGTCGAGGTCTCGCTCCAGCGCCCGGCAGTAGGGACAGCGGAACTCGCTGAAATAGGCAATGGGAATGACCCCCTCAGAACCGCTGTTGCCAAAGAGGGCAAGGCAGGGGTCAGCACGTACCGCTTCGGCACGCGCGCGGCGCTGGTCTGCATCCTGAGGCGGCGCATCGAGTCCGACAAGGGCCAGCGGTGTTCCGGAGGTCTGGCCAACCCCGTCAAGTCGGCGAAACGGCGGCAGATCCGCAATGTCGGCATAGCGCGGCCCGCGGCCCGGGAGCCGGTCCCAGGGAAGGGCACGCAGACCATAGATAAGGGCAACGATCCCGCCGAAGACGAGAAGGTCGCGGCGCCTCACGTTCACATCACAGTCACCGGTGTTCCA
>Ga0209571_1001478_pt1 | contig 11023 bp, 9 predicted proteins | sample EBPBio102011_DNA_FD_185866 | JGI IMG/M metagenome (GOLD analysis project Ga0209571, IMG submission 185866) | Wastewater treatment Type I Accumulibacter community from EBPR Bioreactor in Madison, WI, USA - Reactor 1_1/10/2011_ DNA (SPAdes)... | ecosystem: Engineered > Bioreactor > EBPR >...
CAATTTCAGCGCCTCCGAGGTGCGCGCGGGCGCGGCGGTCTGCCTGATCGGGCAGACGGCGCGGGCGAACCTGTTCGGGGCGGGCGATCCGGTCGGCCAGCAGATCCGGGTCAAGCAGATTTCCTGCGAGGTTGTGGGCCTTCTGGCGCCAAAGGGCGCGGGCAGTTTCGGGCAGGATCAGGACGATCTCGTGGTCATGCCGGTGCGGCTGGTGCAGCGGCGGCTGAACGGGGACGAGGATGTGAACTCGATCCAGATCGCGCTGCAAAAGGGCGGCGACACGGCGGCGGCGATCCTTCAAGTCCAGGACCTGATGCGCGAGCGGCGGAAGATCGGGCTGGGCGAGGCCGATGATTTCTCGGTCACCGACATGAAGGAAGTGGCCTCGATGCTGAACTCGGTCAATACGGTCCTGTCGGGGATGCTGTCCTCGGTCGCGGCGGTCAGCCTGCTGGTGGGGGGCATCGGGATCATGAACATCATGCTGGTCTCGGTGACCGAGCGGACGCGCGAGATCGGCATAAGACTGGCGATCGGGGCGACGGGCGGGCAGGTCCTGACCCAGTTCCTGGTCGAGGCGGTGGTCCTGTCGCTGCTGGGGGGCGTGGTGGGGATCGTGGTCGGGCTGGGTCTGGCCTGGGGCGCGGGGCGGTTCATGGCCATTCCCTTCACCCCGGACCCGATGGTCGTGGCCATGGCCTTCGCCTTCTCGGCCGTGGTGGGCGTGGTTTTCGGATATTTCCCGGCAAGGCGCGCGGCGCGGCTGGACCCGATCGAGGCGCTGCGCCACCAGTGATGTCCCACGGTGGGACAGGAGGTTGGGTCAAGCGATTTCAACGGGTTGACCCGGCGGAATTAACCCTTTGGCAAGGTTTTCCTCAGCCGTTGAACCGCAGACGCAGCGCCATGCGATAGCTAGGCTCGGTCAAGCCCTTGGGCGCTTTCGGAAAGGGTGCGGCACCCTGCACGGCCCGCAGCGCCGCGCGGTCCAGCGCGGCTGAGCCGGAAGATGCGGTCACGGTGACGCCAAGCAGCGCGCCCGAAGGGGCGATGGTCAGTTGCAGTTTCACCGTGCCCGAAGCGCCGCCGCCCTCGGCCGGGTAGGTTTGCCGCCGCTCGACCCGCGCCTGAACCTTGGCGCCCCAGGTCGCCTTCAGATCGGCGATCTCGGATTTCGACAGACCGGCCCCTGCGCTGCCACCCTGTCCGGCGCTTGTCCCCTTGCCCGTGCCCGACGCCTTGGCGGCGGGTGGGGCGGGCGCGGGGGCGGCAGGCGCTTTCGCCGGTTTCCCGGCAGGTTTCTTCGCGGGTTCTTTGGCCTTCGGTGCGGGATCGGCCTTGGGCTTTGGCGTGACGGGCGCCTTGACGACCGGGGCGGGCGGCGGCAGGTCGCCGACCGGGGCCGACTCGGGGTCGAGCGAGGCCATGCGCGGCGGCAGGCTGTCTGCCGGGGGCGCGGGCCGTGACCGCGGGGCAAGCGTGGGGACGGGGTCTTCCGCCATGGCCGGGGCCAGCGCTTGCAGATCAAGGACCGGGGCGAGGGGTGGCGTCGCGGGCAGAAGGTCGGCCTGGCTCAGGATCTCCACCGTCATTGCGGGTGGCGGCGGCAGGCTGTGCAGCGCCTGGCCCTCTTCGCCCGCCGAGCCGAGACCGGAGAAGGGTGCCGCAATGGCCAGGGCCAGCGCGGCGCTGGCATGAAGCAGGCCCGACGAGGCCAGTGCCGCCCAAGGGGCAGGGCGGCGGCGAGGTCCGGGTTTCGGTGCGGATTGGGGGATCGGGCCGGGCAGGGCGGCAAGGGGCGGGCAGGCGGTGGCGGGCGGGACAGGGCGCAACCCGCGCAGGGGCCGGGGCGGGGCGGAACGGTCCGCCCGGAAATGCCCGTTTGCCCAAGTCTGGCTCATCCGCCTTGCCCCCGCGATACCGCCCCCGTGCCTGCGCTGCCGGGCCACCGCTTGTCAAGCGGCGGGCGGGGCGGGTTGCGGCTGATCTTGCGGCCTGGGCGGGATCAGCGGGGCGACAGAGGCGACCGTCTCGCGCCCAAGGGCGGCACCCATCTCGGTCAGGACCAGCATCGCGCCCTCGCGCCGGACCAGCCCGTCATCCAGGGCGCGCAGGACCACGTTGCGGATCTGGCGGCGCGGCCAGCGCAGATGGCTTTCCAGCGCGGTGATGGCGTTTTCCTCGTCAACCCGCGGTCCCGCGGCATGGCTGTGCAGATGGGTCACCAGCGTGCGGCAGGCAAAGGCAAGCCGGTCGTTGCGGCGGCGCAGCAGCGTGGCGATCACGCCCTTGCCGGGGGCCGCCACCAGCGCCAGCGCGAAGAAGGCCCCGGTCATCAGCGCCATCATGCCGCCAATCGACACATCCAGCGCCAGCGCCGCCTGCTGGCCCGCAAGCGCCGACCCCATGCCGATCAGCGCGGCGAGCGTGACCATGACCGCAAGGCTTTGGGTCAGAAGATAGGCGGTGGCGGGTGGCACGATAACGAAAGCCACGAACAGGATCGCTCCCACCGCATCGAAGGCGGCCACGGCGGTGGCCGAGGTCAGGGCGAAAAGCCCGCCCAGCACGAGACCGGGGCGCAGGCCCTGCAAGGCGGCGAAATCCGGGTCGAAAACGGCAAGTTTCAGCGGCTTCCAGAACAGCAGAATGAAGCCCAGGTTCAGTGCCGCGAAAACCGTCAGGCTGATGACGGCATTGGGAATGTCCATCCCGGCGATCCGGGTCGTGTCAAGCCAGACAAAGGCGATCTCGCCCAGAAGCACGGTGTCGGTATCAAGATGGATGTCGCGGGCGTAAAGGTTGATGATCAGCACCCCGGCGGCGAAAAGCGTGGGGAAGACAAGTCCCATGGCCGCATCATTGTTCAGGCGGCGGGTGCGGGTCAGCGCCTCGATCAGCAGCACGGTCAGAAGGCCCGCCGCAGCCGCCCCGGCGATCTGGATCGGGCCGGAGATATAGCCGGTCGCCAGCCAGGTCAGCGCGATGCCGAAGACGATGGCATGGCTGATCGCATCGGTCATCAAGGACGAGCCGCGCAGCACAAGGAAGCAGCCGGGCAGCGCGGCGGCCAGCGCGACCAGTAGCCCGGTCAGCAGGATCATCGCATCCGGATTGGCGAAGAAGGCGGTCATGCGCGCCTCCAGACCAGGCCGCGGCGCGGGGCGAAGAGGATCGACAGCAAGACGAGCCCCGCCGCGACCAGCACGATCACCGGGCCGGTGGCCAGGCCGCGCGCGGTCGAGGACAGAAGCGCGCCTGAAACGCCCGCCCCCGCGCCCAGAAGGGCGGAGAGGAGGACCATGGGCAAAAGCCCCTCGACCCATTGCCGGGCGGCGACGGCGGGGGCGATCAGAAGCGCGACCATCAGCACGACGCCCACCACCTGAAGCCCCGCGACGATGGCGATGGCCGTCACGGCGGCCAGAAGGCTTTCCATCGCGGCGACCGGGCGGCCGAGCGCGCGGGCATAGTCGCGGTCGAAGGCGACGAGTTTGAGGTCCTTCCAGAAGGTCGCCAGGATCAGCAGCACCAGCGCGGCAAGGGCGGAAAGCAGCGTCACGTCCGAGGCCAGCATGGCGGCGGCCTGCCCGAAGAGGAAACTCGACAGCCCGGCCTGCGCGGCGCCGCCGGAATGCTGGATATGGCTGAGAAGGACGACGCCAAGGGCGAAGAAGGTGGAGAGGATGATGCCCATGGCGGCATCGGGCTTGATCCGGGTGAAGCGCAGGATCAACTGGATCAGCCCGGCGGCGATCAGGCCCGCGATCAGGGCGCCGGCCAGCAGGGCGGGCAGGCTGCGTTCCTGCGCCACGAGAAAGCCGATGCAGATGCCGGGCAGGGCGGCATGGGACAGGACATCCCCCATCAGGCTTTGCTTGCGCAGGACGGCAAAGGGGCCAAGCGCACCCGCCAGCGCGCCCAGAAGCGCCGTGCCAAGCGCGACGGTCAGAAGCGGGCTCATCGCCATGCCCTCATGGCCCGAGGCCGTGATCGGCCGGGTCAAGCACCGCCAGTTGCCCGCCATAGGCGGCGCGCAGATTGTCGCGCGTATAGGTGGTGGCGACCGGCCCCTGGGCCACGACGCGGCGGTTGAGCATGATCAGCCAGTCGAACCAGCGCTTGACAGTGGAAAGATCATGATGGACGACCACGACGGTCTTGCCCGCGTCGCGCAGGCGCTGAAGGATCGCGATGATCGCCGCCTCGGTCGTGGCATCGACCCCGGCCATGGGCTCGTCCAGGAAGTAAAGGTCGGCCTCCTGCACCAGGGCGCGGGCAATGAAGACGCGCTGCTGCTGGCCGCCCGACAATTGGCCGATCTGGCGGTCGGCATAATCGAGCATCCCGAGGTCGGCCAGCGCCTTGAGCGCCTTTTCCCGCTCGGCCCGGCCGGGGCGGCGGAACAGGCCCAGGCGGCCGTAAAGCCCCATGGTGACCACGTCGATCACGGTGGTGGGGAAATCCCAGTCGACGGTCGAGCGTTGCGGAACATAGCCGACACGGGCGCGGGCCTGGGCCAGCGGCTGGCCGAAAAAGCGGATATGGCCAGCGGCGGGGCGGACAAGGCCGAGGCAGGATTTCAGGAAGGTGCTTTTGCCCGATCCGTTCGGGCCGACAATGGCGGCCATCACGCCGGGGGGAATGTCGATATCGGCGTCGAGCAGCACCGGCGCGCCGCCATAGCCGACGGTCAGATCCTCGACATGCAGGGCGAGGTGGGGTTCGTGCAGGGGGGCGTCGGGGGTGGTCATGCTCAGCCCTCGGGCCAGGGGGCGGGGGTGCCGCCCAGCGATTCCGTGATCACCGTCACATTGTGGCGGATCATGCCGATATAGCTGGCGTCCTCGCTGCCCTCGGCCCCCATCGAATCGGAATAAAGCTGGCCGCCGATCTTCACATCGCCGCCCTTGGCCGCGACGGCCTGCAACAGCGCCTCGATGGTGCGCGGGTTCACCGTGCTTTCAACGAAGACGGCGGGGACGCCTGCCGAAACGACCGTATCGGCCACCGCGTCGATATCGGCGATGGCGGCTTCGGATGTGGTGGAAATGCCCTGGATCGCCGCGACCTGCATGTCGAAGGCGCGGCCGAAATAGGCGAAGGCGTCATGGGCGGTGACCAGGGTGCGGTGGCCCGAAGGAATGGTGGCCAGCGAGGCCCTGGCCCAATCGTCCAGCGTCTGGATCCGCGCCTCCACCGCGGCGGCATTGGTGGCGATGGCACCGGCGCAATCGGGCCGGGCCTCGGTGATGGCGGCGGCGATCACCGGGACTGTGCCTTTCCACAGGCCCGGGTCCATCCAGACATGCGGGTCGGGCAGATCCTTGGCGGTCAGGCGGCTGTCTTCCGGCACGGCGCCTTCCGAAACCGCCACTGTGGGGCGGCTTTGGCCCAGCTTGGCCAGAACCTCGCCCAACTGCCCCTCAAGATGCAGCCCGCCATAGAGGATGATCTCGGCCCCCTGCAAGGCGCGCAGGTCGGAGGGCGCGGGCGAGAAGAGATGCGGGTCGGTGCCCGGCCCCATCAGGGTCGTGACCTGGGTACAATCGCCGCCGACCTGCGCCGCGATATCGCCGATCATGCCGACCGTGGCGAGGACCTGAAGGGGCTCTTGCGCCGCGAGCGGCGTGGCAAAGGCGGCAGAAAACGAAAGGGCGGCGAGAAGCGAAAGGGGGCGGTGCGGGGTCATGCCGGGCTTTTCTTTTCGGTTGCAGGGTCAGGTTACATGCAGATGAGAAGCATTTGCAAGTAGCTTCGCTGTGACCGGCCTTGCAGGCCAGATTCGCATCTGCGGGTTTTCAGTTGCGAATGCCTGTGCTAGAAACACCTATGAGAATTCGAGCTGACAAGACCGAGAGAATGACCCAGGCGCTGCGCGATGGCGGCGTGCGGGTGACGCGCCAGCGCGAGGCGCTGCTGCGAGTGCTGACCGAAGCCGCCGACCACCCCGACGCCGCGGAACTGCATCGCCGGGCCAAGGGCATAGACGACACCGTCTCGCTGGCCACGGTCTACCGCACCCTGTCCGTGCTGGAGCGGGAAGGCGTGGTGCAGCGCCATTCCTTCGAATCCGGCGGGGCGCGGTTCGAGGTCGCCGACCGCTCGCATCACGACCATATCGTCGATGTCGATACCGGCGCGATCATCGAGTTTCACAATGACCGGATCGAGGAATTGCAGCGCCAGATCGCGGCGGAGATGGGATATGAGATCGTCCATCACCGGATGGAACTGTATTGCCGCAAGAAATAGGGGCGCTGCCGACGCGCCCGCCAGAGGCGGAGCTTGCCACAGAAGATGAGCCTCAGGGCGTAAGGGCCTGTTCCGGCAAGAGTTCCGCGATTTCGCGGCGGAAGGGCAGCACGTCGCCGGGCAGGCCGTCATCTGGCGCATCCAGAGCCTCGGCCCAGGCGCGACCGGCATAGGTGGCCCAGGCGATCGGGCCGGGGGCGGCGCAATCGCCGATCCTTTGCAGGGTCTTGATGCCCGCACCCTGCCAGTCAAGCGCCATGGCCTGATGCCAGAGCCCGTCATTGGGGCTGCGGGAGGTCACATAGACCACTGCGTCGGCGGGCAAGGTCGAGGTGGCGCCGGTCCAAGCGCAGCCCAGGGTGAGATCGGCCGCGCCGATGGCTTCGGGGGCCTTGGAGGTATGGACGGTCACGCCGATTTCCAGCAGGCGGCGCATGATGCGGGCCTGTTCCAGCGTGTTGTCAGCCCATTCCGCCACCTTGACGGCGGGGGTGATGAAATCGACCGTGCAGCCCTGCGCCATCAGCAGTTCGGCCAGGACCGAGCCCATGTAGAAGTGATCGTCGTCATAGAGGGCGACACGCTTGCCCTGCGGCAGATGGCCGGACATCAGATCATCCGGCGTGAAGACCGGCATGGCCGGATCGGTCGGGATCGGTGCCAGGTGCAGGCGGGCGACGGCATCCCGGCGCCATGTCGCCCCGGTGGCGATGGCGATGTGCTGGGCGTCGAGCGACAGCAGGTCTTCGGCGGTCAGGGTAGACTCGCGGTAGATCTGGACATTGGCCAGCGGCAGCAACTGGCCGGTGCGATAGTCGGCGACGCGGCCCCAGGCCGAGAGGCCGGGCAGGTTGCGTTCCTTGCTGACCCGGCCGCCCAGCGTGGAAGAGGCTTCGGCGAGCGTCACCCGATAGCCGCGCCTGGCGGCCTGCAGGGTGGCCTCAAGCCCCGAGGGGCCGGCGCCGACGATCAGGACATGCTCGGATGCGCCCTTGCCGTGGCTGCGTTCGGGGTGCCAGCCCTTGCGCCATTCCTCCATGAAGGCGGTGTTCTGGGTGCAGCGGCTGATGCCCTGGGTCATGTCGCCGGTGACGCAGATGTTGCAGCCGATGCATTCGCGAATGTCTTCGTAGCGGCCTTCCTCGACCTTTTTCGGCAGGAAGGGATCGGCGATCGAGGGGCGGGCGGCGCCGATGAAATCCAGCACGCCTGTGCGGATCTGGCGGACCATCTCGTCGGGCGAGGTGAAGCGGCCGACGCCGACCACCGGCTTCGGCGTCAGCGCCTTGATGCCGCGAACAAGGTCTTCCTGTGCGGCTTCGGGGGTGAAACGCGAGGTGCCCGAGCAGGCCTCCCATGTGCCCTGGGCAAGATCCCAGAGGTCGGGCATGTCGCCATGCATGGCGATGAAATCGCGCAATTCGGCGTTGGAGAAGCCAAGTGCCCCGGCTTCGTGCAGCGACAGGCGCAGGGTCAGGGCCATCTCGCCCTTGGTCTCCTCGCGGAAATCCTCAACCACTTCGCGCAGGAAACGGGCGCGGTTCTCCAGGGACCCGCCATAGGCATCGCTGCGCTGGTTGGTGGCGCGCGACAGGAAATGTTGCAGGATGCCAAAGCCATGCGCGCCGTAAAGGCAGACGAGGTCGAAGCCTGCCTGCTGGCTGCGGCGAAAGGCGTTGCGGAACCAGCGGCGCAGGTTGCGGATATCCTCAAGATCCATGGTGCGGGCCTGCACCGGGTCGGAGGTGAAGGTCAGGATCGGGCCGCCGGTCACCGCCAGCGGCACTTCGCGGGAATAGAGGTTGGGGCCGTTGATGCCCGAATAGGCAAGCTGGATGCCCGCCAGCGCGCCATGGGATTTCATCGCCTCGGCCATGCGGGCCAGGGCGGGGATATCGCGGTCGTCCCAGAGATGCTGTTCGATGAAGGGGGTGATTTCCGAGGTCGGGTGGATCTCGGTCTGTTCGGTGAAGATCACGCCCCAGCCGCCCTCGGCCTTGGTGCGGCGCATCTCGACCACGGCGGAGGGGTCGCGATATCCGCCGCCATTGCAATGCGGCACCTGATAGAAGCGGTTCTTCGCGGTCTTGGGGCCGATCTGCATCGGGGTGAACAGAAGGTCATGGGCGGGGGCGCGCATCTAGATCAGCCTCAGGTCAGCGGATTGGGTGGACAAGCGCGCAGGGTCGCGCGGGGGCAGTTCGGCGATCAGCAGGGTCGGGGTCTCGCCCGCCTGGGCCAGCACCTCGCCCTGCGGTCCGGCGATCAGGCTGCCGCCCAGATAGGCCAGATCGCCCTCGCTGCCGCAGAAATTGGCATAGACGATGGCGAGGCCATGGTTCGCGGCCATGGCGGGAATGGTGTGGCGGATGACATGGGTGAAGGGCTGCATATTGGCGGTGGGGCACAGGATGACACGCACGCCCCGGTCGGCCAGCATCTTCACATGCGGTGCGAACTCCACGTCGTAACAGATAAGAAGCGCTGCGGTTTCGCCGTTCAGGGCAAAGGTCGCATATTGGTCGCCCGGGGTGAAAAGCACCTTCTCGCGCGGGCCGTAAAGCTGGATCTTGCGGTAATGGGCAAGCGTTTCGCCCTGGGGACCGAAGGCGATGGCGCTGTTGTAAAGGCGCGCGCCGTCGCGTTCGGCATAGCCCGTCACCAGGGCGCATCCCGTTGCGCGGGCGGCCTGCGCCAGACGGGCCAGCGGGGCGCTGTCGCGGGTCAGGCCCTTTTGCGCCATGTCGGGCTGGTTATAGCCGGGCAGCCACAACTCCGGCAGGACCAGCGCCGCCGCATCAAGGGCCGCTGCCGCGCGCAGGGCGCGTTCGGCCTGGTCGACGGCGGCGTCGATGTCGGACAGCGGCGAGACGCCCTGCCACAGCGCCAGTTTCATGGTCATACCCCCAGTGTTGGCCATTCAGGCTATTTCAGTTAGATTGAGGGGTATATACCCCCGGAGAGGTATCATGCAGCCCCCGCCAGACAGATCCGAGTCAAAGCTTGCCACGGCCATTGCCGAATTGGGCGGCCCCGGCTTCCCGGCGGCTTTTGCGGGCTGGCTGCAAACCCTGGCTGCGCCGGACAACCTGATCCTTCTGGCCTTCCGCGATGCCGGGCCACCCGAACTTCTGTACCGGCACAGCCGCGCGCCGCAGGTATTTTCGCGGCTGGAAAGCGAGTATCTGGCCGGGGCCTATCTGCTGGACCCCTATCACGGCCTGCATCTGCGCGGGGCCGAGACCGGGCTTTACCGGCTGCGCGACATCGCGCCCGACGCCTTTCAGCGCAGCCGCTATTTCACCGATTATTACCGGCAGACCACGCTGATCGACGAACTGGCCTTTCTGGTCCGCCCGGCGCCGGGCGTGTCACTGACCCTGTGCCTTGGCCGCGACGCCGTGTCGGGCAGGCCCTTCACGCCCCGCGAGATCGGGATTTGCACAGACCAGTCCCCGGTCGTGACCGCGCTGGCGGCGCGGCATTGGTCGGGGCTTGCGGCGCGCGCGGGGATGCCCGGCGACGTAACCGGCGATGTGAACGGGCGCTTGCTGCGCGGTCTGGCGGGCCAGGGCATCGCGCTGACGCCCCGCCAGGCCGAGGTGGCCCTGCTGATCCTTCAGGGCCATTCGACCGCCTCGATCGGCCTGCGGCTGGGGGTCAGCGCCCAGACGGTCAAGGTCTTCCGCCGCCAGCTTTACGCCCGCTGCGGCCTGACGAGCCAGGCCGAGCTTTTCGCGCTGATGCTGCCGCTTTTGCGCGACGGGTAAGGCTGCTGCCGCCCGCGCCATTGCAGGGACGGGTCAGATATCCTTGACCAGCCGCAGGGCGTCATAGATCGCGGCATGGGTGTTGCGGCTTTCGACGGCATCGCCGATGCGATAGAGGCGAAAGCCATGCGGACCCCTGCCTTCAGGCTGGGGCTGCCCGGCGATCAGCGCCTCGTAATCCACCGCGCCAAGATTTTCCGACAGCGGCTTCAACTCGAAATACAGGTCCGCATTCGGGGCGGTGCCATGGTTCACGACGATCTGGTCGAAGCTGCGCGTCTCGCTGCGGTCCAACAGATAGTCAGACCCGACCACCGCAGTCAGCTGGTTGCCCTCGGGGCGCACGGCGGCCAGCCGATAGGTCACGGTGAAGCGTGTCTTGCCGAATTGCAGCGCCCGCATATAGGGCACAAGGTTCATGCCCATGACTTCGGGCGCGAAGGCGCGGTCGGGGGTCATCACCTCGACGCTGGCGCCGGAAGCGGCAAGGACCTCGGCCGCCTGCAGGGCCGCATGATCGCCCGCATCGTCGTAAAGCAGGACATTCTGCCCAGGGCGCACATCGCCCGACAGGATGTCCCAGGCGGTGACGACCCGATCTGCGCCCGAGGCCAGATCCGGCAGTTGCGGCAAGCCGCCGGTGGCGACGATCACCACATCCGGCTTTTCGGCCAGCACATCGGCGGCTTCGGCCCAGGTGTTGAAGCGGAATTCGACGCCCGCCGCTTGGCATTGCTCCATCCGCCAGTCGACGATGCCGATCATTTCCGACCGGCGCTTGCTTTGCGCGGTCAGGCGGATCTGGCCGCCGGGCTGGTCTGCCACCTCGAACACCGTCACCGCATGGCCGCGCGCCGCCGCGACGCGGGCCGCCTCAAGCCCGGCGGGGCCAGCGCCGACCACCACGACCCTCTTCTTCACGTCAGCGGGGGCGATGTCATGCGGCATCGTCTCTTCGCGCCCGGTCGCCGGGTTGTGGATGCACAGCGCCATGCCGC
>Ga0209571_1001479_pt1 | contig 11019 bp, 16 predicted proteins | sample EBPBio102011_DNA_FD_185866 | JGI IMG/M metagenome (GOLD analysis project Ga0209571, IMG submission 185866) | Wastewater treatment Type I Accumulibacter community from EBPR Bioreactor in Madison, WI, USA - Reactor 1_1/10/2011_ DNA (SPAdes)... | ecosystem: Engineered > Bioreactor > EBPR >...
GCGCACGCCGCCGCGCTCGACCAGCTTCTCGGCCTCGCGCAGCACGTCGTCGACCGGGCGCGAGACGAGGTCGCCGCGCATCGACGGGATGATGCAGAAGCTGCAGCGGTGGTTGCAGCCCTCGGAAATCTTCAGGTAGGCGTAGTGCCTGGGCGTGAGCTTGATGCCGACGTCGTCCTCGCGCGCGCGCCTCGGCACCAGGTCGACGAAGGGGTCGTGCCGCGGCGGCAGCGCGGTGTGCACCGCCGACATCACGCTGTCGTAGTCCTGCGGGCCGCTGATCGACAGCACGTCCGGATACTGCCCGCGGATCAGCTCCGAGCGCTTGCCGAGGCAGCCGGTGACGATCACCTTGCCGTTCTCGGCCATCGCCTCGCCGATCGCATCCAGCGATTCGGCCACCGCCGAGTCGATGAAGCCGCAGGTGTTGACCACCACCACGTCGGCATCGTCGTAGTCCTGCACCAGGTCGTAGCCCTCGACGCGGAGCTGGGTGAGGATGCGCTCGGAATCGACCAGCGCCTTGGGGCAGCCGAGGCTGACGAAACCGACCTTGGGATTGGCTGCGGGCATGGGGACCGTGGCGAATGGGCGCGCGACGGCAGGCGCCGCGGGGCACGGATTATAGCGTCGGCTAGAATCGGCCGATCCGCAGGACGGAGGTCGCGCATGGGCCGGGACATCGTCATTCAGGCAACCTCCGGGCCGGTCCAGGCCTGGCGCGCCGATCCGCCGGAGCACGCGGCGGCGCTTGGCGGCGTGGTGGTGCTGCAGGAAATCTTCGGCGTCAACGCGCACATCCGCAGCGTGGCCGACGGCTATGCCGCCGCCGGCTACGTGGCACTGGCCCCGGCGCTGTTCGATCCGGTCGCGCCGCACGTGGAGCTGGGCTACGACGAAGGCGGCTTCGCCCGCGGTCGCGCGCTGGTGGCCGAGCTGGGCATGGACCGGGCGCTGGACGTCGTGCGCGCCGCCGCCGGCGCGCTGCGCGACGAAGGCCTCGCCGTGGCCGTGGTCGGCTTCTGCTGGGGCGGCAGCGTGGCCTTCCTCGCCAACACCCGCCTCGGCCTGCCCGCGGTGTCGTACTACGGTGCGCGCACGATGCCGTTCCTGGGCGAAACGCTGCGCGCGCCGATGCTGTTCCACTTCGGCGAGGACGACGCCAGCATCCCGCCCGCCGACCGCCAGGCGCATCGCGACGCGCATCCCGGCGCCGGGATGCACCTGTACCCCGGCACCGGCCACGCCTTCAACCGCGATGTCGACCCGCGCCACTTCCACGCCGCCAGCGCGGCGCTCGCGCGCCGACGCACGCTGGACTTCCTCGCATCCGCGCTGCACTGACCGGAGCCGCCGCCATGGGCCGACACGTCCCCGCGCCGTCGCACTACGAACTGCATCCGCAGCTCGCCGCCGACACCCACCCGCTGGCCTCGCTCGCGCTGTGCGACCTGCGCCTGATGGACGACGCCAACTATCCCTGGCTGGTACTGGTGCCGCGCATCGCGGGGGCGCGCGAGCTGGTCGACCTCGACGCCGGCCAGCGCCATCAGCTGACCGACGAGATCGACCACGTCGCGCGCGCGCTGCGCCGCGCCGTGCAGCCGTTCAAGCTCAACGTCGCCGCGCTGGGCAACCTGGTGCCGCAACTGCACGTGCACGTGATCGCGCGCTTCGAGGACGATCCCGCCTGGCCGGCGCCGGTCTGGGGCCGGGTCGCGGCGCGGCCGTACACGCCCGACGCCCTGGTCTCGCGCATCCGGCAACTGGACGACGCGCTGCGCGCGTGAGCACCTTCGACCTCGAACCGCTGGGCGAGGATGCCCTGCTGCTGCGCCTGGGCGACCACATCGATCCGGCGGTCAACCGGCGCGTGCACGCCCTGGCCGCGCGCATCGCGGCGGCGTCGCCGCCGTGGCTGCGCGAGCTGGTGCCGGCCTATGCCTCGCTCGCGGTGTTCGTCGACCTCGACCTGCCCTGCCCGCCCGGCATCGACCCGATCACCGTGGCGATGGACGGGCTGCGCGCCCTGGTGCCAACGCCGGACACAGCGGTCCCCGTCGCCGCCGACGACGACGCGCCGTTCGACATCCCCGTGTGCCATGCACCGGACTTCGCCCCCGACCTCGATGCGCTCGCCGCGCATGCCGGCCTCTCGCGCGAAGAGACCATCGCCCGCCACTGCGCCGGCGACTACCGCGTGGCCATGGTCGGGTTCGCGCCGGGCTTCCCGTACCTGCTCGGCCTCGACCCGGCGCTGGCCATGCCGCGGCTGGCGACGCCGCGCACCCGCGTGCCCGCCGGCAGCGTTGCCATCGGCGGCGCGCAGGCCGGCCTCTACCCGCGCGAGGGCCCGGGCGGCTGGCGGCTGCTCGGACGCACGCCGCTGGCGGTGTTCGACCCCGTGCGCGTACCGCCGGCCCTGCTCGTCCCCGGCCGGCGGGTGCGCTTCCGCGCCATCGATGCCGCCACTTTCGCCCGGCTGGCACGGGCGCCGGCATGAGCATCGAGGTGCTGTCGCCGGGCCCGGCCACCACGGTCCAGGACGCGGGCCGCCCGGGCCTGCGCCACCTCGGCGTGGCCAGCGGCGGCGCACTCGATCCATGGTCGAGCGCGCTGGCGAACCTGCTCGCCGGCAATGCGCCCGGCGCGGCGCTGCTGGAGATCACGCTGGCCGGACCCACGCTGCGCTTCGCCGTCGCCACCCGCGTCGCGCTGTGCGGCGCCGCGATCGAGGCAGACGCCGATGGCACGCCGCTGCCGTCGGCACGCCCGATCGACCTGCCCGCCGGCAGCGTGCTGCGCCTCGGGCGTTGCCTCGGCGGCGCGCGCGCCTACCTCGCGGTGCGCGGCGGGATCGCGCTCGATCCGGTGCTCGGCAGCGCCGGCACCGACCTGCGCGGCGGCTTCGGCGGCGTGCACGGCCGGCGGCTGCAACGCGGCGACCGCCTGCCGCTGCCGCCGGTGGACGACCGTTTCGATACCCCCTCGCTGCACGTGCCCGGCTGGTGGATCGACACCGCCGTCGATGACCGTCCCGCCGGCGACGAAGCCATCGTGCGCGTGCTGCCGGGGCACGATGCCACCACGCCGCCGGCGGCGCTGTTCGCCCGGACCTGGACCGTGGCCGCGGACAGCAACCGCCAGGGCCTGCGCCTGCAGGGCGAGGCGCTGGCGGTGGCCGACGCCCGCGAGCGCATTTCCGAGCCGGTGGTGCCCGGCACCCTGCAGTTGCCACCGGATGGCCAGCCGATCGCCCTGCTCGCCGACGCGCAGACCCACGGCGGCTATCCGCGCATCGGCCACGCCATCCGCGCCGACTGGCCCCTGCTGGCGCAACTGCGGCCCGGCGATCGCGTGCGCTTCACGCCCTGCACGCGCGGGGCCGCGCACGACGCGCTTTGCCGCCAACGCCAGCGCCTGCATAGAATCGCGCTGGCCCTCGACGCGAAGCGCACCCGTGCCTGACCGCATCGATTTCAACTGCGATCTCGGCGAAGGCTGCGGCGACGACGCGGCGATCGTGCCATTCATCAGCTCGGCCAGCATCGCCTGCGGCGGCCATGCCGGCGACGAAGCCTCCATGCGCGCCAGCGTGGCGCTGTGCCTGCAGCACGGCGTCGCCATCGGTGCACATCCTTCGTTCGTGGACCGCGAGCACTTCGGTCGTCGTGAACTCGACCTCGGCCCCGGCGCCATCCACGTGCTGGTGCTGGCGCAGGTACGGCGCCTGAAAGCCGCCTGCGATGCGCTCGGCACGCGCCTGCGCCACGTCAAGCCGCATGGCGCGCTCTACAACCTTGCGTCGCGCGATGCCGACGTCGCCGATGCCGTCGCATCGGCGGTACGCGCGATCGATCCGGCGCTGTGGCTGTACGCCTTGTCCGGCTCGGCGCTCGCCGAGGCGGGCCGCCTGGCCGGCCTGCAGGTGGCCGAGGAAGCTTTCGCCGAACGCCGCTACACCGCCGACGGCCAGCTCGCGCCGCGTGGCACTCCGGGCGCCGTGATCGACACGCTCGATGCGGCGCTGGCGCAGGTGCGCGGCCTGCTGCGCAATGGCGAAGTGGACGCGCTCGACGGCCCGCGCGTGCCGCTGCACGCCGACACGCTGTGCCTGCACGGCGACCGCCCCGACGCGGCGCGGTTCGCCGCCGCCTTGCGCGCCACGCTCGAAGCCGAAGGCTTCACCATCGCCCCGCCCGGAGTCCTCGCATGAACGCCCGCGCATGAACTACTGGCCCCTGCTCGGCATCGCCCTCGTCGTCATCGGGTTCGTGCTGCGCCTCAACCCCGCGCTGGTCGTGGTCGGTGCCGGCATCGCCACCGGCCTGCTCGCGGGCAAGACGCCGCAGGCGGTGCTCGAACTGATCGGCGAGGCCTTCACCAAGCAGCGCTACCTGGCGCTGTTCCTGCTCACCCTGCCGGCGATCGGCCTGCTCGAACGGCATGGGCTGAAGGAGCGTGCGCAGGCGTGGATCGCGCGGCTGCGCGGCGTGACCGCCGGACGCGCGCTCGCGGCCTACCTCGCCGGACGCCAGTTGCTGTCGGCGCTGGGGCTGGTGGACCTGGGCGGCCATGCGCAAACCGTGCGCCCGCTGATGGCGCCGATGGCGGTCGGCGCGGCCGAGAACACCCACGGCGCGCTGCCGGAAGCCACGCGCGAGCGGATCAAGGCGATGACCGCGGCCAGCGAGAACGTCGGCCGCTTCTTCGGCGAGGACGTGTTCATCGCCTTCGGCGCGGTGCTGCTGATGCAGGGGTTCTTCGCCGAACACGGCATCGTGCTGGAACCACTGCACATCGCGCTGTGGGGCATCCCGACGGCCATCTGTGCATTCCTGATCCACGGCGCGCGACTGCTGCGCATGGACGTGCAACTCGCACGCGAAGCCGCCGCGTTGCGCGCGGCCGCCGAACGCAGGGCGGCACCGTGATCACGCTGCAGGGAATCTACTGGCTGGCGGGCGCCTACCTGCTCGCGGTGGCGCTGCTTGGCCTGCGCGATCGCCACAATCCGCGCCGCGTCACGACGGCGCTGTTCTGGGCGCTGCTCGGCGCGATGTTCCTCGCCGCCGATCGCCTCCCGCCAGTGGCGGTCGGGCTGGTGGTCGTGGCGCTGGCCTGCCTCGCCGGAATGGGCGGACTCGGTCGCGGACGCTACGACGAGCCTTCACTCGAGGCCAAGCAGGCCGAAGCCGCGCGCCTGGGCAATCGCCTGTTCTGGCCGGCGCTGCTGATCCCCGGCGTCTGCGTGCTGTTCGCGGTGGTGCTGAAGGACGTGTCGTTCGCCGGACGCTTCCTGCTCGGGCGCGAACAGACCACGTTGGTGGCGCTGGGCATCGCCTGCGTGGTTGCGGCGGTGGCAGCCAGTCGCCTCACCCGGCAATCGCCGTGGAGCGCGGTGGAACAGTCACGGCGGTTGATCGACGCCGTGGGCTGGGCCGCGATCCTGCCGCTGCTGCTGGCCACGCTGGGCGGCGTATTCGCGGCGTCGGGCGTCGGCGAGGCCGTGGCCGATCTGGTGCGCATGGCGATCCCGGTCGACAACCGGCTGGTGGTCGTGGTCGCCTACGCCCTCGGCATGGCCCTGTTCACCATGGTCATGGGCAACGCCTTTGCCGCGTTCCCGGTGATGACCGCGGGCATCGGCCTGCCGCTGCTGGTGCAGTTGCACGGCGCCGACGCCGCGCCGCTGGCCGCGATCGGGATGTTGTCGGGCTACTGCGGCACGCTGCTGACGCCGATGGCGGCCAACTTCAACCTGGTGCCTGCAGCGCTGCTGGAACTGCGCGACCCGAATGCGGTGATCCGCCAACAGGTGGCCACCGCGCTGCCGCTGCTGGCGTGCAACATCGTGCTGATGTACGTGATCGTGTTCCGATGAGCGGCAAGTCTTCCGCGTCGCGCACCGTGCTGCTCACCGGCTTCGCGCCGTTCGACGGCGATGCCGTCAATCCGAGCGGGCAGGCGGCACGCGCGCTGCATGGGCGTCGCATCGCAGGGCATCGCGTGACCGCGCGCGAGTTGCCGGTCGCGTTCGGCGATTCGCTGAAGGCGCTGCGCGCCGCGATCCTCGAGACGCGGCCTGCCGTCGTGGTCTGCGTGGGCCTCGCCGCCAGCCGGCGCGCGATCTCGCTGGAACGCATCGCGGTCAATCTCGACGACGCGCGCATCCCCGACAACGCGGGCCGCCAGCCCATCGACGTTCCCGTGGTCCGCGCCGGGCCCGCCGCCTACTTCTCGACCCTGCCGGTGAAGGCGATCCGTGCGGCAATCGAGGCCACGGGGATGCCCGCCGAGGTGTCGCAGAGCGCCGGCACCTACGTCTGCAACCACGTCTTCTACGGGCTGATGCACGCCCTGCGCCGCCGGCCCCGGGTGCGCGCCGGCTTCGTGCACGTGCCACCTGCGGTCGCCGCAGGCGCCGCGGGCAGCGAAGGCTTGCCGCTGGCCGCGATCGTCGACGCGCTGCGCATCACCATCGCCACCACCCTGTCCACAGGCGAGGACGTGCGCGTGTCGGCGGGCGCCATCGACTGAACCGCCTGCCGCGCGTGCGCGCCTATCCGCGCTTGACCACCCGCGTGCCCGCGACCAGGTCGTGGCCACAACGGCGATCGGCGCGGAAGATCAGCAGGACGTTGGCCAGGTGCAGCAGCGGCCCGGCCAGCGGCACGTTCGCCAGCGCGTAGCGCACGCCGTAGCGCAGTCCAAGCAGGCGCGCGAACGAGGGCTGGCGTCCGGCCATGTCGACCATGCGCAGGCCGAGGGCACGCTTGCCCCAGGTCTGGCCACTCACCGCCAGCGGATAGCCCTGCACGGCGGCGAACACCAGGAAGCCGACCAGCGCCCACGACAGCGTGATCGACAGCGGCAGCGCCTGCCCCGCGCGCGCCGCCTCCAGCGCGCGCTGCCAGTAGCCGCCGAGCAGCAGCAGCGGCCCCAGCAGCAGCAACACCAGCACGGCATCCAGCAGCGTCGCCAGCAATCGCTCGCCGCGTCCGGCCGGCACGTCGCCGTCCGCGTTGCCGGTCACCTCGGCCTGCGGACCGCGATAGGGGTTGTGCGCTTCGTCCATGCCGCCGCCGGCCGCGACGCGCGTCAGGTGCGCGGCAGGGTCACGCCGGTCTGGCCCTGGTACTTGCCGCCACGGTCCTTGTAGGACGTTTCGCACACGTCGTCGGCGTCGGACTGGAAGAACAGCATCTGCGCCACGCCTTCATTCGCGTAGATACGCGCCGGCAGCGGCGTGGTGTTGCTGAATTCCAGCGTCACATGCCCTTCCCACTCCGGCTCCAGCGGCGTGACGTTGACGATGATGCCGCAACGCGCGTAGGTGCTCTTGCCCAGGCACACCACCAGCGTGTCGCGGGGGATGCGGAAGAACTCCACCGTGCGCGCCAGCGCGAAGCTGTTGGGCGGGATGATGCACTCGTCGGCCTCGATGTCGACGAAGCTCTTCGGGTCGAAATGCTTGGGATCGACGATGGTCGAGTTGATGTTGGTGAACACCTTGAACTCGCGCGAGCAGCGCACGTCGTAACCGTAGCTGGACGTGCCGTAGCTGACGATGCGTCCGCCGTTGGCTTCCTTGACCTGGCCCGGCTCGTAGGGCTCGATCATGCCGTGCTGTTCCGACATCCGCCGGATCCAGCGGTCGCTCTTGATGCTCATGCGGTGTTCCCGGGGGCCAAGCGGCCGGAAGCCGACATTGTAGGGGTGCCGCCGCGCGAAGGCATCGCCAGCACCCCCGGTCCGCGACGCGTCACAGCAACGACGCGGAAATCCCGCGCGCCGCCCGCGGACGCTGCTCCAGTGCCTCCAGCAGGCGCCGGGCCACCTGGCGATAGCCCTCCGCCGCGGCCGAGCCGGGCGCCGCGACCACGATCGGCACGCCGACGTCGCCCTGCTCGCGGATCCCCGCCTCCAGAGGCAGCGAGCCCAGCAGCGGCACGCCATACTGCGCCGCCATCCGCTCGCCGCCGCCCTGGCCGAACAGGTGCTCGACGTGGCCGCAGTTCGAGCACACGTGCTGGGCCATGTTCTCGACCAGCCCGAGCACCGCCACATCGACCTTGCGGAACATGTTGAGCGCCTTGCGCGCGTCCAGCGTGGCCACCTCCTGCGGGGTGGTCACCACCACCGCCCCGGCCACCGGGATCTTCTGGGCCAGGGTCAACTGGATGTCGCCGGTGCCCGGCGGCAGGTCGACGACCAGGTAGTCCAGACCGTCCTCGCCTCCCCACAGAGTGTCGTTGAGCAGTTGGGTCAGCGCCGAGGTCGCCATCGGTCCCCGCCAGATCATCGGCGTGTCCGGGTCCACCAGCAGCCCGATCGACATCGCCTCGACCCCGTGCGCCCGCAGCGGCAGCATCGACTTGCCGTCCGGGCTCTCCGGCTTGCCCGACAGCCCCAGCATCGTCGGGATGCTGGGCCCGTAGACATCGGCGTCCAGCACCCCCACCCGCGCCCCGCCGGCCGCCAGGGCCAGCGCCAGGTTCACCGACGTCGTCGATTTCCCGACCCCGCCCTTGCCCGAGCCGACGGCCAGGATGTTGCGGATGCGCGGATGCGGCCGGAGTTCGCCCTGGACCGCTCGGGATACTGTCGAGATATCCATCATCTTTTGATTTTACCCGGACGCCTCCGGAGGCGACGGGCGGTCCAACGTCATTCGACCTCGCCGGCTCGATCTGGGACCCGCAACTTCAAATACAGACGACTTCCTCCCGATCCCAAGCACGAGCCTCACTGGACCCGCGCCTCGGCACAGATGGACAACCGGCACGCCCCGCGCTGAATGGCGCGGGGAACGATGCTTCCGTACGCCTGCGGATGCGCTATAACGCGAACCGGGCGCCACCGGCGCCCGCCTGGACCAACATACGATCCCTGGGAGGGACCATGCGCAAGACCCTGTGGGCATTACTCGTCTCGACGCTGGCGGTTGCCGGCGCCGCCTCGGCGGCAGATCCCGTCGATGGACGCTGGCGGACGCTGGACGATGAAACCGGCCGCCCGATGTCGGTGGTGGAGGTGTCCACGACCGGTGGCACCCTGAGCGCGCGCGTCGTCGAGACCCTCAACGACCCGAACGCCAAGTGCGCCAAGTGCTCCGGCGCGGACAAGAACAAGCCGATCGTCGGCATGCGGGTCCTGTGGGACCTGAAGAAGAAGGACGGCGTCTGGGGCGATGGCAGCGGCTTCAAGCCGTCCAGCGGCGACAGCTTCCGGGCCAAGACCGTGCAGTTGGCGGCCGACGGCCGCACCCTCGAAGTCACCGGCTGCAAGCTGATGTTCTGCCGGACCGCCAAATGGGAACGGGCGCACTGAGTGCCCCGGACGGCAGCGTGGCCCTGGCCCGCTGCCGTGGCCCTCAGCGCTTCTTGCGCACGTACAGCACCAGCGAGTGCTCGTCGAGCAGGTAGCCGTGTTCGCCGGCGATGCGGTTCAGCACCTCCACGATCTCGGGACTCTCGAACTCGGTGATCTGGCCGCTGCCGACGTCGACCATGTGGTAGTGGTGGTCGCCGCGATCGAGTTCGTACAGGGCGTGGCCGCCCTCGAAATTGTGCTTGGTCACGAGGCCGGCGGCCTCGAACTGGGTGAGCACGCGATACACCGTGGCCAGGCCGATCTCGTCGCCCTGCTCCAGCAACTGCCGGTAGATATCCTCGGCGGTCATGTGCTGGCGCGGGGTCTTCAGTTCCAGCAGCTCGAGGATGCGCATCCGCGGATGCGTCACCTTCAAGCCAGCCTTGCGCAATTCCATCGATTCCATGGGGTCTCCGTTCACAGGCGGTTTAGCGCCAGCTGCCTGAATCGCGGTCGCGGTGGCCGGTCGAGTGTATCATCGCACCCGCTCCAGCCGTCATCCCAGGCCTATCCTCCATGCCCATGCCCCGCCTCGTTTTCGTCGCCCTGATCGCACTGGCCACCGCAGGCTGCGGCATGCTGTACAAGCAGCCGATCTACCAGGGCAACCTGATCGAGAAAACCGCGATCGACCAGCTTCAGGTCGGCATGGACAAGCAGCAGGTGGTGACCCTGCTCGGCTCCCCGTCGATCGCGGATCCGTTCCACCACCAGCGCTGGGACTACACCGCTTCGCAGCGTACCAACCGTCGCGGCCAGACCGAGGTCAAGAACATGACCCTGTGGTTCGAGAACGACAAGCTGACGAAGTGGGAAGGCGAGTACTTCGCCGAGCAGGACAAGGACCTCGCGGACCGCATGCGCCGCTTCGGCAACCTGCCGAAGGAAAAGGGAAAGCGTCGCTGACCTATCCGCGCGGGCGCCCCGCCTGCGCGACCGCCCGCCGGCGCCGGGCCTCCTTCGGGTCCGCCAGCAGCGGGCCCAGCAGTTCCAGCCGGTCGCCGTCGCGCAACAGGGCCTGTGCGTCGGCGCGTTCGCCGTGGATCGCATAGCCGGCCACGCCCGCCTGGTCGATGCCCGTCGCCCGCAACGCGTCGGCAACGCAGGCTCCGTCCGGCATCACCAGATCCTCGGCTGCGAAGCCCTCGCGCCAGGCGCGCACCACCTGCACGCGCACCGGCTCAGGCCTCCGCGTCGGCCACGCGCACGAAATCGTCGACCATGCGGTCGGCCAGCCCGCGCAGGCCCAGCGACAGCACCGGCAGCATCAGGCTGCTCTGCGGCTCGAAGTCGAGCAGCAGCGACACCTTGCATGCGCCTTCGTCGAGGGCATGGAACTGCCAGCGCCCGTGCAGCCGCTTGAACGGCCCGTCGCGCAGCTGCATGTCGATGTGGTGCGGCGGCGACAGCGTATTCTCGGTGGTGAACCACGTGCGGAAGCCGCCGATGCCCAGTTCCAGTCGCGCCACCACGCGTTCCGGAGCCGTTTCCAGCACCTGCGCGTCCTCGCACCAGTCGAAGCGGCGCGGATAGGCGGCGATGTCGTTGACCAGGCCGAACATCCGGTTCACGGAATGCTCGACCAGCGCGCTGCGTTCGATCCTGGGCATGGCTCGCGTGCGTGACCGGCTTCGGGGACAATGG
>Ga0209571_1001488_pt1 | contig 10932 bp, 9 predicted proteins | sample EBPBio102011_DNA_FD_185866 | JGI IMG/M metagenome (GOLD analysis project Ga0209571, IMG submission 185866) | Wastewater treatment Type I Accumulibacter community from EBPR Bioreactor in Madison, WI, USA - Reactor 1_1/10/2011_ DNA (SPAdes)... | ecosystem: Engineered > Bioreactor > EBPR >...
CGCTGGCACCATCCGCGCTGGCGGTGCCAGAGGTGGCGGAGGCAGCCCCGAACCTTGATGCCAGCCCCGCCGCCCCGCCGCCGCACGAGGTGCTGCCCGAGGCGGCCCGGAAACCTGCGCCGAAACGACCGGAGCAGAAACAGGCGGCGGAACCGCCCAAGCCCGCCAGGACGACAGAAGCCAAACCTGCCGGGGCACCGAAGGCAGCAGGCGCTCCCAAGGCCGCGCCCGGTCAGAAGGCCAGCCGTGCGGCAGGAAGCGGCGGTGGCGATACGGCGGCGGCAGGCAAACCCTCGCAGGCGCAGACCGCCAATCTGGCGAAGCAATGGGGGGCGGCGATCCAGGCGCGGATCGAGCGCCGCCTGCGCCAGTATCCGGGCGTCGGCAGGGTCACGATTCAGGTGACGGTCGCCCGCTCGGGGCAGGTGTTGGGCATCCGCCTCGTCGCCTCCTCGGGCAAGCCCGCGCTGGACGAGGCGGCGCTGCGGGCCGCGCGTGCGGCGGGCCGGATGCCTGCCGCCCCAAAGGGCCTGGCTGAGGACAGCCACAGCTTCAACCTGCGCCTGCGTTTCACTCGCTGACAGAAGCAGCTTCGGCCCTGCGGGGACGCGTGCTACCATCCCGCCGGGACAGGGAGGCGCGAGATGGACACAGGATTGTTCCGCATTCTGATCGGCACCACCAAGGGGGCCTTTCTGCTGACAGCACAGGAGGGGCGGGGCGGCTGGAAGGTTTCCGGCCCGTTCTGCGACGGATGGCCGATCAACCATATCATCGGCGACCCCGAAACCGGCACGATCTGGGCAGGCGGGGGCGGGGACTGGCATGGCGCCGGGGTCTGGCGCTCTGATGATGGCGGGCAAAGCTGGACGGTCACGCGGCTCAGCCGGGGCCAGCTTGACCGCTGGGCCGAAAGCGACGCCGATTTCGCCGCGATGATCGGATGGAGCCCCGAGCCGCTGCCTTTCGGCGAAACCATGACTCAGATCTGGTCGCTGGGGCTGGTCGGGGGCACGCTTTACGCGGGTACCAAACCGGCACATCTTCTGGCCAGCACCGATGGCGGCCAAAGCTTCGCGCTGGTCGAGGGGCTGGACAATCACCCCTCTGCCGGAAGCTGGAGCCCCGGTGCGGCGGGGCTGGTCTTGCATACCATCCTGTCGGACCCGGAAGCCCCCGAAAAGCTCTGGATCGGGATTTCCGCCGCCGGGGTCTTCGCCTCGGAAGATGGCGGCACGACATGGGAGCGCCGGAATCGCCTGTCCAATCTGGGTGGCTGTGCCGGGCATGACCATCCCGCAGGGCCGCAGGGGGGCGAGATCGGCCATTGCGTTCACAACATGATGCGCGCACCGGGGACGGGGGATGTGCTGTATCAGCAGAACCCCTGACGGCGGGCGAAGCTGGGATGATATCACCGCCGGTCTGCCTTCAACCTTTGGCTTTCCGATCCGGGTGCATCCGCGCGATCCGAACCGGCTGTGGACGCTGCCACTGAACGGGGATCGTGATGGCCGTTTCCCGCCCGGCGCGGCGGCGGCGGTGTGGCAGTCGGATGATGCCGGGGCAAGCTGGCGGGCGCAGCGCGCGGGCCTGCCGCAACAGGATTGTTTCTTCACGGTGCTGCGACAGGCAATGGCGGGCGATGCGCGCGACCCCGCCGGGGTCTATTTCGGCACCAATTCCGGCTCTGTCTTCGCCAGCATCGACGAAGGAGAAAGCTGGGAGGAAATCGCCCGCCACCTGCCGACCATCCTGTCGGTGGAGGTGCTGGACCGCGGCTGAGGCCGCGGCCCGGCATGGGTTCAGCGTGGCTCGGACATCAGCCCCTTCAGCACGGCCCAGCACATCAGCAGCAGGACCAGCGCAAAGGGCAGCCCGGTCGAGATCACCATGGCCTGCAGGGCGCCGAGGCCACCACCGACCAGCAGCACTATGGCCACCGCGCCCTCGAACGTTGCCCAGAACACGCGCTGCGGCATGGGCGCATCGACCTTGCCGCCCGCCGTGATCGTGTCGATCACCAGCGAGCCGGAATCCGACGAGGTGACGAAGAACACGATGACCAGCACAATGGCGATGACCGAGGTGATGGAACTGAGCGGCAATCCCTCCAGCATTGCGAACAGGGACAGCGGCGGGTCGTAATTGTCGATGACCTGCGCCTTCACCGCCGAAGTGGCCGGGTCCGACAGAACCTGATCAATCGCCACGCCGCCGAAGACGGCCATCCACAGCACGCAGACCAGCGAGGGAATGATGAGGACACAGGTGATGAACTCGCGCACCGTCCGGCCGCGCGAAACCCGCGCGATGAACATGCCGACAAACGGCGACCAGCTGATCCACCACGCCCAGTAGAACGCCGTCCAGCCCTCGCGGTAATCGTCATCCGAACGGCCGAAGGGGTTCGACAGCGGCACGAGATCCTGCGCATAGGCCAGAAGCCCCTGCCCGAAATCGCCCAGAATGGCCAGTGTCGGCCCGGCGAGCAGCACGAACAGCAGCAGCAGTGCTGCGATGCCCATGTTGATCTCTGACAGCAGCTTCACCCCTCCATCCAGCCCGCGCAGCACCGAAAACAGGGCGACGCCGGTGATCAGCGTGATCAGGATGACCTGCACCGTGGTGTCGACCGGAATGCCGAAGACATGGTTCAGACCGGCATTCGCCTGTTGCGCGCCGAAGCCGAGGCTGGTGGCAAGGCCGAACAGCGTGGCGAAGACGGCCAGAATGTCGATGATATGCCCGGTCCAGCCCCAGATCCTTTCGCCGAAGATCGGGTAAAAGGCGGAGCGGATGGTCAGTGGCAGACCCTTGTTGAAGGAAAACAGCGCCAGCGCCAGCGCGACCACGGCATAGATCGCCCAGGGGTGCAGACCCCAGTGATAGATCGTCGCGGCAAGGCCCATCGCCTTCGCCCGGTCCACATTTTCCGGAATCAGGTTGCCTGCCTCGTCAAAGGGCGAGGGTGTGCCCAGCGGGGCGGAAATCGCCATGTGATAGACCGGCTCCAGCACGCCGAAGAACATCAGCCCGATGCCCATCCCGGCTGCGAACAGCATGGCAAACCAGCCGGTGTAGCTGTAATCCGGCGTCGCATCGCGCCCGCCCAGCCGGACATTGCCCCAAGGGCTGACGATCAGCACAAGGCAGAACACCACGAAGATGTTCGCGGCGATCATGAAGAACCAGTCAAAGGTGGAGGTCAGCCAGGGGCGGAGCCAGCCGAAAGCCGCGCCCGCCTGTTCGGGCAGTGCAAGGGCGTAAAACACAAAGGCCACGACCGACAGGGCCGAAACCAGAAAGACCGGGTTGTGGATGTCAAACCCCAGGGGGCCGAGGTTGCCCTCGATATTGTGTTGTCCGATTTCATATTCGGTATCAATGATCTGTGTCGCGCCTTCGGGCGCGGGTATGCCCTGCGTGTCGCCGGACTCGGCCATGGCCTGTCTCCTGTTCTGATACATCATGTGGCGGAATGCGAATGCACCCATCCGCGTGGCAGAAGGGCCGAAACCCTGAACGGGACGTCAGATACGGCGCCTCAATGCCGTTGGGGCGACACCGGGCTGACCCGGCAGGAGCCCCGGAAACTGCGTGACGGCAAGGCTGGAGGCGGACCCGGTTGCGATGGATCGCGTCTTGCCGGTGCGGGCCGGGCGGCGCAGATCCACAGGAACCAAGGTTTTATCCAGCATACTCTTCCCTCACGGTTTCGAGACGTCACCCTAAGGAAAGTGCCTGCGGGAGTCCACTGGCGGGGGCACAAAAGCGACGTATCAGGTCGCTAAATTCCTTTTCCGGATGTTTTGGCGCCCCTATTTGCAGGGTTTTCCCCGGATTCGACGGTGCGCAGGATCGTGGCGATGCGAGTCAGCTGCGGGGCCAGCGGGTTGGTCTTGCGCCAGACCATGCCAATGGTCCGGCGCGGGCGCGGCTCTGCCAGACGGGCCAGCGATACCGCTGCCGACCGGGTTTCGATCGGCGCTGCCATTTCCGGGATCAGCGTGACCCCGATCCCGGCGCCGACCATCTGCACCAATGTTGAAAGCGAGCTGCCCTCCATCAGATCGCGAGGGGTGGCCGATGTCATTTCGCAGAACGACAGCGCCTGATCGCGGAAGCAATGGCCCTCTTCCAGCAGCAGAAGCCGCATCTCGCGCAGCTTTTCGGGTTTCGGAACCGGCTTTGCGGCATCCTCCTGTGGCCGCACCAGCACGAATTCCTCGTCAAAGAGGGCCTCTTCATGCAGGAAGGGTTCGGAAATCGGCAGGGCGACGATGGCGGTATCCATCCGTCCTTCGGCCAGATCCTCGATCAGGCGTTGGGTCACCGCCTCGCGCGGGCGCAGGTCAATACCCGGGAAGGCAGAGGCCAGTTCCTTGATCACGCGGGGCAGGAGATAGGGCGCGACGGTGGGAATAACGCCGATCCGCAACTGCCCCACCAGCGGACCCTGCGAGGCACGGGCCAGTGCACCCAGTTCATCCACGGCCCGCAGGATATCCCGCACCCGCAGCGCAAAGGCCTCGCCCAGGGCCGTCAGCCGGATGCGCCGCGCACCGCGTTCGACCAGAGGCGTGCCAAGGATTTCCTCCAGTTCCTTGATCTGAAGCGACAGCGCAGGCTGCGAGATCGCGCAGGCCTCGGCCGCGCGACCGAAATGGCCATATTGGGCCAGCGCATCGAAATATCGCAGATGGCGCATCGACAGACCGATCATAAGTCCTTCTTATCGCCATCATTAGAAAATGCAAATTCTAATTATGGAAGAACCGTGCCACAACCTTGCCATCAAGCGCCGGCCAGCCTTGGGGAACGAGATTCGGACCGACCCTGATGCAGCAGGCAGGAAGCCAGAAGTGGGAGAGCAAGATGGACGGAAACGACATGAACCCCGCCGGGAAATGCCCGGTGATGCATGGCGGGAACACCGAGACCGGCGCATCGGTCGTCAGCTGGTGGCCCAATGCACTGAACCTCGACATTCTGCATCAGCATGACAGCAAGTCCGACCCGATGGGGGCAGAGTTCAGCTATCGCGAAGCCGTCAAGACGCTGGATTTCGATGCGCTGAAAAAGGATATGCATGGGCTGCTGACCGACAGCCAGGACTGGTGGCCAGCGGACTGGGGTCACTACGGCGGTCTGTTCATCCGCATGGCCTGGCACTCGGCCGGATCGTATCGCCTGGCCGATGGCCGTGGCGGTGGCGGCACCGGCAACCAGCGTTTCGCGCCGCTGAACTCGTGGCCGGACAACGCCAGCCTCGACAAGGCCCGCCGCCTGCTGTGGCCGCTGAAGAAGAAATACGGCAACAAGATTTCCTGGGCCGATCTGATGATCCTCGCCGGGACGGTGGCCTATGAAAACATGGGCCTGAAATCCTTCGGTTTCGGTTTTGGCCGCGCCGACATCTGGCACCCTGAGAAAGACGTTTACTGGGGCGCGGAAAAGGAATGGCTGGCGCCTTCGGACAATCGCTATGGCGATGTCGAAAAGCCGGACACCATGGAAAACCCGCTTGCCGCCGTGCAGATGGGCCTCATCTACGTCAACCCGGAAGGCGTGAACGGCAAGCCCGATCCGCTGAAGACCGCCGCTCAGGTGCGCGAGACCTTCGCTCGCATGGCGATGAATGACGAAGAAACCGTGGCGCTGACCGCGGGTGGTCATACCGTCGGCAAGGCGCATGGCATGGGCAATGCCGCGCGGCTCGGCCCGGAGCCGGAAGCGGCCGGGATCGAGGCGCAGGGCTTCGGCTGGGCTAACCCCGACCAGAACGGCCAGGCCAACCGTGCCATGACCTCGGGCATCGAAGGCGCCTGGACCACGCACCCGACGAAGTTCGACATGGGCTTTTTCGAGATGCTGTTCGGCCATGAGTGGGAGCTGCGCAAATCCCCCGCTGGTGCCTGGCAGTGGGAGCCGGTCAGCATCCGCGAGGAAGACAAGCCGCTGGACGCCACAGACCCGTCGAAGCGCCATAATCCGATGATGACCGACGCCGACATGGCCATGCGCATGGACCCGGCCTACAACGCGATCTGCCAGAAGTTCATGGCGGACCCGGAGTATTTCAAAGAGACCTTCGCCCGTGCATGGTTCAAACTGACCCACCGCGACATGGGGCCGAAGGTGCGCTACATCGGGCCTGACGTCCCGGCCGAAGACCTGATCTGGCAAGATCCGGTTCCGGCGGGGTCGACCGGCTGGGATGTCGCGGCGGTGAAGGCGAAGATTGCCGCCTCCGGCCTGTCGCTGGCCGATATGGTCGCGACCGCATGGGACAGCGCCCGCACCTATCGCGGCTCTGACATGCGGGGCGGGGCTAATGGCGCCCGCATCCGTCTGGCCCCGCAGAAGGACTGGGCCGGGAACGAGCCGGCGCGTCTGGCGCGTGTACTGTCTGTCCTGGAGCCGATTGCCGCCGCAGCGGGCGCTTCGGTCGCGGATGTGATCGTGCTGGCGGGCAATGTCGGGGTGGAACAGGCGGCCCGGGCTGCGGGCCATGCCGTCGAGGTGCCCTTCGCACCGGGCCGTGGCGACGCGACCGATGCGATGACCGATGCCGAGTCCTTCGATGTGATGGAGCCGTTGGCCGATGGCTTCCGCAACTGGCAGAAGAAGGATTACATTGTCAGCCCCGAGGAGATGCTGCTGGACCGGGCGCAGCTTCTGGGCCTGACCGCACCGGAAATGACCGTGCTGGTCGGGGGGATGCGGGCCATGGGCACCAACCACGGCGGCACGGCGCATGGTGTGTTCACTGATCGCGTTGGCGCGTTGACCCCGGACTTCTTCGTCAACCTTACCGACATGGCCTATAGCTGGCATCCCGTCGGTTCGGGTGTCTATGAAATCCGCGACCGCAAAACCGGCGCGGTGAAATGGACGGCGACGCGGGCGGATCTGGTGTTCGGTTCTAATTCGATCCTGCGCTCCTATGCCGAGGTCTATGCTCAGGACGACAACGCCGGGAAGTTCGTGAAGGACTTCGTGGCCGCCTGGACCAAGGTGATGAACGCCGACCGTTTCGATCTGAGCGCCTGACAGGGCAACGGAAACATCAGGCCGGGCGCGTGCATCGCGCCCGGCTTTTCATTGTCGTTCAGACCGTTCAGCCGGGCAGGCCTTCAACAATGACCACATGCACCGTTGCCGCCCCTTCACGCCGGGCGCGGGCGGCCCGGTATTCGGCCGAGTCGTAGCAGGCGCGCGCATCCGCCAGAGTCGGAAATTCGATCACTACATGCCGGTCAAGCTCCGGACCTTCCAGCACCTCGGAGGGACCACCCCGCGCCAGAAACCGTGCGCGGTGGGCGGCGAAGGCTGCCGGGGCCAATGCCTGATATCCGGCATAGGCATCCGGGTCCGTGACCGTCACATGGGCAATCCAATAGGCGCTCATCCCTGATCCTCCAGCAGATGCCGGGCGATGTCGGCAGCATCCCGCAGATGCGCGCGCACCGCTTCGGCGGCGGCATCGGGGGCATTGGCGCAGATGGCGGCACAGATTCGCGCCATATGCGCGGGGCCGGAAATCCGACGGTCGGTTGTGGCCAGTGTCAGCGCCCGCAGCCGCGAGATACGGCTGTTCAGGCGCTGCACGATCTCCCATGCGATGTCATGCCCCGCGGAGGTGAAAATCACTTCGTAAAACGCTGTTGTAGCAGCATAAAGTTTCTGCGGGGCCGCATCGGTGAAGGCGGCCTCAAGCTCTGCCAGCGCGGCGCGCAGTCTGTCCTTCACCGCCGCATCTGCGATGACTGCACAGGCAGCAGCGGCATCGGCTTCCAGCAAGCGGCGGATATCATAGATCTGGCGTGCGCGCGTCCAGTCCAGCGTTGCCACGACCGGGCCGCTGCGGCCCAGCGTTTCCACCAGCCCCTCGGCCTCCAGATAGCGGATCGCCTCGCGCACCACGGACCGTGACACACCCAGCTGATCGCAGAGCGTGCGTTCGACCAGTCGGTCACCGCCGGTGAAGCGGCCGGTGATGATGGCATGGCGGAGCCGTTCAACCGCCAGCTCCCGCAGGGTGGTAGGTGAATGGGCGATGCGCAGGTCGTGTTCGGGTGTCTGATCCATCGCCGCAGATTAGACGCGCCCCGGTCTTCGCGCAAGTTGTTCTTGACATATCGTATTATGGTATACCAACATACCATCACAACGAACCGGAGGGACTCAGGGCATGTCGGCGCAGATTCGCAAGACGCTCATCACCATCGAAACCACGCTGGTCGAAGGCGGCCGCGCCGCACCGCGTCCGCTGAAACTGATTGCGGCGGCGGCGGTGCTGAAGAACCCCTGGGCCGGGCGTGGTTTCGTCGAGGATCTGAAGCCGGAAATCCATGCCGTCGCGCCGGAACTGGGCGCGCTGCTTACCGGGATGATCCTGGATGCAGCGGGCGGCGCCGATAATGTCGAGGGCTATGGCAAGGCGGCAGTCGTGGGGCTCGACGGCGAGTTGGAACACGCCAATGCGCTGATCCACACGCTGCGCTTCGGTAATCATTACCGTCAGGCGCTCGCTGCCAGGACCTATCTGGCTTTCACCAATGTGCGGGGGGCGGCCAACTGCCCGGTGATGATCCCGCTGATGGACAAGAATGACGAGGGTCGCCGCTCGCACTACCAGACCATTCATTTTGCCATTCCCGATGCGCCTGCGGCAGATGAAATCGTCGTGGCGCTGGGGGCCTCGACCGGCGGGCGCCCGCATCACCGTATCGGCGACCGCTATCAGGATCTGAAGGATCTGGGGTATGATGTCTCGAACCCTGCGGCTGTCTGACGGCAGCGCGGTCCGGTTGCTGGAGGCCGGATCCGGCGCGGCGCTGCTGCTGATCCACGGCGTCGGCCTTCGGGCCGAGGCCTGGGGGCCGCAGATCGGGGCGCTGGCCGACACCGCGCATGTGATCGCGGTGGACATGCCGGGCCATGGCGGCAGCGACCCGCTGCCCGAAGGCGCGCGCCTGCCCGACTATGTCTCCTGGGCGGCGCAGGTAGTGGAGTCGCTGGCCCTTGGGCCGGTCGCGCTGGCGGGGCATTCGATGGGCGCGCTGATCGCCGGGGGCCTCGCGGTTGAACGCCCGGATCTCGTGCGCGGGGTTGCACTTCTGAACGGCGTGCATCGTCGCAGTCCCGAGGCGCGCGCGGCGGTCGAGGCGCGGGCGACGGAAATCGCGGCCGGGGCCAACGGGATCGAGGTGCCTTTGGCGCGCTGGTTCGGGCCGGGGGACGAGGCGGCGCGCGATCAGGTTGCGGGCTGGCTGCGCAGGGTCGATGCGGCGGGCTATGCCGCCGCCTATCGCGCCTTCGCGGAAGGTGATGATGTCTATGCCGACCGCCTGTCGGCCATCCGCTGCCCGCTGCTGGTGCTGACGGGTGACGGAGATGCCAATTCGACCCCGGCGATGACCGAGGCGATGGCCGCCATGGCGCCGCAGGGCCGGGCGGTCGTGATTGCCGGGCACCGCCATATGGTCAGCCTCACCGCGCCCGAGGCGGTGACGACCGAGATGAAACGCTGGCTTGCAACGATGGAGGCGCAGGCATGACCGGAACCCCGTTGGACCCCCGCGCGCTGCGCGATGCCTTTGGCTGTTTCATGACCGGGGTGACCGTGGTCACCGCCCTCGGGCCGGATGGCAAGCCCTTGGGCTTTACCGCCAATTCCTTCTCCTCCGTCTCACTCGATCCGCCGCTGCTGCTGGTGTCCATTGCCAACAGTTCGATCAACCGCGCCGCTTTTGAAAGCGCGCCGGGCTTTGCCGTGAACATTCTGGCCGAGGGGCAGAAGGATGTTTCCGCCACTTTCGCGCGGCCGGTGGAGGATCGCTTTGCCACCGTCTACTGGCGCAAGGGGCCGGTCGGCTCACCGCTGATCGCGGGGGTTTCGGCATGGTTCGACTGCACGCTGGAACAGGCCGTTGCGGCGGGGGATCACACCATTCTTATTGGCCGCATCGGCGGCTTCGAGGCCACGCCTGCGCCGGGGCTGGGCTATTACCGCGGCGCCTATGTCACCCCGGCCCAGACGGCGGCGCAACTGCCGACCGGGCCCGATGTCGTGATCTCGGCTATTCTGGAGGCGGGTGGCCAGATCCTGTTGATGGATGACGGGCAGGGCGGGCTGACTCTGCCCACCGCGCGGGTGGGCCGCGAAGGTGTCCAGACCGCGCTTGCGCAGTTGATCGCCGCGACCGGGCTGACCGCAGCGCCGGGCTCGATCTACGCCGTTTACGAAGATGTCGCGCAGGGACGGCAGCATATCGCCTTCCGCTGCGCCGCCGAGACAGGCCGCCCCGCATGCGGCGCTTTCGTTGACTTGACGTCCGAAGGCGTGGCCGAGGTGACGGACCCGGCGATGCGCGTCATGCTGGAGCGGTTGGCCGACGAGGCGCGGATCGGCAATTACGGCATCTATTTCGGGACCCACGAACAGGGACGCGTGCAAAGGACCGGGGAAAGGTAACCCATGAAATTCTCACTTTTCATCCATATGGAGCGCGTCTCGGCCGAAGAGGACCAGAAGCAGCTTTACGACGAGATGATCGCGCTGTGCCGGATTGCCGACGAAGGCGGGATGCATGCCATCTGGACGGGTGAACATCACGGCATGAACTTCACCATCGCGCCCAATCCGCTGTTGAACCTCGTAGATCTGGCACATCAGACGAAGAACGTGCGTCTGGGCACCGGCACAGTGATCGCGCCGTTCTGGCATCCGATCCGGCTGGCGGGCGAGGCGGCGATGGCCGACATCATCACTGGCGGGCGGCTGGAGCTGGGCATCGCGCGCGGCGCCTACAACTTCGAATACGAACGGCTGATGCCGGGGATGGATGCCTGGGGCGCTGGCGGGCGCATGCGCGAGCTGGTGCCCGCCATCAAGGCGCTGTGGCAGGGCGATTACGCCCATGA
>Ga0209571_1001489_pt1 | contig 10930 bp, 10 predicted proteins | sample EBPBio102011_DNA_FD_185866 | JGI IMG/M metagenome (GOLD analysis project Ga0209571, IMG submission 185866) | Wastewater treatment Type I Accumulibacter community from EBPR Bioreactor in Madison, WI, USA - Reactor 1_1/10/2011_ DNA (SPAdes)... | ecosystem: Engineered > Bioreactor > EBPR >...
GCAAGCTGCGCAACTGCCGGGAGATCGACGCCGGGTGAGCACCCCGCCCGGCCGCACCGGCGGCCCCCACGGCGGCCCCACGACACCCCTGAACCACGACACCGCTGAGCCACGGCCAGGCTGCCAGGCTGACGAACTGGACACCCGCGGCTATAGTTGATGACTTGTACGCACCCGGCGCCCGCCGCCGGGTGCGCTCGCGTCAGGGGTTGCACCACTGCGGAATTCCCGCGACCGGTCACCAGGCGGCACCGCGACGGGCAGCCGGCTCGGGCCCGGGCGCGGATGCCCCGTCACCCCAGACGCGCCCCGATAGATGGAGGAGTGAGATCCGTGTCCGACACCACGACGCCCCAGGCCAGCTACCTGACCCAGGACGCCTTCGACCGACTGAAGGCCGAGCTCGATCACCTGAGCGGCGAGGGACGCACCGAGATCTCCCGACGGATCGAGTCGGCGCGCGAAGAGGGCGACCTGCGTGAGAACGGCGGCTACCACGCGGCCAAGGAGGAGCAGGGCAAGATGGAGGCCCGGATCCGCCAGCTGCAGCAGCTGCTCAGCACGGCGATCGTCGGTGAGACGCCCCCCGACGACGGCATCGTCGAGCCCGGGATGCTCGTCACCGTGGAGATGTTCGGCGACAAGGAGCGATTCCTGCTCGGCAGCCGGGAGATCACCGAGGAAGGCTTGGACGTCTACTCCGAGAAGTCACCGCTGGGCGAGGCGATCATGGGCAAGAAGTCCGGCGAAATCGCGACCTACACCGCGCCGAACGGCAAAGAGATCACGGTCAAGATTCTCGACGCCAAGCCCTACACCGCCTGAACCGGGCCGGGACGCCGCCGGTCGGGGCGGTGGAGGGCTTGACCCGCAGATGGCGCAGCGTGGCGTGGATGATCGGGCCGATGGCCAGCGCATAGAGCAGCGTGCCCACACCGAGGTTGCCTCCGAGTAGGTAGCCGACGATCACCACGGCAACCTCGATGCTGGTGCGGATCAGGCGAACCGAGCGACCGGTGATCCGCACCAGCCCGGTCATCAGCCCGTCGCGCGGGCCGGGGCCGAGCCGGGCCCCGATATAGGCGCCGGAGGCGATCCCGTTGATCAGCACCCCCGCCAGAAGAAACAGAAGCTGCGCGGGCAGGAGTTGCGGGCGGGGCAGCACCGCCAGGCAGCCGTCCAGCACGAGGCCGATCACCAGCACGTTCGCGATGGTGCCGAGGCCGGGTCGTTCCCGCAGGGGGATCCACGCGAGCAGCACCGTCGCACCGATGATGATGGACCACGCGCCGACGGTGAGGCCGAGGTGGTTGACCAGCCCCTGGGAGAGCACGTCCCACGGCAGCACGCCCAACCCGGCCGCCATCATCAGCGCCTCGCCCACGCCGAAGAACACCAGACCGACCATGAGCTGGGTGAGCCGGCGAATCGGCCGGTCGCGCACCGGGAGCGGGGCGAGGTCGGCCATGCAGCGCAGGCTATCCCGCGGACCTCGCGCATGCTTCACTGGCGTCATGGTCGAGGAGCGCACCAAGACGACGATGGTGGATGCCCGGGGTGCGATCCCGGGACGTCCGGGGCCGCTGCCCGGAATCCCCGAGCGCAATATCGTCCTGGGGACGTCGATGCACGAGTTCCGCCCGGGCACCGAGGTGATCTACCTGGCGTTCGGCTGCTTCTGGGGCGCCGAACGGATCATGTGGCGGCTTCCCGGCGTGGTCTCCACGGCCGCGGGCTACATGGGCGGCTACACCCCGAATCCCTCTTACACCGAGGTCTGCACGGGTTGCACCGGGCACACCGAGACCGTCTTGGTGGCTTACGACCCCGCCGCGACCAGCGCCGAACTGATGCTCAAGACGTTCTGGGAAAACCATGACCCGACCCAGGGGATGCGCCAGGGCAACGACGTCGGCACGCAGTATCGTTCGGCGATCTACTGGACGACCGCGGGTCAGGAGCGCGCGGCCCGCACGACGTACGACGCGTTCGGCACCGTCCTGCGCGAGGCCGGCGTCCCGCGCCCGATCACCACGGAACTGCTGCCCGCCGGCGGCGACCGGCGTCGCGACGAGGGGGTCGCCGGGCCGTTCTACTTCGCCGAGGACTACCACCAGCAATACCTCGAGAAGAACCCCGGTGGCTATTGCCTGCACGGGCCCAACGGGCTGACCTGCCCGGTCGGAGTGACCAGTGCGGATGGCGTCCCGGCGCAGATGGACCTCGACCCACCCGCCTGAGCCCGGCCCCGGCCTCCACCATGGACGCGTATCAGCGGCGCACAGTGATCCGCAGGCCCTCCGACTCGCACCGCACCGAGGTGTCGCTCTGCTGCGCCGCCGCCGCGGTCGGCATGGCACACGTCCAGCCGAGGACCTCGCGCACGTTGGCGTTGCCGTGCGCGTCGTCGAGCGGCATCGCGAGATAGGTCTCCAGCACCCGCCGGGCCTGCTCGCAGGTCAGGTCGGTCCGGGCACGGTCGATTTCGACCACGCGCCCGCTGCCCGGCAGGCGCACCGCGCAGGCGGCGCCGACGCCCCCGTCACCGGTCGGAGCCGGGATCCGGGTGGTCGACGTCGTCCCAGGTGAGGTCGGCGGCTCGGGTCGGGGGGCCGTCGCGGTGGGGCGCGCGGCGCGGTACGTCGCGGGAGCCGGGCCCCGCGGCGCCGGCGCAGCAGGGTACGTCGGGGCCACCGGAGACTCACCCGCCGTGCTGATCGGGCCCGCCAGCGGCGTGGCCGGCGACGCGGTCGCGACCGGCCCGGCCGGCTGGTCCGGCGCAGATGGCGCGGTGCTCGCCGAGGCCACGGCCGGGGCGTCCCGACCGGGTGTCGTCGTCCCGCTGCCGCCGGCCGACGCGAACAGCCCCGCGGCCACCAACGTCCCGGCCACCAGCACCGTCGGCCGCCGCGCTGAGGAGAGCCACGCTGAAGGGAGCCGCGCTGGAGAAAGAACCACCGACGAGAGCCGGGCATCGCCCCGTTGGCGCGCACCGCGACGCGAGCCCCGCATCATGACCACATCCCCTGTCACTGCCCCCCCTGCCGCTGCGATCCTACTCGCCAGCGCTCGACCGGCAGTGACGAGAACTGCTGTGTCGCAGGGTCATTCCAGCGGCGTCGGGCACCCCGATCGGCGCGCCGGCCGCGGTCGGCTCAGGAGGGCGACGAAGCCACCTGTCGTCCCAGCCAATCGCCCTGATCCTGGAGCTTGGTCAGCACCGACAACAGGGCCTTCTCCCGGCGGGTGAGGTCTGCGGTCGCCGCCTCGTCGCGGCCGGTCTTGCGGGCGTCCGGGGTGTAGGTGCCCAGCGGGTCGGGCCCCTGGGCGGCACGGGCTGCCGCATAGGACTCCCAGGTCGCCCCGTCGGTGTTCGCGGCCACGCCCGACAGCGCCCGGGCGGTCGCGGTCAGGCGACCCGTCGTGCCCTCGACGTCGGCGTCGAACGCGGCGGCCAGTTCGCGCCGGTCGAGCGCGGGCTGGTCGCGGCGGTCCAGGTGCAGTCCGGGCAGGGTCCTAGGTCCGCCGGGCCGCGTCCCGTCGTCCTCGGCCGGTTCGCCCGGGACCGAACCGGGAGCTCCGGCGGCACCGGCGCCGGGCAGCCCCGCGGCCGGCCCGAGGCCCAGCGCGATCCGGACGCTGTCCGCCGTGCCGGTTGCGCCCGCGGCGGTGGCCGTTTCGATGACGGCCCTGGAGCGGTCCACCAGCCGGGCGGCCAGGTCGACCGCGGCACCATTGCGGCGGCGTACGCCGATGTCGAAGGCCCGGCCGGGATCGGCGCGGTGCACCTCGAGGGTCACCCCGGGCAGCACGTCGGCGACAACATTCGTGGCCGACTGGCGAACGGCGGTGCGGCCCTGCTGCCGGACCTCCACCATCGTGTCGTGCGCCGCGGTGAGCGCCACGGCGCGGCCCAGCACGGACGATGCGGTCGGTGGCTGCAGACCATTGGTGATCGTGATGTTCTCGCCGCGGCCGCTCGCGAGGGACTCCAGGCGCAGTTGCACGGTGCCGCCGGTGAGCTGGTTGAGCGAGGCACGCACCCCGGCGCTGGACTGGTTGATGTAGCTGACCAGGTCGGCGGGCGTGGGATAGCGACCGACGTCGATCACGGTGGTGAGCTCCGCCGCCGTCCCGAGGCGTTCCACGATCCCGATCGTGGTCTCGCGGCCATCGCCCAGCGGGCTGTCCGGGTGGAACGACTGGGCCGTGGCCACGACCCCGCCGGCGGCGACGGCGAGCACGCGGACGGTGGCCAGACCGGCCGGTGCGTCCCCGCTCACATGCGGGGTGGCGATGCCGGGCGCCCCCGAGACCACGCTCGTCGCCGGGGCGGTCGCTCCGGGCACCGTGGCCGCCGCAGTCACCGTCCCGAGGTCGGCGAGAGCCGCCCGCAGCGGGCCGACGGTGGTCTCCGGGGAGGGCCGCGGTGGGGCGACCGCGCTGGTCTCGATGGCGCCGAGCAGCAGGTCCGACCCGCGCACCGCCGAGGGCACATCGCCCTGCGTGAGCCGGGAGACGATGTTCTCGACGCCCGCGGCGACCTGGGCGTACGCCGCGCTGCTCGCGGCGGCGTGGGCCAGCTCGCGCAGCATGCCGCCCAGCGCCGCCGAGGTGGCCGGGCCGCCGGGTACCGTCGGGCCCGCCGGGTCGCCGGCCTGCTCGGCGAGCAGGCTCAGGACCGCCGTACCGGTCCCGCTGAGCCCCGCCAGGATGCCGTTGTAGGTGCCGAGGCGGCTCGCCAGTACGCCGGAGGAGGGCGCCAGCGGACGACCGTCGGCGAAGGCGATCTGCGCCGCGCCGTCGATGCCCGTGCCGGCCTCCAGGGGGTAGGCCTGCCCGCCACTGACCAGCGGTCGGCCCGCGACCGCGACGTCGAGCCCGGCGGGGGTCGCCGACGTGGCCGTGGCCCCGGTCAACCTGGCCAGCGACACGACGAGTTGTTCGCGCTGGCGGGCCAGGGTGTCGGGGATCGGTCGGCCGCTCTCGACGGCGGCGCCGATGCGGCTGTTGAGGTCGGCCACCCGGGCCGAGGAATCGTTCACGTCGCCCACCGCACGGGCGATCCCGTCGCGCACGACGGCGGCGTAGTCGTTGACCGCCTGCCGCAGCCGGCGGACGTCCTCCGCGGCGCGCGCGAGACTCGCCCGGACGGCATCGGCGTCGCGGGCGGCGTCCGGGTCGGGCTCGCGATCGCGCTCGGGCTGCCTCGGGGCACCCTCGACAGCGTCGGCACGAGCGGCGGCGTCGGCTCGGGCCGCGGCGTCATCACGGGCCGCAGCATCGCTTCGGGCGGCGGCGTTTCGAGTGGCGGCGCCGGCTCGGTCGCCCTGGGCCTCGGCCAGCGCGGCGGCCGCGCGGGCCGCCTCGGCCTGCGCCGCAGCGGTGATCAGATCGGCTCGGATGGCAGCCTCGCGCCGAGACCTGGCGGATCGCTGCTCGGACTCGTCGTCGCGGTTCGTCAGGCTGACGTCTTGGGCGGCGCGCGCGTCCGGGCGGTCGCGCTCCGCCTCCGGCCACACGTCCGCCAGGCTCCGTCGTGCGGCGTCGCCGGGTTCGGCGACCGCCCGCTCGGCACCGACCAGGTCGCTGCGGCGGGCCGCGAGCAGGCCGCTGACGGCCTGGGCCCGCAGGGAGGTCGCGGAGAGCGGCGGTAGTTCGACCTTGGCCTGGGTCACGGTCGGGGTGGCGCTCGGCACGCTCCCGCCACCGCCGGCGCGCCCCTCTTGGCGGGCACCCACCCGGGTCGCCGAGGTCGCGGCAAGCACCGGCGTGACCCGGTGGGTCCCGATGGGGTCGAGCGAGAAGCTCCCGTGCGCCATGGCCGTCTCATCCGTGAGTGTGGGCCCGCTGGGCCCAGAGCTGTCCGATAGCCGTACCGGGGAACGGAAGGGCCCTGCCGGAGGTTGCGCATCGACTCGGGCGGCACGCGATGGCCGGCGAGACTTCTCCAGTACGTCGTCCTGATCGGCAGGAGAGCCGCCGACCTGAGCGATCCGCGGTGCAGATCCGGGCTGAGATAGCGTGGTTTCGCCCCGCCTACCCGCGCCCGCCGGACGGCCGGAGCGCACGACTCGGAGGAGCTCATGGGACGCGCCCGACGCGCGCGCAGGATCGCCGCCGCCGCGGCCTACGGTGGGGGCCTGGGCTTCGCCGGTGTCGGCGCCGCGGGCCTGGTGGGCTATTGGACGATCAAGGCCGAGGCCCGGCACGCCCGGCGGCGAATCGGCAAGCCGTTCGAGACCTTCCCCGACGCCAGCGACCGGTACGGCGTGGGGGTTGGCGACCCCATCGACCTGGTGGTGCTGGGCGACAGCCTGGCGGCCGGCGTAGGCAGTCAGAGTCGCTACGAGACCATCGGCGGGATCCTCGCCGTGGGGATCGCGGCCCTGGCCGGGCGGCCCGTCCGACTCACCAACGTCGCGGCCAGCGGTGCCGAAGCGTCCTGGCTTGAGGAGCAGGTCAGCCGGGCCCTCGCCGAGGTACCGGCCCCGCACTGCGCGGTGATCTCGATCGGCGGCAACGACGTCACCCACCGCATCGACCGGGCGGTGTCGGTGCGTCACCTGGAGCACGCCGTACGACGGTTGCGGCAGACCGGGGCCGAAGTCGTCGTCGGTACCTGCCCCGACCTGGGCACCATCGAGCCGTTGGCGCAGCCGCTGCGGCTGCTGGTGCGGCGCTGGGCCCGGGACATGGCCGCCGCGCAGACCGTGGCGGTGGTGGAGGCCGGCGGCCGGACCGTCTCGCTGGGCGACCTGCTCGGGCCGCACTTCGTGGCGATGCCGGAGGAGATGTTCAGCGCGGACCGGTTCCATCCCTCGCCGGCGGGCTACGCGCAGGCGGCGGCGGCGCTGCTGCCGAGCGTGGCGACTGCGCTCGGGCTGTGGCCGGTCGACCCCGAGGAACCCGACCCGGACCGGCTGCGCGGCGAGGGAGTGACCAGCGTGGCGGACGCGGCGACCCGCGCCGTACGGATGCCGGGCAGCGAGGTCAGCGGAGCCGACGTGGGGGGTCGCGAGCGCGGACCCGGAGGCCGGTGGGCGATGCTCCGGCGGCGGCTTCGGCTGGTCCCGGACTCGGCCCGAGTCATGGCGCAGGATGCCATCGACGATGACTGAGGGCGTCGGGCACGGTCGATGCGAGGGCAGCGGTGCGCTGACCCTGACTGCGGGACCGTTCGGATCAGAGCGCCTGGCGCAGCTGCGCCAGACGCTCTGCCAGGGCCTCCCGGGCGTTCGGTTGCGGGGCGCGGTGTTGGGCGACGTCGTACGTGAGGGTGACCAGCTGGTCGTACGCCGCAGCCGGGCCGAGATCCGGGATCTGCGCGGCACCCGGCGTACCGGAGCATTCGTCGGCGAACTCCTGGGCGAGCGCACGCAGCGCCGGAGCATGCTCGAGCGCCCGGGGCAGCGGCAGCGTGTGCCACCGCGCACCCAGGCGCTCGAGTTCGGCGCGCGCCGCATCCGGAACCGGATGCGGCGCGGCCGAGGGGGTCATGGCGATCCCGCCCGCGATAGTGACGCGACGTCGAGGCGTCAGTCGCGGAACTGCGCGATGAGGCGCAGGATCTCCAGGTAGAGCCAGACCACGGACACGATGAGGCCGTGGGCGAGCAGCCAGGAGTACTTCTCCGGCATCTGCTGGCGGACCGCCTGGTCGATGGAGTCGAAGTCCATCGCGAGGGTGTACGCCGCGAGCCCGACGACGAACAGCGACAGGCCGATGCCGAGCGGCGTGCCGAACGGGAACAGGCCCCAGCCGTTGTTGGTGCCGGCGAACATCGCGAAGCCGAGGCTGACCAGGCTGAAGATCAGGTAGCCGATGATCGCCATGCCGACGATGCGGCGCGCCTTGGCGGTCACCTTGATGAAGCCGGTCTTCCAGCCGACGAACATCGCGACGAACACACACAACGTCGCCAGGACGGCGGTGCCGACCAGACCCGGCCAGCGGGCCTCGAAGACCCGGCTGATGGACCCGACGAACAGGCCCTCCAGGGCGGCGTACGCGATGATCAGCGGCACGCTGATCTTCTTCATGAAGGCGATGGCCAGGCCGACGGCCAGGCCGCCGAACATGCCGACCATCCACAGCGTCATGCCGAGGCCCTGGTTGGTGGACATCGTGAACCAGCTGAAGACGGTGGTCACCAGCAGGATGCTGAACAGCGTCAGGGACTTCATCAGCACGTCGTCGATGGTGACGCGGCCCATCTGCACGGGGCCCGCCGACGGCTGCTGGTACATCTGGTTGAGCTGGTCGGGGCTCATCTGGCCGTAGCGGCCCTGCTGAGCGTAATTCGGGCTGTCCTGCACCTGGCCGGGCTGGCCGTAGCCCGGCTGTCCGTAGCCGCCCTGGCCCTGCTGGCCGTAACCCTGGCCCTGGCCCTGGCCGTACCCCTGCGGGAACGACGCCTGACCGGGACCGAAGCCGGCATAGCTGCCCTGCTTGGCCTCTTTGTCGATCCGGTTGAAGACGGGGTTGCTCATGGAGACGGTTCCTCCGTGGTTGTCGCGCGCGGGTCGCGCAGGCATCGGTGCAACGCAGGTGAACCTCACCTCGTTCCCGAACCGTCCACGATCCGAGAAGCGCAGGTGAGTGCCCCCGACGGGATTCGAACCCGCACCACAGCCATTTTAAGTGGCGCGCCTCTGCCAGTTGGGCCACGGGGGCCCGATCAGGCTATCCGACCCCGGTTCGGCGGCCCGGCGCGGCGCGGGCCACCGGCCCACACGAACTGCTGCGTGACAGGACACCGTCAGACTTCGTCGGCGTCACCACGCCCGCCAGCGCTGGGCCCGGACGTCTGGTCTACCCCCGGCGCGACGTGCGGCGCCGTACGCCTGTTCCACGCGGGCGAGCACGCGCGCCGGATCGTCCCGGATCGAGGAGGGCGCCAGGGGCAGGACGCGTACGCCGTGCGCCACGAGATCCCCGTCCCGCTCAACCGTGGGCACCCACCGCGCCCCGTCGTGCCAGCGCCGCGAATGCACCATCACCGCGAGCCCCACATCGTCGAACCACCCGTCCGGGGTGAGCAGACGGCGGTCGGACGCGCTGAAGAGGTCGGGATTGCACCACATCTCGGGCAGCCGCGCACTGCGCTCGACCAGGCTAAACAGCCCCGACTCCGGCACCGACCAGACCCCTTCGGCGGCGGTGGCGATGGCCCGCTCGGCGCGAGCGCGACCGGCCGAAGCGAGCCGATCGTTCATCGCGGCGAGGTCGGCCAGCCGCACCAGGCGACGCTGCAGTGCCTCGATGACGATGGCCTCGGCACGTTCCCGGCCAGGAGCCTCGCGGGCCGCCTCCACGACGGCGCGGTCGTGGCCCACCAGCGCCAAGCGCCCGCTCTCGAAGACGTCGTAGGGGACCATGGTCCGCCGGATGGACGCCCAGCGTACGTCGCGCGAGCTGCGGTTCCTCGGCACCAGCAGGCGGATGGGCCCGCGCTGGTCGGCATGCTCGAGCCCGTACCACGCCGCCGCGCTGGCCCCGGTCACGACGGCACCCGGCCCGGCGTACAGCAGCCCGGCGATCAACCGCTGTTCCCTGGTCAGCGGCACCCGGACGACATGGATGACACCGGGCAACACGCTGTGCCAGTGCCGAGCCAACCCCCAGCGGATCGCCGCGTCGGTCAGCCCGGCCTCCCGCGCCTGCGCCCGGGTGAACAGGTCGCACTGGCGGCGCAGGACGTCCGCGAGCTGTGGGGGCCGCATCGCGCCAGTGAACTCCGGAACGCGCCGGCGCCGTCGGGCGCCGTGGCGAGCGTGTGGACAACCGCCCGATGCCCACGTGTGCCCTGGCGAGCTGTGGACAACTCGGCGAACCCCACTCCCCACGACAGCCCTCGCGACACCATTGCTGCTGCGCACACGGCAGCAACCCTGTCGCGACGCCTGCCACACCGAGCCGCAGCCCCGACTTCAGCCGCCCAGGGCGGCGGCGATCGCGGCGTCGAGCATGGGTTGCGTGAGTTTGCCGGTGAAGGTGTTCTGCTGGCTGACGTGATAGCTGCCGACCAGCCGAACGGCCCGCCCGTCCGGGGTGGCGACGGCGGCAAGGGCGCCGTGTGTGAACGGTACGGCGGGTCGCGGCGTCGCCCAGCCCGCCCGGCGCAGCACACCCAGCGTCGCGTCCCAGCCGATCTTGCCGAGGGCCAGGATCCCGACCAGCGACCCGCCGACCAGTGCCAGCTCCCGGTCCAGCCACGGCGCGCAGGCCGCCCGCTCGGCCGGCGTCGGCTTGTTCGCGGGGGGCGCGCAGTGCACCGGCGCCGCGATCCGCGCGCCCACCAGCTCCTGACCGTCCCCAGCGGCGACGCTGGTCGACTGGGTAGCCAGCCCGGCCCGGTGCAGCGCGGCATAGAGCCAGTCCCCGCTGCGGTCGCCGGTGAACATCCGACCGGTGCGGTTGGCGCCGTGCGCGGCTGGTGCCAGCCCGACGACGAGCAGGCGCGGGACAGGGTCGCCGTACGACGGCACGGGCCGGCCCCAATACGGCTGGTCCGCGTACGCCGCCCGCTTGCCCACGGCCACCTCCTCGCGCCACCCCACCAGCCGCGGACAGGCCGCGCATACCGCGACCAGGGCCGCCAGCTCGGCCAGATCGGCGGCCCCGGCAGCCCGGGCGGCGACCTCTTCGGGCGTGCGGCACACGGGCGTCGCGGGACCCGACGGGTCCCCCGGCCAGCCCGTGCCGGGCCGCACGGGTGAGGCGAACGCGCCGCCCACCAGCGGGTGCGGCAGGAGCGGTACGCCCAGCTCAGGCATCGCTCGCCAGGCCCAGCGCGATCCCGTCGAGGATGTCGTGGACGCTGGTCACCACCGCGGCGCCGCCCGATTGCTCGTGCACCCGCTCGATGATCGCCGCCCACACCAGCGCGCCCGCGCCGATGACGTCGACGCGGCCGGGGTGCATGAAG
>Ga0209571_1001490_pt1 | contig 10923 bp, 9 predicted proteins | sample EBPBio102011_DNA_FD_185866 | JGI IMG/M metagenome (GOLD analysis project Ga0209571, IMG submission 185866) | Wastewater treatment Type I Accumulibacter community from EBPR Bioreactor in Madison, WI, USA - Reactor 1_1/10/2011_ DNA (SPAdes)... | ecosystem: Engineered > Bioreactor > EBPR >...
CTGCGGCCACAGCGCATCGAAGGCGCGTTGCTGCGCGGGCGTGAAGCGCCCCTGCCGCAGCACGAAGCTGCGCACTCGGCGGTGGCCTTCCTCCACCGTGAAGGGCTTGGGCGGCGCTTTGGCGCCTTCGCTGGAAAACGGATCGGTCATCTCAGGCGATCAGACCGTCGATGGGCGAGGAGGCGCTGGCGAAACGCTTGCGCGGGATGCGGCCAGCCAGGAACGCCTCGCGGCCGGCTTCCACCGCCAGTTTCATCGCATGCGCCATGCGGATCGGCTCCCGGGCGCCGGCGATGGCGGTGTTCATCAGCACGCCGTCGCAGCCCAGCTCCATCGCGATGGCCGCGTCACTGGCGGTGCCGACCCCGGCATCGACGATGATCGGCACCTTCGCGTTCTCGATGATCTCGATCAGGTTGTACTTGTTCTGCACGCCCAGGCCTGAGCCGATCGGCGCCGCCAGCGGCATCACCGCGACGCAGCCGATGTCCTCCAGGCGCTTGGCGAGGATCGGGTCGTCGCTGGTATAGACCATGACCTCGAAGCCGTCATCGACCAGCGTCTGCGCGGCGGCCAGGGTCTGCACGACATCGGGATAGAGCGTGCGTTGATCGCCCAGGACTTCCAGCTTCACTAGGTTGTGGCCGTCCAATAACTCGCGTGCCAGGCGGCAGGTGCGCACGGCATCCTCGGCGGTGTAGCAACCGGCGGTGTTGGGCAGGATGGTGTACTTGTGCGGCGGCAAGACGTCGAGCAGGTTGGGCTCGCCCGGGTTCTGGCCGATGTTGGTGCGGCGGATCGCGACGGTGACGATCTCGGCGCCCGCGGCCTCGGTGGCGGCGCGGGTTTCATCCAGGTCCTTGAACTTGCCGGTGCCGGTCAACAGGCGCGAGCGATACGTCTTGCCGGCGATCGCCAGCGGCTTCGGGTCGGGGAAAGTGTGCATCCGTGAATTATGGCGCAGGGGCGCGGCCGCGACGAGGCGTGGGATGCGATTGATTAAGCGTGGGGCGTGTCTCCAGCCCGGCCCGCATAGCCACCCATCCTGGTGGCCATGCGGGATGACCTGCGTTGCGTCAGGCCTCTATGCGATCAGCAAGCGAGATCAGGCGCTCCTTGGCGGCCAGTTTCTCGCGCTTCATTTGCGTCAACTCCATGTCACCGAGTGGTAGGACGCCGTGTTCGGCATCGTTGACCTTCTTGTCGAGCTCTTGATGGTGGAAATACAGCTGCCTGAACTCGACGCTCTGCTTCAGCAGGCTATCCACTTCACTCTGTGAACGCTCTTCGAACATGCAAAGTCTCCTTGCGTGGCGAATGGGGCCCACACGGCAAGCCAGTCGCAGGGGATGCGGGCGGGCGGCATCAGGCCGCGGCATCAGGGCATCCGGAGCAGACCGGCATGGGCCGCGTCGGCATGATCACCTTACTCCCCGCCGAGCGGCGATTGCAATGCAAAAACGCGACCGTTCATCGCCTGCTTGGCGAAGCCCGATGAATGGGTAGACGTGGCGGCAAGTGGCCGTTTTTACGCGGGTTTTCGTTGCCCGGTGGCGGCTTCATCCACCGCCCAGGGCATGCACGATCTCGACGATGTCGCCGGCGTCGAGCTGGCGCTCTGCGTGGCGCGAGCGCGGCACGATCTCGCCATTGATCTCGACCGCGACGCGGCGCTCGGCGAGGCCTTCGGCCTCGAGCAGCTGCTGCAGGGTGAGGGATGCGGCCACGGAGCGCGGCTCGCCGTTGAGTCGGATGTCCATGCGGCCATTGTCCGGGTTGCGAGGGGAAATGCCAGCCGCGTGGGTGAGCCCCTGCCTGCTGCGCCGCGACTTGTACGTGGGCGTATGGCGTGGAAACATCAGAGCGTCATCCCGACTAACGGCCAACGCACCCATGACCCGCTACGCACGCCATCCTCTCTGCCTCACCGTCGCCGCCGCGCTCGCGCTGGCCGCCGCCCCCGCCTTCGCCCAACATGCCGAGACCTTCGAGGAAACGGTGTTCTTCGGCGACAGCCTGACCGATGCCGGTTTCTTCCGCCCCTTGCTGCCGGCTTCCGCGCAGCCGGTGACCGGCCAGTTCACCACCAACCCGGGCCTGGTCTGGTCGCAGTACCTGGCCGATTACTACGGCACCAATGCCTCCACGGCGTGGCTTGCCACCGGCGCCACGCCGCGCGCCGACACCGGCACCAATTACGCCGTCGGCGGCGCGCGCGTGGGCGTGGACGGTACCGCTGCACCATTCGGGTACACGCCGTCGCTCAATTCGCAGGTCAATGCCTACTTGGCGCGCACGGGCGGCAAGGCGAATCCCAACGCCCTCTACACCGTCTGGGGTGGGGCGAATGACCTGTTCGCCATCACCAACGGTGCGCCGGTGCAGGCCACCTTGACGAGCGCCGTGACGGCGCAGGTGGGCATGGTTGGCAAGCTGCATGCGGCAGGCGCGCAGTACATCCTGGTGCCGACCATCCCGGACCTTGGCATCACGCCGGGCTTCCTGGCTCAAGGCAGTACGGCAGCTGGACTCGCGACGGGCCTGGCGAACAACTACAACACCGCATTGTTCGGCGCACTGGCATCGCAAAATTTGCGGGTGATCCCGCTCAACACCTTCACCTTCCTACAGGAAGTGGTCGCCAACCCGGGTGCGTATAACATCCGTAACGTCACCGGCACGGCTTGCCAGCCGCAGATCACCGCGCAATCGCTGACCTGCAACCCGACCAGCCTGGTGTCGCCCGATGCGCCGCAGGCCTATGCCTTCGCCGATGGCGTGCACCCAACCACGGCCGCGCACAAGATCCTGTCCGACTATGCGGTCGCCACCATCGAAGGGCCGCGCCAGATCGCCATCCTGCCGCATTCGGCGGCCAGCATCGGTCGTTCGCGCGCCGACATGCTGGCCGATCACCTGGATGCCCGGCAGGGCGTGGATGGCAGCCGCGTCTGGGGCGATGTGCGCTACGACAACCAGCGCTACAAGCGCGGCATGGCGGGCGACGGCTTTGATGGCGGCGGCCTGACCCTGACCGCCGGCTACGACCGCCGCTCCAATGCCTGGGTGTACGGCGTGTTCGGCAACATCGGGCAGCAGCAGCTGGACTTTGGCGCGCGCCGCGGCGAATACAAGCAGAAGGAAGCCGGCATCGGCGGACACGCCGGTTGGCATGGGGCTTCGGGGTGGGTCGATGGCCACGTCGGCTGGACACGGCTGGACTTCGACATCGACCGCGATGTCTGGCTGGGCCCGGCGATGCGCACGCACAGCGGTTCGGCCGGCGGCGACAACCTGAGCGCGGGCATCAGCGGCGGCTGGCGCTTCAAGCACGGGCACTTGAGCCATGGCCCGGTCGTGCGCGTGCTGTCGCAGCAGATCGACATCGATGGCTATACCGAATCGCAGCCCGAGCTCTCCACCGCGCTCGCCTTCCCCGACCAGAAATATGATTCGCTGCAGGGTTCGGTCGGCTGGCAGGCGGACCTCCAGCTGCAGGAGCATCTGCAGCTCTTCGCCCGTGCGACGATGGACCAGGAATTCGAGGACATGCCGGCGCAGGCCTTTGCGCAGGTGACCTCGTTGCCGAGCACCATGCCCTTCGCGGTGCCGGGTGTGAAGTTCGACGACAAGTTCGCCACCGTGGCTTTCGGCGTGCGCACCCAGGTATGGGGCATGGACGTGCTGGGCGGCAGCTCGGTGACCGTGGCCGATGTGGGCGGCAGCAACCTGTCCCTGTACCTGTCGGCTGGCAAGCGGTTCTGAGTCGTCCCGGTTCCCGGCGCGTTTGCCAAGCGCGCCGGGAGCGGCATAGACTTTCGCCCATGCGGGTGTAGTTCAATGGTAGAACTGCAGCTTCCCAAGCGTGCGACACGAGACCGCAGAATCGTGTGCGTACGTTGTAAGGTCCGACAGCACCTAGCTGTCACACACTGAAGTCCCAAGCATGCGGTTGCGAGGGGCGGGACCATGGCCCGAATCCATGGACAACGTATGCCGACCCCTCGGGGAAGGCTTATCCACTGCGGCCGAAGGCCGTGTATGCAATTGTTGATGAAGTAGTGCGGTACTGGATGTTGTCTTGGGGAAACCCCCTTGTCAGGACTTATCTATTTCAATCAACCCGGTTTTCAGCGACCGGTAGCCAAGGAGCTGTGCGAGGCGGGTAACTGCCTGGTGCAAAGCGCTCCGTTAATGTAGCCCCCTCACGGGACGCCGAATCCCGCGAGGGAGTCGGCGTGACCCCGGAAATCGCATCCGGGTAGGCGCTAGGCTGAGTTTGTAGGGTTAGTGCAAGCGAATCACCGTTAAACGTCGTCAAGCTGACTGAGCCAAAGCGATTGATAGGCTCAACCCAAAAGGGATGAGGTCGGTTGTTTCTCTGCTTGGTAGAGACACGCTGACATTGGACCTCCGGCGGAAAGGTGGAACCCGAACAACTCTGTTGCATGCACGGAACGTGGAAACCCCGTTATGCTGTTGGCAATGGATCGCCAACTAGGTATTCCGCAAGGAGTATCGAAGGCCTAGCGGGCACAGGAGTGCGGAAAAAGCGAATGCCCGGCTGTAATCGCCGGGATAGGGGATGGAAAGATCGCCCCGACCCGAAAGGGTGCTGACGTCCGCATGGTGGCCTATCGCTAGAAAAGCCGGCAATCAACTAACCCCGAGGGGCATGACGTCCCCAACGGGGCGTCCTATGTCCTCAGGGCATCGGGCGGGTGTAGCTCAATGGTAGAGCTGTTGCTTCCCAAGCAACTGACGAGGGTTCGATTCCCTTCACCCGCTCCATCTCAGGAGGAAGATATGGACGCTCATTCAATGAGTGATGTCGCCTCCTGCGTCTGGGAGTCATGGACCACGATTCCGTGGGACACGGCCAACCAGTACGTACGGAGGTTGCAAGCTCGTATATCGAAGGCAGCAAAGGACGAAGACTGGCGCGGCGTGAAACGCCTGCAAAAGTTGTTAGTCCGCTCGTCCAGCGGCAAAGCTGTCGCCGTGAGACGAGTTACGGAGAACCAAGGGCGAAGAACCCCGGGCGTTGACAAGGTTGTATGGTCAACAAGCGGGGAGAAATGGAAGGCGGTGCAGTCGCTGACGACAGTCGGCTACAAGCCGCTACCGCTCCGGCGTATCCATATCCCGAAGGCCAATGGTGGAAAAAGACCGTTGGGTATCCCGGTGATGAAAGATCGGGCAATGCAAGCGCTCCACTGGCTTGCGCTCGATCCAGTCTCCGAGGCCCGTGCGGATCCCAACTCCTACGGCTTTCGCCTTTACAGATCCACGGCAGATGCCCTGAAGCAATGCGAAAACGCATTGAATCGAAAGGCGTCACCGCAGTGGGTACTGGAAGGGGACATAAAAGGCTGCTTTGACAACATCGACCACGACTGGCTGATGGCGCACGTCCCGATGGATCGGAACGTGTTGTCGCGGTGGCTCAAGTCTGGATTCATGGAACGCGGTCGGCTTTACCCGACCGGGGCCGGCACACCACAGGGAGGCATCATTTCCCCTGTGCTCGCCAACCTGACGCTTGACGGAATGGAGCGCGTCCTCAAGGACGCACTTCCTCGGCGAGCCAAGGTGAACTTCATCCGGTACGCGGATGACTTCATCGTCACGGCGGACTCGAAAGAGCTGCTGGAAGCGAAGGTCAAACCGCTGATCACCGAATTCCTGTCAGAGAGAGGGCTTGCCCTGTCCGAGACGAAAACGGTGGTGACACATGTATCGGAGGGGTTCGACTTCCTCGGTTTCCGGGTGCAGAAGTTCAAGGATTTCCTGCATATCGGACCGTCGCCGAAAGGCACCAAGGTGTTGTATGCCAAGGTGTCTTCGACGCTCAGGGGAATGCGCGCGGCCAAGCAAGGTGACGTGATCCATGCCCTCAACCCGATCCTGTCGGGCTGGGCTGGGTATCACCGAACCATGATGGCCACGCGTACCTTCACGGTGATGGATCACCGTGTCTTCTGGGCGCTCTGGCGCTGGGCAAAAAGACGACACCCGAACAAGGGTGCCCGCTGGGTAAGGAAGCGCTATTTCAAGGCTTCCGGCCCCCGACATTGGGTATTCACGGACGGGTTATCCACTCTGGTGCGGCTGTCAGACTTCAAGAAAAGGCGCCACACCAAAATCAGGAGCGAAACAAATCCGTACGATCCCGCACAGGAATCCTACTTCGATGAAGTGTCGAAACGTCGAATGATGGAAACGCTGGCGGGGAGGCGGAAACTTCTATGGCTCTTGGAAAGGCAAGAGGGTATGTGCCCCCGTTGTCGCACGAAGATCACCAAGCAAACGGGATGGCATGTCCATCACCGCGTTTGGCGAACCCTCGGCGGCACGGACAAGGTAAGCAACCTCGAACTGCTCCATCCCGTCTGTCACGGGCAGTTACACGCCCGTGCTGGAAGGGTTATGCTGCCGCCCATCAGCGAGTGATGGGTTTTCAGGCTGCTTGAGCCGTATGAAGCGAAAGTTTCACGTACGGTTCTTAGGGGGGAGGATGGCCGCGAGGCCATCCTCCCACCCGACTGCTAGCGTGGGTTCGATTCCCATCACCCGCTCCAATTCCACGACGGCGATCCCACGGGATCGCCGTTTTTCGTCGAGGTCGGCATGGATGGTGCGTTTCCGGTGGTGCTGGGCTGGCGCGAGCGCGTGGACCTGCCGCAGCTGGGCATCAATCGCCTGCGTGTGAAGGTGGACAGCGGCGCCCGCAGCTCGTGCCTGCATGTCGAGGAGCAGTGGCGCTTCGTCGAGGCAGGCGCGCCGTGGATCGGCTTTCGCCTGCGCGCTGGCCGACCGGCTGGCGGGATGCTCGAAGCCGCCGCCCCGGTGGTCGATGAACGCATGGTCACCGATTCGGGTGGCCATCGCGGCGTGCGCCCGTTCATCCTGACCCGGCTGCAGTTGGCCGGGGTGGAGCGCGAGATCGAGGTCAACCTGGCCGACCGCCGCCGCATGCGTTTCCCGATGCTGTTGGGGCGCACCGCCATGCAGGATGCCTTCATGGTCGATCCGTCACGCTCATGGCTACACAACCGCAGGCGCCCGTCGCGATGAAACTCGCCATCCTTTCCCGCAACGGCAAGCTCTACTCTACCCGGCGCCTGGTCGAGGCCGCGCGCGCGCGCGGCCATACCGTACGCGTGCTCGATCCGCTACGCTGCTACATGCACATCAGCAGCGACGGCTTCGACATGCACTACAAGGGCGCGCCGCTCGCCGACTACAACGCGGTGATCCCGCGCATCGGCGCTTCCATCACGCGCTACGGCAGCGCGGTGCTGCGCCAGTTCGAGCTGATGGGCGCGGATACGCCCAACCCCTCCGATGCGATCCTCAAGGCGCGCGACAAGCTGCGCGCGCACCAGCTGCTGGCCGCGCAGGGCATCGGTTTGCCGACCACGGTGTTCGGCGACAACCCGGACGACACCGATGACTTGTTGTCGATGCTCGGGCCGCCGCCGCACGTGATCAAGTTGAACGAAGGCACGCAAGGCGCCGGGGTGATGCTGACCGAGAAGCTGTCGGCCTCGCGCGGGGTGATCGAGGCGCTGCGCGGCCTCTACGCACAATTCCTGGTGCAGGAGTTCATCCGTGAGGCGAAAGGCGCGGACCTGCGCTGTTTCGTCGTCGGTGGCCGGGTGGTTGGCGCGATGAAACGGCAATCGGCGCGCGGGGATTTTCGCTCCAACCTGCATCGCGGCGGCACGGCCGAGGGCGTGGAGCCGAGCGCGGAAGAGGTCGAGACCGCCGTGCGCGCGGCGCAGGTGCTCGGGCTTGGCATCGCGGGCGTGGACCTGATCCGTTCCCACCGGGGGCCATTGGTGCTGGAAGTGAACGCATCGCCTGGCCTGGAAGGCATCGAGCGCGCCACGGGCCTGGATATCGCCGGCAGCATCATCGATCACGTATTCGCCAGCGGCGTGTCCTCATCGCTCAAGCGCAACCGCAAGCCGGCCGGCAAGACACCCAAGCGGGGCGCGGCCAAGCCTAAGCCCAAAGCCAAGGCCGGCAAGGCCGCGGCCAAACCGCGGGCAACGGGCGCGCGCGCCGCCAAGGGCAGCGCTGCCCGGTTGTGACAGAATCGTGATATCGCGCGGCACGCCCGCGCCCGTCCTCGGAGCATTGCATGCGCATTCTGGTGATTGAAGACAACCAGGACATTGCCGCCAACCTTGGCGATTTCCTTGAAGATCGCGGCCACACGGTCGATTTCGCCGCCGATGGCGTGACCGGCCTGCACCTGGCGGTGGTGAACGAGTTCGACGCGATCGTGCTAGACCTCAACCTGCCCGGCATGGACGGCCTGGAGGTGGCGCGCAAGCTGCGCAACGATGCGCGCAAGCAGACGCCGATCCTGATGCTCACCGCGCGCGACACCCTGGACAACAAGCTGGCCGGGTTCGATTCCGGCGCCGACGACTACCTGATCAAGCCCTTCGCCTTGCAGGAGGTGGAGGTGCGCCTGAACGCGCTGGCGCGCCGCGGCAAGGGCATTCAGAGCCGGGAACTGCAAGTCGGCGATCTTGAATACAACCTCGACACGCTGGAAGTGCGCCGCGAAGGCAAGCTGCTGCAGCTCAACCCGACGGCCTTGAAGATCCTGCAGGCGTTGATGGAAGCGAGCCCGGCGGTGGTGACTCGCCAGGAACTTGAAACGCGCGTGTGGGGCGAGGAGTTGCCGGATTCCGATTCCCTGCGCGTGCACATCCATGGCCTGCGCAGCGTGGTGGACAAGCCCTTCGGCACGCAGCTCATCCAGACCCGCCACGGCATTGGCTACCGCATCGCACCGCCGGATGACGGACAGTAAGGGAGGCGTTGGTGTGGAGGCCGGCGTGCCGAGCCCGCTCGTGAAGCGTCGAAGGCGGCTGCGCACCCGAGTCATCGTGGCGTTCGTATTGCTTGGTTTCGGCCTGACGGCACTATTCGCCGTGGCCACCCTGTACCTGCGTAATCGGCTGGAAAGCCAGCTCATCGAAAAAACGCTGCAGAGAGAGGTTTCCAACCTTGTCCAGCATGTGGAACAAAACCCGGATGAACCGCCGTACTTCCTGATCTTTGATGCGCGAACCTTCAGCGATGACAATGCGCATACGGTCAACCCGCTTTATCGCGACCTGCCCGAGGGGCTGCATGAAGTCAGGGAAATGGATGCAAACGACGTCCCGCAGGTGTATCGCGTGGCCGTCGGGCGCGGCGTCAGCAAGGACGGCAAGCCTTTCACCAGCCTGATTCGCTACAACGTGACGGGTGCGGCAGCCACGACGGATGAGTTGGGACGATGGCTCCTGATCTCGGTGTTCGGATTTACATTGTTCGCCCTGATCATCGGCTGGTGGTCAGCCTCCAAGGTGATGAGTCCGGTGACAGACCTCGCGCATCGCCTGCGCCGCGCCGGCAGCAGTTCCGATCCCGAGGCGCTGGCGCCGCACTTCGCCGACGACGAGGTGGGGGAGCTGGCGCGCGCGCTGGATGATTATTCGGATCGATTGACCGACGTCGTGCAGCGCGACCGCGAATTCAACGCCGATGTCAGCCACGAGCTGCGCACGCCGCTGGCCGTGATCAAGAGCGCGACCGAACTGCTGCTCTCGCAGGACAACCTCGACGACAAGACGCGCCAGCGCCTGCTGCGCATCCAGCGCGCGCAGGAGAACGGCACCGATCTCACGGGCGCGCTGTTGCAGCTCTCGCGCAACGAGCGTGGCCATGGCGCGACCGACGTGGCGAGGTTGGCCGAGCACTTGCTCGAAGCCAGCCGCCTGCAGTTGCGCGGCAAGCCGCTTGACCTCCGGTTGGAAGGCGAGCCAGGCCTGGTGGTCGATGCGCCGGAGGCGGCGGTCAGCGTGGCGCTCGGCAACCTGATCGGCAATGCGGTGAAGTACACCGCCAGCGGCGAGGTGGTGGTGCGGGTCAACATGACGTCGGTGGACGTGATCGATTCCGGGCCGGGCCTGACGGCGGAGGAAGCAGCGCGGCTCTTCGAGCGCGGCTTCCGTGGCGCGCACGCCGAGCACACCCATGGCGGCGGGATCGGCCTGTCGATCGTGCGCCGCCTGTGCGACCTGTATGGCTGGAACGTGCGCGTGGTGCCCGGCCAGGAGCGCGGCGTCATCGCCACCTTGTCGTTCGCCTGAGCGCGGATGCGAAAACGCCGCCCGGATGGGCGGCGTCGAAGGGCATCACGCCGGCATCGGGATCAGACGTATTCCAGCCAGCCGTGCTCGTCCGGCGTCGTGCCATCGAACAGGCCAAAGAACAGTTTCTGCATCTGCCGCGTGACCGGGCCAGCGACGCCCTCGCCGATGATGCGGCCGTCCACCGAGCGGATCGGGGTGATTTCCGCCGCCGTGCCGCACATGAACAGCTCGTCGCAGAGGTAAAGGTATTCGCGTGGGATGTCGCGCTCGACGACCTTGATGCCCGCCTTCTGCGCCAGTGTCATGATGGTGTTGCGGGTGATGCCGTTCAGCAGAGCCGCGCTGATCGGCGTGGTGTGCAACTCGCCGTTGAACACGAGGAAGAGGTTTTCGCCGGCCCCTTCGCTGAGCAGGCCCGTCGATGCGAGGGCGATGCCTTCGCCAAAGCCCAGGCGCCGCGCCTCACGCGCGACCAACTGGCCAGACAGGTAATTGCCGCCGGCCTTGGCGCCCGCGGGAATCGTGTTCGGTGCGAAACGCTGCCAGCTGGAGACGCAGGCATCGATGCCGTTCTCCAGCACGCCTTCGCCCAGGTACGCGCCCATCTTCCAGGCCGCGACCGACATGTCGACCGGGGTGTCGGCGGACAGGCCGAAACCGCCCAGCCCGCGGAAGGCGAAGGGACGCAGGTAGGCGGCGCCGAAGCCGTTCTTCTTGAGCACGGCGCGGCAGGCGGCGTTGATCTCGTCGAGTGAGTAGG
>Ga0209571_1001498_pt1 | contig 10774 bp, 10 predicted proteins | sample EBPBio102011_DNA_FD_185866 | JGI IMG/M metagenome (GOLD analysis project Ga0209571, IMG submission 185866) | Wastewater treatment Type I Accumulibacter community from EBPR Bioreactor in Madison, WI, USA - Reactor 1_1/10/2011_ DNA (SPAdes)... | ecosystem: Engineered > Bioreactor > EBPR >...
CCAGCAGGATCCGGGCGTTGGCCGGCCGGCCGGCGCGGTCCTGCCAGTCCACCAGGGTCACGCCGCGTGCCGGGCCGCTCTCCAGCACCACTTGCAGCCGGTGGCGGGCCGCCTCGGCCCCGTCCGGGGCGAGCGCGAAGGCCATCGCCAGCGAATCGGCGCTGTGCCATCGCTCGCCGCGGCAATCGCTGGCCCAGGCGCGGGTCTTGCGCGAGATCGCATCGTAGAAGCGCGCGCGCGGCGAATCCGCGCCGCACCAGGCATCCACATCGGCATGCAGGAAGCCGTGGGCTAGCGTCGCCTCCCAATCGGAGAGATCGAAGGTCTCGAAGGCCTCGAACACGATGTGCGCGGCTTCGGGGTCGAAGTGGGTGTTGAACTCGGCGAAGGGCGTGATGTTGCCGCGCGCGTTCACCGCGCCGCCCATCACCACCAGCCGCGCCACGCGCGCGGGCAGGCTCGGGTCCAGCTTGAGCGCCAGCGCCAGGTTGGTGAGCGGCCCCAGCGCCACCAGCAACAGCCGGCCGGCATGCTCGTGCGAGAGGCGGATGATGGCCTGCGCGGCATGCTCAGGGTGGGCGGCATGCGTCGCAGGCGCGTAACCAATGTCGCCGAAGCCGTCCGCGCCATGCACGTCGGCGGCATCGGGCGCGGGATGCAGCATCGGCTCCGGGCAGCCGGCGAACACGGGGATGTCGCTTCGCCCCACCACCTCGCACAGCTTCAATGCATTGGCGACGGTATGCGCGAGGCCCACGTTGCCGGCCGCGATGGTCAGCCCGACGATCTCGTGCGCCGGGTCGTCGAAGGCCATCAGGATGGCGAGGGCGTCGTCCACGCCCGGGTCGGTATCGATCAGCAGGGGGATGCGGGCGTCGCTCATGAATCCGTGTTTCCTTCTCGTGCCAGTTGAATCGCCGCCTCGATCGCGGCGCGTGCCTGTGGACTGTTTTTCCAGCAACTGCTGCCGGCAAGGGCCGCGCCCGCCGCCAGCACGTGGCTGGCATCCACCGCCGCCAGTTGTCCGAGCGAGGTGATGCCCATCTGCTCCAACCGCGCAAGCACCGTCGGGCCCACGCCCTTCAGCGCCAGCAGGGCCTCGCGTTCACCGGCGGGAAAGGACGCGGCAGGTTCGCTCATCGTGCCGGGATTGTAGGGGCAAGTCCGTGATGCGTTCATGCCGAGGCGTAGCGCGCCGAGCCGCCCACCCAGCGTTCGACGATCCGATCGGCCAAGTCCGGCGCATCCGCCAGCAGCGCATCGGCCATCTGCTGCACTTGCGGCAGCAGGTCGGCATCGCGCGAAAGGTCCGCGATGCGGAATTCGGCCAGCCCCGTTTGCCGCGTGCCAAGCAGCTCGCCCGGTCCGCGCAGTTGCAGGTCTTTCTCGGCGATGACGAAGCCGTCGTTGGTCTGCCGCAGCGTGTCCAGCCGCTCCCGGGCGATGGCGCCGAGCGGCGGCTGGTAGAGCAGCACGCAGCTCGACTCCGCGCTGCCGCGCCCCACCCGCCCGCGCAGCTGGTGCAGCTGCGCCAGCCCAAGGCGCTCGGCGTTCTCGATGATCATCAGCGACGCGTTGGGCACGTCCACGCCGACCTCGATCACCGTCGTCGCCACCAGCAAATCCAGTTCGCCGCCCTTGAAGGCCGCCATCGCCGCCTGCTTCTCCTTCGGCTTCATCCGCCCATGGACCAGGCCGATGCGCAGGTCGGGCAGCGCCTCGCGCAGGGACTCGAACGTGGTCTGCGCGGCCTGCGCCTCGATGCGGGCGACGCCTTCTTCCTGCTCCTCGATCAGCGTGCAGACCCAGTACGCCTGGCGTCCCTCGGTGATCGCGGCGCGGATGCGGTCGATGAGTTGCGGGCGCCGCTCGGCGGAGATCGCCACGGTCTGCACCGGCGTGCGTCCCGGCGGCAACTGGTCGATGACCGAAACATCCAGGTCCGCGTAGGCCGCCATCGCCAAGGTGCGCGGGATGGGCGTGGCGGTCATCACCAGCTGGTGCGGCACGCGGCCTGCCGCGCCGCCCTTGTCGCGCAGCGCGAGGCGCTGTTGCACGCCGAAGCGATGCTGCTCGTCGATGATCGCGAGCGCCAGGTCGTGGAAATCGACGCCTTCCTGCATCAGCGCATGGGTGCCGACGACGAGCTGCGCGGCGCCGCTCGCCACATCGCCCAATACCGCTTCGCGCGCCTTGCCGGTGACCTTGCCGGCCAGCCAGGCGATGCGGATGCCGAGCGGCTCCAGCCAGCCGCGCAAGGTGTTGGCATGCTGCTCGGCCAGCAATTCCGTCGGCGCCATGAGCGCCGCCTGCCGGCCTGCATCGATCGCGCGGAGCGCGGCGAGCGCGGCCACTACCGTCTTGCCGGCGCCGACATCGCCCTGCACCAGGCGCAGCATCGGCACCGGCCGCGACAGGTCTCGCTGCACCTCGTCGAACACCCGCGACTGCGCGTCGGTGAGCTTGAACGGCAACGCGGCCAACAGCTTGGCGACGCCCTGCCCGCGCGTGGGCAAAGGCGAGGCCGCGTGCGCCTGCAGGCTGATGCGCTGGCGGCGCAGCGACAGGTGGTGCGCCAGCATTTCCTCCAACGCCAAGCGCCGCTGCGCCGGGTGCCGGCCCGCCTGCAACAGGCCAAGGTCCACATCGACCGGCGGCTTGTGCAGCGTCAACACGGCCTCGCGCAGGCTGGGCAGGCCGAGGCCACCCAGCCACTGCCCGGGCAGCAGCTCCAAGGCCTCCTCGCCCGGCAGCGCGTCCAGCGCGCGCTCCACCAGCTTGCGCAGCGTTTGCGGGCCAATGCCCTCGATGGCCGGATACACCGGCGCCAGCGCGTCGTCGAGCGCGGCGTCCTCATCCCCCAGCACACGATAGCTCGGGTGCACCATCTCCAGACCCAACTGCCCCGGACGCGGCGTGCCGTAGGCACGCAAGCGCGCGCCGGCGCGGAAGGCGTTCGCCTGCTGGCCGCGGAAGTGGAAGAAGCGCAGGGTGAGCGTGCCGCGCGAATCATCCGCCACCGCCACCTTCAGCATCGGGCGGAAACGGAACGCGGTTTCGGTGGCGAGGATGCGCCCTTCCACCTGCGCGGCGACGCCCGGATGCAACATCGCGATGGGCGTCAGCCGGGTGCGGTCCTCGTATTCGCGCGGCAGCCACAGCCACAGGTCACGCAGCCGGGCCAGCCCGCGCGCGGCGAGTTTCTCGGCGCTCTGCGGACCGATCCCGCGCATCGCCGAGAGCGGCGTTTCGCCCCCTTCGATCGCAGGTGCGGGACGGGCCTTGCGCGCCACTCGCGGTTACGGCAAGACGAGGATCGCATCGACCTCGAACATCACGCCCTTGGGCAGGCCCGAGACTTCGATGGTGGAGCGCGCCGGATACGGGGCAGTGAAGTACTCGCTCATCACCGCGTTGACCGCGGCGAACTGGGTGAGGTCGGTGAGGTAGAGGCCGAGGCGCTGCACATCGTCCAGGCTGCCGCCCGCGGTCTCGCACACGGCCTTGAGGTTGTCGAAGGCGCGGCGCGCTTGCGCGTCGATGTCGCCGGCGACCACATCGCCCGTGGCCGGATCCAGCGGGATCTGCCCGGAGAGGAAAACGGTCTGCCCCGAGCGCACCGCCTGCGAGTACGGGCCGATGGCGGCGGGGGCGCGGTCGGTCTGGATGGGCTGGCGCGACATGGGGCTTCTCTCCTTGAGTGAAGGCCCCATTCTACGGCGCGATCAGAGCCGCTCCACCCCGTGCACCACGCCCAGGCGCCGCACGCGGCGGATCACCTCGTCGAGGTGCCCGGTGTCGTGGACCTCGATGCCGAAGCGGATCACCGACACGCTGCCGTCGCGCTCGAGGTAATCCACACTGTCGATGTTGGATTCGGCCTGCGCGATCGCCGCGGCGACTTGCGCCAGCACGCCGGGGCGGTTGTCCACCTCCACCCGCAGGCTTGAGGCGTAATCGCCCGAGACATCCGCATCCCAGCCGACATCGACCCAGCGCTCGGGCGTGCGTCGGTAATCAGGCAGATTGGGGCAGGTCATGCGATGCACGACCACGCCCTTGCCGGTGGTGTGGAAACCCATGATGTCGTCGCCCGGGATCGGCTGGCAGCACTGCGCGAAGCTGATCACGCCGCGTTCCGCGCCGGTGATGAGGATGCGGTCGTGCCCCGCCGCCAGCACTTCCTGCCCCGGCGTGCGCGCGCCGCCAGCCTCGTTCTCGTCACCGCCCGCCAATTGCTGCGCCACCAGGGCCGGCATGCGGTTGCCGAGCGCGATATCGGCCAGGAGCGCCTCCAGGCGCGGGTAGCGTTGGTCGGCCAGGTATTTGTCCAGCCGCCCCTTGGGCAGCTTCTCGATGCTGAATTCGTGCGCCTCCAGCGCCGACTCCAGCATCCGCAGGCCGAGCTGCACCGCGTCCTCATGGCCGATTTGCTTGAGCTGCTGGCGGATCGCGGTGCGCGCCTTGCCCGAGACGACGAACTCCAGCCACTGCGGCTTCGGGCTGGAGGTCTTGGCGGTGACGATCTCCACCGTCTGCCCGCTCGCCAGCTTGCTGCGCAGCGGCACCAGCTTGCCGTCCACCCGCGCGGTGACCGCATGGTTGCCGACATCGGTATGCACGGCGTAGGCGAAGTCGAGCGCCGTCGCGTTGCGCGGCAGCGACAGGATGCGACCCTTCGGGGTGAACAGGTATACCTCGTCGGGATAGAGATCGACCTTGACGTTCTCCAGGAACTCCATCGACGAGCCGGTGCCGCCGTGGCTGTCCATCAGGTCGGCGAGCCAGGTGCTGGCGCGGCTCAGCGGGCTGTTGCCGCCGGCGCCGCCCTGCTTGTAGCTCCAGTGCGCCGCGATGCCGCGCTCGGCCACCAGGTCCATCTCCTCGGTGCGAATCTGCACTTCGATGGGCGCGCCATACGGGCCAAACAGGACCGTGTGCAGCGACTGGTAACCGTTGGCCTTGGGGATGGCGATGAAATCGCGGAAGCGCCCGTCCAGCGGCTTGAACGCCGAGTGCACGACACCGAGCGCGTGATAGCAATCGGCCACCGTCTCCACGATCACGCGGAAGCCGAACACATCCAGCACCTGCTCCAGCGACTTATGCTCCTCGCGCATCTTTCGGTAGATGCTCCACGGCGACTTGACCCGGCCGATCAACCGATGCGGCAGCCCTTCCTTGGCCAGCTGCTGGGCGAGACGCGCTTCGATGCCGATCATCGCCTCGCGGCGCACCAGCGGCTGCTCGCGGATGCGCTTGGCAAGCGCGGCATAGCGCCACGGATGCAGCGCCGCGAAGGCGAGGTCCTGCAGCTCCGCCTTGACCAGGTTCATGCCCAGGCGCTGCGCGATGGGCGCGTAGATCTCCAGCGTCTCGCGCGCGATGCGCCGGCGCGACTCCGGGCTTTGCGCGCCCAGCGTGCGCATGTTGTGCAGGCGATCCGCCAGCTTGATCAGGATGACCCGCAGGTCACGCGACATCGCCAGCAGCATCTTGCGGAAGGACTCCGCGGCGGCCTCCTCGCGGTCGCGGAACTTCAGCTTGTCCAGCTTGGTGACGCCTTCGACCAGATCCGCCACGGTCTGGCCGAAATCGGCGGCGATGGCTTCCGCCGTCAGCGGCGTGTCCTCGACCGTGTCATGCAGGATCGCCGCGGCCAGCGTCTTGAAATCCATGCCCTGCTCTGCCAGCACCTGCGCCACCGCCACCGGATGGGTGATGTAGGGCTCACCGGATTTGCGCATCTGCCCCGCATGCGCCGCCGCGCCCACCTGCCAGGCATGGATCAGCTGGGCGCGCTCTTCATCCGACAAGTAGCTCGCCGCCGCCAGCAGGGCGTCAACGTAATCGGGCAGTGGCGCGACGGTCGGTGCGCCCAAGCCGTGGCCGGCAATGGCGGGGTCGGAGGCAGGCATGGGTTGAGCCTAAGCGCTGGCGCGCGTGCTGGGAAGGGGGCATGGCCGCCCCGCGGGCAAACAAAAACCCCGCCGCAGCGGGGTTTTCGAAAGGATCGATACTGACTGGAATCAGTCGTCGCCCTTCATGTCGTCGTCGGCGGCGACCATTTCGGCAGCGGCCCATTCCAGCGCCTCGCGCTCCTTGCGTTCCTTCTCGGCCTTCTCGACGGCGTCGATGAACGGCTGGTCGATGACGCGGGCGGCGATTTCGCGCAGCGCCATCACGGTCGGCTTGTCGTCGTGCTCAAGGTTGTCCAGGCGCGGATCGACGCCTTTGGCCAGCTGGCGGGCGCGCTTGGCGGCCATCATGACCAGTTCAAAGCGGTTGTCGACCACTTCCAGGCAATCTTCTACGGTGATGCGGGCCATGTCTCTCGTCTCCACGGCCAAGGGCCGCGCGGGTGAATTCGGAACCGGACATGATACGAGCCCGCCCCCGGAAAGGCAAGGCCATGCACCCCATTTCCTTTTGCGTTCAGGGACTTGCGCCGTTCTTGGCTGCCTCGTCGGTGAGCAGGTTGGTCAGCAGCTTGGAGTACTTCGCCACCTGGCGGTCACGGCGCAGGCGGCTGGCGGTGAAGATCGCGCACATTTCGTCCACGGCCGCGTCGAAATCGTCGTTGACGATCAGGTAGTCGTACTCGCCGAAATGGCTCATTTCATCGCGTGCGGCGCCCAGGCGACGCGCGATGGTCTCCTCGCTGTCCTGCGCGCGCTTGTGCATGCGCTCGTCCAGCGCGCCGCGCGAGGGTGGCAGGATGAAGATGCTGATCGCATCGCGCACCTGCTCGCGCACCTGGCGGGCGCCCTGCCAGTCGATCTCCAGCAATACGTCGCGGCCGGCGGCCAGCATCGGCTCCACCGACTGGCGGGCGGTGCCCTTCCAGTCGCCGTGGACCAGCGCGTGCTCGAAGAAATCCCCGGCGGCGATCATCCGCTGGAACTCCGCCTCATCGACGAAATGATAGTGCTCGGCATGGCGCTCGCCCGGCCGCGGCTTGCGCGAGGTGAACGAGATCGACAGGCTGATGTTCGGGTCCCGAGCCAGCACCTGGTTGACGATGCTGGACTTGCCGGCGCCCGACGGGGCGGAAACGATGTAGAGGGTGCCGCGCATGGGCATTCCAGGCTCTTAAAGGAAGGATGCTAAACGAAACCGGCGCCAAGGCCCTATTCGATGTTCTGGACCTGCTCGCGGATCTGATCGATCAGCACCTTCAACTCCACCGCCGCGTTGCTGGTGCGCGCGTCCACCGACTTGCTACCCAGCGTGTTCGCCTCGCGGTTGAACTCCTGCAGCAGGAAGTCCATCCGGCGGCCCACCGGCTCGCGCTGCTTCAAGACGCGACGCGCCTCGGCGACGTGGCTGCCCAAGCGGTCCAATTCCTCATCGACATCCAGCTTCTGCAGCCACAGCACCAGCTCCTGCTCCAGCCGCCCCGCATCCAGGTTGCCGGCGACTTCACTCATGCGCGCGGTGAGCTTGGCGCGCTGGCCTTCGCGGATCAGCGGCACCAACGTGCGCACTTCCTCGGCGATCCTCGCCACGCCATCGACGCGCTCGCTGATCGCCTTGCTAAGCTTTCCACCCTCGCGCTCGCGGGCGGCGATGAAATCGTCGAGGGCCACGTCGAGCAAGGCCAGCGCCTGTTGCTGGAAGGCCTCAGCATCGATGTCGCGCGCCTGCAGCACGCCAGGCAGCTGCAGCAGCGTGCCAAGGTCCACCCGCAGCGCCGGCAGCGCGGCATCCAGGTCCTGCGCGATGGCCGACAGCCGCTCCACGTAGCCCGCATTGAGCTGCAGCGCATCGCCGCCCTGCTGGCCGGAAAGCCGCATCGACACCTCGATCTTGCCGCGCGAGACGCGCGCCGCGATGCGCTCGCGCATCTGCGGCTCCAGCGCCCGCAGCTCCTCCGGCAGGCGGAAGCCGATCTCCAGGAAGCGGTGGTTCACCGCGCGCAATTCGCAGGTCAGGCGCCCCGCCTCGGTCTGGCCTTCGGCGCTGGCGAAGGCGGTCATGCTGCGAATGGACATGCGGTCACCGATCATGGGTTGGAGCGTGAATGGTAAACTCGCCCGCCGTTTTTCGAGGAATCGCCATGCAGCGCCCCAGCGGCCGTCGCCCGGATGAAATGCGTGAAGTCGGCTTCGTGCGCGGCTACACGCGCCACGCCGAGGGCGCCGTGCTGGTGTCCTTTGGCCATACCCGCGTGCTGTGCACGGCCAGCATCGAGAACAAGGTGCCCGCCTTCCTGCGCGGCAAGGGGGAAGGCTGGGTAACGGCCGAGTACGGCATGCTGCCGCGCGCCACCCACACCCGCTCCGACCGCGAGGCTTCCCGCGGCAAGCAGGGCGGCCGCACGCTGGAGATCCAGCGCCTGATCGGCCGCAGCCTGCGCGCCTGCGTGGATCGCGCGGCGCTGGGCGAGCGCACCATCACCCTGGACTGCGACGTGCTGCAGGCCGATGGCGGCACCCGGACCGCGGCGATCACCGGCGCCTACGTGGCCCTGGCCGACGCTATCAACATGCTGCTGGGCAAGGGCGAGCTGAAGAAGAACCCACTGCATGGCGCGGTCGCGGCGGTGTCGGTCGGCATCTATCGCGGCATGCCGGTGCTGGATCTGGACTACGCCGAAGACAGTGATTGCGATACCGACATGAACCTCGTGATGAACGAAGGCGGTGCCTTCATCGAGTTGCAGGGCACTGCCGAAGGCCACGCCTTCCGCCGCGATGAGCTCGATGCCCTGCTCACGCTGGGCGAGGCCGGTTGCGCGCAGCTGTTCGAGGCCCAGCGCCTGGCGCTGGCCACCGGCGCCGCATGAACAGACTGGTTCTGGCCAGCGGCAACGCCGGCAAGCTGGCCGAGTTCAATGCGCTCTTGGCCGATGTCGGCTTCGATGTGCGACCGCAATCGGAATTCGGTGTCGAGGACGCTGAGGAAACCGGCCTCACCTTCATCGAGAACGCGATCCTGAAAGCGCGTCACGCCTCGCAGGCCACCGGCCTGCCCGCGCTGGCGGATGATTCGGGGCTGGTGGTCGATGCGCTGGGCGGCGCGCCGGGGCTGTATTCCGCGCGTTATGCGGGCGAGCACGGCAACCACGCGGCCAACATCGACAAATTGCTGCATGAGTTGCTCGATGTCCCCGATGAGCGCCGCAGCGCGCGCTTCGTCTGCGTGCTGGCGCTGCTGCGCCACGCCGACGACCCGCAACCGCTGATCGCGCAAGGCCTGTGGGAAGGCCGCATTCTGCACGCACGCCAGGGCGATGGCGGCTTCGGCTACGACCCGGTGTTCTTCTCGCCGACCGAGCACATGAGTGCCGCCGAACTGCCGGCCGAAGTGAAGAACCTGGTCAGCCATCGCGGGCGGGCGCTCGCGATGCTGCGGGCCGCGCTGGCCGGCTGATTCACGGCAGCCATGCTGACCCCGCCGCCCCTCTCGCTCTACGTCCACCTGCCGTGGTGCGTGCGCAAATGCCCGTACTGCGACTTCAACTCCCACGAGGGCAAGGGCGCGCTGCCCTTCGATGACTACATCGATGCGCTGATCCGCGACCTGGAACACGACCTGCCGCTGGTCTGGGGCCGCACGGTGCACTCGGTGTTCTTTGGCGGCGGCACCCCGAGCCTCTTCGCGCCCGAGCACATCGAGCGTTTCCTGCAGGCGGCCAGCGCGCGACTGCGCATCGCGCCGGGGGCGGAAATCACCCTCGAGACCAACCCGGGCACGGTCGAACATGGCCCGTTCGCGGGCTATCGGCGGGCCGGTGTCAATCGCCTGTCCTTCGGCGTGCAGAGTTTCGATGATGGCTGCCTGACCCGGCTGGGCCGCATCCACACCAGTGGTGATGCCGAACGCGCGGTGAAGGCGGCGCAGGACGCGGGCTTCGACAACCTCAACCTCGACCTGATGTACGCCCTGCCCGGGCAAACCTTGGCGATGGCCGAGGCCGATGTGGAACGCGCCATCGCGCTGGCACCGACGCACCTCAGTCATTACCAGCTGACCCTGGAGCCGAACACGCTGTTTGCCGCCAAGCCGCCGCAGGGCATCCCGGATGATGACCTCGGCTGGGACATGCAGGAGCATTGCCAGGCGCTGATGGCCGAGGCCGGCTACGCGCAGTACGAGGTCAGCGCCTACGCCAAACCTGATCGGCAATGCGCGCACAACCTCAACTACTGGACGTTCGGGGACTACCTTGGCATCGGCGCCGGGGCGCATGGCAAGCTGACCATCGGCAGCCAGCAACGCATCCTGCGCCGCTGGAAGCACAAGCATCCGGCCACTTATCTGCAGCACGCCGGCACGGCGACGGCGATCGGCGGCGACGAGGACATCGGCCCGGACCGCATCGCCTTCGATTTCATGCTGAATGCGCTACGCCTGAATGCGGGCTTCCCCCTCGACCTCTTCGAGAAGCGCACCGGCCTGGCGCGAAGCGCCATCGCCACTGAATTGGCCACCGCAGTGGCCCATGGCTGGCTGGATATTGATGCCAAGGGCCACGTGCGCCCGACCGAGCTGGGCCGTCGCTTCACCAACGACGTCATCAGCTTGTTCCTGCCCGGTTAAGCCCGGCCCCTCGCCAGCCCCGCCGCCGCAGGTATGATGCGGCGATGGGGGATCAACGGGACATCGTCAGCCTGGCCAATAGCGGCTTGCCGCCTCGTGTGCGCGAGGTCGCCCAGCAGCTGTTGCAGACCACCCGGACTGAACTCTCCGACCGTATCCAGATGATGCTGCAGCATCTGGAAAGCGATCTGTTCAAGCAGGCCGAACGCGCGCGTTCTCCGGCCGCACA
>Ga0209571_1001507_pt1 | contig 10692 bp, 10 predicted proteins | sample EBPBio102011_DNA_FD_185866 | JGI IMG/M metagenome (GOLD analysis project Ga0209571, IMG submission 185866) | Wastewater treatment Type I Accumulibacter community from EBPR Bioreactor in Madison, WI, USA - Reactor 1_1/10/2011_ DNA (SPAdes)... | ecosystem: Engineered > Bioreactor > EBPR >...
GTCCGAGCCGGCGCACGCTTCGAGAAAGGCGAACTCGTCGAACGAGACAACCAGAACGGAGATGACCAACTCGCCTCATGACACACCAATCCACAGGTCTTGACAATTCCTCGTTCTCCAGGCCCGGCATGCCGATGAGGATCAGGGCGATCTGGTCGCGGTCGTAGCGGTCCCGTAGGAGCTCGAGCGCGGTGGGGCTGAGACGTTCGGACTCGTCGACGATGACGAGCTGGACGTAGTTGGTGGTGCGCCGGGCGCCGCCCCGGTCCACAGGGGCGCGGCCCGGGGCTTCAAGGTGCTGCTGGATGCAGATGCTGGTGCGCGTGATGATCCGGTCCAGGTCCTCGCGTAGCAGCCGCGGGGTGGTCAGGACCCCGGGGGTGTAGAGGGCGGTGCGGTTCTTGGCCAGGGCGGCGTAGACCTTGGCGTCGTCGTCGCTGCGTGGGCCCCAGGCGGTGACCAACTCGTGGGCTTGGTCCCAGTGGGCGTAGCGGCGGGCGGAGACCGTCTTGCCGACCCCGGCCGGTCCGAAGCACAGCCCGATGGTGCGCCCTCGCCGGACGGAGTCGGCGAACTCGGTGAAGCGGCGGTGCTCCTTGGTCACGATGAAGCGTTCGCTCACCGTAGGTCCTCCTTGTAGACCTTGAGCTTCACCGGGCCCGAGGCTGGGGTCCGTGGCGGCAGTGGCCTGGCACGGGGGTCGGTTGTGTGGGCGCCGACCATGGCGATCCGCTCGTTGATGCCTCGGCGCAGCGCGCGGCGGCGGGCGTTGCGGGCGGCCTGGACTTCCTTGAGGCTGATCTGGCGCCCGTGGTGGTCCTGGTCGACGGCGGCGCACAGGAACTGGTCGTGGTCGAAGACGCGGATCTCGGTGATGTCTCTGGGGTCGTAGCGGATGACCACGGGGCGCCCGACGAAGCCGGCGAGGGTCGGGGAGACGTAGCGCAGGCCCTGGAAGTGGACGCCGTCGCGGCGCACCGTTCTGGATCGGGCCACGCTGAGCAGCAGCCCGTCCAGAGCCTGGAGGCTGTCGGTGGTGCGTGGCAGCCACCCGTCGGCGATCCACGCCGCCCGCGGCGAGATGCCGAGCTCGCTGTGGGTGCGGTCGTTGTAGTCCAGGACGAACGCCCCGACCACGCCGTCCAGGTCGGCCAAGGACAGGGCCGGCGCCGGCCAGCGCCCGGCACCGTGGTGGAGGTGTCCGGGCAGGGTGGTGAGCAACTCGGTGTTGACGGTTCCAAAGAACCGCTCGACCTTGCCCCGCCCCTGTGGTCGGGCGACGGCGGAGTGGATTAGGCGGATGTGCAGGTCGACGGTGGTGCGGGCCAGGTGGTCGCTGGTGAAGTCCGACCCATGGTCGACGTAGAGCACCTCGGGGATCCCGCACATCGGCCACCGTGGGTCGCTCTTGTGCCAGATCGCCTGCCGTAACGCCAAGGCGGTGTTCATCGTGGCCGGCGCGCCGAAGAAGACCATGTACCCGCAGATCGCGCGCGAGCAGTCGTCCATGACGACGGTCAGCCACGGCCGGGCCGGCTTGCCATCCGTGCCGACGAGCACGATGTCCAGCAGGGTGTGGTCGGCCTGCCACATCGCGTTGGGCCGGTCCGCCGCCCGGCGCACCGCGAGCTCGTACTTGTCCCGGTAGGAGCCTGGTCCCTCAAGGGCGAGGGTGACCATGCCGGGGTCCAGGGCGGTGATGATCGAGCGGACGACGCCGTAGGACGGGACCGGCCAGTCGGCGCCGGCGCAGACCTTCACCACCGTCCGGTGGATCGCGGCGATTGGTGGGCGGGGCCGGGTCAGGCCCAGCCCTTCGATCAGCGTGACGAGTTCCGCCGGCAGACGGTGCCCGCCGACGTCCGCCCGCGGTGTCCGGTCCAGGGCGGCCAGGCCGCCTGCGCGGTAGCGGGCGTGCCAGCGTTCCAGCGTGCGCACACCCAGGCCGTGATCCCGGGCCAGCGCGGCGAGCGGGACCTGGTCCTCGACATGCAGCCGCAGGATCTGCCACCGCCCGCCCGCATCCACGTTGCTACACGGCGCTCGTGGCTCGTCGCGGCGAGGCCGGCGCAGCGGGTGGGCGGTTCAGGGCCCGGTAGATCGTGGTGCGGGAAACCCCGAGCACCTCACCGATCTGGGCGACCGTCATGTCCTTCTGCTCATACATCCGCCGGGCCGCCCGGACCTGGTCGCCGGACAGCGCCGAGGGGCGCCCACCGGTGCGGCCCCGTGCGCGGGCGGCCTCCAGGCCGGCGTTGGTCCGCTCCCGGATCAGGTCGCGCTCGAACTCGGCCAGGGCGGCGAAGACGTGGAAGACCAACCGTCCTCCTGGGGAGGTCGTGTCGATCGTCTCCTGCAGGGACCGGAACCCCACGCCGCGGTCGGATAGGACCTGCAGCTGGTCGATCAGGTGCCGGATCGACCGGCCCAGCCGATCCAGGCGCCACACCACCAGGGTGTCCCCTGGACGCAGCTGGTCGAGCAGCTTGTCCAGCTCGGGGCGCTGCTGCAGCGATCCGGAGATCGTGTCGACGAACACCCGGTAGCACCCCGCCCGATTCAGGGCGTCGATCTGCAACGCCGCGTCCTGATCAGCGGTGGACACGCGCGCGTACCCCAGCAGATGCCCCACCGGTCAAGCGTAGCGAAACTCATCCCCACCGGGAAGTTCCGAACCGTAGATTTCGGCACTGAGTTCCGCTACACGATCCGGGTCGATGTCAGACCTCACCGGAATCTCGACTCCGGTGTAGCGGAAACGTTCGTTTCCGGCGATGGCGTGAGACGGTCGGCGGCAGCGCCTGGTTCGGCTCAGCGCGGAACGGCGGGCGGCCCAGAGCGCCCAGCCGCCGCCAGGTGTAGAACCGGGCGTGTGGCTGAGCTCGGCGGCATGGGGCCGAAGCTGGCCACAGCATCCGGGTCGCGAGCGACAGTGCCGGGTTTGGTGCGGTCAGCACATAGCGCGGCCGGAATGACAGCGGGGGCGTCGAGGGCGCTGGACCGGTCAGGCGCAGCAGGACGTCGGCAAATGGTTGCGGAACAGCCCTGCGGCGATCCGCAGGCTCTCGGCCATGGTCAGGTAGGGCGCCCAGGTGTCTGCGAGGTCGTCGACCGTCATGCCGGTTCTGATGGCGTAGGTCGCGGCGAGCATGATCTCGCCGGCACCGTCGGCGAGGGCGTGCACCCCCAGGACCTTGCCTGTTGTGGCGTCGGCGACGATCTTCACGGCCCCTCGGGTGTCGCGGTTGACCAGGGCGCGCGGGACCTCTGAGAGGTTCAGTACTCGGGACCTGCAGTCGTGGCCGCGCTCGAGGGTCTCCTTCTCGCTCAGCCCGGCCGAGGCGAGCTGGGGGTTGGTGAAGACCACGGTGGGCAGGCCGGTGTAGTCGACCCGCGCCCCAGGACCGTCCGGGCCGGTCAGTGCGTTGGTGGCGGCGGCGCGGCCTGCGGCGGCGGCGACGTAGACGTACTGCGGGGCACCGGACACGTCGCCTGCGGCGTAGACGCGCGGGTTGGTCGTGCGCTGGAACTCATCCGTGACGACGAAACCCCGCTCGTCGACGTCGACGCCGGCTGCGGCGAGCCCCAGCCCGTCGGTGCGGGCCGTGCGACCGGTGGCGATCAGCAGCCGTTCTGCGCGGACGGCAGCACCCGAGGCGGCCCGTACGACGACCTCGCCTCCGTCGACCGAGACGGCGACGGCGTGCTCCTCGAGGACACCGATGCCGTCCTCGGCAAAGACCGCACGCAGGCGTTCGGCCAGCTCCGGCTCGGCCCGGGGGGCCACGCGCCCGACCAGGGACACCCTCGCACCGAGACGGGCCAAGAGCTGCGCCTGCTCGAGCCCGACGTAGCCGCCACCGATCACCACCAGGGACCTCGGCACCTGCTCGAGTTCCATGGCCGTCGTCGACGTCAACCAGTCCACGCTGTCCAGACCCGCCAGCTCGGGCACCGCCGGCGCGGCCCCGGTGGCCACCACGTACGCCTGGGCGCGCAGCGGCTCGCCGTCGACCGCGAGCGTGTCGCGATCGAGGAACCTGGCGTGCCCAGGCACGACCTCGAACGCATAGGCGGCGGCGACGTGGGCGTACTTCGTACTGCGCATGCGCTCGACGAGCTCGTCCTTCTGGTGAACCAGCGCTCGTAGGTCTACGCCACCTGCGGACGTGGGAGCGCCGTCGAAGGGATTGGTCAGGGCGGAGTGTCGGGCGCCGGCGGCCGCCAGGAGCGTCTTGGACGGCACGCAGCCGATGTTCACGCAGGTCCCACCGAGAACGCCGCGCTCGATCAGGACCACGGTGTGCCCAGTCTGCCGAGCGGTGATCGCAGCCGCCATCGCCGCACCACCGGAGCCGACCACCGCCAGGTCCACGTCATAGCCCGCGCTCATGCCAGATCCCTTCGTCGTCGGTCCTGCTCCAGGCGCCAGCCTGGACCTTCTAGCGCACTGGAAGGTCAAGGCCGGTAGGCTCGGCAGCTGGAGGCGATGTGCGTATCGGAGAGCTGGCCCAGGCGAGCGGCACCACGACCAAGACGCTGCGCTACTACGAACAGGCAGGGCTCCTCCCGGCGCCCGAGCGCACCACCACCGGCTACCGCGACTACGAGCCCGCGACCCTCCAGCGACTGAACTTCATCCGCCGTGGTCAGGCCGCCGGCCTGACCCTGGCGCAGATCCGAGAGGTGCTGCACGTACGAGACGCCGGTGCGGCGCCCTGCCACCACGTCCGCCAGCTGCTCGACAGCCGCGTCCACCAGCTCGACCGCCAGATCGCGGACCTTCAGGCGCTGCGCGAGAACGTCACCGAGCTGCGAGACGCCGCCGCCGCACCTGACCCCGGGGCCTGCGACCCGACCGACGTCTGTCGGTACCTCTGAGCCGCGACCGCCATCTGCGCGCATCGGCAGCAGGCCAGGGGGCGGCCGAGAACCGTGACCGGCAATCGCCCGCCGACGATGACCTTCTCCGCCGCCACCGGCAACGGCCAACGGCTCTACAGCCCGAAGGCGCCGCCCTCGAGGAGGATGACGATGCCCAGTCCGATCAGGACGAGGGGGAACAGGACGTGTTCCCAGCGTTCGAGGACTTCGGCGATGGGTCGTCGGGTGGCGACGTACCTGGCGGCCAGGACGAGCACGGCGACCAGGGCGAGGAACACGACGGCGTACGCGGCGGTCGCGGCGGGGCCGACGGTGAGGAAGACCGGGACGTAGACGCCGATGTTGTCGCCGCCGTTGGCGAAGGTGACCGCTGCGACGGTCCAGACGGCGACGGCCTTGCCCGGGTCGTCATCGTCGGCGTCGCGGCCACGCCAGGCCCGCCAGGCGGCGTAGAGGCCCAGGAGCAGGGGGATGAGTCCGAAGTAGGCGATGGCGTCTTCGGGCAGGAAGGCGTTGGCGCCGAGTGCGACCAGGACGGAGGCGATGAGGATGGCGCCGAAGCCGAGGTACTGCCCGGCGACGATCTTGGCGGTGGTGCCTGGGGCGCCGGCGCCGCGGGCGAAGAACAGTGAGAGCACGATGATGTCGTCGATGTTGGTCACGAGGAACAGACCGACGGCCTGCAGGGCGGCTACGGCCAAGTCCATCGAGGGGCCTTTCGGTTGGTTGCGGTGCGAGGCCCGCGCGCTACTCGCGGCTGTGGCCGGGGCGGCCGATAGATCGGACACAGCAGCCCGCAGAGCCCGACCGGGTCGAACCCACACCCGATAGGCGCTAGCATCGACCCATGCCGATGATTATCGCAAGTTCTGATGTGAGTGGCCGGGCCGAGCTCGCGCCCGCGGGGGCGTTGTTCCGAGGCCTGGGCGACCCGACGCGCCTGGCGCTGGTGCGCCGCCTGGCGAGGGGCGAGGCGCGGGTCGTGGACCTGTGCACCGAGCTGGGCCTGAGCCAGTCCACCGTGTCCTCACACCTGGCCTGCCTGCGGGACTGCGGGTTGGTCGACTACCGCGCGCAGGGACGCGCGTCGGTCTACCACCTGACCCGCCCTGAACTGCTGGACCTGCTGGCTGTGGCCGAGGGCCTGCTGGCCGCGACCGGCAACGCTGTGGCCTTGTGCCCCACCTACGCAAACCCCACCACCTCTGACCCGATCACCAAGGAGAGCGCACGATGAGCGACGCCTGCGGCTGCAGCGACGACGAGACCACCCCCGGCGGCGAGGAAGCCGAGGAGCACGAGGCCGAGCGGCTGTGGGAGGTCAGCGAGCTCCGCTTCGCCGCCGTCGCCGGCGTGCTGCTCGTGGCGGGCCTGGTCGCAGGGTCCAGGGATCAGTCCGCCGTTGCGACGGTGCTGAACTGGGTGGCGCTGCTGGTCGGTGCGTGGACGTTCGTCCCCAGCACGATCCGGCGACTGGTCAAGGGCAAGATCGGCGTCGGGACCCTGATGACGATCGCCGCGATGGGCGCGGTGCTGCTGGGTGAGGTTGCCGAGGCGGCCGCGCTGGCGTTCTTGTTCTCCATCAGCGAGGGCCTGGAGGAGTACTCCCTGGCCCGCACCCGCCGCGGCCTGCGGGCGCTGCTGAACCTCGTGCCCGCTACCGCGACGGTGCTGCGCGACGGCGCCGAGATCACGGTGGCTCCCGGTGAGCTGGGCATCGGGGACCTGATGGTGGTCAGGCCCGGGGAGCGGGTCGCCACCGACGGGATCATCCGCACCGGTCGCACTGCCCTGGACGTCTCAGCCATCACCGGTGAGTCGGTGCCCGTGGAGGCCGGACCCGGGCAGAACGTGTACGCGGGGTCGATCAACGGATCCGGCGTCCTCGAGGTGGAGGTGACCACCACCGCGCAGGACAACTCCCTGGCGCGGATCGTGCGGATCGTCGAGGCCGAGCAGTCCCGCAAGGGCGAAGCGCAGCGCCTGGCGGACCGCATCGCCAAGCCGCTGGTGCCCGGTGTGATGATCGCCGCGGCGCTCATCGCCGTCGTCGGCAGCCTGCTGGGCGACCCGGGCACGTGGATCGAGCGGGCCCTGGTCGTGCTCGTCGCAGCGTCACCGTGCGCCCTGGCGATCTCCGTGCCGGTGTCCGTGGTCGCCGCCGTCGGGGCCGCCTCCAAGCAGGGTGTGCTCATCAAGGGCGGCGCGGCCGTGGAGGCCCTCGGTGCCATCCGCGGGGTCGCCCTGGACAAGACCGGGACCCTGACCCGCAACGCCCCCGCCGTCGTGGCCGTCGTCACCGCGCCCGGCCGCACCCAGGAGCGCGTCCTGCAGGTCGCGGCCGCCCTCGAAGCACGCAGCGAGCACCCCCTGGCACGGGCCATCCTGGCCGCCGTCCCCGCGGTCAGCCCTGCCAGCGACGTCGAGGCCGTCCCGGGGGCGGGCCTGACCGGGACGTTCGAGGGTCGGCCGGTCCGGCTCGGGCGACCGGGCTGGGTCCACGCCGGGTCGTTGGCCGCTGAGGTGGAGCGGATGCAGCAGGCCGGCGCGACCGCCGTCCTGATCGAGGAGGACGGCTCACTGCTCGGTGCGATCGCCGTGCGCGACGAGCTGCGGCCCGAGGCCGCGCAGGTCGTGGCCCAGCTGCGCCGCGACGGCTACCACGTCGCCATGCTCACCGGCGACAACACCCTGACCGCGACCGCCCTGGCCCGCGAGGTCGGCATCGACGACGTCTACGCGGACCTGCGCCCGGAGGACAAGGCCGCACTGGTCGCCCAGCTGCGCACCCAGCGCCGCACCGCGATGGTCGGCGACGGCGTCAACGACGCCCCCGCCCTGGCCACCGCCGACCTCGGCATCGCGATGGGCGCGATGGGCACCGACGTGGCGATCGAGACCGCCGACGTCGCGCTCATGGGCGAGGACCTGCGTCACCTGCCCCAGGCGTTCACCCACGCCCGCAGGGCCCGTCGCATCATGCTCCAGAACGTCGGCCTGTCCCTGGCGATCATCATCGTCCTCATGCCCCTGGCCCTGACCGGTGTCCTCGGCTTGGCCGCCGTGGTCCTCGTTCACGAGGTGGCCGAGGTCGTAGTGATCGCCAACGGCGTCCGCGCAGGCCGCACTCGCCCACTGCCGCAGGCCATCACGGGAACTGCTGCGGCCGTCGAGCGTCCGGCGCTGGTCACGCGGTGACCGCTGGCACCGCAAGGGAGGAGAAACGGGGCTTGGCCAGCCCGACGCGGCGGCGCCTGGCGGCAGGGCTGGGCGCTGCTGCATTGGCCGCTGTCGACCTGGGCGTCAAGGCCTGGGCAGTGGGTTCGCTGCAGGAGCGGGTCATCCCTTTGGGTCCGGTCGAGCTGAGGTTGGCCTACAACCCTGGGGTGGCCTTCTCCGTCGGCGACGGCGCGCCGACCTGGCTCGTGCTCACTGTCACCGCCCTGGTCACCGCTGCAGTCGCCGTGGTCGCCTGGCGGACCGCCGCCACCCCCTCGCCAGGGCGGTTGCCCGCCCTCGCCCTGGTATTAAGTGGGGCGATCGCGAACGTCGTGGACCGGGCCGGGGACGGGGTGGTCACCGACTACCTGCACAGCGGGTGGTTCCCGACCTTCAACCTCGCCGACACCGCCATCGTCACCGGCGCCGCCCTGCTGGTGCTGTCCACCCTGCGCCAGCCCGCACCCGCAACACCGAGCGAGAACGGCACGATCGGTGCCCGGTGAGGGAACCCGCGCAGGCCTCGCGTTGAGCACCGCCACGAGTACGATCGGCGGCCGGTGCTCACATCAACGCTCGCTACCATGACCGCATGACGGCCGAGGCGTGCGACCTGCTGTGCCTGGACGTGTCGCGCGCCGAGGCGGTCCGTGCAGCACTGCCGAAGGCGCACCGCTCCCAGGCGATGGCCGTTACCGCCAAGGCACTGGCGGACCCGGTGCGCCTTCGCACGGCAACGGCCCTGGCCCTCGGGGCCGAGCTGTGCGTCTGCGATCTGGCGTGGGTCGTCGGCGCCGCGCCGAACCTGGTCTCGCCCGAGTTGCACAGGTTTAGTGGGTCGCCTTGTGGATGACGGCTTGGATGTCGTCGGGGATCGCGGGATGGGCGGTGATGGTCTGGCCAGCGATGGCGATGGTCACATCGCGCAGGGGTCGCAGGGTCTGGATGATCTTCTTGATACTCATCCCTGTGCTGTTCTGGAGGTGGCGGGCCACTGCCAGGGCGGTGAAGACGATGGTCAGGTGGGCCTCGATGGCGTCGCGGTTGTGGTGGAAGATGGGGCGGGCTCGCAGGTCGGCCTTGCTCATCCGGAACGAGGCTTCGACCTGCCACAGGTCGTGGTAGCTGGCGATGACTTCGGCCGCGGGCATGACGTTGGTGGGGATGTTCGCCACGTACCCTTTCAAGCCCACGAGGCGTCGGGCTCGAGCCAGGGACGCCTCGTCCAAGGACTGGGTGCCGTTCTTCGTGGTGACGAATCGTGGTGTGCGCGCGGCCTTCTCGCCGGCGACGACGGCCCGGGCGCGGTTTTCCTGCAGCCTCATGGTGTGCCCGTCGCGGGTGGCTCGTTTGCGGGAGTACGCCCACACCGCACGCCATGAGCGGGTGTGGACTGCCGGGTCCCACACCGGCTCGGGCCGCTGGGAGCTGTCATTGACGCAACGCGCGGCGGCGGTGGCCACGCGCGCGGTGATCGTGTCGATGAGCTGCCCGTCGGTGAACGCGTCTCCGTGCCACCGGAAATGCGAGGCCAGATCAGCTGGGGCCTTGGTGACCCGGGACCCGACGATGAACCGCAGTCCGGCCTCGTCGAGGCCCTTCAAGTTGCCCGCTGACAGCATCCCGGCGTCAGCGACGACCACCATGTCGCTCAGGTTGTGCCGGGCCTGGAACCCCTTGACGATCGGGACGATCGTGGTCGTCTCTGCCTTGTTGCCTTCGTAGCACCCAATCTCTAGGGGAAACCCGGCCCGGTCGACCAACAACCCGACGACGATCTGAGGATCGACCCGGCGTTCTTTGGAGAAACCGACCTTGCGCAGGTCATCCTCGTGCTCCGCCTCGAAGTAGAGGGTCGTCACGTCGTACAGCACCAAGGACACGTCCCCACTGGTGGCGGCCTGGGTGAAGCAGGCGGTCGCGATCTGGTCGCGGTATCCGCGCTGCCCACACCGCTTCAACGTCGCGGTGAACGTGTTGCGGTGCGCCGCAGCCAATCCCAGTTCGGTCAGCACCCGCACCGAATCGGCCTTACTGGTCGGCTCCACCAGGCGCGCGAGCACCAGCTGGAAGAACGCCTCGTCCCCGACAACGTCGAACCCGAGCTGTCGCCAAGCTCCCTCAACCACCTCGATCAGGACCCGCGAGCGTTGCCCGACCACGACCGCCTCACGCGAACCGCGCTCTCCCAGGCCCAGATCCAGCTCGCCCTGGCCCTCATGCATCTTCTGGCGGCCGGCCTGCATCAACACCGCCAGCTCAGCCTCCGAATGCGCCGACCCAAGATGCTCGATCACCTTGTCCCGCCCGCCAACACGCTCAGCGATCTGCACCGCCGTCGCTCCCGACGCCGTCCGCACCTTCCGCAGGAACACCACGAGAAGGCACGCTACCCACCCGGTTAGTGTGTCAACGCCCAACCCCGCACATCCCTGACCAGGACAAACGCGAGCCCGACCGCAGAATCACACCCGACATGTGCAAGTCAGGTCAACGCTCGCTACCATGACCGCATGACGGCCGAGGCGTGCGACCTGCTGTGCCTGGACGTGTCGCGCGCCGAGGCGGTCCGTGCAGCACTGCCGAAGG